>Ga0180434_10003064_pt1 | contig 21544 bp, 20 predicted proteins | sample SS_ome_7_FD_132453 | JGI IMG/M metagenome (GOLD analysis project Ga0180434, IMG submission 132453) | Hypersaline lake sediment archaeal communities from the Salton Sea, California, USA - SS_1_D_2 metaG | ecosystem: Environmental > Aquatic > Non-marine Saline and Alkaline > Hypersaline >...
AGACGACTCCAGCGGCAAAACTCACCGAGGCAGCCGGCGCGCCGACAAGAACGTAGCGTTGCTCGGCAGACTCCAGGCCGGGTCGCGCAAACTGGAACAACTGGTACACGATGACCGGCATAGCAATCACCACGCCAATCACAATAGCGACCTTGAAGAAGACCGCCGGGGCCTCGGTGGGAGAGATGGCCAGCGGCACCTGGTCACCGAGCGGGGCAACCAATATCCTGAGGACGGCAGGAGAGACGAGCGTGCCCGCGATCACCCCGATGAGCAGCGCGATAACCACTTTGATCAGGCGCTGACGCAACTCATCCAAATGCTCGAGGAGCGTCATCGCAGCCTTGTCACTGTCGGCTGGCTTCTTTTCCATCTTCTTCCTTGGACGCTCGTTCACCCTTGACGACGCCTTCTACACCCTCAAGGATGTCCTTCACCGCCTGGCCCGTTTCGCGCTCGACGGCCTGGATCTCGGCCTTGATGCTGGTGGTGGCCTGCCGCCGACCCTCGTCAATACGCTCCAGGACCTCGCGCGTCTCCTGCTCGGCGGCCTGAAGCTCAGCGACTGATTCCTCCCCGGTCTCAACAACACCCTCCAGAGCCCGACGTGTCTCCTCCTCCGCGGCGTCGATCTCTGTCTGGATGGTACCCAGGAACTCATTGGACAGTCTGCGCATTTGACTGGTGACGCGCCCAATCGCACGGGCAATCTCCACCATACGCTTGGGGCCAACCAACAAGATGGCGATGATGAGAACGACCGTCAGTTCCCAGGGGCCGACATTCAGGAAACTCACTGATCCTTCCCTTCTGCGTCTTCAACCGCTTGCGCAATAGCTTCTGTGTACTCAACCAATGTACCGAGAACGCCGTTTACGAAGCGCGGCGCGCTATCGGAGCCAAAGGCTTTCGCCAGTTCGACAGCTTCGTTGATAGCGACTTTCACCGGCGTATGACCATCTATCGCAAACTCGAAGATCGCAACACGGAGGATGTTGCGATCAATGTAGGCCATCTGCTCAAGTGGCCACTCAGGTGCATGGCGGTGGATGAACTTATCAAGCACAGACTGATTCTTGAGCACACCATTCACCAAGTGCCGGGCGAACGCCGCAGCAGACTTCGGCGGTCGTACCACAAGCAACCGCTGCTCCATCACTACAGCGGGCGGGTGATTTGTACAGTCAATCTCATACAAAGCCTGTAATGCTACGATACGAGCCTGATGGCGGGCCCTCACGACTGTGTGCCTCCGATCGCAGGTTGGGCTTTTCCAGTTGTCAAATTATCCCAGAATTCGCAAACGAAGATATGTTGCAAACGCAACAATGCTGCAAACAAGCCTGGAAAAGCCTTAAGGAATTCCAAGAAGGTGCCTTCTTCCGCCTTGTGCATTAGACTGCCAAAACCGGCTCTGGGGCAACTATTTTTCTGGAATTCCCTTGGTCACGCACCCTCAGAAGGGTAGGCTACGTCTTCGATGTACACGTCGACGGATTCGACTTCCATGCCAACAATGTCCCGGATCGCGCGGGTGACCTCAGCCTGGATCTGGCGGCCAACGCTGAGCATACTGGAATGGGGCTCAGTCACCACGTACAACTTCACACGCACACCGTTGCCTACCACTTCGAGTTCCACCCCACCCTGTCGCAGGAGACGTCGCACGCCCGGCGGCGAGGCCATACGAGCCACGCCTGGCACGGCCAATGTCGTGAGCCGAGCGATTGTCTCAAGCACTTGTGGTGCAATGGTGGTCTTGCCGATCTTGGGTTGCGTTTCCATCTTTAACTAAAGCGCAATCACAACGAGGCCACGGCCAAGATGCCGCCCGTCCGGTCGGACAAAGCACGGGTTCGGGTGAAGGCTCGGGCCACTACTCTTCTTCAATCTCAAGGATCTGGATGCCCCGATAGGTCCCACAGGACAAACAGACGTGGTGAGGCCGGACTGGCTCGCCACATTGTGGGCAAGTCACCAACCGAGGAGCCTGCAGTTTCCAATGGCTACGACGGTTTCTACGTCGGCTATTCGATATCTTACGCTTAGGCAGCGCGCCCATAGTTTCTCGCACTCCTTTCTAGTCAATCTCCAGCAACCCCAACGAGATTGCAGGGGACGTATTATAGAGGCGAGCATCGAACATGTCAAGGTGTCTCATCCGTCCTCGGCTCTTCCTGGGCGCGCAGTTTTTTCTCGCGGTTCTCCTGTTCGACCTGGATGGCATGGATGCCGTTTTCAACCACCGTCAGGGCCCGCTTCAGTTCCTGCTCCAGTTTGCAGAGAACGTCGAAGGCATACTCGTCCGCCTCAGCGCGGATGGTCTCCACCTCGCGCTCGGCCTTTCTACAGGCAGCGGCGGCCCGCTCTTCAGCGGCCTGGGTAACGGTATGTTCTGCGGTGAGTTGGGCGGCCTCGCTGCGGGCCAAGGCGATGATGCGGTCCGCCTCCTCGTGGGCCTGGGCAATGGTACGATCCTTCTCGCGGATGATCCGCTCGGCACGACGTACTTCGTCAGGAATCGAAATGCGCATCTGATCGAGCAGCGGCCAGATACGGCTTTCATCCACCAGCCGTATCTTACTAAAGGGCACCTGTTTGCTGCCCTTAACGATTTCCTCCAGCCGATCTACCAGATATAGGATGTCCATGTCGGCCTCCCACGTTCAGTCACGCAGAGAAACAAGCGGCACCGGTTCATGGTTATACTCTCGTTGGCGTTGTTTGTCCTCCAGCGCCGCTGCGACATGTGGCGGCACCATCCCGCTCACATCCCCCCCCAGCAACGCAATCTCCTTGACAATGCTAGAACTCAGGAAAGCGTGGGCCTGGCGCGTCATCAGGCACACGAACTCAATCTCCGGCGCAAGCTGTCGATTGGTGAGCGCCATCTGGTACTCCAGTTCGAAATCAGAGATGACGCGCAACCCACGCACGATGACCTGGGATCCAATCCGACGCGCAAACTCCACCGTCAGCCCGCCATAGGGGACCACGCGCAGATTGGACAGGTCAGCCAAAGCCTGGCGCGCCAACAGGACCCGTTGATCGACGGTGAACATCAGACTCTTGGCAGGCCGATCGTAGACGGCGACACACAACTCATCGAAGATCTTGGATGCACGGGTCGCGATGTCGATGTGTCCGTAGTGAATGGGGTCGAAGGTGCCAGGGTAGAGCGCGACGCAGGTCAACTGACTTCTCCTTTGCCTTTCCAGAGCTGCGCCACCTGGCGGGCCAGCAGGCGATTGTCTGGATCAGCGAGTTCTGGGTCGGTTTCAAAAAAGCGACGGGCGGCCGCGCGAGCAGTCTCCACCAGCGGCAGGTCGGTCACACTGGCCAGCTTGAGCTCAGGGAAGCCCGACTGGCGGGTGCCCAAGAACTCCCCTGGCCCGCGCATCTCCAGGTCCTTCTGCGCCAATACGAAGCCGTCATTGGTCGCCTCGACCGCCCGCAGTCGCTCCTGTGCCTGAGGAGAGGCGGATTCGGAGAGCAGCAAGCAGTACGAGGCATGCTCACCCCGGCCCACCCGACCGCGAAACTGATGGAGCTGTGCCAGGCCAAAGCGATCCGCACCTTCGATGAGCATGACTGTGGCATTGGGCACGTCGATCCCCACCTCAACGACTGCGGTGGCGACCAGGATATCCAGTTCTCCGCGGGCAAACTGCGCCATCGTGGCATCCTTTTCCTCGCCCTTCAGGCGGCCGTGCAGGAGGCCCAACCTCAGGTCAGGAAAGACGTTTTTCTGGAGGCGCCCGTACTCCTCAACGGCTGCCTTGGCTTCGATCTTGTCCGACTCCTCAACCAATGGACAGATGATGAACGCCTGATGCCCCTTCTCGACCTGGCTACGCACGAAGCCATAGGCCCGTTCTCGCTCTTTCGGCAGAATCAGACGGGTGACAACCGGCTCACGACCTGGGGGCATCTCGTCAATGACCGAGACGTCCACATGCCCCCAGATCGTCAGCTCAAGCGAACGCGGAATGGGAGTCGCGGTCATCACCAACAGATGGGGGTTGTAGCCTTTCTGGCGCATCGCCGCCCGCTGCCGTACACCAAAGCGATGCTGCTCATCAACCACCGCTAGCGCCAGCCGGTTGAACCGCACCCCTTCCTGGATCAGCGCGTGGGTGCCCACGACGACTTCGACGCTGCCATCGGCGAGGCCAGCATAAACATCCTCCCGCTCCTGTCCGGTGACGCCGCCCGTGAGAAGGCGGACATTGGGCGAGCAACTTGGCCAAGCAGCGAAGAGGCGGGATAGCGTGTTGTAGTGTTGCTCGGCCAAAATCTCGGTAGGGGCCATCATCGCGGCCTGTGCACCAGTCTTCACCGTCAGGGCCATCGCGGCCGCGGCCACAACCGTCTTGCCTGAACCAACGTCGCCCTGCAAGAGCCGGTTCATCGACTGATTCGAACGCAGATCGTCCACAATCTGCTGCAGTGCTCTCTGCTGAGCATGGGTCAATTCAAACGGCAGGCTGCGGATAAAGCTGTGCAGCGTAGGGTCATCCACCAGCACCGGTCTGCCCGGCTCCGAACGCCAGAGGTAGCGTCGGTGAAGCAGGCCGATCTGCAGCACAAACAGCTCGTCGAAGGCCAGCCGGTGGTAGGCTTGCTCCAGCAATCGCTTACTGTCCGGGAAGTGGGCCTGGACGATGGCGTCCTCCAGATCCAGCAGATTCTCCTCCTCACGGACCGAAGCTGGCAGGTGATCGGGCAGGCGCTTAGACCAGTAATCCACCGTGCGCTTCATCAGGCCGCGCAACCACCGGGCACCTACGCCCGAAGTGAGCGAATAGACCGGCACGAGGCGTGCGGTGTGCAGCAGCTCTTCCTCCAGCGGTTCCCACGTGGGGGAAGTGAAACACAGCCGCCCCATATACTCATCCACCTGGCCACTGACGACGATCTGTTGACCAGGCTTGATCCTATCGGCCAGGTACGGCTGATTGAACCAGGTCACCTCGATGACATCGGTGCCATCGGTCAGGTGGGCCTTAAAGAGGATGGCGCCTCCCCGGGTCTCGTGCACGCTGGCATCCTGAACCCGGCCCATGATGGTAACATCCTCGCCGAGTTCAAGGCGGTTGATGGACTTGAGCTGAGAGTAGTCGTCGTGGCGGCGGGGGAAGAAGTAGAGCATATCACGGATAGTGTGGATACCCAGCCTGGTCAGTCGTTTGGACTGCCTGGGCCCCACCCCTCGCAGGGCGGTGACCGAGGAATCGAGACGAGTACGTGGGTGAGCGGGAGCAGAGGTACCAGGAACCGACTCATCTGCGGCCGGAGCTGGGGAAGATGTAGTCGACACGGTGGGGGCTTGTTCCTCCTCTCTCTCAGGCTGGGAGGGAGGAGGAGGAGGAGGAGGAGGAGGAGGAGGAGGACCTGCCTGAAGCACTTCCAACAGCACGTCCAGGGCCGCGCTACGGGCAGGCACACCGGGGATACTCTTGTAGGCACGCAATCGGTCGGCCACTTCCTCGACCCATTCCGACGCATGCGGACCGAAGGCGGTCGTGGCCTCCTCCAACCAGGTATCGGCATAACGAGCAAGGCCACCGAAGACGGCCCGGTCCTGATATCTTTCCGCCTCAAGGCGGAGAATCTTGATCAGCTTCTCAATGGCTTGTGTCATATGTTTCATCTACAATGGCAATGTGCAACCACCCCGCGACTTGGGGAGGCACGTCAGACGTGCCATACGAGGACATCCGACTCAGAACAGTGGCAAGACCTCACTGCCCAGTCCTTCGTACACAATCAAGCCCAGTCCATCGGGCCCGATGTGAGAGCCCAGCAACGGACCGTAGAGCAAGATAGGGAATTCTTGGCCTGGTGCGATGGCCTCCAGCCGTTCCTTAAGCACCTTCGTGTCCTCGGTGGGATAGAGCGTGTTCTGCAGGATGGCAATCTGCTCGATGCAGGAGAACTCGTTGGCAAATTCGATCAGTTTATCTATGGCCCGATCACGGCTGCGGACCTTCTCCATAGGGATGATCTCGCCCTCCTCGATGGAGAGAAAAGGTTTGATGCTCAACATGGTACCAAGGATGGCCTGGGCCGGACTGATGCGATGGCTGTGTTCCAGATAGTCCAGAGTGTCGGTGATCAACACGACATAGATGCGGCGGATGACACCCCGGATCTGGCGCAAGATCTCATTCAGCGGGACAGATGCCTCGGCCAACTGGGCTGCTTCTCGCACCAGTATGCCCAGGCCCAGCGAGAGCGTTTCCGAATCCACAACGACGATGTCGCACCGACCCAAGAATTCGCTGGCCGCCTTCCGCGCCTCACGGCACACAAGACTGAGGCGGGTTGAGGAGTGCAGCGAGATGATCTTGTCGGTACGACGCGTCAAGCGGCCATACACACGCCGAAACTGGTCGAGTGTGGGACCGACAATACTAGGACGGATGCGGTCGTGCGCCATACGGAGCAGCAGCTCCTCGTGATCCAGATCTGCGCCATCCTGGTAATCTCGACCCTCGATGCGGACGGTCAAGGGCAAAACGGTGATATCATACTGTTCTAGGACGGCTGGATCGATGGTTGCTGCACTATCGGTAACAATGTGGACTCTAGACACAGGACCTCCAAGATTAGCTGGTGGCAACGACAGGTCGTCGTCGGTTCACGGTCATTCCACCGAGAGGATATAATGATAATGAGCCTGTCCACCTTCGACGACCTCAACCTCCTGGTCAGGCCAATCCTCCTGCACGAGATCGACCAGCGCATCAGCTTCGCTTTGGCCCACCGTCTCGCCATAGTAGAGAGTTATGATCTCACGCTGGGACGGATCGATCTCCCGCAGCAGCGCCCGCACAACTTCTTCGACCGTCGTGCCAGCGACTTTCAGTTCACCGTCGTGCAGGCCGATGATCTGTCCCTCAGTGATCCCCAGGCTATTGATGTTCGCCGAACGGGTCGCAGTAGTGACCTCACCCGTCTCGACTTCCTCCATGGCGTGGGTCATAGCGACCACGTTGGTCTCGAAGTCTGCCTGGTAATTGATCGCCAACAACGCCGCAACTCCCTGCGGGATGGAGCGACTAGGAACGACAGCTACCGGCTTATGACTGAGCTCGCGGGCTTGATCGGCAGCCATGACTACGTTGCTGTTGTTCGGCAACAGGATCACCCGCTCAGACGGCATGTTCTCGATGGCCTCAAGCAAGTCTTGGGTACTGGGATTCATGGTCTGCCCTCCGTGCACGATAGCGCTGACCCCCAGGCTCTGAAAGACACGGGCCAGGCCATCCCCCAGCACGACCGCTGCGACACCGATTTCTCGGGAGGGCTGCTGCGAAGGAGAGGGCGGCAACTCATCCTCAGCGATGAAGTCCTGATATTGAGCCTGCATGTCCTCCACCACGACATCGCGCAGCGAGCCCAGGCTGGCACCGTAGCTAATGGGAATACCAGGGTCAGGAACGTGGACGTGCACCTTGACCGTCTCGGGATCACCGACGACGAGCGGACACTCCCCCATCCGGACGATCTCCTGCCGGACGGCCTCCACGTCCAGTCCTTGTGAGACGATGAGGAACTGGACGTCGTAGCCATACCCCGCCTCGCCGGGCTCCAGTTCGGTGGTCATCAGATCGACAGCTTCGTCTAGCATTGCATCCTCGGCGACTTGTTCTCCTCGCATATAGCGCAACATTCCCTCCAAAATGACGAAAAGCCCCTGACCACCGGCATCCACCACGCCGGCCTCAGCGAGCACCGAGAGCAGCGAAGGGGTGAGCAGAACCGCTTCGTGGGCAGCAAAGACCATGTGCTCCAGCACACGCACCAGGTCATCGGTCTCTTTCGCCGCCCGGGTTGCCGAATCGGCAACGGCACGGGCAACGGTCAGGATCGTGCCCTCCACCGGCTTGACCACGCCCTTGTAGGCAGTTGCTGCTGCTTCCTGGCAAGCCGCAGCCAGATCCTGCGCCCGGTAAACATCCTTCCCATCCAGGCTGCGCGCGAACCCGCGCCAGATCTGGGAAAGGATCACGCCAGAGTTCCCCCGGGCACCCATCAGTGCACCGTGGGCCATCTGGTGGGCCACCCGTCCCACATTGTTCTCCGGGGAGTCTTCAATCTCGGCCCAGGCAGACTGCATCGTCAGCACCATGTTGGTCCCCGTGTCTCCGTCGGGCACAGGGTAGACGTTAAGCACATTTATGGCGGCCTGGTGATACTGCAGCCAGGACAGTGCGGCTCTTAACAACCGCTTGAAGTCCTGGCCATCTGTGGTCAGGCGTGGGGCCGTCGATGTAGGCTGTGATAATCTATCCGATGATGTGTCGTATGTCAACCTGCCAATTCCCTTCAATCGATATTGCTGACGCGCAGTCCCTCGACGTGGACGTTCACTTCGGCGACGGGTACGCCAAGCGCCCGCTCGACGCTGAACTTCACAACATTCATAACACTGAGAGCCACGGCGGAGATACGGGTACCGTACTCGATAATAACGTACACGTCAATCTTGATCTGGCCGTCCTCAATGCGCACTTCGACCCCACGCTTGCTGTCGCGCGACAGGACGTTGGCGACTCCGGCGGCCAGGCCCTTGGCCGCAGTCCCCACGACACCGTAGCACGTCAGCACCGCCTCATTGACAATGCTGGCGACGGCTGTGGGTGACACTTCGATCCGACCGCGATGCTGGACTTCTGGCATATTCCCTCCCCAAACCCCTGACTTCTGTATCCTCCCCTGGTCCGCCGGTTGCGTGAAAGGCTACCCTGTGGTATGATGTTGCCTGTCGTAAGTGATTCGGAGGTGATACGAATGGCAAAGTGTGAAATGTGTGGAAAAAGCCCTCAATTCGGGCACAACGTGAGCCACTCCAAGAAGGCGACCAAACGTCAGTTCAAACCGAACATCCAGCGTGTCACGGTGGAGATCGACGGCAAAAGACGCCGGATGTATCTCTGCACTCGCTGCCTGCGAACGTTGAACAAGACCGGGTAGCCCTCCCCCTCCCCCGCGTGCGTGAAGCGTGAGTTACGTTAGCTCCCTACAAGCGGGGGCTTTTTTTATCTGGCATCCCCCTGAGCGCACTGCCCTCGCCGGCCCGCCTCGCGGATAGCGGCGATCGCCGCCCCGACCCCCTCTGGCGCACCAAACACGGCGGTTCCAGCCACCAGCACCGTCGCTCCGGCGGCCACAGCCTGCTCGGCCGTGTGTGGATCAATACCGCCGTCCACCTCCAACTCCGCCTCGCTCTCGGCACCCTCCAGCATCTCCCGTACCCGCGCGATCTTACGCAACATGCGCGCGTTGAAAGACTGTCCGCCGAACCCCGGGTCAACGGTCATCACCAACACCAGATCCACGTCGTTCAGAACCTCACTGATGCCCATCACCGGCGTGGCCGGGTTCAACGAGACACCGGCGCGCAAACCTCGGTCTCGGATCTGCTGCAACACACGATGCAGATGCGGTGTGGCCTCGACGTGAACAGTCAGCCCATCGGCACCGGCATCGGCAAAGGCAGGTACGAAGCGCGCCGGATCACTGATCATCAGATGGACGTCAAGTGGCAGTCGGGTGACGCTCCGTACGGATCTGACAACGGGTGGGCCGATACTGATATTGGGCACAAAGTGACCATCCATGACGTCCACGTGGACGTAATCCGCGCCAGCGGCCTCGGCACTTCGGATCGCCTGAGCAAGGTGGGAGAAATCGGCAGCGAGTATGGAAGGCGCGATTTTCAGACTGTGATCCATTAGACGCATATAATACAACGGAATGCCCAGAAAATCAAGGAGGTGCAGACTGGTGGCGCTGCCGCAACTGTCCACAGCCAGCCTGAATGTCCACACCGCGGCGTACGCGGACCGTGTAGGGCACGTGGTGTCGTTCAAGCTGTGCGATGAAGGCATCCAGAGTGTCACGGGAAGAGGGCTGTCCATAGAAACCCTGAGTGGGATTCAGGGGGATGACGTTGACGTGAGCCAGGAGACCTACAAGGCGGGCAGCCAACGCCTGGACTTGCTGCGGCGTGTCGTTCACCCCCTGGATGAGCGCCCACTCGAAGCTGACCCGCCGCCCAGAGCGCTCGATGTAGTAGAAACAGCTTTCGAAGAGAGCGTCGAGCCCATAGCGCCGGTTGATGGGGACAAGCCGGTCACGCAGTGCGTCGGTGGCGGCGTGCAGGGAGACGGCGAGGGTGATCTGCAGACCCTCATCCGCCAGTCGTTTGATACCCGGCACGACGCCCACCGTAGAGAGCGTGATGTGTCGCTGGCCCACGTTGAGGGCCAGCGGATCCGTCAGACGGCGGACGGCGGCGAGGGAAGCCTCGTAGTTCAGAAGCGGCTCTCCCATGCCCATCAGCACGACGTTGGTCAAGCGTTGTCCCTGATCCTCATCGCGCCGTTGATGGCGGAGGATCCGCGCGAAGTGGAGAGCTTGGGCAACGATTTCACCGCTGGAGAGATCGCGGCGGAAGCCCATCTGGCCGGTGGCACAGAAGGGACAACCGATGGCACAGCCCACCTGGGTGGAGATGCAAGCAGTACGGCGGTCGTGGTAGCGCATCAGGACCGCCTCCACGGTCTCATCGTCCTCCAGGCAGAGCAGGTCCTTACGGGTGTCCCCATCAGCGGATTCGCCGGTATCCACAAGCTGTAGCACACCTATGGTCGTCTCAGCAGCAAGTCGACGGCGCAGCGCGCGCGGGAGGTTGGTCATGCGGTCAAAGTCGGTCTCCAGGTGGACGTAGAGCCACTCCCAGAGCTGCTGGGCACGGTAGGCTGGCTCGTCCCAGTCGGTCAGGAGGGACTGGAGCGCCGGGAAGTCGAGATCGTAGAGGCGCATAGCAGTTTGAACCATACCTACAGTTGATCCGTCCACATGCGTACCAAGTCCTCAATGTCCGCACACACCAGATCCGGCTTGACAGAAGAGGTGACCAGATCCGCCTGGGTGGTGATCCCAGACAGGACGAGCACGGAGGCCAGGCCAGCGCGGACGCCGCCGGCGATGTCGGTATCGAGCCGGTCGCCGACGACGGCAGTCGTTTCAGGAGAAGCACCCATCAGTTGCAGAGCCTGTTGGTACATCCGCGGCTCTGGCTTGCCGATGACGACCGGCGGTACGCCGGTGGTGGCCTCCAGCGCCGCCAACTGAGCGCCGTTGCCCGGCACAGGGCCTCGCTCCGTGGGGTAGTTGACGTCCGGGTTGGTGCCGACGAAGTCAGCACCGGCGTGGATGAGCAGCGCCGCCGTCGCCAGCCTGTCCCAGGTAAGTTGTCGATCCCAGCCCACGACGACGTAGTCGGCCCCCTCGTCGGTCAGCACGAAGCCCCGCTGCTCCAGCGCCCGCCATAGCCCCTCCTCTCCGATGGGATAGACGCGCGCGCCCGATGGGGCGGTAGACACCAGGTACGCAGCCGCAGCCTCCGCGGAGGTCAACACGCACCGGGGTGACACCTCGACGCCAAAGCGGGCCAGCTTGTCCACGTACTGTCCCGGCGTCCGGCTGGCGTTGTTGGTGGCCAGGACGAAATCGATCTGACGCTGACGCAGGAAAGCGAAGAACTCTGACAATGCGGGCATCGGCTCGTCGCCGCGCCACAGGACGCCGTCCATATCCACGATCAGGTGGCGGATTGAAGCGAGGAAAGTTTCAGGTTTCAGGTTGGGCGCGGGGGTGTTTGAACCTGGGACTTTCTGACCTGAAACTCGCTTGCGCAGGCGTTCGTAGTCTGCGGGGGTGTCGACGTCGGCCAGTGCATCCGGGTCGACGACTTCGACGGTGGCGACTTCGCTCTTGTGGCGGGCGATGAGGGAACGTCCTCCCTGGTCTCCCCTGACGGCGGCCAGCTCGGGGAAGAGGCGGCGGGCGAACAGGGTTGGCGTACCACGACGGCCTGCGTGGGTGGGATGGACGATAGCCGCGCCGCTCTCCTCGAAGCAGGCAACTACCGTCCGCAGCAGGTCGGCGGTGAGCAGGGGCTGATCGCACTGCATCAGGATCGCGGCCTCGACCTGGGGCGGGAGCGCGATCAGGCCAGCGTGCACGGATGCGCTCAATCCCTCCTCCCAGCGCCAGTTCATCACGGCCTGGACCGGCCGATCGCCCAGCGCCACACGGGCGTCCTCCGCCCCACAGCCCAGCACGACGATCACCGGGGCAAGCCCGGCAGCCAGCGCCTCGTCGGTGACGTGCGCCAAGAGCGTCACGCCGCCCCAGTCAAGCAGTTGCTTGAGCTGACCGAAGCGGGTGGACGCACCTGCAGCCAGGATGATGCCGGCGACTTGTCTCGTAGTCCTCATAGAGAGCCTTTCACGTCAACTGTGCAGACGTCCTCAGCAGTGAAAAAGCACCTGCAAGCAATACTCCTTTGCTTGCGGAATGCCGAAAAACTCAGTTTCTTGTCTATGCCCTATGCTGAAAACTCTATGCTTTATTCTATCCGAAATCGTGCAGTTACGCAATGGCTTGCCACACCGAATACCCTCGACTATAATGCGCCTATCTACGGGAGGAGAACCGATGAGACTTTCGATCGTCATGCCGGTCTATAACGAGATCGACACGATTGCCGAGATTGTGCGACGCGTGCGAACGGTACGGTTACAGGTGCCCGTGGGATACGGGCCGGAGAACGGATCCGTCATTGGATTCGATCGGGAGATCGTGATCGTGGACGACGGTTCGACGGACGGCACGCGGGAGGTTTTACACACACTGGATGGTAAGCCAGACGTGATCCTGGTGTTTCACAAACAGAACCAGGGTAAGGGAGGAGCGGTGCGCACCGGTCTGCAACACGCGACCGGCGACGTCATCGTGATCCAGGACGCGGATCTGGAGTACGATCCTCGCGACTATCCAGCGCTCTTGCAGCCTATCGTCGAGGGACGCTCTCAGGTGGTGTACGGCTCGCGCTTTCGCGGCGGGCCGACCAAAGCGATGTTCTTCTGGCATATGATCGGCAATCACTTCCTCACATTGGTGACCAACCTGCTGTACAATACTATCCTGAGCGACATGGAGACCGGATACAAGGTCTTCACACGCGAGGTCGCTGAACAACTCAATCTCCGTTCGTCCGGCTGGGGCTTCGATCCCGAGATTACGGCCCAGATTCTCAAGCGCGGCTACCGGATCTACGAAGTGCCGATCTCGTACACCGGGCGGGAGTTTCAGGAGGGGAAGAAGATCGGTTGGCGCGACGGTCTGACCGTGCTGTGGACGCTGCTCAGGTGTCGCCTGACACAGTAGGGGCTCGACGGTGGAACCAAGGTCGCTGGGCGCTGGTCGCACTCGTGCTACTGGGCTGGGCACTGCGACTGCCACCGATCCTGGACAACCGGTTTCACGCCGACGAGGCGCTATACGCCTACTGGGGGCTTCTGATCGGCCGAGGACAGGATCTATGGCTGGCGACGGTACCGGTCGACAAGCCACCGTTGATGCCCTATCTGGTGGCCGGGGCGCAGGCGCTGTTTGGCAACTCCGAGTTCGCCGTGCGGCTGCCGGGGCTAGCGGCCGGCTTGGTGACGATCCCACTGGTCGCCGCGCTGTCCAACGTCCTGTATGACGACACGTGGGTAACAGCAAGCGCAGCGGCGGGCGTAGCGCTCTCGCCCTTCGCCACGCTCTTCTCCGCCACCGCCTTCACCGACCCGGTGATGGTGGCATTGGGACTGGGGACCTGCCTGGCAGCGGCCCGAGGCCGACCCGGACGGGCCGGGCTGCTGGCCGGGCTGGCGTTCGCGGCGAAGCAGACCGGGCTTGTGTGGGTGCCTCTGGCGGCGGCGATGAATATGATTCGAGATTGCAGATTGCAGATTGGCAAATTGCAAATCGGCAAATCACAAACCTACGATCGCCAGCACTTGGCATCCGTCGTTCACCGTCTGTTGTTCCCTTTGTGCTTCCTCGTGGTAGTCGGGATTGCATTTGCTTGGGACCTGGCGCGAGGGGCGCAGGGGGCAGAGAGTTTTTGGTGCGCGGGCGTCACGGCTTATGGGAGTCTGCGCTTGATCTGGCCGCAGGAGTTGTGGGCGCGGCTGGAGGATTGGGTCGAGCTGGCGCGCTATTTGTTCGTCTCGCCGGCCGTCAATGGCATACTGCTAGCGGGCCTGCCAGTGTTGGTGTGGCGCGCCACAAGGCACCAGCGCCACGCACAAGGGGCGCTCACGGACTTGCTCCTCGGTTCCTTCGCGCTGATGTACCTCCTGTTCCACTGGTTGTGGGCGTTCCCCGTGTGGGATCGCTACCTGCTGCCGCTGGCGCCCGTGCTGGCCATTCTCTTGGGCCGCATCCTCGCCCTCTCGGCCTCCTACCTCCAACTCATAGCCACTTACCTGGCATGGGTCATCCGTCACTCGTCATTCGTCATTCGTCGTTCGTCCCAGGCCATCGGTCATTGGTCATTGATCATTGCCCATTGTTCATTGGTCATTTTCCTGGCCACGCCGGCCTGGAACGCAGCGCACAGCCGCTACCCCATCGGCGGCGACCACGGGGCGTACGACGGGATCGACGAGGTTGCTGCGTTCTTGCGCAACCAACCCGAGGGCACGGTGGTCTACCAACATTGGCTGGGGTGGCATTACGCGCATTATGTGTTCGATGCGCCGCTCTACCTGGCCTATTGGCCATCGCCGGCCTGGCTGGCGCAGGACGTGCAGGCGTTTGGCGCAACAGGAGCACGCTACATCACGTTTCCATCCTGGGAATCGCGCGCGCGGGTGGAGCAAGCGCTGGACAGCGCAGGTTACGTGCTGGCGCCGGCGTTTTCAACGACCCGCCGTGACGGCACACGCTCGTTCACGGTGTATCAGATTCGACCGCTGTCGAACCGATGACTTCACCTATCGAAGACCCAGGCTCAACCGGCGGAACCGACGGCTTAGACGGAAATCTGACGATCCCCTCGGAGCGCGCAGGTTCGAAGCGAACGCGTTTGGAACGAAGGCGCCCGGATCAAGCGCGCAGGTACGCACCGGGGGCCGGGAGCCCCCCGGTGCTGGGAACGTCGCAAGCAAGGGCACCCCGCGACGAGCAGGGGCGTGGTGCACCGGGCGTCCCCGAAACGGGAGATCGGCGCCTGCTGCGCGACCTGCCGGCCATCGCCCTGCTGTGGGCGCTGGTGGTCGCCTTCTTCTGGAGGATCGCGCTGGCGGGGCGCGTCCTGGCCGGAGGCGATATATTCACCTACTTCTACCCGTATTGGGCGGAGGCGACGCGGGCGACTCGGGCCGGGCGGTTGCCGCTGTGGAATCCGTACCTGTTTTTAGGAGCACCTTTCCTGGCCAACAGCCAGGTAGGCGTCTTCTATCCCCTCAACTGGCCGCTGTGGCTGCTGCTGCCGGCCCATCGATCCGTCCACGTGACCATCGTCCTGCATTTGTGCCTGGCAGCGCTCACCGCGTACCTGTGGGGACGCACCTCGCTGCGGATGGGGCGGGTCGGCGCCTGGACCGTCGGCGCGGTCTTCGCGCTGGGGGGCTACCTGGGCGCGCAGGTCGAGCACGTCAACCAACTGCAGGGATTGGCCTGGCTGCCGCTGGCGTTGATGCTGTGGGACCAAATCGGCAAATCGGCAAATCGGCAAATCAGCAGGGCTGCGTTTGTGGGTCTTGCTTGCGTGGTCGGGTTGGTGCTTCTGGCGGGACACACGCAGACGGCCTTCATCTCGCTGGTTGGACTGGCAGCTTACGGGCTGGGGCCGGCGCTGTGGAGGGGCTGGCACTCCCGCAAGTGGAAGCCGGCAGCGCAGAGGGCCGCGTGGCTGGCCGCGGCGACCAGTCTGGGGGTGGCATTGGCGGCGGTGCAACTGATCCCCACGGGGGAGCTCTCGCGCCTATCGATGCGGGCCAGGGGGCTACCGTTCAACGAGCGAGTTTCGTTCTCCCTCTCGCCCCTGTACCTGGCGCGCGCACTCTTGCCCAGCTACGCCGAACCCGTGCCGCCCGAGCACATCGAGCACGTGGCGTACGTCGGTATCGCCGGCCTGACCCTCGCCATCATCGGAATACGCAACACGAAACACGCAACACGAAACACGCAATACACACACCCTAACTTCCTGTCGGTAATCCTGCTCTGCAGCTTGGGTCTCTTTCTCTCCCTCGGCCTCTACAACCCCATCTATCTCCTCCTGGCGCGCTACGTTCCCGGATTCGCCCATTTTCGCGTGCCGGCCCGCTGGCTGGCGCTGACCGTAACGGGCGCGGCAGGACTGGCGGGATGGGGTGCCGATGCCTGCTGGCGGCGACGACGGCAAGTAAGCGGGCGAGACATCATCTGGATCACGGCCGCGCTGGTCGTGATGACAGGATGGGCGGCGCTGGGGCCACGCATCGGGGACGAGGGAGGCGTGGGCTGGCCAACGATCGCCGGATGGGCGGTGGGGATCGGGCTGGCGTTGGGGATGCTCCTGGCCAGGAAGCGGGCGCCGCGCCTGGCGACGGCGGGACTGGTGGCACTGGCGGTCGCGGAGCTGTTTGCAGCGGGGTTCACGCTTCCGCACAGCCAGGCCACCGCGCCCCAGGCGTTCACCAGCCTGCGCCCAGCCATCGCCCACTTGTTCGCTGCCGATGAAGCGGCCGGGGAACCACCGGCGCGCTTCATCAGTATGTCGGACATCACGTTCGATCCCGGCGATCTGCCGGAGATGCGCGTCATCTACGGGCCACAACTCGCGGCGGACGCGCTGTACGATTACGTGATCGCGGCCAAGCAGAAGGAAGTACTCAGCCCCAACCTGCCACTGGCCTTCGGCGTACCCGCGGTGGACGGCTACGACGGCGGCGTGCTGCCGCTGGCGCGCTACGTCACGCTGCAGCGGGTGTTCCTGTCCGAGGACGAGGTGTCGATCGACGGCCGGCTGCGCGAGAATCTGTCCACCATCCCCGATGGGCGGTGGCTGAACCTGTTCAACGTGCAGCACGTGATCACCGACAAGCTGCACGACGCCTGGCTGGACGACGTGTTCTACGACCTGCAGTGGGGGGCGGATCTGGGGCGTGGAGAGGCGGCCGCGGTCACCCACGTGCCGCACTTCGAAGCGACGGCGCTGGGGATCGTATCCCACCTGCGGGGTGGGAGCGCTCTGCCCGATGGCGCGCGCGTGGGCGTCGTGGAGATCGGCCTGGGCGAGGGGCTGACGCGCACGTTCGAGCTGCGCGCCGGACAGCACACCGCCGAGGGGGTTTACGGTCCAGACGCGGCCCACGCGCAGGCGGCAATCGGCGGCCACTTCCGCCCGCCGACATCGAGCGCGGCTGAAGGGGTGCAACCGGAGGGGAACGACTACGTGACGCGGCTGCGATGGGGGGAGCGGGCCGCGCCAAACACGGTCACGGTGCAGGCGACGCTGCGGGAGGGAGAATTGGTGATACGCGGGGTGAGCCTGATCGACGAGCGCACGGGCGGCTTCCAGGCGCTGGTCCTATCCGACCGAGGCAATTTCCGGCTGGTCCACTCCGGCGACGTCAAGATCTACGAGAACCTGGACGTACTTCCCCGTTCGTTCCTGGTCCACAGGAAGACGGAGGCCGCAGACGACGAACGGGCGGTGGCGCTGATGCGGGCGCCCGCGTTCGACCCGGCGGCGGAGGTAATCCTGAGCACAGGCGAAAGCGCCGCGGGCACAGGAGATGCAGGCTCCGAGGCAACTGGAGATCGCCCACCACAGGGCACCAAGACGGCACAGGTGGTACACTACGCACCGGAGCAGGTCGAAATTGAGGTGAATGCCGAGGCACCCGGCTACGTGGTCCTGACCGACGCGTGGTATCCCGGGTGGGAGGCGACGGTGGACGGGGAGCTGGCGCCGGTGTACCGGGCCGACCTGTTCTTCCGAGCAGTCGCCGTCCCTGCCGGGAATCACCAGGTCGTCTTCACCTTTCGCCCGAGAAGCGTGGGCATCGGTGTGGGCATCAGCCTGGCGGCGCTGGCCGGATTGATCGTCCTCGCGGCTGGGGCGTTGTCCAAAGCCGAACGCGGTGATATAATGTGCCAGGGCGCGTGAGAGATCGGGAAAGGAGGTCAATCGATGAATACGTTGAACCGCGTGTTGATTGCAATATCACTGCTGATCGCCATGGTGCTGTGCAGCCTGCTGCTGCTGGCGCCATTGCGGATACTTGGCGCGGTCACGCAGCAGTCGGCGGCGCTGGTGGGATTTCTGAGCGGCATGCGGCCGATTGCACGGATCGGCCTGGGCATCCTGTTCGCCATAGCGCTGGACATCATCCTGGTGCTATTTCTCGTGGCCGAGATACGCCGGCCCGCCACGAAAGCCATCCGGGTCAAGAAGACATCCGGTGGAGAGGTGCAGGTCAGCGTGAACTCCATCGCGGACCGGCTGCGGTACGAGATCGACCAATTGACCAGCGTCCTGCGCACCAAGCCGAAGGTCCTGGCCAAGCGAGGGGGCGTCGTGGTCGAACTGGACGTGGAGACGGCGGCCGAGATCGACGTGCCGAAGAAGGCCGAGGAAATCGTCGAGACAGCCCGGCAGGTGGTGGAGGAGAAGATGGGGCTCAAGCTGGCCCGGCCTCCCAAGGTCAACCTGCGGGCCGTCCCCTACCCCAGCACACCCGGCAGAGCAGAGATGGGCGCACCCGCACAGCGCAGCGGGTCAAAGGTCAAGCCGGTGGCTGAATTGAAAGAGCCAGCGGGGGATAGCCGGGAAGGCTGACAGCAGGTTGCAACGTGGAAGAGGAGCACGTTTCCGAAGAGAGCGGGTTGAGCCTGGCGGCACAGGTGGAAAGCCTGCTGTTCGTGGCCGACGCCCCTATCTCGACCCATCGCCTGGCGGAAGCGCTGGAGACCACGCCCTGGCAGGTGGAGCAAGCGCTGGACGAGCTGGAGGCCACGACCACCGGCGGCGGCCTGCGCTTGCAGCGGGATGGTAACTACGTGCAGTTGATCACGGCGCCGGAGGCCGCGCCGTGCGTCGAACGGTTCCTCGGGCTGGAGACCTGTACATATCTCTCGCGGGCCGCGTTGGAGACGCTGGCGATCGTCGCCTACAAACAGCCCATCACCCGACCTGAGATCGAGGCTATCCGGGGCGTCAGTTCCGACAGCGTCCTACGAACGCTGCTACGTGTCGGGCTGATCGAGGATCTGGGGCGAGCACCGTCCGTAGGTCGCCCCATCCTGTATGGGACCACATTCGAGTTCCTGCAGCACTTCGGGCTGCGCAGCATGGATGAATTGCCGGCGCTGGACGAGCAGCAGGAGGAGAAAGAGGATTCCTGATGAGGAGGCTGCCCCGGAGACTGTGGCTGTGCATAGCCGCCGCTGTGCTCGGATTGGCGGGCGCACTGCTGTGGCTGCTCGGACCGACGCCCCTGGGCGTGGCACAGGATCTCCGCACGGTACAAGTGTGGCCCGACCGCAGTCTGGGCGTCTCCTCCGGTCTATGGGATCCCTCGACGGTACTCACCCCAACACAAGTGCTCCCCTTCGGCGTCAGTCGCAAGACCGACGGGGAGCTCGCACGAGCGCGCACCTACCTGCACTTCCCGGCCTACGTGTTCGCGCCGGGCACCGAAATCCTGCACGCCACGCTCTACGTGTACGTGGACAGCAGCAGTTCGAGCACAGGAGAGGCGACGGTGGGCGCCTACCGGGTCCTGGAGCCGTGGAGCGCGGCGGATTTGAGCGACGAACCGACGACGTGGCCCAGCTTGCTCGACTCGCCGATCGCGGTCGCGACGATCCGCTTCGGCGCGGCGGCGCCACAGTTGCAGGCTTCTCCGCCTCCCGCCACGGTCATCCCCCCCACTGCCGGCCCGAGCCCTAGCCCCGGCCCATCCCCCACGCCCTCCACCCCAGCGACTGCGCAGCCGACCTCACCGCCGCCGGTCACACCGGCCGCAGATCCCACGCCTCCAACGGCCACGCCGGTCGTGGCCCCCACGCCCACCTCGCCCACCTCGCCACAGCCAACGCAGCCCAGTTCACCGCTGCCCTCGCCCTCGGCGTCGCGATCGTCCAAGGCCCTGGCCTCGCTGCGGCTGATGTCGTTCCAGTCGCCCCTCCCGACACCGACTGCCTTGCCATCGCCAGAGCCAACCGCAGGCCCATCTGTGAGCCCAGGCGTGGGGCTTGAGCCGGTGGTGGGGACCTGGGTGGCGTGGGACGTGACGGCGCTGATGCGGGCGTGGCTGGCCGGAGAGGTGTCGGACGACGGACTGGCGTTGGCCTCCGCGCCCGAGCCAAGCGCCGACCCAGAGGCGGCAGGCGACTTGCTCGTGGCCCGTCGATCGAGCGCCGCCGATCCAGATACCCGGCCGTACCTGATCGTCGAGGTCAAGGTGCAACCAGTGACGCCAACGCCAGTGCCACCCCTGCCCCCGGCCGGAAGACGCGGGGGGTGGCGTGCTGCAGGGTGGCTGCTGATCGGCGCAGCGGTGCTGGTTCTGGGGCTGACCTTGCGGCGCAGGTGGGACGCGGCAAACGACTGAAGTCGTTACTACAAACGAGGTGCTTTCGAAACGGAGTGGACCAGCAGGCGGGAGGGAAGATGAGCAAGGAAATCAAGCCTGGCGAGGTGGTGGAAGAGGCAAAGGCTCAAGCCGCGGGCGGCCTGGGCGGCGAGGACGTGGCTGCGGTCAAGTTAAAGCACGCCGACGCGATCGTCGCGCGGATGGCCGACGTGCACCAGAGCGGCGTCAACGTCATCAAAGCTGAGTCGGTGCACATGGAACAGTCGGGGGCGCGGACGGTCAAGGCCGAGACCGTGTACGTGGAACAAGGCGGCATCGGGCTGGCCCAGGGGGAGACTGTCGGGCTGACGCAGGGCGGCATCGGATTGGCCCAGGCGAGCACCGTCGCCCTGAAAGACGGCAGAGCAGGGGCGGTGATCGCGGGGAGCGCAGACGTACAACACGCATCCATCGTGCTACTGGCCGCCCGGAAGGTCAGCGGCGAAGACGTAGAGGTCCTGTTCGACGTGAAGGCGGCCGTCGTCTTCGGGCTGGTGACGGGCCTGGTGCTGGGCCTGATCAGACTGCTGGTCGGGCGCAAGAAGACGTAAGGATTGTTCAGCTACTTGACAAAACTTAGAACATCTTGTCACTGAGCGGCAGAAACGACTGAAGTCGTTACTACGAACCCGTCAACACGTGATTGACAGAGTAGCAGGTGTCGCGGCAGCTATTGCAGGAAGGCCGGCTTTTCCCCGCGGGGCGCGCCGCAAGCCGGGCAATCGGTCCGGTCGGCCTCCTCCTCTTTGTACACGCGCCCGCACCATTCGCACTGCTTCCACGCCCGCTCGGCGGCCTCCTGCTCCCACTTCACCTTCTGCTTCTGGCGCCGCTCCTCGAGGTAGGCATCCTCGGCCGCTCGGCCCACGCGATCGATCACGTTCCACACGCGCCGAGGCAGCGTGAGATCCTGGATATCCTCGACGACATTTTGAACACCCTCAATCACGTCGCCGGCTGCATCGACGAGGCCGCCGACACCCCAGCGCCTCCTGCGAAAGATCATGCGCTTCCCCTGCTCCGCGACAGTGCCACCGATGGAACCAAGCGCATCCCTGACCGTG
>Ga0180434_10003065_pt1 | contig 21538 bp, 18 predicted proteins | sample SS_ome_7_FD_132453 | JGI IMG/M metagenome (GOLD analysis project Ga0180434, IMG submission 132453) | Hypersaline lake sediment archaeal communities from the Salton Sea, California, USA - SS_1_D_2 metaG | ecosystem: Environmental > Aquatic > Non-marine Saline and Alkaline > Hypersaline >...
GCCGCGTCCTGGCCTCTAATACCGAGATAGCTGCCATTACCCATAAGGGGAGGCTCCTTTTGTGCTCTCTACACAATCTTACAGGAGGCTCCCCCCTGCCACTATCTATGAACCTCTACACGCTTCTATAATAGCGGAGCAGCTTGCCGATTCCCAATCCCGCCCAATCTCGCGGCGAAGGCGCGTTTTCTGTGGTAAACTCTAAGACTTACGCTCTGCGGCATGCCGCCGGGCGCGATTGGGCGAAATCGCTATGCCAAAACAGGTGAAAAGACCACCCCGCGAAGTTGAGAAGCACTTCAACTTCAACATCCTCAAAAAGCGCATGGCCGCGGTGAATCTGCGGACCGAGCGCAAGCTGCGGCCGCAAATCGTGCGCAAAATCGCGCTGTCTTTGGGGATCAAGCGGGTTTCGCTGGTAAGCCTCGACGCCAAGTGCGAGTGTGTCACCCAGCTCAACTGCACCGGCTTCCGTGGAAAAACCCGTGACCTGAACGCGACGCATAAAGTAGTCTGCCGGGTGGCGAAAGACCGTCGGCCGTTTATCTGCGGCAACATCGAGGATTTCCCGGAGCTTGTCTCGCCGTTTAGCAAGAACTACCGCACCCCCGCGTGCGCCGTGCTTCCGCTCACGTTTCAGGACGAGCTTGTGGGAGTCCTGTGCCTGTCGGACCTCTCGGCCACACAATTGCAGGAGTTGAGCCAGCGCCTAAGTGAGCTGGAATCCGTCTGCGAGCAGGTCGGCCAGTTACTCTACCACTGGGAATTCATGCGCAGCGAGCATCCTGCCGCGCCTGTCGCTAAGGATGACCGCGCGAAGTTCTTCATGCTGCTCGACGAGTTCGTCGAGAACATCAACCTGACCTGGGAAACCGAGAACACGGTCGGCGTCTACAGCAAGCTGCTGTCTGACATCCTCCCGCTAAAATTCTGGGGGATGATCTTCGATCCGCTCGATAGGGGCGAGGAGATTGCAGTGTGCCTGGCCGACAAGACGAGCGACCAGGAAGTCGACTGGCTCACGTCCCACCTCATCCGCTCATGGCCCAAGCGCCCCGACCTCCAGAAGTCGGAGATATCGCACGTCCGCCTTGTCGGCGAGGATATGCTGATAGAGGACAGCACCGCCGGTCCGGAAGAAGGCCAGCGGGTGGAGCTGGCGCCCATTTACCTGGACAACAACCTGTTTGGGCTCGTTGGCATTGTGGTCCCGCAGTCCTTTTCCGTAACCGAAGACACGCGCCAGTTCATCAAGGTCCTCTCGCACCATCTCGGCACGCACATCAAGAAAAACTACCTGATGGCGGCAAACGAGGAGATGGACAACCTCGACCGCGTCACGGGCCTGTTTAACCAGCGGCATTTCTTTACGGTCATGGAGCGCGAATTCGAGCGCTCAACCCGCTACAACGTGCCGTTTTCGCTGCTTTTCCTGGACGTGGACCACTTCAAGGATATAAACGACACCTACGGCGTCGAGGAGGGGCATAACGTGCTGCGCGAGATATCGCGCGTCCTGAAAGTCGCGTTGCGCTCCACCGACAACATCTCGCGCTACTCCGGAGAGCGCTTCGTAATCGCCTTGACCGAAACGGGCCTTCGCGAGGCCGAGCTCGTGGGCAACCGCATCCGCCGGCTCATCGCTAACCACTCGTTTTTTATCGGCGCGGAGAACCTTTTCATCAAGGTGACCGCCAGCATCGGCGTGACGAGCTTCCTCGACCACCGCCCGCGCAGCGTCGCGCAGTTCATCGAGTTCGCCGACACGGCGCTATATTTTGCCAAGCGCAACGGGCGCAACCAGGTGGTCTCCTACACCTACGTCATCAACCTGATGATGTCCGACGTGGACAACCAGAGCTAGGCAGCCCGTTTAACATCCTGGTAGTCCAGGGCTTTAGCCCTGGTCTTGTGTGCCCAAGAGCCGGCCCTAAAGGGCTAGACTACCGAATCTCCGCCATCCTCCAGTCTGACAACTGGAAGCTGATAGCTGAAGGCTGAACTAGCGGCGGGCGGAATCGAACCGCCGACTCAACGGTTATGAGCCGTTTGCTCTACCTCTGAGCTACGCCGCCGCCGTCCGCATTATATGATACCACCCCCCCAAGTCAAGAATGGTAGTCCTCCCAGAGTACGCGGTGTTTATGCGCCTCAGGAGTGTTTACCCGCCGCGCCGTAGGTGCAGGCGGATTTAGCCGCCGCGCCGTAGGTGCAGGCGGGCTGACCGGCGCCGCTCTTAACCGCTGGGCTGGTTAGCTTAGCCTGCCCGGCGGGGGCCTTCCCTCGCCATTTACCCGCCATCACGCGCCATGCGCGACCGGCGGGCTCGCTACTTCTCCCCACTCCATCTGCTACAATAGTCACAGCCTGATGGGGGCTGGCGGCATAAGCCCCTGTTCAGCGAGGAGGAGCCGAAATGAGCATCCGCAGCATCCTTCGGTGGATTGCGCTCACGATCACATCCTGCACGTTCGCGGTTGTGCTCAGCACGTGCGGCGGTGGTAAGAAAGGATCGGTAGTCCAGGGCTTAAGCCCTGGTTTTTCGGTTGAAAGTAAGACCAGCCCTGAAGGTTTACCCGCCGTGGAGGGTTTACCCGCCGTGGAGGGTTTACCCGCCGAGGCGGGGCTGGACTACCCCGAATCAGATTCCCTCGACGACGCCCTCGCCGAGCTTGCCGCGTATCCATGCCCCGAGGGTGTGGATTCGGCGTTGTGGGCGGAGCTGAAGGATGCGTTGACATCCCAACTAGAGTCGCGGTTTTCTAACCGCGATTCTTTGTCGGCCCACTCGCGACTGGAAAGTCGCGACTCTAGGTTTGGAGGCAAGATTGTCTCCACGCCGCCGACGGGTGATGAAAACCGCGTCACCGACCTCGCCATTACCGACAACGGCGACGGAACCTACACGCTTTCCTGGCACTATCGCAACCTCGGCGACTACGACCAGAACGGAGAAGTGGGCATCGCCGACATCACGCCCATCGCGATGCATTACGGCGAATCCTACGACATCGCTGACGTTAACTGCCTTCTCGCCGTCATTGACGGCAGCGGGAACGGCGTCGTCGACATCGCGGATATTACGCCGATTGCGATGTGCTATGGGGTTGAGTGCGCGGGGTATGCTGTTGAGAGCTCCGAAACTACCGAAGGCATTTATAACGAGCTTGGCTACACGGACCTCGAGTTTGTAGCAGGAGACGGACGGAAGCGATTTAGCCCTGCGATGAGCCTGACGGTTGGCAATTGGATTCGAGTTGTTCCAATTGACAGTGCGCAAGGTCACGGCGTCCCGAGCGATCCCGTGGAGGTTCAATCACTGGGAAGCTGGCATATAACCACCGTGGATAGCGTTGGTAATGTAGGATGGTATTCATCTATCGCAGTTATCGATAACAGTCCGGCTATAAGCTACTACGATATTGATAATGGCGATTTGAAGTATGTTCGAGCGAACGATGATATGGGCAGCTCTTGGGAAAGCCCGGTGACTGTTGACTACGCCGGGAACGTAGGCAGATTCACTTGCCTGAAGACCGTAAATGGTAGACCGGCAATCAGCTATAGAGATCGCGGAAACCAGATTTTAAAATACGTGCGCGCAGGCAATTCTACCGGCAGTACGTGGGAGACTCCCATTGTGGTAGACAACAGCGGGAATGTAGGGCAGTACACCCATTTAGCCGTCGTTAATGGAAATCCAGCAATTAGCTACTACTCTCAGATCGAATACGACCTAAGATATGTACGGGCAAATGACGCAGACGGGACAACATGGGGTGCTCCGGTAACCGTGGATAGCGATGGCTTGGTGGGAGCCTGGACATGTTTGGCGGTAATCAGTGGATTCCCGGCCATAAGTTACATAGATGGCGGTTATACGACGTACGCTCGAGCGGTAGATGCAGATGGATACAACTGGGGAAGTTCAGTGACAGTCTACGGGGATGCACAGGGACACGCAACATCCTTGGCTATTGTGAATGGATTTCCCGCTATCAGCAGTTATGACAGCACGAACGATGACCTCCTCTATATCCGCGCAGACGACGCCGAGGGCAGCAACTGGGGTACTCCCGTAGTTGTGGATAGTGTAGGAAGCGTGGGGAAGTATGCTTCGCTTAAAGTCGTGAACGGGAATCCTGCTATAAGCTACTGGGATGAAGCAAATCTGGACCTCAAATTTGCCTGGGCCGCAGATCCCAATGGAGATAGCTGGAATACTCCACAAACGGTCGACGCCGATGGCTCCTTTGGTACACACTCGTCCCTGTCTGTCGTGCTTGATAGCCCTGCGATATCCTACTATGACAACACTAACGACGACCTCAAGTATGCTATCTACTACTAAATATTTGTGAATCTGTAGGGCGGGGACCTGTGCCCCGCCGTTTCCTAAAAACAAAGTCACAAAGAGGTGCAACGATGAATGAACCTCAGATCGCACGCAAATGGGATAAAGATGATCCTGTAGCTCAACAACAGCTACAAACGATGTTGATGTACTACCCTCGCCTGCTCGACGATATGCGCGAGTGGCAAAGGCGACAGTGGCATATTGTTTATTACGCGTTTCTGCTGCTCGGGGGAATTATTGCGCTACACGACAGGCTTTCCGATTCTAGTTATCAATTCTATCTAGACAATGCTATTTTAATTGTGACGATTGCGGAGGCCTTAGTAGCAGGATTTTCCATTCTGATGATATGGCTTCTTGAATGTGCAGCGTTACGTGCCCGAATTAACGTGTGGAAAACTAGAATAATGTACCGAAGTCTATTCTCCCCGCTTAGCGTCCTAGAGAGAGGTTACACTAAGTATTGTTATCATTGGAAAGCCTTGGTTACCCAATCAGTAGCTATCCTGTTCGCTTTGTTGTTTGCTATCGGATATACGATTTTTACACTTGACCTTTAGTTATCACTACACTGGCGGGGCACAGGTCCCCGCCCTTGTATATTGGAGTGGCTGGGGAGGCCGACCCGCCCGTGCCACCGGCAAAAGGGCACGGCGTGCCGTGCCCCTACAAGTTCTTTCTCTGGCTACTCGCTACTAATCCCCCGCTTCCTTCCCCCCGCGCCCCGGATACTCTATAATCCTTCGGCGCGATGGGATACCCCATCTTTAATAAGCTGCGACTGTTGCTGACGCTTGCAGGCTGCGCGCTGATGCTGGCGCTGACGCTCGCGGCGATGCCGGGTGCGGCGCGCGCCGAGACGGGCGATGCGGCGCACATCGTATTTAACGACGGCAGCCTTATCCTCGACTACGGCTGGTGGGACGACGACGAGCTTGCGCTCTACGCGGTAAATCCCCATGGCGCAATCGTGTGGCTCCACACCATCACCACCGGCGGCCGCAAGAAGCTCATCTCGGCGACCGACCTGAGCCGCGTCCTGGGGCGGGATGCCAACTGGGAGAAGCTCACGTTCAGCCTATCGCCGCACCGGCGCTACATCACGTTTTACGTCCCTCCGTCCGGCCCGCTGGAAGCGCCGTTTTTCAAAGTGGTGGACTTAGAATCGCCGCGCATCCGCGCATTCAGCTTCAGCAAGATGCCTGCCGATTTCACCGTGGGAAGAAGCGTGTGGGACAACACCGACAGGTACGTCTACGTCGCGGCGCAGGAGTTCAGCGCGCCGGAAAACGTCGTCAGCCTGGGGCGGCTGAGCCTGGAAACCGGCGCGTTTTTGCCGCTGGCGCTGAAAGCGCAGGTGGACCTGATAGACGACATGGCGTACGACCCGCAGAGCAACGCGATACTGCTGGTTGCGCGCAGCTTCGGCGGCGAGTACCCGCGCGGCAACTTCCTGGTGAAGTACTCGCTGAGCGAGAACACGATTGAGAGCATCCACGAGGCGTACCAGTACCGCGGGCTCGAGGTGGTGAATACCGGCGAGGTGCTGGTCGGCGCGGTGGTCAAGGAAGCGTTCGGCGGCTCGTTCCCCGGATTCCTCATGGTGGACGAAACGTTCGAGCTGCCGGAGACGCCCGATGAGGGCAAGGCCGCGCGGTACGCCTCGCGCATACTGCTGATCCGCCCCGATGACGAACCGGAGGTCTTGCTCACCAGCCAGGACCGCGGCTTCGACTTCGAGCCGGGCCTGTCTCCCGACGGCGACCATCTGGCATTCCTGCGCATGTTCTACCGCCTGCCCTATGCGGTAAGGGTGCGCACGCCGGCAAACGACGCGTTTTTGTGCGTGAAGGAACGGAACGGGACCCAGGAATGGGTGGTGATGCAGGGCGCTGAAAGCTACAAGTTCTGCCCCTCGTCCCGCCTGCTCGCGGTGCGCTACCGCGACCGCAGTTTCCTTACGCTGTTCGAGCTGCCCAGGTAGCTTGCGCGGCGCGATGTCAGCGCTAGAACGGCGACCAGGTGTAGCTTATGCCGCCTGCGATATCTTCCATGTCAATGAGCCCGACGTCCAGCGAAAGCCCCGACGCGGAGAACCGCGCGCCCAGGTTGATGTACTTTTTCGTGCCTTCGGCGATTATCGAGAACTGCGGATGCAGCTTCAGCTCGCCGCCGACGAGAAAACCGTCGCTGTAGAATCCGCCGCCGTAGCCTGCGTTTACCGACAGCCCGATCTGGCTGGACGCGAGCGGGCCCGACAGGTTGAAGCTCTTGCTTACCAGGAGGTATGGCGTAATCTCCTGCTGGTCGAGCATATCTACGACGCCGCCGACGAACGCGAACGGCTGGAGCGAGGACTCGTCGCTTATCACGAGCTTGCCGTTTAGCATCGTTGCTCCGCCGCTCGTGTTGCTGTCCATCGCGGAAACGCCGAATTCCAGCGCGGGAATGGGGCTGTAAGTTGCGGCGTACACGCTCGTCTCGCCGTCCACCCCGTAAGCCGCAAGCGCGCCGGACAGGTCGAAGAAATGCGCCGAGAACGCGAGGCCGGAAACGCCGTTGGCCTGGGCGTCGGGCGTCAGAAGAAGGCCGGAAGGCCCAAGGTAGCTCGGTATCGCAGGCGCGGTAAGGCTCGCCGACAGCAGCACTGCACAAATGGTTAGAACACCCAAAAACGCCCTTCCTCTCATCTGATTCCCTCCGTTTAGTTGGTTGATTCTATCGTCTCGGAACGCTAAGTGTCAATAACTTGTTGATAACTCGGTGATATTTCGCGGCGCTTTAGGCTCCGTCAACGCGGATTCACAACTCGTAAACAGTGGGTAAACAAGCGAATAGGATACATTATCCTCGTGCGCTTACGTTAAGCGCGAATTCGCGGCGTTCGAGCGCACCGTTCGTTGATGGCGTGATTAATCCTTTACCGGGCGCTTTAGGCAAGGTGCCAACACGCCACTTAGCGTGGATAAGCTGTTGAGCTTGGGGATAAGCGTAATTTAGCGCGGATGCCGCGTCGCGGTCTATCGGGGTATATCAAGTCTGCCCTTAGTACGCTTCCAATACTTAACGCGCGAAATACTCATCTACCAGCATCCGGGCGGCTTCCTCTAAGAACTCACTGTCAGCTTTGCTGAACGCCGACGGGGTGTCGGAGTCAATGTCAATCTCGCCGACGCATTCTTCGCCGCGCAGCATTGGCACGACGATTTCGCTCTTGGTCGCCGGGAAGCACGCCAGATACTCATCTTTAGCGTGCACGTCGTCCACGACGACGGTTCGTTTCTCCCGCGCAGCGAGCCCGCAGATGCCCTGCCCGATATCGATACTCACGTGCTCGGTGGCTTCCGGCCCGTCCCAGGGGCCGAGCACGAGCTTGCCATCCTGAACCAGGTAGATCCCCACCCAGTTGTAATGCGCGACTTCCGCGCGCAAAAGTTTTACCACCGCCTGCATACCCGCATCCGGCTCCGGGTGTTCGGCAATCAAGTCGCGAATTCTAGGTAGCAGTTTGCGCACAGGCGGATTATACGCCAGATTCCGTTGACTTTGGCGCTTGCGGGCGGATATACTCAGCGGAAGTGATTGACCGGTACACGCGGCGGCGGATGGGGCTTATCTTCAACGAACGCCACAGGTTCGACCTCTGGCTGAAGCTTGAGCTTGCCGTTGCCGAGGGCTGGGCGCGCCAGGGGCGCATCTCTGAAGCCGACTATAAGAAGATGCGCACGAAGGCGCGCTTCAACCTCCGGCTGATGCGCAATTACGAGCAGAAGGTGGAGCACGAAGTAGTCGCGTTCGTTTCCACGGTAGGCGAGTCGCTGGGCGACCTTTCGCGCTATTTCCACCTCGGGCTCACAAGCTCGGACGTTATGGACACCGCGCTGAGCCTGCAGATGCAGGAAGCGTGGGCTATCCTCCTGCCGGAAGTCGCGCGGCTTTTAAAACACCTTGGCGCACTGGCGATGAAGCACCGCCGCACTGTGATGATAGGCCGCACGCACGGCATCCACGCCGAGCCGATCACGTTCGGGTTGAAAGTCCTGGTGTGGCACCAGGAGCTCAAGCGGGCGCTGGCGCGAATGGAGCGGGCGCGCGACGAGACCGCGGTGGGCAAGCTCTCCGGCGCGGTAGGCAATTACGCGCACATCCCGCCGGAGCTCGAAGAATGGGTGCTGGCGAAACTGGGATTGAAGGCGGAGCCGGTATCCAACCAGATTGTGCAGCGCGACCGCCACGCCGCGGCGCTCTGTGCGCTGGCGATTCTCGGCGGAACGCTGGAACGCATCGCGGTCGAAATCCGCAGTTTGCAGCGCACCGAAATCGGCGAGCTCGCGGAGCCGTTCGTGGCGGGGCAGAAGGGCTCGTCGTCAATGCCCCACAAGCGCAACCCGATACTCTGCGAGCGCGTTTCGGGCATCGCGCGGATGCTGCGCGGCTACGCGCATGTGGCGCTGGAGAACCAGCCGCTGTGGAACGAGCGCGACATATCGCATTCGAGCACCGAGCGCGTGACGCTGCCCGACGCGTTTATCCTGGCTGACTATATGGTCGCCAAGATGCAGCTCATCATCGAAGGGCTGGTCGTCAATCCCAAGCGGATGGAGGAGAACCTCGGCGCGACGCGCGGGCTGATATTCTCGCAGAAGCTGATGCTGGCGCTGGCGAGAAAAGGGCTGTCGCGCGACGAAGCTTACAACCTCGTGCAGAAGCCGGCGATGCAGGCGCACGAAGAGGGCAGACATTTTTATGCGCTGGTGAAGGATTCGCGCGAGATCCGCAAGCACCTGGGGCTGAACGAGCTTTCGGACGTTTTCAGCGTGGAGCCGCATCTAAGGCACGTTGACGCCATATTCCGCCGCGTGGGCTTGCTGGAGGCTCCGAAATCTCCCGCAAAGCCCAGTGCCAAGCCGCCGGTGAAACCGGCAGCGAAACCTAAGGAGGATTCGAAGCCGGATGTGAAGCCGGTCGCGAAGGCGAAAGCCGAGCAGGAAGCTAAGCCCGGTCCGCTAAGGCGCACGGCTTCGCCAACCCGCAGGCCGTATGCCCGCGAGGCCGCGCCCGGGGAGCAATCAGAAGGCAAGCCCGAATCCGCTGCGGAGAAACCGGAAGCGCAACCCGCGAAGCAGCGGCCCGCGCAGCGCGGAAAGCGCGGCGGCAGAAGGCGCTCCTCCTCGACGAAATCCGGCAAATCGTAAGTCAAAACCCAGGAGACCTCACAATGAAATGGGAAAAGGGCGAACTGCTTTACGAGGGAAAGGCTAAAAGGCTCTACGCGACGCAGGATCCGGACTATCTGGTCTCCGAGTTCAAGGACAGCCTTACGGCGTTCAACGGCAAGCTGAAGGCCGAGCTTACCGGCAAGGGCGAGTGGAACAACCTCATCTCGGCGGCGATTATGGGATATATGAACGAGCAGGGCATCGCCACGCACTTCGTCGAGCAGATATCCCCAAACGAGCAGATTGTGAAGAACCTCAAGATGGTGCCGCTCGAATCCGTCGTGCGCAACGTCATCGCCGGCTCGCTGCACAAGCGTACCGGAATGCCCGAAGGCACGCCGCTCAACCGCACCGTCGTCGAGTACTTCTGGAAAAAAGACGAGCTCGACGATCCAATGATGTCGCACGACCTAATCCTGGCGCTGGATATCGCCACCGAAGAGCAGCTTGCGGCTTTCCACGAAGCGTCGCTGCGCATAAACGACCTGCTGGGCGCGTATATGGACGAGCGCGGGATTTTGCTGGTGGATTTCAAGCTGGAGTTTGGCCACTTCCACGGTGACGAGCTGACGGTTGGCGACGAAGTTACGCCTGACACCTGCCGCCTGTGGAACAAAGAGGATATGGTGAAGCTCGATAAGGACCGCTTCCGGCGCAAGCTCGGCAACGTCGCGGAAGCCTACCAGGAAGTCCTGGCGCGGGTGACGGCGTGATGAAGTTCGCCGGCATCGTTTCCATTAGACTGCGCGAGGACCTGCTGGACCCGCAGGGCAAAGCCGTGATGACGGGCTTAAAGCGGCTCGGATTCGAGACGGTGGAGGACGTGCGCGTGGGCAAGCAACTCAAGGTCGTCTTCGAAGCCAAAGACGGCGAAGAGGCGACGGCGCGCTTGGAAGAGATGTGCGAGAAGCTTTTGGTGAATCCGGTCACCGAGGACTACGACACAGTGATAATGGCCGAAGGCGAGCCCGAGCCGGACTAAGCTAATCTGCAGATTTGACCTTATTCTCCCCAGGGACTATACACGCGTGAAGTTTTATGCTACAATGGCAAACATACTAAACTTGTGTGAACCAACCTATCTGGGGAGGAATGTGATATGTTTGCCAAGATTGAAACTGCGGCACTGAGGGGGCTTGCCGCCCGCGAGGTATCCGTCGAGGTGGACATCAAGCGGGGGATGAGCGATTTCAGCCTTGTCGGGCTGCCCGACGCCAGCGTGAAGGAAGCCGAAAAACGAGTGGAGTCCGCCATCCGCAACTCCGACCTGGAATATCCCTACGCGCGCACGACGATTAACCTAGCGCCGGCGGAGGTGCGCAAGACCGGCTCGTGGTACGACCTGCCGATTGCGCTGGGGATGCTAATGGCGTCGGGGCAGGTGCCCGTCAGCGCATTGGACAGCACGGTGGCGCTGGGCGAGCTATCGCTCGACGGCAGCCTGCGGCCCGTGCCCGGCGTGCTGTCGGCGGCGCTGATGTGCAGCAAAAACAGCCATTCGAAGATGCTGGTTCCGGCGGGGAACTCGGCCGAAGCGTCGTGCTTTGAAGGCTTGAGCGTCTATCCGGTGAACCACCTGGCGGAAGCGGCGAGCTTCCTGCGCGGCGATATGCAAATCGAGCCGCAGCCGGTGACGTCGTTCGACGAGCTTTTGCAGCGCGCTGCGTTCGAGCTCGACTTCGCCGACGTCAAAGGCCAGGAGCACGCCAAGCGCGCGCTGGAAGTCGCCGCCGCGGGCGGGCACAACGTGCTGATGATGGGGCCGCCGGGCTCCGGCAAGACAATGCTGGCTTCGCGCATGCCCACCATTTTGCCGCCACTGACACAGGAAGAGGCCATCGAAGCCTCGTCGGTGTATTCCGTCGCCGGGATGCTGGGCGAGGAGCGCAATCTCATCACCACCCGCCCGTTCCGCCATCCGCACCACACTATCTCCGGCCCCGGTCTCATCGGCGGCGGGACGATACCGCAGCCCGGTGAGATCTCGTTGGCGCACAACGGCGTGCTGTTCTTAGACGAGCTGATGGAGTTTCCCAAGCACCTGCTGGAACTTTTGCGCCAGCCGATGGAGGACGGGCAGATAACTATCGCGCGCGCGCAGATCTCATCGACGTTCCCCTCGCGCTTTATGCTGCTGGCGGCGACGAACCCCTGCCCCTGCGGCTACTACGGCGACCCGACGCGCCCCTGCCGCTGCACGATGGGCGAGATACTCAACTACCGCAAGCGCCTGTCGGGGCCGCTGCTCGACCGCATCGACATCGTGCTGGAAGTGCCGCGCCTGACGATTGAGAAAATCACCGGGCCGTCGGGCGAGACCAGCGCGCAGGTGCGCGAACGCGTGCAGAAGGCGTGGGTGCGGCAGCAAAAGCGCTTCCGCATGCGCCCTAACCAGCGGCTGAATTCGCAGCTTCGCGCGGGTGATATCGAGAAGGCGTGCGTTTTAGACGAAGCGGGCACGAACCTGCTTAATCGCGCGCACGAGCGGCTGGGGCTGACCACACGCGGCTACCAGAGCATCAAGCGCGTCGCCCGCACCATCGCTGACCTGGACGGCGCCGAGGTAATCAAGGTCTCCCACCTCGCCGAAGCGATTCAGTACCGCGCGGGCGAAGAGCGATTGCGCAACCTCTAGCGAGCGGGTAACATAGACGCTTGCCGGGTGGGGGCATGGGCGTCCGTTCGCGCCAGGAGGCTGAGATGACACGATTCGCTATCCGGGTTTCATTTGCGCTTCTTGCGCTTTTTGCCGCGCTTACGCTTCTCATTGCGCCCCCGCAGGCGCTGGCGGAGGAGCTGAAGCTAGGCATCTGCTACACCAACGACACGCACGGGCACCTGCTGCCGTTCCGCGCGCACAGCGAGGACGGCTGGGGCGGCGTGGCGAAGCGCCGCGTGGCCATCCAGCGCGCGCGCGCCGATACCGGCTACTACTGGCTGGTGCTGGACGCGGGCGACGTCTTCCAGGGCACGCCGCTTTCCAACATGCTCACCGGCTTCCTCGACCTCGAATGCATGAACCAGATGGGCTACGACGCGATGTGCCTGGGCAACCACGAGTTCGACTTTGGCTTCGAACTCATCCGCAGCCGGATGCTGGACGTGAACTTCGATATGCTCTGCGCCAACGTCATCGACCGCGAGCGCGGCACGTCCGTGGGCAAGCCCTACGTCGTTTTGCGGCGCGGCGATTACCGCATCGGCGTTATCGGCCTGACGACCGAGACGCTCGCCACCGAGACGCACCCGAAGGTGAAGGACTACGTGCACGTCTACAAGGCGATACCGGTGGCGAAGGCGCTAGCTAGCTACCTGCGCTCCACCGGCTGCGACGTCGTCATCGCGCTGACGCACCAGGGCTACAACCGCGACCTGGAGCTTGCGCAGGCGGTGCCCGATATAGACGTCATCGTCGGCGGCCACACGCATACGTTCTTAGAAGAGCCCGCCCGCATCGGCGACGTGCTGGTCACGCAGGACGGGCAGTGGGGCGAAAACCTCGGCATCCTGAAGCTCACGTTTGCGCGCCCCGACGACGGCGGGCGCTTCACGCTGGCAGATTACGAAAACGAATACCTGCCGCTCTCGCCCGATATGCCCGTTGACGACGGGATAACCGTCTTCATCGGAGACTACCGCCAGCGGCTCGACGCCGAGATGAGCCGGGTTGTTTGCACGGCGGCGCAGGAGTTTGCCGTGGACGAAGTGCGGCTTGCGGAAAACGCGCTGGCGGACCTCGTCGCCGACGCGATGCGCGCCCAGGTGGGCTCGGACGTGGCGATGTTCAACGGCGGCAACTTCCGCGCGCCGCTCGCTGCGGGCACGGTGACGTTTGGCGACCTCTACGCCGTGCTGCCCTACGACAACTTTTTGATGAACATCACGCTCACCGGCGCGAAGCTGCGCGAAGTGCTTGAGTTCGCGGGGAAACAATACGGCGACGGCGGCTTCCCGCAGGTCTCCGGCATGCGCCTGCGCTACGTGGATATGGAGCTTGCGGAAATCACCATCGGCGGCGAGCCGCTGGATCCCGCGCGCGAATACACGCTGCTCACCACCGACTTCATCGCCATCGGCGGAGACGGCTTCCCGCTTTCTGAAAACCCGTACGGCGCGAGCTTCACCGGATTGGAGCAGCGAGCGACGTTCGCGCTGTGGGCCGCGCAGCAAAAGACGCTGGCGAAGGATACCGACGGGCGCGTCGTTTTCGAGTGGGTGACGATGGAGAATCCCGGCCTGCGGGATTAGCGTTCGCCAGTCGTGAAGCTATACTGGACGGGCAGTGTCGGCTGATGCGCAGCGCCTAGTCGTTGCCGCTTTCGTCCTCACCGTCGGGCTGCGGCTCCAGCGGCGGGTATTCGGTCTCTTCGTAGTCGGCTAGCTTGTCCTCGACTCTTTCGATATCGCCGAATTTCCACAGCTTGATGTAGTCCGAGAAGCCAACGAGGTCTCGCCAGGTCCTGTTGCTGTGCTGCTTTATCATTTCCTCAAGCTTCCCGGAATGTCCGCTCAAGTCGCGGCCCGCGTTTTGCAGCATCAGCCAAGTTTTTTCAACATTCAGGCATGCCTCGATTCCCTTTAAGTTGCCGGCGTTGGCATAGGCTTCGGCGGCTTGTCTGTTGAGAATTTTAATCAGCACGGCGGCTATCAGGCTCTGCATGCTCCCCGTTCCGGGTTCGATACGGGCTATGCGCAACGTAAGCTGCTTGAGCTTCGGCAATGCCGCAATGAACTCCTCGTCGGACATTTCCTCCATTATGAACCGGCAGGTGTTTTTAATCGCCACGATGCCGAAGGCAGGCTCCGAGGATATGTAGCGGCATACCAGCGCCGAAGGGACGGTTTCCTTCCGCACCACCCAGCGGTCGTAGATTATTTCCGTTAATGGCGCAACCGGAATGTTGAAGCTTTCAGCCGCTATAGCCTTGTCAATTAGCGACAGTGTTTCCTCAAGTTCGCCGCACTCCGCGGCGGCGGTGGCGGCCAGCAGGCTGATAAAGCCGTTTTGCGGCTGTAGCTTTTGCAGGTCGCTGACGCGCCCGGAGAATTCGTCCGTGTCGCGGTTCAGTCCAAGGCTGAGCCTGTAGGCAATCGGCGCATAGCTATCAGCGAACGAACTCATTTTGTCGCGGGCGAATTTGGCTTCGCGCTCAGCTTCGCTTTCGGCGGGCTTCGCCGGACCCGCAAGCGGCGCGACGAATTTCCAGAAGAGCCAGCATTCGTACCAGTATTCCGGGTTGTTCGCATACTGCCCCGCTTCATCCTTAAAGAAAACGCGCAGCCGGTCCATGGCGAGCTCCGTGCTGAAGGCGATGTAAGCGTATTCTGGAAAATCTTCCATCGGATCCATGCAACCACCGTGGAATAGCCACTCGATCTCCTCTGCAATGAGCAGCCCGCTCTCTAGTTCCCAGACTTTCTTGCCCACTTCGCTGAGTTCCGCCGGCGGGGCTATTGGCTTGGGCTTTCTCTTCCGGGAATGGGAATGCTGGACAATCACGCCGGAGCCAAATCCCAGGCCGAAACACAGCGCGACCGCGGCGACTGCGCCGATAATCGTGACTATCCTGCGCGCTCGCATGCAGCCATTATAACTAACGCGCGGAAGCTACAGCCGTTCCTACTCGACTCTGTCCGGCCAGATGGCCGTCTTTTCGAGGTTCAGCGCCGCGAGGTGCGCGCGCATCTCCACGCGGCGCACTCTCAGCCCGCGCGGAGCGAACGGGTCGACCCGCAGCGCGACGGTATTGCTGCCGTAACGGAGGTAGCCGTTCAGCGCGATTATCTCCGGCGGATTGTCGTCGTAGAATTGCCAGTAGCGCGGCTCGTAGCCGTCGGCCACGGTCGCGCCGTTGAAGCGGACGCGCAGCAGCGACCCTTCGTCGTCGCCCAGCAGCCATCCGCCCGCCGATTCGTCCACCGACATGTAAAGCAGCAGGTAAATATCCGGCGTGTTAACGGGCACGTCCTCCACGACGAACGTCAGCTCCAGGTCGCCGCCCGGCTCGACCAGCCAGTATTCGGCAGGGCCAAGCTCGGTGAAGCCGCTGTAGATTCCGGCGTCGGTGTAAACGGTCAAGCCGCGCGAGAGGATTGCGCCGCCGTAAGGCTGGATATACAGGTAGCGGTCGCCCATCCCCTTGCGGTACCACGTGTGCGGCCAGCGGTAGAACGGGTCGTCGTCAACGTAATCGTAGGGGTAGCGCCCGCGCACGCTTTCGCGCACGCTGATTACCAGCCACTGTTCGCGGATGACGTTATACAGGCGCGATTCCGGCGCGAACGGATACTCGCATAAGGTCTTGAAGCTCGCGTAGCCGAGCGGGATGGAACTCAGCACCGCGCGCAGGTAATCGTCGCCCGCGGGCTCGCTGACTTCGGCGGAAAACGAGTAGCGGAAGCCTTTGCTGACTGCGCGGTTTTTCAGCACGACGCGCGCGATACCGTCCGGCGCGTAGTCGATGATGCTCACGTAGCCGCTGCGCCCGGCTTCAAACAGAAGATTGAGCCGGTCGCCCACCACCCATTCATCGCGCGTAACCGAGGTTTCAAACTCAAGGCCCGTGCGCGTGGAGTAATCGGGGAACTTGTCCGGCGGGTGGTAGTTGACGACCGGGCGCTCGGCGAGCTCCTGTGGCGTTATCCCTTTGACCGCGAACGCGGCCCCGTCGCCGCGCAGGAATCGCTCCGCGCGCGCGGACACGATGCCAAGCAGCAGGGCTGATACGCACGCGAGCACAAGCAAAAGCGATCTCATCACCGCCATCTATTCTAATAGACGCGGCGCGCATTGTCTTGTTCGCGGATTAAGTTTCTGGGATCAGGTGTTTATGCCCACCGTTGGTGCGCCGGATGCGCCGATGGCCTCTAAAAAGCGGCTCACAAGCTCGTCGGGCAGCGATGCGTTTACGCGGGCGAAAAACATCCTCGGCCATATCTCTTCCAGCGCGACGATGAGGTTTGGCAGGTAAACCGTCGGCTGCGGCAGCAATCCCGCGGGCCAGCAGACGTTGTATCCTTGCGCGTAGCGCGCGCGCAGCATAAGCGGCAGCAGGCGGCAACCGTCCTTTTCCGTGGTGATGAAATGCCCCGCGCCGGTGTCGCTGCCCAGCTTGCGCAACCAGTGCAGGTCGGCTGCGGAGTATTCGTGGTGGTCCGGAAATCGAGCAGCTGCCTTAAGCTGCACTTGCAGTTTCTTCAGCGACTCTTCGAAGCTTTCCGGTCTGCCGATGCCGGCGAACGCTACACCCGCGCCAAGCGGGCCACAACCCTCGCTTACTCTCTCGCCGGATCCCATTTCTATCCAGGGGGCTATCAGGTCGGCCACCGGCAGCACGGCGCGCTCTTCTAGGCCAAACGTTCCGTGCATCTCGGCAGGTGCGCTCCCGCTGGACCCGTCTTCCCGCATGAGCGCAAAATCCGCTCTCCCCGCCGCTTCGAGCTCTTCGCGCAACATCCCGCGCGGGAAAAGGCGGTCCTTTAAGTCGTCCGGATGCAGCAGGCAGATTGAAAGCGCCGGCTGGAGGCTGTAGAGCTGGTGCGCGTCGTCGACTATTACGAAATCCACGTCCTTCCGCGCCGCCATCGCCTTTATGCCCCCCATCTTGTTGGTGTGCGCGCAGACGACTCCCGAAGGCAGGTCCGCCACGACGCTCTGCTCGTCATGTTTCACCCGCGGCGGTGCCGCGTCCATCGTCGTCAAGCGCGACGCATAGATGAGCAACTCATCCAAATAATTCCGCCGGTCCTTGCCGAGCTTCAGCACGATAGCGCCTCGCCGCTTGGCCTTCCGCGCCGCCGCGTAAAGGGCGCAGCATACCGGCGTCTTGCCGCTGCCGCCCATAGCGATATTGCCGACGGCGATTACCGGCGCGCCCGCGACCGGTGCACGCCTGGCGAGATACCTGCGGCGGCGGGAGTTGAACGCGGCGCGGTAAGCGGGCGCGAAAAGCGTTCCGATGGTTGACTGGGCGAACCGGAGCAGCCCAAGGCCGCGGCGGTCGGCTATGTGGAAATTTGCTGACATAAGGGCTATGATTCTAGCGGATGAACCGGAGTCTGTGACCCCCGGAACCGGTGAAATTTGCTTTCCGGGATGAGGCCTAAGTTCAACCGGTGAGACGGATATGAGCAAGCGCCGGACGCCCAAACGCACCATAAAGGACACCAAGAAGCTCTGGGAGTGCAAGTACTTCGACGTGCTCGAGCACACCGTGCAGGGGCGCTCCGGCGACCGCCCGTACTATTCAGTCCAGCGCCGGCATCCCAATACGGTTCACATCCTTGCCTGCACGCCCAGGGACGAGGTCGTGCTCGTGCGCCAGTTCCGCCCGCCGGTGGGCAAAAAGGTCATCGAGCTGCCGGCCGGACTGTGCGACGACGAGAATGAGCCGCCGGTGGAGGCGGCCCGGCGCGAATTGCTGGAAGAGACCGGCTTTGAGGCCGACGACTTCGAGATGATGTTCTCCGGCACCGTCACTCCCGGCATCACAAACGAGATCTTCAACATCTTTCTCGGCACGAACGCGCGCCTTACGGGCAGGGGCGGAGGCGTGGGCAACGAGGCGATCGAGGTCTTCCTGAAACGGCGCCACCGCCTGCTGGATTACCTCGTGGAAGAGAGCCTGATGGGTGACAGCCTTGTGGACTCGAAGATCCCCACGGCGCTGATGCTGGCGCAGAAATACCTCCTTCCGGAGCATGAATAGAATGCACAGAGGTTGGAGCGTGGCCACTGCCGCCATGATCCTGGTTTCGCTCGCGGCGTTCGCCGGATGCCCGAGAACCGTGCGCGAAACCGAGCCTGTTATGTTCCCCCGCTGGTGCGAAGACTTAGGGCCGCTGGGGATGACGCAGAGCGATATCAACGAAGGCCGCAACTGGTACTTTCCGGCAACCTTCACCGGCCTCGACATGAGCCGCCGGCTATGGAGCCGCGACTTCGCGCACGCCGGATATGTTGATTACATCTACGCGCAAGGCAAAGTCTTCTTCGCGGGCTCAGAAGGATATCTGGGCGCCCTGGATGCCGCTACCGGCGATACGGTCTGGGAAGTGAGGCCCGCGCCGTCCAAAGAGCCCAGGATTCTCGATTACCAGCATCTGGCGCTCACGCCCTACTCGCTCGTTTCAGGCGCCGAGGTGCGCGGAAGAACCGATGAAGTACGTTTCCACGATCCGCTGACGGGTGAGCGTTGGCGAACGGAAAAAGTCAACATGGCGCTGTGGCAAGTGCTGGTCACCGCAGGCCGCGTTGTGGTCCTGGGCGAACGGGGCGAATGCGCGGTTTTCGCTCAGGAGACAGGAGAGCCGGTCGCTACCGCCTTCCGCCCCACGAACCTGGCTCATCCTGAAAAGCTAACTGCCGCGACGGCGTCGGGCGAAAGCGTCGTCCTTCTGGGCAGAGAAGCTGCGGCGCATTCGCTTGAACTCGACGCTCTTGAGCCTGTCGCGTCGCGTGTGCTGGAAAGCCCTTGCTGGCACCCGTTCATCCTGGACGGCGAGCTGATTATTTGCCGGACTTCGGATGCGCATATGCTTGCGCTCGACCCACGCGGCCTGACGACAATATGGGAGTTTCCACTGGAAGGGTGGCCGCGCAAGCTTCCAGCAGGATACACTGACCGCGTTTTCTACGGTGATACCGGCGGCAATCTGCGCTGTGTCCAGCCGAGCGCCAAGCGTACGCTCTGGGTGCGCGATCTTGAAGCGTCCGCCTATGTGTTTATTGTGTTTGACAGCTGCCTAATTGCGGTGGCGGACTACTCGGCGCGCGAAGTCTTGAACGACGGTGAAAGCTCTGCATCTGCGCCGCCTTCGTGGCACGAGCCGGGAACGGAGCGCTCGCACTGTATTTGCGTGCTCGATAACGAAGACGGCTCCGTGCTGGCGCAGTTTTCCGGGCCCGGGCAGCTCATGCCCAAACTCGTTACGCCGCACGGTATCGTTATGCAGGAAGACCTTGGCGGCCCGATAAGCTGCTTCCCCGCGACAATCACGCTCCCGGAGGACGCGCAGTGATTCTTATCCTCGACTGCGATAACACGCTATATCCCGCCTCCACGAACCTCATGGCGCTAAACGACGCAGGCATCATGGGCTATATAACTGGCGTGCTGGGCGTTCCGCATAGCGAAGCGAACGAGCTCAGGCTGGAATACCTGCGCAAGTACGGAACCACTATTGCGGGGCTTATCGCCGAGCGCAATGTGAATCCCGACGAGTTTATGGAACACGTCCACAGCTACGAAGTGGACTCGCTGGTCAAGCCAAATCCCCGGTTGCGCGAGTTTCTGCTGGGTATCAACATTCCGCGGATTGTCCTGACGGCGGCAAACCGCGCGCATGCGGAAAAAGTCGCGCAAGCCGTGGGCGTGCTCGACTGCATTGACGCAATCTACGACCTGAAGGCGGTGGATTACATCGGCAAGCCGCATCCGCACGCGTACGAAAAGGTGCTGGGCGATTTCCCCGGCGAGCGCGCGGTATTCGTTGACGACCGGATGCTCAACTTCCCGCCCTCCCGCGAGCTGGGGATGGTAAATGTCTGGGTGGACGAGGGCTACCACCCGCCGCAAAGCGACATCACGCCCGCTCTCAGCGTGTTCCACGACGAGACGCGTTCGCTCTGCGCGAAATCGGACGAGTTCGTTGATTTCACAATCAGCCGCGTGGAGGAACTCGCCGGCATCTGGGCGCAGGTTGTGGAGAAGGCCGGGGCGCAATGATCTGCCAGCGTCTTAAGCTGCTCAACTTCCGCAACTACGCAGAAGCCGAGCTCGCGCTGCGGCCCGGCGTGAATATCCTGCTCGGCGGCAACGGGAGCGGCAAGACCAACTTGCTGGAAGGCCTGTATTTCCTGGCGCACCTGTCGGGATTCCGCGCTGACCGCGATACGGCGCTGCTCAAGCGCGGCGCGAAGTCGCTGTTCGTGGAAGGGCGGTTCGTCTCCGATACCGGCGCGCAGATGGAGGCCGAAGTACGCTTCGCGGGCGGCCAGAAATACCTGCGGGTGAACGGCGCGCCCGTGCTCAAGCAGGCGGACTACTGGGGGCGCGTGCCGCTATATCTCTTCTCGCCCGCGTCAATGGAGCTTCTCTGGGGCGAGCCGGCGCGGCGGCGCGATTTGTGGGACGGCGAAATCGCCAAATTCTCCCCCGCGTTCCGCAAAGAGCTCGCAACCTACAAGACTGCGTGGCTCAGCCGCAACCGCGTGCTGAAGAGGATGCAGCAAAGGCGCGAAGATTCCGAAGCCCGCTCGCTGCTCAAATTTTACACCGACTCGCTGCGCCTCGCGGGAAGCTGTGTTATCTTCGAACGCCTGAAATTCCTGTGGGAAGTGCTGCACAGCCTGGACGAGTATTACCACCAGCTCACGACCGAGAAGTTCAGGCTGCGCGCGAATTACTCCGCGAGCGTCGGCAGGCTCAGCCGCGAAGTCGGCCTAACCGACGTGCGGGAGGCATACGCCCGCCGGCTGAAGGAGGTCGCGGAGAAGGAGCGCGAGCGCGGCTTCACGCTCGCCGGGCCGCACCGCGACGACGTGCGTTTTTACCTGGGCGATATAGCAATCGGCAACTTCGCGTCGCAGGGGCAGGTGCGCGCCGCGACCATCGCGCTGATGCTCACGCTTGCGCGCATCTACCACAAACGCACCGGCGAAAAGCCCGTGCTGCTGCTCGACGACGCGCTTTCGGAGCTGGACGACAAGCGCAAGGCGAACCTGCTCGCCATCGTAAAAGACTTCCCGCAGGCCGTGATAACCTCAGCGAGCAACCGCGAGATAAAGGGCCTTTTGCCGCTCAATCCCCACCTCTTCGCCGTCGCCGACGGCACCGTCCGCCCGGTCAAAGCGAAGACGGAGTAAGCCTCCTTAGCAGCGCGGTCCTTTATGGCCGCCGCGGTTCTATACGGTATGACGGCGGCGGGGATGAATCTCTCTTACATCGATTCTGAAATGGCC
>Ga0180434_10003067_pt1 | contig 21534 bp, 20 predicted proteins | sample SS_ome_7_FD_132453 | JGI IMG/M metagenome (GOLD analysis project Ga0180434, IMG submission 132453) | Hypersaline lake sediment archaeal communities from the Salton Sea, California, USA - SS_1_D_2 metaG | ecosystem: Environmental > Aquatic > Non-marine Saline and Alkaline > Hypersaline >...
CTCTGGTGGCCGGTTCGTCGAAGATCGAGATCATCGCCGTCCTGATCCCGGTGGCGAAGCCGAGCTTCGGCTCGTTCACGTTCATCGTTCAGTAGGACGTCGACACTAGAGAAACAGAGAATCCAAAGGGAGTGCTGAGTCACTGACAGCGGAAAAACAACGGGGGTCGCGGAACGCTCCCTTCTGCGACCCCCATTCTCCTAGGTGCGATGGGGAAGGTGAATCATGGCTGAGCAACCGGCACGCACGCCGGAGGAGACCCCGGAGAAGACCGTGACCCGCGGACTCTCCCGGACCGTGGGAAAATTCGCTCGGTACACGGCGGTGCGTGGGATTGCCCTGCTCATCACCGTCGCAATCGGTGTGTACATCTCCATCTGGATCGCCAACATGGGCGGCTACGTCGACAAGATCCGCAAGGCGCAGATCGCAGAGGCCGTGGGGATCCAGTTCCGAGGTCCGCAGTTCCGAGACATGACGCCGAGCGAACGCCGGATCTTGATGGAAGAGCAGAAGGAGCGGGAGTACAAGAGGCTTGGACTCGACAAGCCGTTCCTCGGGCGAAGCTTCAGTTATCTCGCCAACGCGCTCACCCTCTCCCTCGGTCGGACAGAGCGGATGACGAGCGACACCGGATCGAGGCAAGTTCGGGCGGTTCTGTTGGAGCGGCTTCCGACGACGTTGGTGCTGTTCGGAACCGCGAATCTGTTGACCTTCTTCGGAAGCCTGTTCATCTCCCTGTTCTTGTCACGACGATACGGGAGCTTCCTTGACCGCGCCGCGGTCGCCCTGGCGCCGATGTCGGCGGCCCCGCCGTGGTTCTACGGAATCTTCCTCATTCTGATCTTCGCCTCGATCGCCGGCATCCTGCCGTACGGCGGGATGCTCGACGCGCCGCCCCCCGAGACGACACTCGGCTACGCGTTGAGCGTCTTGAAACACATGGTGCTCCCGCTGATCGCGTGGATGCTTGGAACGTTGGCGATTGCCGTCTACGCCCGTCGAACGTTCTTCCTGATTCACTCGAGCGAAGACTACGTGGAGCTGGCGAAGGCGAAGGGCCTTCGATCGAACACGATCGAACGACGCTACATCCTGCGCCCCACGCTCCCGACGATCATTACCCAGTTCGCCCTGACCCTCGTCTTCGCGTGGCAAGGGGCGATCATCACCGAAACGGTCTTCCAGTGGCCGGGGCTCGGGCGATTGCTCTGGCAGGCGATCGGCCTGTTCGAGGTTCCCGTGATCATCGGCTCGGTCGTGATCTTCGCCTATCTGCTGGCGCTCAGCGTGTTCCTGCTTGACATCCTCTACGCCATGATCGACCCAAGGGTCAAGCTGGGCGCGGAGGGACAGTCATGACGATCGTGAAGAAGTTCCTCGAAACGATCCGGCGCTACCCGACCGCGGTCATCTCTGCGACGATCATCCTCGCCCTCATCGCGGTCGCCGTCTACGCGGTCATTGCCATCCCGCTTCCCAGAGCGATCTACCTCTGGCGTGGCGCCGATCAAGTCTGGAGCGACACCCCGCGCAACGCCCAGCCGGCGTGGACGAACCTGTTCCGATCGAAGAAGCTCCCCGAGACGTTCGTCGTTAGGGTGGACGACGTCGACGGAACCGTCGAGCAACTCGGCGACGCGATGTGGCGCGAAACGACGCTCCTGACGTTCGACTACAAGGAATCGGCCTTCCCACGTGAGATGAACGTCTTCTTCGACGTCGAGTTCGAGACGCGGGAGCCCCAGGTGACGATCACGTGGATCAGCCCCGATGGTAGCGAACGCCGCCTGTTCCGCGGCAACGTTCGCCCCGGCCAGCGGTACGCGATCTCCCAGGACAAGACGCTTCAGCGAGCCCTTGGGGAGCTTCCGCACGTCGGGCTTCTCGCCGATCCGGAGACTACCGGACAGGAGGACGTCGACCCGGAGGTCTGGAAGGGCGAGTATGCGCTCAAAGTCGAAGCGCTGACCTTCGAGGAGGGGTCGACCGTCAGTGGACGACTCGTCGTCTACGGTGACGTCTACGGCATCGCCGGCACCGATCACCTCCGACGCGACCTCGCCGTCGGCCTCCTCTGGGGTACGCCGATCGCCCTCATGTTCGGGCTTCTCGCCACCATCGGCACGACCATCCTCGGATTCGTCATCGCCGCGTTCGGGACGTGGTTCGGCGGATGGGTCGACCAGATCATCCAGCGGATCACCGAGGTCAACCTGATGCTCCCGTTCTTGCCGATCTTGATCATGGTCGGCACGTTCTACTCGCGCAGCATTTGGGTGATGCTGGCCGTGATCATCGCGCTTAGCATTTTCACCGCGGCGCTGAAGGCGTACCGTGCGATGTTCATGCAGGTGAAGAACTCCCCGTACATCGAGGCCGCTCGCGCCTACGGAGCGAGCAACAGCCGGATCATCTTCCGATACCTGATTCCGAAGATCATCCCGGTCCTGATCCCCAATTTCGTGATCGGGATCCCGCAGTTCGTCTTCCTCGAAGCGTCGCTGTCGGTCCTCGGACTCGGCGACCCGACGCTTCCTACGTGGGGAAAGATCCTGACCAACGCCTACCAGGGAGGGGCTCTCTACCGGGGCTACTACTACTGGGTTCTCGAACCGGCGATCCTCCTGATGATCACCGGCCTCTCCTTCTCGATGCTCGGGTTCGCCCTCGACCGCGTTTTCAATCCTAGACTGAGAGGGATCTAACGATGGCAGGGAACCTACTCAAGGTCAACGACCTCGTCCTTCACTTCCGTACGACCAAGGGAGTCGTCCAGGCGGTCGACGGTGTGACCTTCGACATGAACCGTAACGAGGCGCTCGCCGTCATCGGCGAGTCCGGTTGCGGCAAGACGTCTCTCGTTCGAGCGATCCTCCGCCTCCTCCCGAAGAACGTCCACACCTACACCGGGAACGTCTTCCTCAACGGCGTGGACACGATGAAGTACTCCGAGGAGCGGTTCCGATCGGAGATGCGCTGGGTCAGCATGTCGCTCGTCGCCCAAGCGGCGATGAACGCGCTCAACCCCGTTCTGCGCGTCGGCGATCAGGTCGCCGAGCCGCTGGTCGTCCACCAAGGCCTCCGCAAGCCGGAGGCGCTCGCTCAAGCAAGCGAGGTCTTCCGATTGGTCGGCGTCTCCGAGGACTTCCTTGGCCGCTATGCGTTTGAGCTGTCGGGCGGGATGCGACAGCGCGCGATCATCGCGATGGCGCTGATCACCAAGCCCGACCTCGTCGTCCTCGACGAGCCGACGTCGGCGCTCGACATGCTCACTCAGGCGAACATCATGAACGTCCTGAAGAGCATCAAGCGAGAACTCGAGCAGAGCTTCATCTTCATCACGCATGACGTGGCGACGACAAGCGAACTCTGCGACCGCGGCGCGGTCATGTACGCCGGACAGATCGCCGAACTCGGCAACTCGCAGCAGTTCTATCTCGATCCATACCATCCGTACGCTCAGAAGCTGATGGCGAGCGTGCCGACGCTGCACGAGAAGAAGGAACTGGAGTTCATTCCCGGTCAGCCGCCGAGTCTGATCAGCCCGCCGACTGGATGCCGGTTCGCCGCTCGGTGTCATCGCCGATTCGAGATGTGCGACCAGGAGCCGCCGCTGTTCGAGCTTGACGACGGACGGTTCGTGAAGTGCTGGTTGTACAAGTGACGATGGAAAGGGAGAGTCGCACCATGCAGGATCGGGATCAACCGTTGCTCGCCGTACAGGACCTGCGCACGTGGTTCGAGCTGCGACGCTGGGTCTTCGCGCGGGCCGGCTACGTGAAGGCCGTCGACGGCGTAACGTTCGAACTCCCCCGCGGTGAAGCGCTCGCTCTGGTCGGGGAAAGCGGCTCGGGTAAGACATCGCTCGCCCGGACCGTGCTCGGCCTCTACAAGCCGACGTCCGGAGACGTCGTCTTCGAGGGGATGCCGCTCAGCCAGCTCAAGAAGGGCCAGATGCGCGCCTACCGCGCGGACCTGGGATACGTTCAGCAGGACCCGTACGGGGCGTTGCCACCCTTCTTGTCGCTCCGCAGCATCCTCGCCGAGCCCCTCAAGGTCCATCGCATCCGCGACAAGAACGAGCAGGACCAGCGAATCAACGAGGTTCTCGAAGAGGTCAAGCTGACCCCGGTGAGCGACTTCATCCAGAAGTTCCCTCACATGCTCTCCGGAGGACAGCAGCAGCGGGCCGTCATCGCGCGAGCGATGATCCTGCGACCGAAGCTGATCGCCGCCGACGAGCCGGTGTCGATGCTCGACGCGTCGGTCCGCATCGAGATCCTCAAGCTCTTGCGCAGGGTTCAGGAAGCGCACAACCTGGCCGTGATCTACATCACACACGACCTGTCGACGGTCCGCTACTTCTCGGAGCGGATCTTCATCATGTACGCCGCCCGAACCGTGGAGAAGGCGCCGACCGAGTCCCTGCTCGAATACCACTTCCACCCGTACACGCAGGCGCTTCTGGCAGCGATCCCTGATCCCGATCCGAAGAACGCTGAGACGTTCCGCGACGTTCCCGCCGGGGAACCGCCGAGCCTGGTGAATCCACCGCCGGGATGTCGCTTCCATCCTCGCTGCCCGCACGCGATCGAAGGGCTGTGCGAGGTCGAGCAGTCGCCGACGTTCGAGCCCCAGCCGGAGCACTACGTCGAATGCTGGCTCTATCGAGACGAGAAACGCGTGGAGGAGGGTGAGTAGCGTGACACCACTCCGGCTGATCGGGATCGGCGTCGTCCTCCTCGTGATCGGGGCGTTGCTGCCCTTCCTGATGGTCGCACGGTTGCTCGAATCGCAGCTCTGGCTCAACTTCATTGCCGTCGCTGCCTCCATGGCGGGCCTCATCGTCGGCCTGTACGGAGTGTTCGAGCTGCAGCGAACGCGCGAACGAGACAAGAGCAACCACTTCTAGTAAGCGGCGGAAGAGCGCCCTCACGGTGGCGAGGATCGATGCGCACCGTGAGGGCGCTATCGTGGAGGAGAGCGGACGAGCGGCCCCACACCCATCGGTCCAAGCCACTCAAGGAAGGGAGTTCCCGTTGAAGAGACTGATCGCCGTCGCCAACATCATCCGTCGCTACCCGTCCGTCGCCGGGTCGTTGCTCATCATCCTGACCCTCGTCGGAATCTCGCTCTACGCGATGGTCACCATCCCGCTCTCCGAGGCGATCTACCTCTGGCGCGGCGCCGATCAAGTCTGGAGTGACACGCCGCGAAACGCCCAACCGGCGTGGACCAACCTGTTCCGAACGACGAAGCTTCCCGAGACGTTCGTCGTTCGGATGGACGACGTCGAGGGAACCGACGAGCAACTCGGCGAGTCGATGTGGCGCGAAACGACGCTTCTGACGTTCGACTACCCGTACGCGGCGTTCCCACGCGAGCTGAATGTCTTCTTCGACGTCGAGTTCGAGACACGGGAACCCCAGGTGACGATCACCTGGATCAGTTTCGACGGCAGCGAGCGGCGCCTGTTCCGCGGGAACGTTCGGGACGGACAGCGCTACCCGATCTCCCAGGACACCGACCTGACGAGGGACCTCGGCACGTTCCCGCACGTCGGCCTGTTCGCCGATCCGGCCACGATCGGGAACGATGACGTCGAGCCGACAGTCGTCAGGGGTGAGTACGCGCTGCGGATCGAGGCGTTGACGTTCGAGGAAGGTTCGAGCGTCAGCGGACGCCTCGTCGTCTACGGCGACGTCTACGGGATCGCCGGAACCGATCACCTCCGACGAGACCTCGCCGTCGGCCTCCTCTGGGGGACCCCGATTGCGCTTCTGTTCGGCCTCGCCGCGACGATCGGGACGATGGTGTTGACGTTCATCATCGCTGCATTCGCCACGTGGTACGGCGGCTGGATCGACGCCCTCGTCCAGCGGATCACCGAGGTCAACCTGATGCTCCCGTTCTTGCCGATCCTGATCATGGTCGGCACGTTCTACTCGCGCAGCCTGTGGCTGATGCTCGCGGTCATCATCATCCTCAACATCTTCTCGGCCGGGATCAAGAGCTATCGAGCGATGTTCATGCAGGCGAAGAGCCTGCCGTACATCGAAGCCGCGCGCGCCTACGGAGCGAGCAACTCCCGGATCATCTTCCGGTACCTGATCCCGAAGATCGTTCCGGTCCTGATCCCCAATTTCGTGATCGGGATCCCGGAGTTCGTCTTCCTCGAGGCGTCGCTGTCCGTCCTCGGACTCGGCGACCCGACCCTCCCCACGTGGGGGAAGATCCTGAACAACGCCTACCAGGGCGGCGCCCTCTACCGCGGCTACTACTACTGGGTCCTCGAGCCGGCGATTCTACTGATGATCACCGGGCTGTCGTTCTCGATGCTCGGCTTCGCCCTCGACCGGATCTTCAATCCGCGCTTGCGCGGGATCTAGCCGGCTCGGAACCTCCGCGAGTCGACCTTCGGACGTGCCGGGTCGGGCAACTGATGGCCCGCCGGATCAGGCTTTTCCGACCAGGATCGAACGAATTCCGGCCCATCGAGCGCCGAGAACGTCGGTCAGGCGGCGATCTCCGATCATCACCGCGTCGCCCGGGTGCGCGTCCATCTCGGAGAGGATCCGACGAAACGCCCTTCGCGCCGGCTTGCCAGCCCGAAAGACTGCGGGGAAACGCCCATTCAGGTTCGACACGATCGACCCCCGACGCGTGCGGCGGTTCGACAGGATCCCGATCCGGAATCCGACTGACGTGAGTCGCTCGAACAGCGACTCGACCCGCGGGTCGAGTCGATCCGGCCTTCCCCGACCGAGAGTGCCGTCGAGATCGAACAGGAGGACCGTTTTCCGCTCGGACAAGAGGCGATCGAAATCAACGTCGAAGATCGTCGCCGCCATCTCGTCGGGCCGGAGAATCCGCAGACTAGGAAACCGATGACACATCGGCCTCTCCCTCCCGGACGAGGCGTCCGATCGTCGTGCGCTTCCGCAGGCGCTCGACGAGCTCGAGGAACTCCTCCTCCATCCCCGGCGAGACGTAAACGCGGTAGAGCGTCTCCCCGTCGTCGACCTTGAACTCGCGCCGCACGACGGCGAGGCCGTCGTACGCGCTGAGGATCGCATCGAGGAAGTGGATCTCCGCTTCGTGCGTCCCGATCCAGTAGACGATCGCGTCCATCAGGCCTTGCCCTGCAAGCGATCGAGCACCCTGTGCAGCGCGAGTTCGGGGTCGACACCCTTCTCCCACGCTGCGCCGATCTCCCGCAGGATGCGTGCCCCCGTCCGCTCTTCGTCGGTTACGCCGAGGCGGCCGAGGTCATCCGGCGTGAGGCCGTCGAGCTTTGCTGCGCCCGCCGCCTTGCGCGCTCGGAGCAGGGGCGGTAGGGGAACGTCCGCCTTGTTCTCGCAAGACTTGATCTCTTCCCATCGCCGATGGACCGACGGGAGATCGTTCGACGCGTCGCCGAACACGTGCGGGTGTCTCCGAACGAGCTTGGCGGCGATCGATCCGATCACATCTTCGATCGTGAATGCACCCTTCTCGGCAGCGATCTGACTGTGAAGCACAACCTGAAGGAGCACGTCGCCGAGCTCCTCCGCAACGAGATCCTCGTCCGCACGATCGATCGCGGCGATCAACTCGTGCGCTTCCTCGAGGATGTACGAACGAAGCGACGCGTGATCCTGCGCCCGATCCCAGGGGCAGCCCCCCTCGGGATCTCTCAATCGCGCGACGAGATCGACCAGCTCCGCGAACGAACGCGTCGCCATGCCCTACGGAAGCTCGGCGTCGTCTTCGGGCATCGGCTCGAACTCGAACGCCTCCGGAGCGGGCGCGGGGGGCGGAGAGAGGAGCTCGTCGGCCCGTTCGCGCAGCGCGGCGACGTCGCCGACGCGGTACGTCGCGTCGGCCTCCGCGATCTCGTCGAGACGCTCGATCGCCGCTGTCGCGTCGGCCGCTTCGAGATCGAGTCGCGCCAGCTCGACGAGAGCGTCGAGGCCCGCTTCGGACAGCGGTTCCTCCCCCGCGTCGAGCCTGGCGTTGATCATGATCTCTTCGTACATCTCCCGACGCGTCGCGTCTGATGACGCGTACGCGACCCCGCGCTCCAGGTAGTCGATCGCCGACGCATACTCCCGGCGCGATCGGTACGCCTCTGCAATGCCAAGATAGGATTCGACGAGCGTTGGATCGAGATCGATCGCGGCCGCGTACTCCCGAATCGCCGCCGACCACTTGTACTGCTCGGCGAAGACGTCGGCGAGGAGCAAACGCGCGTCGAGATCGTCTGGGGTCAGCTCGACCAGCATCCGGCCGACGCGCTCCCTCAGAACGGCCTCGAACGATCGATCGAACGCAAGCCACAGGTTCTCGAGCGCCTCGTCGCGCTCGTCGCGCGCGAGGAGGACCCTTCCGAGGCCTTCGTAGGCTTCCGCCGTGTACGGCGAGCGCAGGATCACGCCCTCGAACTCGTCCTCCGCGTCGTCGAGGCGTCCGCCGAGGAGGTGCGTCTCCCCAAGTTTGATGTTCAAATCGAGCGAGCCGCCCCTGGCGAGACCCTTCTCGTATCGATCGACGGCGAGCGCGTGCAGCTCAGCGATCAACGCATCGAGCTCGACGATCCGCTCCTCGTCCGCGGGGGTCGGCGCTTCCTTGTCTCGCAGGAGATCGCGCTCCTCGACCGCGGCGGCCAGACGCACGCGTGCGACGTCTCCCTCCGCGATCACCGCCTTGACGTTCCCCGGATCGATCGCGTAGATCGCGTCAATCAGTTCCCGCGCTTCGTCGACCGAGTCGAGCTCGAGATAGACGTTGGCCAGCTTGAGCATCACGCTCGAGTCGTTCGGACGCTGTTCGAGCACCGCCTCGTACCGGGTGCGCGCGAGCGGGTAGTTGGCCGTCCGTACGGCGAGATCGCCCGACGCGATGTACGCCGCCACGTAGGCAGGATCCTTGTCGAGAACGTCTCGGAACCGAGACTCGGCGCCGACGTACTCGCCTCGATCGGCGTACAGCCGCCCGAGCAGGAACGTCGCCGTCAGGCTGTCCGGGTTCAGCCGCAGGATCCGGTTCAGGAAAGCTTCGTCGGCGTCGACGTTCTCCAGCGCTTCGAGGAAGAACGCGAGCGCCTCCTCCTCGAGGAGATCCTCCTCCACCTTCAGCGCCTCGATCTGCGCCAGATCCTCCTCGGTCGGCTCAGCCAAGGACTCGAGCTCTTCTCGTTCGCCGAACGTTCGCGTCGCCTTCGTCTCGTAGATCCGGCCGATGTAGTACGGCAGGTACGGATCGCTGATCTCGCCCCCGTCGAGCAGCCGCTCGAACTCCGCAAGCCCGGCGTCGAGGTCGCGCCCCTGCAGGATGTAGGCCGCGATCACCGGGAACTCGATCTCGATCTCGCTGGCGTCGTAGTAGTCAGCGTACCAGTCGGCTACCCGGCGATCGATCTCCTCGCGCGTGTAGTCGGCGACGACGTCGTCTCTCACTTCGTCCAAGGTCGGCGTGTGCGCCTCACGACGATCGGTCAGCGTGATGACGTGGTAGCCGAACTGCGTCTCGACAGGATCGCTGATCTCACCGATCGACAGGGCAAACGCCGCCTCCTCGAACGCTGCGACCATCTGCCCACGGCCGAACCAATCGAGGTCTCCTCCGTTCTCCTTCGTGCCCTCGTCGGTCGAATAGACGCTCGCCAGCTCGGCGAAGTTGGCCCCTTCTGCCAACAGGCCGCGAACCTCCTCGGCCGTCGCCTCGTCATCGACGAGGATGTGTGACGCACGCACCTGTTCCGCCACGTCGTAGGTGGCGATGTTCGCCTCGAAGTAGGCGAGAAGCTCGTCGTCGGACGGCTCGACCGCGCCGGCGACGCCCTGCCGAATCGCTTCGGCAACGAGATTGGCGGCGATCTCCGTGCGGATCGATGCCTGGAACGCGGCGAGCGTCATCCCCTGCTGCGCCAGATACGCCGTCAGCTGTTCTTCGGTGATCCCGTTCGACTGCAAGACGTTGTTGTACTCGACGGCGAACTGAGCGTCGATCGCGGCCTTCGAAACGTCGATCCCGCGCTCACGAGCTTCCTGGCCGTACAGCGTACGTTTGATGAGCTCGCTCATCGCGTCGGACTGAAGGCGCAGCCGGAAGAGTGCCCCGCTCGCTCCTTCCAGAAGCGTCCGTGCGTCCTGGCCCATCTGCTGATAGAGGCTCTGGTACTGGCTGAACAGCCGATTCGCCATCGCGTCGAGCGATGCCACGCTGATCTCGTCTCCGTTGACGCGTGCCGCGTACGTGACCGCCACATCCCCATCGGCGGTTTGAGGCCGGTTGAAGACGCCGGCCTGGTTCAGCCCGACGAGCACGACGCTTCCCACGAAGAACGAAATGACCACGACCCAGATGATCGCTTTCCGGCGACGAACGAAGAAGCTAGACATTGCGGCAGTTCACTCCCTTGGACAGAACGTACGGATTGTCAGAATGGTACTGACTCATCGCACCCCGGACAAGACGCGTCCGGCCTCAGACGCCCGCCCCCGCCCACGCCCCTCCTCGCAGGCCGTGGCGGGTTCGCACGACGAACTGGATCGCCGTCTTCTCCTCTCCGTCGTCGCCGACCCGGATGGTGGCGAAGGCGGGTGTGCAGTAGACGTCCAACCCGCTCGCAGCCAGATACCCGCGCGCGATGGCGATCGCTTTGACGGCTTGGTTCACGGCGCGCGGCCCGATCACCTGGATCTCGGAGCCGCCCGTCTCGCGGATCCCGTTGGCGATCGCCCCCGCGGTTGCCGACGGATCGGAGCTCGACGAGACTTTCAACACCTGGGTCACATCGTTTCCTCTCGCACCCTCGTGACTCCTACTTGGCGCTTTCGGTGAACTGCGTCTGACGGATGACGTTCACCTTGATCTCGCCGGGGTAGTTGAGCTCCTCTTCGATCGCTCGGGCGATGTCGTAGGCCAGCTTCGCCGACGTGTCGTCGCTCGCTCGATCCGGGTGCACCATGATCCGAACCTCGCGGCCCGCCTGCAGCGCAAACGCTTCCTGCACCGCGGGGAACGAGCTGCAGAGCTCCTCCAAGTCGTGTAGGCGTTGCACATAGCGCTCGTAGGTTTCCTGCCTCGCGCCGGGACGCGCGGCGGAGAGCGTGTCCGCAGCCTGAATGAGAATCGCGAGCGGCGTCGCCGGCTCGACGTCCTCGTGGTGGGCGGCGATCGCTTGCACGATCTCCTTCGACTCCCCGTACCGTCGCGCCATGTCGGCGCTGATCAGGGCGTGCGGCCCGTCCACCTCGTGATCGACTGCCTTGCCGATGTCGTGCAGCAGTCCGGCCCGCTTCGCCCTGCTGCCGTCGATCCCGATCTCGTTCGCCAGCATCTGAGCGATCGTCGAAACCTCGATCGAGTGGGTGAGCTGATTCTGCCCGTAGCTCGTCCGATACCGCAGCCGTCCGAGAAGCGTCGCCAACTCGGGGTGGATCTCGATGCCCAGGTCGAACGCCGCCTTCTTCCCTTCCTCCTTGACCCGCTCCGCCAGGTGGGCCTTGGCGCGCTGGACCTTCTCCTCGATCTGCGCGGGGTGGATGCGGCCGTCCTCGATCAGCCGAGACAACGCGATCCGCGCCGCCTCTCGGCGCAGCGGATGGAAGCACGACAGAACGACCATCTCCGGCGTGTCGTCAACGAGGAGCTCAACCCCGGTCAGCGCCTCGAACGTCTTGATGTTCCGCCCCTCGCGACCGATGATCCGCCCCTTGAAATCCTCCGAGGGAAGAGGCACCGAGCTGACCGTGTTCTCCTCCACGTACTCCGCCGCGTAGCGCTGGACCGCGGTCGCGATCACGTGGGCCGCTCGCTGCTCGGCCTCGTCCTTCGCCCGCCGCTCGACCTCGTCGACCTTCCGCGAGAAGAACCGCTGGGACTCAGATTCGACGACCCCCATCAAGTGCTCGCGGGCCTCGTCCTGCGACCAGCCGGCGACTCGCTCCAACTCCGACTTCCCCTGTTCGAGAATCCGCTCGCCTTCGGACCTCAACCGACTGAGCGTCTCCTCGTCTTCGCGAAGCGAGTCCTCGACCTTCTCCAGCTGCGCCGACTTCTCCCTCAGGCGATCCTCCCGCTGGATCACCCGCTCTTCGGATCGGGAAAGCTCCTCCTCGCGACGCTTCGACCGTTCCTCGAGGTCCTCGCGCATCTCCTGGATTTCCTGGCGCGCCTCGAGCAGCTTCTCCTTCCTCGTCTGCTCGGCCTCTTCGCGCGCCGCCGCGAGGAACTGCTCTTCCTTGCGTCGCCTCGGAACACTGCCGATGAGGAGTCCGATCGCCACCGCCGCGATCACACTGACACCCCATCCGATATAGTTCAAGAGCACGCTAGCTCACTTCCCTTCATCCTCCCCGACCGAACGATTATACCCGTCTGCCTCCCTCGACACGGAGCGCAGCGGGCAAGAACAGCAGGCTGAAGACGAGCGCGAACCCGATCCCGAGCAGAGCGGAGATTCCGAGCATCCGCAGGCCGGGCGTGCGCGCGGCGAGGAGGCTCCCGAAGACGAGCATCGTCGTCAGCGAGGTCACGATCACTGCCACCGCCGTCGCGCTCGAGCCGCGTTCGATCGCGCCGTCGGGCTCGATCGAACGCTCCTCGATCGTTCGGTGAAGCATGTGGATCCCGTTGTCGACCCCGATCCCGATCAGAAGCGGCGAGATCGTGATCGAGAGGAAGTTGAAGTCGATCGAGAACAGCCGCATCCCGCCGAGCATCCACACGTATCCGAGGACGAGCGGCGACGCCGCCAGGAGCGCGCGCACCCACCCGCGGAGGCTTCCCCGCAAGACGATCAGGATCAGGACGACGGCGAGCCCGGTCGAGAGGTAGAAATCCCGTTTCATGTAGTCTTCGAGTCGCTGGGCCACCAAGGGCATTCCGAAGTAGTCGTCGGAGAACGACGCCGCGAACCGCTCGAATTCGACGAGGTTCCGCCCATCGTAGATCCTGCGGCTTACCCGGGCCTGCACGACGAAGTCCCCGTCCGGTGTGAGATACCGAGAGCGGATTCCCTCGGGGTAGGCGAGGAGGATGTCCCGCAGCAGGGTCTCCACGGCGGGCAGATCCCGAAGGATCGCCAGGTTTCCGTCGAGCGTCTCCAGCGCCGCCCGCAGGTCGGCGACGCTCGCCTTCGCCTGGTCGGCATCCAGTTCGGTCAGCCGAAGCTGGATCTGCCTCAGCTGATCGAAGATGTCGCTCGACGCGAGAGCGATCTCCACCTGGCCGTTGAGCGACGCGCCGTACTGGAGGAGCGCGAACTGCGCGAGGAGGCCCCGGATCTCCGACAGGATCGCCGCACGCTCCGCGAACGAGCCTTCGATCAGCTTCAGCTGCTCGATGTACGCCACGATGTCGAGGTCGTCCAACGTCTGCTGCTGCGCGGTCAGATCGACCGGAAGGATGCCGACGGCGGAGTCGATCGCTTCGACCAGCTCGTGCTCCGACAGTCGGTCGACGATCTCCCGCAGTTCCGCCTCGGTCGACGCGTAGAAGGTGAAGTAGCTTCCGATCCCGGTCGGGCTGACCTCGAAGTGGGTCAGGATGTCGTCCATCACGTCCTGCGACTCGACCCTAGGGACGAGGTCCGTGCTCGAGAAGACGAACGACGTTCGCGCCGCCTGGAACGCGACGAAGAACGTGAGGATCAGGATGATCACGAAGATCGCGCGCCCCCGCCCGGTGGCGAACCGGAAGAACCCGGTCAGCCGTGCCGCGTGGTTGGCGATCCGCTCGCGTGCGCGGAACCGGAACAGGTAGTGCGCGAGCGTGATCAGTGCCGGGAACAGCACAAGCGTCACGAGGAACGCGAGCATCACCCCCACGCTCGTGATCACGCCCATCTCGAACAGCGCCCTTGACCGCGCAGCCAGCAGACCGAGGAAGACGAACGACGTCGTCGCGGCGGCGACGAACGACGCCGTCCCCTTGTGCAGGACGGCGGCATGAAGCGCACGATTGATCGACCGGCCGCGGCCGCGTTCCTCGGCGTAGCGCGAGATCATGTGGATCGCGTAGTCGATCCCCAGGCCGAGGACGAGCGCGGGGAGGAACGTCGTCACCAGGTTGAAACCGCCGACGGCGAGCTTCGCCCACCCGATGGTGAGAACGACGCTGATCAGAAGAGGAATCACGGCCACGATGCTGTAGAAGATCGACCCGAACGCGAGCAGGAAGATCACGAAGACGCCGATCGACGAGATGACCGTCGTGCGGACCATGTCCGCGTTGACGACCTCGTTCGTCGCCGCGTTGAACGGATACGTCCCGGTCATCCCCACCCGAACGCCGAACGCCGCCAAGTCCGCCTGGTCGATCGCCGCTCGAACCTTCTCGACGACGAGGGTCGAGTAGGCGACGCCGCGCTCGGACGGGAAACGCGGTTGCGCGGTCATCAGCAGCCTCGATCGGTCTCGCGAGAGGAACGCGGTTGGCTCGCGCGACCCCTCTTCCGGCGTCGGCGTGAAGATGCCGGTGAGTTCCCGCACCGCCCCGGTCACCGCCCCCAGCCCGCGCAGCCCGTCGATCGCCCGCAGGACGCCGTCGTTCAACGCTTCGACCGAATCGAGCTGAAAGCGGATGCTCTCCAGGTCGACCGACTCGAGGCCCTGCGACAGCTCGCCGCCGTACAGCGTCTCGGTGAATTCTCGATTGACCTCCCGATACGCGCCGCCGAGCGTGAGATCCTCCGGGAGAAGCGTCAGCGTGTCCCCGCCGACGACGGCCGAGCGCGCCAGCTCGACGCTCTCCTCGATCCGGAGCAGCTCCTCGGCGTCGAGCTCGAACAGATGAAGATACTGGTCGGGGATCGACGGCGAGATGTCTTGCAGGTACCGAACTTCGATGAACTCCGGATCCTGCCGAAGGGCAACCGAGATCGCCTCCGCCGCCCCCAAGAGAACCGCCTTCCGCTCGTCCTCGGGCACGCGGTCCGGATCTTCGATCGTGATCAGCAGCGCGATGTAGTCGCTCTGCTCCGCGTACTGCTCGTTCTCGCGGTACTCGTCGATCAGCGGATCATCGGTCGGAAGAAGATCGAACAGGGCGCTTCGCAGCGGGATGTCGCGCGCGTAGTAGATACCCGCCGCCGTCAGGAGAAGGAATGCGAGGACGACCCACCACGCGTGATAGCGTCCGATTCGGAACGCGCCGCCGAGGAGCCGCTCTCTCAGTGACATAGTGCCCGAAGCGCCGGATCCTAGGCCCCGGCCTCCGAGGGGCTGCTCACCTCGATGTCATACCCGATGAGCTTCGCGGTCAGGCGCACGTTCTGCCCGCCCTTTCCGATGGCGAGGGAGAGCTCGTCATCCGGAACGAGGACCTTCGCCGAACGTGCCTCCTCGTCGAACTCAACCGAGATGACCGACGCCGGCTCGAGACCGTTCTTCAGAAGCTGGGTTGTGTCCTCGCTCCAGCGAACGAGGTCGATCTTCTCTCCGGAGAGCTCCCGCGTGACGACGCGAACCCTGGCGCCGCCCGCTCCGACGCAGGTTCCGACGGGATCCACGTTTCGATCGAGCGACTCCACTGCAACTTTCGATCGACGTCCCGGCTCGCGCGCGATCCTGCGCACGACGAGGATTCCTTCTTCGATCTCGGGAACCTCGAGGCGCATGAGCTGTTCGACGAACTCGGGCGCCCCACGCGACAGCGCGATCCGCGGGTCCCCTTGCGTCTGCTCAACGCTCACGAGGTACGCCCGGAGCCGCTGCCCGGCGTGGTATCGCTCGCCCGGGATCCGCTCCGACTCGGGGAGAATCGCCTCCGCCTCCCCGAGGTTCACCCACACGTCCTTCCCCTCGAAGCGGTGAATCGACCCGCTGATGATCTCGCCCACCCGGCCGATGTACAGGTCGTAGATGATCTCACGCCGTCGCTGAACGATCTCCTGACGGATCGCCTCTTCCGCCTTCTTGGTGGCGATCCGCCCGAACTTGGAGAGCTCGATTCGCTCCCCCTCGATGAAGATGTCGCCGGAGTGCTCGTCGATCTCCACCTCGACGTCGGCCTCCGTCTCATGCTCTTCCTGGTAGGCGACGGCCAGTCCCTTGCGGATCGCGTCGTAGAGATCCTCCCGCGGGATCCCCTTCTCCTTGGCCATCTCTTCGAGGGCTTCGATGAACTCGATGTTCATGTTCGTGATCGCTCGGACGCGACGACCCTGCGGGTCCACGTGCGTTCGTCGCTCCGGCGGTCCTCCTCCCGCTCTCCTGCCCTACAAACAACGACGGCCGCCCTTGCCGGCGACCCCTCACGTCTTCCCCTTCCTGTCCTGCCGGGAACTCCGTATTATACGTACGCTTCTGGGACACGACAAATCCGACAACCGCGAGGAGGCTCGATGGAGCGGATCGAATCGATCGCCGATCCGGAGGCGCGGGGGACCCGACTCGACCGGTTCCTGGCGTCGACTCGCCCTGACGCATCGCGAAACGCGATCCAGCGAGAGATCCGCGACGGGAACGTCCTCGTCGGTGGAGTCGTCGTCCGTCAACCGTCCCACCGACTTCGCGGAGGGGAGACGATCGAGTGGAGCCTTCGCGAGCCTGCGGGCCTGACGCCGCGTGCAATCCCGATCGAGATCGTCTACGAGGACGCCGCCCTCGTCGTCGTCGACAAGCCGGTGGGCCTGATCGTTCACCCCGGCGCAGGAACGACCGAGACCACCCTCGTCGAGGGACTCCTGGCGACCCGAGACCTGCCGGCGAGCGACGACCCGGCCCGGCCGGGGATCGTGCACCGCCTCGACAAGCCAACGAGTGGTGTGCTCGTCGTCGCCAAGACCGCGGCCGCTCTCGAGGCGCTCCAGGCGCAGTTTGCCGCTCGATCCGTCGCCAAGAGCTACGTCGCCGTCGTCGCGGGAACGATCGACGAGGACGCAGGGACGATCGACGCCCCGGTCGGCCGCGACCCGGCCCGGCCGAGCCGAATGGCCGTCCTACCAACCGGACGCCTGGCTCAGACGGAGTTTCACGTCCTCCGGCGCCTCGACGGCCGAACCCTCGTCGTCGCCCGCCCGCGGACCGGCCGAACCCACCAGCTGCGCGTCCACTTCGCCTACATCGGGCACCCCGTCGTCGGCGATGACACGTATGGCGGCCGGGAGGGGAAACGCCCCACCGACTCCGTTCCAGACGGGACGTCGCAAGGGACAAGAGGAGCGGCAAACGGCACCCGACAGCAGTCCGCGCCCCCCGAGAGGCAGACGCGCATGCTCCTCCACGCGTGGCGTCTGGCGATTCGGCATCCATCGACCGGCGAGGAGCTCCGGATCGAATCCAGTGTGCCGCCCGAGTTCCCGACGTACGACTACCGGTCGCTCGCCTGGCACGGGATTCCCGAGACCGCATAAGCGGCGCCTACATCGACGTCGTAGGCGCGCTGCTACGCTCTGTTCCTCTCGAGCTTGATCCCAGAGACTGCATAGTCTGTGGCGGCGACGGCCTGGCCGCTTGGTTGATGGCGACGGGAAACGCGCCCTAGGTACGCTCCTTCGGCATTCGCATCCCCGAGATCGCGTAATCGGTCGCGGCCACGGCCTGGCCGCTTGGTTGATGACGATGAGACCCTCGCCCTAGGTGCGCTCCCTCGGCATTCGGATTCCCGAGATCGCGTAGTCGGTCGCCGCCAGGGCCTGGCCGCTCGGTTCGTGACGAATGAGACGCTTGTCCTAGGTCCGCTCCCTCGGCATCCGGATTCCCGAGACCGCGTAATCGGTCGCGGCCAGGAAGGTCGCCGCGGTCGCGGCGTAGAAGATCTCGATCCCGCCCGGCCAACCGACGAGGAGGAACGCGATCGCGACGAACGCGAGGCCCGCCGCCCCCTTGCCGGGGAGCTTCGCCTGCTGGATCGCGTTCTTCCGCGCCTTCAGGGCGAGCGCGCCGAGGCCGATCGCCACCTGCGGAACGAGGAACGCCGCGAACGCCCACGTCGGGATGTCGCCGACGACGTACAGCAGGCACAGGATCGACACGTAGAGGGATTTGTCGACGATCGGATCGAGGACCTGGCCCAGCCGGGTCACCTCGTCCCGCGCCCGCGCGACAATGCCGTCGATCAGATCGGTCGCACAGGCGAATCCGAACAGCCACCACGCGGCCCAGCGGTGACCATTCGCAAGGAGGACCACGATCGGAACGATCATCAGTCCCCGGGTCAGGGTGATCAGGTTCGCGACCGACATAGAACCATCATAAGTCGCCGCGATGCAGAGCACAACCGCACCTTGGACGCTTCGAACCCCATTCCGTATAATCCCGCCCACCAGGCGAAAAGGGGGATCTGAACATGAAAAGGCGCGTCATCATCATGGGAGCCGCCGGGCGCGACTTCCACAACTTCAACGTGTATTTCCGTGATCAGGAGGACTACGAGGTCGTCGCGTTCACGGCGACCCAGATCCCCGACATCGAGGGGAGAACGTATCCCCCGGAGCTCGCGGGAAGCCTGTACCCGAACGGGATCCCGATCCACCCCGAGGGCGAGCTCGCGGAGCTGATCGATCGTCTCGACGTCGACATCGTCGTCTTCGGGTACAGCGACGTCTCCAATCAGTACGTGATGGAGCGATCGGCGACAGTCAACGCCGCTGGAGCCGACTTCATGCTTCTTGGACCGGCGTCGACGTCGGTGATCCCGGAGAAGCCGCTGATCTCGGTGACCGCGGTGCGCACTGGTTCCGGGAAGAGCCAGACGACGCGCCGGATCAGCCAGATCCTCAAGAAGAAGGGGAAGAAGCTCGCCGTCATCCGGCATCCGATGCCCTACGGAGACCTCGTCAAGCAAGAGGTGCAGCGGTTCGCGTCGTACGAGGATCTCGACGCCCACGAGTGCACGATCGAGGAGCGCGAGGAGTACGAGCCGCACATCGACGCCGGGACCATCGTCTACGCCGGCGTCGACTACGAGAAGATCCTCCGCCAGGCCGAGGCCGAAGCCGACGTCGTCCTGTGGGACGGCGGGAACAACGACTTCTGCTTCTACCGGCCCGACCTGTCGATCGTCGTCGTCGATCCGCACCGCGCCGGCCACGAACGTCTCTACTACCCGAGCGGGGTCAACCTGCGAACCGCCGACGTGGTCGTGATCAACAAGGTCGACACCGCGTCGCTCGACGATGTCCACTTCGTCCGCGAGAACGTCCTCACCATGAACGAGGATGCGACGATCATCGAGGCCGCGTCGCCGATCCAAGTCGACGATCCGACCGTGATCCGCGACAAGCGCGTCCTCGTCATCGAGGACGGCCCGACGCTGACGCACGGCGGGATGGAATACGGCGCCGGCGTCATCGCCGCCCGCCGCTTCGGCGCCGAGGAGATCATCGACCCACGGCCGTTCACGGTCGACTCGATCGCCGAGACGTACCGGAAGTACCCGAAGATCGGCCGACTCCTCCCGGCGATGGGGTACGGAGACGATCAGGTCCGCGACCTCCAGGAGACGGTCAACCGGACCGACTGCGAGGCCGTCGTGATCGGCACGCCGATCGACCTCGGTCGGCTCCTGACGTTCAACGTGCCGACAACGCGCGTCCGCTACGAACTCCAGGAGATCGGCCTGCCGAACCTGGAGAAGATCATCGAACGAAGCCTGCCGAACCTGTAGCGCGCGACGCAGACGAGAGAGTGACAGAGTGACGGGGCGGGGCCGAACGGCTCCGCCTCATCCTTTTCGGAAGCGCAATCTAGCCGGGGTTTCGAGCGGCAAACAGGAGACCGAGCGCGACCCCGAACGCCGCCCCGACACAGACGCCGAACGCGATGTCGCGGAAGAGAATCCCGACAACGAGACCGACCCCGGCCCCGAGCGGCGTCAGGATTAACACGTGCCGCCAGCGGGAGGCGCGGAAGCTACCCACCGTCCTCGCCCTCGGCGACGATCGAGCGGAACGCACGCACCACCTGAGGATCGAAGTGCGTCCCCGATCCGAGGCGCAGCTCCTCGAGCGCCTCCTTCTTCCCCAGCGCCGGCTTGTACGGCCGCTCGGACGTGATGGCATCGTAGGCATCGACGACGGCGATGATCCGGGCCTCGATCGGGATCTCCTCCCCGCGAAGGCCGTCCGGATACCCCGTGCCGTCGTACCGCTCGTGGTGCGCCCGAACGATTCGGCTCGCCGATCTGAGGAACTCCTTCTCGCGCAGCATCTCGGCGCCGTACTCCGAGTGTCGTCGCATCTCGGCCCACTCGTCGTCGGTCAGTGCGTCGGTCTTTCCGAGGATCCCGCTCGACACCTTGACCTTCCCGATGTCGTGCAGGTACGCACCATACGACACGTTGACCAGCTTCTGCCCGGAGAGTCCCAGACGCTCGCCGGTGAGGATGGCGAGGCGCTCGAGCCGGTGGCAGTGCCCCTCGGTCTCCTTGTCCTTCTCCTCGACCGATCGGGCCAACGCCAACATCTCGGAGACTTCCTTCTGAACCAGATGGAAGCCGGGAGGGGAGGAGACCATCAGCACCTCGACATCCTCCTCGACGCGGAAGATCGCACGCTCCGGAAGGCCGGCGTGGTAGAAGTAGTCGCCGGCACGAATCTCGAGATTCCCCTCATCCTGAACGAGCGTCAGCACCCCTTTGAGGATGTACATGAACTCGAACCCCGACCACTCCGCCGCTTCGTCGAAGTAGATCGGCTTTCCCGCAGGCACGGCGTGCCGGGTGACTTCGACCGCGCGGTACGACGCGAGAAGCTCCTGCGTCACTTGAGGCCGCTCGGTCTTCTGCTCGCTGCGGCTTCGTCCGATGTTCAGTCCGTCAATCAACGTGCCCCCTCTGCATCAAGCCCACGCGGGCCGAGAACTGCACGATTCTTCCTCGATTCGAAGAAGGACAGACTGAGCCTGCCGCTCCGCACCCGGAGTACGTGCCCCCGCATGGTACCGCATCGCCACGCGCCGCGACCGGAGCGAGACCGAGGTCCACAAGGGAAGCGGCGAGCCTCGCTCGAGGCTCGCCGCATCGGAATCCGTTCCGAGATCCTACGGCCTAGTCCGCCCAGGGTCCTCCGCCAACGTGAAGGGGCGAACACAGCGTCGCGACGCCGCCGCCCACGACCGAGTGCGGGTTCGCAACGTAGGGAGCCATCGCCTGCGGCGGCAGGCTGACGAGAGATGGAGACCCTGTCACCGTCATCATCGGTCCGCCGCCCACGTGAAGCGGCGAAGCGACGGCCGTCGCGGCCGCGGAGGCAATCAACGCCACCGCGAGCGAGAGCACGATCCAACGTTTCATCGAACGACCTCCTTGGTTTCTCATGACGGAACAACGCCGTACCCCGGTTCTTCCTCGGAGCGGGAGATTCTAGACATCGTCGGCCGGCGCGCAATGCCGGCGTGCAATCCGGGCGGCTGCGTTGAGAGAGAGACGGCTCCTCGATACACTTCAAGGCTGGACTCCAACAGCACAATCACACTTCGATACCGCAGACGGAGACTCACACTGGGGGTAGGCGGAAGCCCAAGAAGGAGCGCCATGGCAGACAAACAGCGGATGATGTCGATCGACGGAAACACGGCCGCAGCCCACGTCGCGTACGCGTTC
>Ga0180434_10003068_pt1 | contig 21533 bp, 21 predicted proteins | sample SS_ome_7_FD_132453 | JGI IMG/M metagenome (GOLD analysis project Ga0180434, IMG submission 132453) | Hypersaline lake sediment archaeal communities from the Salton Sea, California, USA - SS_1_D_2 metaG | ecosystem: Environmental > Aquatic > Non-marine Saline and Alkaline > Hypersaline >...
CCCCAGAGGATGGCCAGGGCGCCGGCAACCGAAATGGGCATGCCCATGCCGGCCCAGAAGCTCAGTCGGACGTCGAGGAATACCCACAGGATGAAGAAGACCAGGGCAAGGCCGACAAACCCGTTCCTGACCAGGATATTGATCCGGTCCTGCAGCATGTCCGATATCTCGAAGAGGACGTGGATGTTGGCCCCCTCGGGCACCTCATCCTGCGTCTTTTCCACGAATTCCCTGACCGCCTTGGCGATGGCCAGTGCGTCTTCTTCTGCGGTCTTGTAGACGATCAGCAGCGCTGCCTTCTCTCCGTTCAGGGTGAGCTGAATCGGGTCCTCTGCGAATCCGTCCCGGACCCGGGCCAGGCGGTCCAGGGTGATGATCTCTCCCGCCGGCCGGGCCAGCACCACGATCGAGGAGAGCTCCTTGCCCGTGTACTTGCGGCCCATCGTGCGGACGCGAATCTCCTCGCCCCGCGTGCGGATGGTTCCTCCCGCAAGGTTGAGATTGCTCTGCCGGACCGCCGCGGCCACCTGGGCAAAGGTCAACCCGTACTCGCGCAGCCTCTCCTCTGAGACCTCGATGGCGATCTCGTATTCCCGCATACCGTAGATCTGGAGCTGGGAGACCTCCGGGAGAGCCTGAATCTCGTCCTTGATGTTCTCGGTCCACTCCTTGAGCCTGCGCTCGGACATCCGGCCCGACATGCCGAGAATCACGACCTCGGAAGGGAGCAGCAATTCCCGGATGATCGGTTTTTCCGCATCCACGGGGAAGTTGGAGATGGCGTCGATCTGACTTCGGACCCGTTCGAGGACGTCATCCACTTCATAGTCTTCGTGCACCTCGAGCTGTGCGCTCCCCACATTCTCCTTGGATACGGTCGTGTACTCCTTGATGCCCTCGACGCTCTCGATCGCTTCTTCGATCTTCCGGCAGATGCCTTCCTCGACCTCTTCCGGGTCCGCACCCGGGTAGGGCACCGTGATGAGGATCACGTCAAGGGAAAACTGCGGGAAGACTTCCCTCACCATGGAGAACGCCGCCAGGGTCCCTGCCAGCAGAATGATGACGAGCACGATGTTGGCAAAGACCGTGTTGCGGGCAAAGGAGGCAATCAGGCGGTTCATGAACCGGACTCCTCCTCTTCAGCGAAGGTGAGCTCGAGCAGGCTGTTCTCTAGAGGATCGATCAGCCGCGTGACCACGGCCACATCCCCGGGTTTCAGTCCGTCGGAGACGAAGGCCTCCTCCCCTTGCACCCGTTCGACTTTTACGGGGACGGTCTTCAGGTGACTGTCCTCGGAAACGTAGACCGTATTCTCGAAGCTTACGGCCCACCGAGGAAGACGAACCACGCCTCGCATGACGCTTCCCGGGATCTCGACCGAACAGAACATGCCCTCCACGAGAGGGAGCCGTTCCGGGTCCTCGGACAGGGCTTGCTGCGCCTCTATACGGATGGCCACGGTGAGGGTGCGGGTATGCTGGTCGAACTTCACGACGCGGTGCAGTTGACCGTGCCAGACATGGTCTTCGCGGTCCTCTGTCCAGCGAATCGTACACTCCTCCGGCTCCAGGTCGTTGAACCAGGCCGTCTCCCCGTTTGTGCCACCCCTGCGGAATTGCAGCCACTGCCGTGCGTCACGGCTGTCGAGGGGCACCTCGATCTCGAGGGTCGCGTCGTTCGCCAGGGTCAAGACCCCTTGGCCGGGCGTGACGTATTGTCCCTTCTCCAGGGAAACGAACTTGACACGGCCGTCAAAGGGTGCGTGGACCTCGCTTCGTTCGAGATTCGCCTCTGCCGTGGCGAGTGCCGCGTGAGCCACGGCAAGGCTGCTTTCCGCCTCACGAATCTGTATCGGGTAGAGCAGGACGGCCTCTTCGAGCTGGCGGGCAAGGTCGGCAGCATTGTTTGCGGCACGCTCTGCGCCATCGACACCGGAACGTGTTCCTACGCTGTCCTTGTCGAACAGCTCCCGGACCCGCTCGTACTCGGCGTATGCCAGTTCCTGGTTTCGTTCGATCGTCTTCAACCGGTCCCGATCGATGGTGTAGAGCTTCTTCAATCGAGCGATCCCATTCTCCCACTGCCGGACCGAGGCCCGCGCCGAATCCCTTGCGGAAACGTAGTCGCGAGGATCGATCTCGAAGAGAAGCTCGTCCTTGTGAACAATTTCTCCCTCTTCGAGGCGGGGGTGGATCTCTACGATCTTTCCTGGAACCTCGGGGGCAATCGAGACCACATCCAGGGCCTTCACCTCCCCGTATCCGGTAATCGTGACCGGCACATCCTCCACTTCGACACGAAGGGCCTCCACGCGAATGGCACGTTCTTCGTGTTTGGCTTGTGCAGGCGGTTTCTTCAGGCTTGACAGGCCCAGCATGCCGATCACGCCGACCGAGAGCACCACCAGGCAGATGACGATCCTGCGCACGACCTTTTCATTCGACTTTGACTTTATGTGATTCTCTGATTCCATTCGGTTCTTACCTTCTCTGCTACGTTTTCGAGCCTTTCCCGAAATGCCCCTTTTCCTGCACATCTCTCACCTTCTTCAAGACCTGGCACCACATCTTCGCCGTCTTGGGCCCGACCTTCTCTACCAGGTCGACGAAGGAATGGAGGATGGTTTCTTCGATGCTGTCGATCCTCTTCAGCGCTTCGGGGGAAACGCTCACGAGCACCTTCCTGCGATCCTGCCGGCTGGGTTCCCTCGAGAGCAGCCCCTTCTCCACGAGTCGGTCGACCATGGTGGAGGCGGACGGCGGGGAGACGCCCAGCGCGGCGGCAAGCTCGCTCACGGTCAAGGGCCCGTGTTCGTGGGCGATCTTTACCGCGTGCAACTGAGAGACAGAAAGCTCTTCGTCTCGATCGTTCCGGCCCCCGACCGCGATTTGACTCGCGTGAATGCTGAAGATGTGGTCTTGAATCAACTTGCCGGTCGTGAAGATGAACCGGGCCTGCTCCAGGGCTTCCTTCTTGGTCATGCAGGTGTGCTCCCAAACAATTAGACAGTCAAAACATTTGTTCGGCTAATAATTAGCTTTTCTAAATATAAATGAGCGTAATAATTGTGTCAACCGGACCTTATGCGGAGGCAGGATGGCGAAGGCAGAATGTAGGAGATCAGGGGTCAGGGGTCGGGGATCCGGGATCCGGTCGCCCAAGCCTCCCACCCTCGGCGGCAGGCAATGGGAATCATGAGAGGATCCAAATCAATGCGGAGTGCGGAACGGCGAATAGGGAATGCCTATTGTGTAATCAAATCAGCCATTCAAAATAGGGACAGCCACCAATTTCAAGCCGCGCGATGGGGGGCTTAGGCTAGACGGTGGCTGTCCCAGGTTCTATTTGAGGCGCAAAGCGGGTCCGGAGACAGAACCCAGGCAAATGCACACGGGCTGCTATGGGCAGTCGCGGATTTCCCAGCTACAGGCGCCGCTCGAACTCCACAGACACCGGCCGGTCGGGCCTGCCCACGTGCCGTCCTCGCACATATAGTTGGGCATGGCCGGCGGGGGACCACAATCGACGTCGTCGCAAAAGATGTCGTTACAGGGGACTTCGCCGAGGACGTTCACGCCCTCTCGGGCGGCGTCGCACGAATTGGGATAGGTTTCCCCGTCACAGCCGCACACGGGAAGGTAGAGAAGAATGCACTCCTCGGGGCGAGCCGTGCAGAGGCCCAAGCCGTCGCAATCGCCCACATCCTTTGCGCAGTAGTTGTTCAGGGAAGCCGCAGGGTCGTAAGGGGAGCAGTCCTCGTTGGAAACACACGGAACCGGCCTGCAAGGCCCCTCGTATTCGATGTTTACGCCCGCTGCAGCCGCGAAGCAATCGTTGCTGTAGGTCCGGCCGTCGCACCCGCAGACCGGGGCATAGATCTCGTAGCAGCCCTGGGGCCGGGGGAGGCAGGCCCCCCTTCCTTCACAGTCGCCGAGTTCCTTGCTGCAATACGTATCAGCGACCCCTGTGGGATCAACCGAGGGGCAGTCGCTGTTCGTGCGACAAGTCAGCGACGCACACTCTCCTTCGTAGGCGACGCTGATGCCCGCCGCAGCGGCATCGCAAGCGTTGCTGTGGGTAAGGCCGTCGCAACCGCATACGGGATCGTAGACGTCGGGGCAGCCCTGCGGCCTTTGCACACACTTTCCTATTCCCTCACAGTCCCCGACCCGTTTTGCACAGAAGAGGTGCTCCCAGCAGTGGTCGTTGTTGAAGCAGAGATCCGGACAGCGAAGGCCGGTGAACAAGCAGCACACGATGACGACCAGGAACAGGCTCGCCAGCTTCCGGGAATAGGTACGGGTCTTCATCTTGTTTTCCTTCCGTTTCTTCATCAACCGTTCGCATCTAGTGTTGTGTCTCAGAAATACCTGTGCAAAGCCTAGCGAGGCAAGGAGATAGCCTATGGTTGAGATCGGGGACAGGCACCGATCTCCTAAGCAACTGTAATGCTTGGATTTCGGAGATCGGTGCCTGTCCCCGATCTCAACCATAGGAAGAAATATCTTTGACTTTTCTCCGAATTGCAATAGATATTGATACTTTCCGTATACCGGGGGAATACGAAACAACAATCTGTAAGGAGAAGACGATGACTCTGCACAACCCTGAAGCGACCGAGGCTGCACTTTCCATTTTAAGGAGCGGAGAGCCTTTCCAGTGGTACGTGGTCACCTTTCTTGCGCTTTCGCTTTACGCCTACATCAACGAGATCAGCAAGAAGAACTGGAAGGTGGTCGCGGGGGGTCTTTCCCTGTACATGGTGCATTGGTCGGTGGAGATCATCAACGCATTGATTCAACACTTCTCCGGCCACGCACTCTGGACGGTTCCCACGGGCACAGCGTTTCTGATCCTGGTGGGCGTGGGGATCGAGATCAGCTTCATGTTTCCCGTGCTTGCCCTGACGATGTGCAAGCTGTTGCCGGAAGATCCGCGCAAGAAGATCTGGGGCATCAACAACCGCCTCCTGCTGGCCCTGATCAACGCGGCCTTCGTCTCGATCATCGAGATCTTCCTCGCCAAGACGCCGGCTTTCGTCTGGGTCTACCCCTGGTGGGGATCGTTGACCGTCTTCCTTACGGTCTACATCCCCTTCTTTGTTGCGGCCTTTTATGTCTACGACTGGGAACCGGCGGCTCAGAAGCGGTTCCTGGTGACCCTGGCGGTGATAAACGCCGCGGCCCTGGTCCTGTTTGCGGGGATACTTGGCTGGATATAGCAGCGGAGGAAGAATAGGCGAAAGGGCAAAGGGGAAAGGGTCAAGGGGCGGTTGACGTCTTGAAGAGGTATTCCTAAACAGACAGATGGCCAGCTAATGGCGAAGGACTCCCTGATTCCCTCTCCAATTCTTGATCCATCCCTTTCGCCTTTCGCCTTTTGCCTTTTACCTTTCGCCTTGCAGTCCCGCACCCTTGTCCTGTGGATTCTCCCCGAGAAGCGCAACCGGCTCTTTGGGCATGATGAACCAGAGGGTAATGTAGATGATGACGCCCCATCCGCCGAAGAAGGTGGCCAGGATGAAGGCGAGCCGGATGAGCGTTACGGAGACGTTGAACTGCTTGGCAAGGCCCATACAGACGCCGGCGATCACCTTGTCTCTACGGGACCTGTACCAGGCCTGGGTGACAGCCTCGGAGAGCGGGTTCGTGCTGATCAGGCTTGCGCAGTACCTGCACTTGATCGCCTCCGCCCGTATTTCCTCTGCACAGTAAGGGCATTTCTTCGTCGCGTGGGCTGCCATATTCTCTCCTCTGCTTCCTCTCTTGTATGTGTTCTACCTGTCTATGGGACCCTGCAACGATTCTCGATCTCAAGGATCGGCCGTCACCGGAAGTCGACCGGCCGGTTTCCTTACCATGGCATCCAGCAGGGGCAGGCTCGCGTAGCCGAGAGATACGGCCATGGAGGCCCACACCACGAACAGGCCGACGCAATACAGGGCGATCGTCCTGGGAAGCAGCGAGATCGCCACCTCGTAAAAGGCCCACCCCATGAGGGCATTGATCAGGATGACCAGGGGCAGGGAGACGAGGCCGGCCAGGACGACACGGAACACCCCTGCGTGGCTCGGCGTATTCTCCGGAATCGGCTTTGCACAGTGAGCCTGCGGGGCCCGGCGGAGCACCGCCTCGATGACGTCTTCGGTGGGCTCCCGAACCCGGTATCGGTCCAGGACGGGCTTGATGGCCCCCAGAGAATCGAAAAGCTCTTTGCATTCCGTGCACGCTGCAAGGTGATCCGATACGGAAGGATCACGTAGCACATCCCTTGGATCTTCCGCGCTCAGAATCCTCTCTTCACAAACCGTACAGTCCAATTTGCCTTGTCCCGTCGTCAAGGCTCACCCTCCCGGGGTTCCAGTTTTCTTCTGACGGCCATGACCGCCTGATGAAGCCTGCTCTTCACCGTACCCCTTGGGCAGCCCAGGATCTCGGAGGCCTCCGCCTCCGGGAACCCGTGATAATAGCGCAGGAGAAGCACTTCTTTCTGTTGTATCGGCAATGCTTCGATGGCCTGCATCGCCTTCATGGCATCCACCTTTTCTTCTGCTGAACCTCCTGCCAACCCCTTCTGCATCTCCTGCACGTCCTTCCGATACCCGGAGCGGACCCGATCCCTTCGGGTCAGGTCGCGACACAGGTTCAGGGCGATCTGAAAGAGCCAGGTGGTGAACCGCTTCTTCGGATCAAACCTGTCGAGGTTCCCAAGGGCCCTGATCCAGGTGTCCTGTAGGAGGTCGTCGCAGTCGTCACGATCCGGGTGGTACCTCTGAAGGAAGCCGTGCAGCCGCGGGCTGTGCCTCCGCACCAGCACGGATGCGGCCTCTTGGTCTCCTCGTGCCGCCCGGACAGCCAGGGTTTCATCGCTTTGATCCGTGTAGGGCCCCATGGCCCGTATGGTAGAGGATCATTGCTTCGATCTCAACGTGATTCGGCCGTGTTCATGTCTCCGGCCTTTTCCACATCACGGCTGCCCGCCCCACCCTTTTCGCCGAGGACCTCTTCGGTGAAGGCCTTCTTCACGGCCCAGAAGAACCTGCGAATGGATCGAATCCAATGGTTTGCTTTGGGCTCCTCTGCCTCGATCGAGCCGGGGAGGATCGCCCAGAGGATCAGATAGAGAAAGATCCCAAAGCCGTGGAACAGCGAGATCAGCACGAAGGCGAGACGCACCAGCGTGACGGGAATCTGATACCTCGCAGCCAGCCCTGTACAGACCCCGAGGAACATCTTTCCTGAAGGTGCATCCTTCTTGTGCGTTCCTTCCTGCGCAGGGTCGAGAGCGGATCTGCAGTATCGGCACTTCACCGCATCCGCATGGATCGACTCATAGCAGTAAGGGCATCTTCTCATTTCCCCCTGTCCGGAATCCGATGTTCTTTCGTCCATGTTCTTTCCCTCAGATCTTTTTGGGTGGTCGACTCGATTTTTCCTCTTATAGGGTAGTACGCACGAACCGGCCAATGGGTTCGATGGAGAAGAAAAAGGTATTAGGTATTAGGTGTTAGGTATTAGCCCACCCCACCTCCCCGAGGACGAGGAGGAGGGCGAGAACGATCGAGACTCCTGGTGGTGGCAACGGTGGGGAGCTAATACCTAATACCTAAGAGCCAGGCGGACCCTGCAAAGCTACTCGCGACTGAAGCAGAGCAGAGGGAAGAGGGATAGCACTTTATGCAGGGGCTTCCGTTGCGGAAGGAGGTTTGTCAGAGGGGACGATTATCCTTAGATGGAACGACATCTGGCTGTCGATCTGCGTCGTCACGGAAAGACCGGCGGAGGCGAGAAGGCGGGCGAGCTTTCTTGCCCTGGGCATCATCGATGCATCCCGGATGCGAATAATCACGGCCTTGCCGGGCGTGCTCTGAACGGCAAACAGGAACTCTTCCACGATCCAGCCGGACGCTTCGAAGACCAGGTTGATCTCCAGAGCGAGGTAACAGGACTCCAGGTCGCCCAGGGTGCATTCGATGGTGACGCTTTCTCCCTTGAGTAGAGACAGCTCTCGTTTCAATACAGCAACTTGTTCGTCCGAAAAGGACCGATTCTCGCTTTTGGCGAGGTCTCGCAGCAGTTGCTGATGCATTCCCATCTGCTGGCCGTCGAATTCCATGGATCCTGTTATCGTCTCGCTCTCTCTTTGGTGGGAGAAATAGAAGAACGCCGCGACCCCTACGCCGACGACGAGGAGAAGAAGGGTGACGATCTGGGCGTAGCTCAACTGGCCGGAAGATGTTCTTAGGAAGCCTGAAGTCATTGAACTGTCTCGCTTTTTCACTGAAGGGTGTTTTCTGTAGCATGTTCTGTGCGCAGGGCCTTGTCAAGCCTTTTGTTCGGGGACTATGATCTTCCCGTCGAGAACCGGTGGATGCTCCGGGCATACAAGGCACAGTTTCGTTTGGAATTTGGAATAAGGAGACAGAGAGTGCCCAAAGTACAGGTAAACGAGGTGGAGATAGCCTATCGTGTTCGGGGGGCCGGAGACCCGGTGGTCCTGATCGGCGGCTTCAGCATGGTCAAGGAATCGTGGGGGCTCCAGGTCCAGGGGCTGGCAAGGCACTTTCGGGTCATCACGCTCGACAATCGAGGGGTGGGCGAAACCCGGATTCCGGCCGGGCCTTTCCATGTGTCGGACATGGCGGCCGACACGGTGGGCCTGATGGATGCCCTGGACATCGACGCCGCCCATGTCTTCGGGGTCTCGATGGGAGGGCTGATTTCTCAGACCCTGGCCCTTGATCACCCGGACCGGGTCAGGAAGGTCGTCCTGGGGTGCACGACACACGGGGGGAAGCATGCAGTTCGGCCGACCCTTGAGGTGATGGAGGCCCTCGGAAGGGCGACCGATCCGACCGCGCCGGTCGAGGAGGCCGTCCGCGACTGGGTGCCCACCATGTTTTCGGAGCGGTTCATGCGTGAAGAGACGGGCCGCGTCGCGGACTTCGTTCGGTTCTCGGTCCTGAACTGGCCCACGCCCGAGGGGGCGGCCGGCCAGATCGCCGCACTGAGCGTGTTCAACGTGAGGAGGCGCCTCGGTGAGATCCGCTGTCCGGTCCTGGCCATCGCGGGGAGCGAGGACCGCATGATGCCCCCAGAGAACGCAAGACTCCTCGCCGAGGGGATTCCAGGGGCCGAGCATTACGTCGTGGAGGGGGCCGGGCACGGCTTCTTCTTTGAGAAGCCGGAAGAGGTGAACCGGGTCTTGCTCGATTTCTTCAAGAAACAGGAGACTTCTCCCTGACGGCAATCATGCGTGAACGAGCGCGATTTTCACCACCCGGCTCTTCCCCTTGTCGAGGAATGTCTCGATCGCCTTCAAATAATCCTCTACAGGAAAGCGGTGGGTCACGAAATCGCTGAAATCCAGGGCCCCCTCCCGGTACAGGGTGAGCGCCACGTCGAAGGAATTCATCTCTTTTCCCCGGAAGACCTCTCGCCCGTGGCAGTTGATGCCGAAGAGCTTCACCTCCTGGAACCAGACCGGAGAGTAATCGAGCTTCTTGGGGGCGAAGTTGATCCCAACGACCACCACGCTCCCCTCGCTCCTGGCCCATCGGAGGGCATCCTTCAGGCTCCTGTCGCTTCCGACTGTGTCGTAGATGACGTCGAACCCCCCGATCACCATCTCATTCCCGAAGGGGCCGGAGAAGTGCCTTCCTCCTGTAATCTCAGCTACCCTTCGGTACGTGTCTTTCTCCTCCACCACACCCGAGGCCCCCAGGGCCATCGCCATTTCCGCCTGATGGGGGTATCGGCAGGTGGCATGGACCTCCACGTCCGGATGCATGGCCCTGGCCACTCCGATCAGGCTCAGCCCGATGGCCCCGGCGCCGATGACGAGGGCCTTTTCCCCCTCCCCGGGCGGCCTTTTCAGGACCGCTCTGACCGCACAGGCGGTCGGCTCCATCAGGATCGCGTGTTCGTCCGGCACGGCATCCTCGACCTTGATGAGCTGTGTCTTGTGCAGGACCATGTACGGGGAGAAACCTCCCCCCACATTCAGGGGCAGGCCCTCCCACCCCGGGTTCTCGCACAGGGGATAGTTGCCCCTGGCGCACTGCCTGCACATGGGGGCGCTCTCCTTCTGGAAGCAGCTGGGCCAGTCGATTCTCTGGATGACCCTGTCTCCCCGGCGAAACTCGGCCGCCCCCTCGCCCGCATCGACCACCACCCCGACCATCTCGTGGCCCAGGAACTTCCGGGGCAGGGGCGGGACCGCGGCCGGGGCCACCCTCGGGTCGATCTCCATGAAAAGGAAGTGAACGTCCGAGCCGCAGAGCCCGCACATCCTGTTCTTCAGCTTGACCCAGTTGGGACCCGGTATCTCGGGCTCGTCCACCTCTGCGTACTTGAGCGGGGACAGGCGCGACAGAGCAGCCTTTTTCCAGACCATGGAAAGTGCCTTGATCAGGGCGATTCGCTTCGGGTCGGCATCAAAATACAGGGCCTTCATAGGGGCACTCTCTTTCAGGGGCATCTTCATCCGTTTGATCCATCTGTCTTGTCTCCTGACCGACGGCACCGGAATCGATTATCCTGATTCGTTGGACGGAAGGGAAGGGCCTCAGCGCGTCGGGGCCCGGAAAAATATTGTTTTACTTGATTGGCGGCTCCGAAGTATGGTAGAACGCAAGAAATCGCTTTACATGTAGGATGACTCTTTGTTAGAAGATCTTCCATCGGCTCCGTGGCCAGGCACCCTCAATTCATGCAGGAGGTGAAGATGAAGATGTGGAAACTTTGTTTTCTGTTTCTGATTTGTTCCGGACTGTTTGTTGCCTTCGGGTTGGTTGGCTGCGGGGACGACAATCCCTGCGAGAATGCCTCACCGAGCACATGTGCGAGCATTGAGTTTGCAGTGCCGGACCGTTGCCTGGTCGTCAGGGAAGATGATTTTGCTTGTACTTGCTGTAGCTCCGACGGTGGCATCCTATGTGATACGCCAGGGATAAGGTTACCCGACCCACTCCCCCCGCTAGAATGTGGTCTATCCGAGGTGGAGGCTTCATGGGACGAGAACACGAAGACCTGTATCCCAGTGTGCCCCCCACCCCTCTTCGGCTGAATGGTTTGGCATTGAAAGAATGAAGACGCAGGGGACAATCTGTCCGGACCATGACGCTTGCCGTCAATTTCTGAACAAGGCCACGTAGCCATCGAGGAGCATGTTGAAGTAGGTTGCTCCGCCTTCCTTTGATAAGAAGCAGACGACGAGAAGAAACAGGATAAGGGGAAGAAAGGGCACGAGCGTCAGGATCGTGCCCCGGTCCCCCCTTCTTTTCTCCACCCACCGACAGGCAAGCTCCAGTACGCCCATCCATGCGAAGTTCCACGCAAACAGAATGGCGCCGATGTTCGCCCCGTAGTATATCGACTCGAGGCAAGGGAACGCCTCGCTCACGTTGTAGGCGTCGATGCCGACCCAGACAGCCAGGTTGGTCGAGCTGACGATCACTCTCTCGACGACCGTAGCCCCTCTGAAATAAGCAACCGGGTAGACGACCAGCGCCACGAGCAACACGCTTGCGAACTGGATCGTTCCCGCGAGCGTGGCGAGGGTGTGATACAGGAGCTGGCTGTCGATTCGGCAGGCGTTGAGGTACACGACCCGGGAAGCGATCATGACCGTCAGGGCGATGATCAGAGGAGCCAGAAACCTGTTTGTGACATTCGACCGCTGCAAGTGATTCCTTTCCATTCAAGAATCCGCACCCATGAGGAGGAGAGTCAAGGCTCCCGACCGGCTTTGAGATCCTCGAGCATCGCCTTGAGCGCTCCTGCGATCTTCCGCCCTTCATCCGTATGAATCAGGTTGATCCTCTGACGAGGATCCTCCCGCAGGTCATAGAGTTCGCAGTCCCGCCTCCCCTCGAACTCGATATAGATGTGCTGATTCGTTCTCACCGCGTAGCTCGATGGGGCCCGGAAGGGGAAGTCCGCATGGTATTCATACAGCCAAGCCCTTCTTCCGGGGGCTGACCCGGACTGCAGGGCCGGCACAAAGCTCCGGCCCTCCATGCCTTCCGGGGTCGGCAACCCGGCCATCTCGAGCAGGCTTGGCGCCAGGTCGATGTTCAGGATCATCTGGTCCGCTCTTCTGCCCGGGTTCTTCACGAATCCCGGGGCCCGCACGATAAAGGGGATGCGGATCGATTCCTCGTAGGGCCACCTCCCGGTGCCCCCTCGTTGATGTTCCCCCCAGAAGAAGCCGTTGTCGCTTGCGAAGACGACGACGGTGTTTTCGGCAAGGCCGAGCCGGTCGATAGCGGCAAGAAGCCTCCCGGTCTCACGGTCGAGCGCCGTCACCACGCGGGCGTAATCCCTGTACAGTTCGTCCGGGCGCCCGATCAGCCCTTCGAACAGGTTCCCTCCCGTGATGAATACCAGGGGGTTGTACTCCGGGGGAAAGGGCGGCGTCCGGGTCGCATACAGGTCGGCCAGGTCCGGTGGAGGCAGCCATCGGTGGTGAACGGCCTTGTGGGACAGGACGAGACAGAAGGGGGCCTTGCGCGGCTTCGAGATGAACTCGATGGCGTAGTCGGTGAGTTCTTCGGTGATGTACGGTCTTCTCGAGGGTGTCACGACTCCGTTCACAACGAGGGGGCAGTCGAAGTACCTGCCCTGTCCTTTCTGGATCGTGAAGGTCACGAACAGATCGACGCCCCGCAATCCGGGCAGTCGGCCCGGCATGTGCCACTTGCCGATGAAGGCCGAGTCGTAGCCCGCTTCCTCGAGAAGCTCCAGGAAGGTCACTCTTTCGTCGTTCCAGGGCGTAAGGTTGTTCCGGACCCCGTGGGTGCGTGCCGCCTGTCCTGTGAGGAAGCTGGCCCTGCTCGGGCTACAGAGGGATGTGGTGACAAAGGCGTTCGAGAAGAGGATGCCTTGTTCTGCAAGACGGTCCAGATGGGGGGTGCGCACAAAGGGGTGGCCGGCGCAACCCATGAAATCCCATCGCTGGTTGTCGGAGAGCACGAAAACGATGTTGGGGGGCCGGTTCCGGCCGGTCGTATTTCCCGGAGCGGCGCCGGATAAGAACCCGACCACCAGCAGGCACACGACAACACGGGTCGCTCTTCTTCGATCGAGTTCGTTCCGGGAACGGGTTCGGCTTGCTCGCATGTTCCGAATCTACTGCCTCCGGGTGCAAGATGCAATTGACAAGCAATGTTGTCGTGCAGATACTGCACCTAGCCTGAGGTGCGTCTTGCAGGGACCTTATGCAGGCGTGTGTGGACTGAATCCGAAGGCCGCAGAGCCTGAGGGGAGTCGTGGGGTAGGGGCATGAACACCCGAGTTGCTATCATCGGCTGCGGAGCCGTCAGGGTTGGGAAGTATCCCGAAAAGACCGAGATCGAATTGGCCCTGGAGGCCATCCGGCAGGCCCTGAATGAAGCCGGCATTCCCAAAGACCGGATCGGGGGCCTCTTCACGACCCCGGACCTGCGTGGCAATATCGGCCTTCAAACCAACCAGTTGTGCGAATACATGCGGATGACCCCCAAGCTGATGGCGGAAGTCTGTTGCGGGGCGATCGCAGGCGGGTTGGCCGTCAGGCAAGCCATGAACGAGATCCGTCTGGGGAACATCCGTACGGCCGTCTGCTACGGCGCCGTGAGAGAGGCATCCATCGGGTGGTTCAAGGAGTTCGGGTCCGGAGAGGGATCCCCCATGTTCGAGCCTTCGGCCCTGCAACCCTACGGAAGCCGGGGGGTGATCTGGGCCTATGCCCTCTCGGCGCGCCGGTATATGGAAGAAACCGGTGCCACGGAGGAGCATCTTGCCATGGCATCGGTCCGCAACAGAAGGAACGCCGTGGACAACCCGCTGGCGGCGTTCAGGACATCGATCACCGTCGAGGACGTTCTGGATTCTCAGGTGCTTTGTTCGCCCATCAAGCTTCTCGATTCATCTGCCTCGTTGGACGGTGCAGCCGCTGTGGTCCTGGCGTCAGAAGAGGTTGCCGAGGATATCTGCAAGAAGCCTGTCTACATTGCCAGCCTGGGACAGTACCATGACAACTCGTGCTTCATGCCCACGGATGATGCCGACAAATCGATCAGCAGTTTCGTGAGTACTCGTCGTGCCGCCGAGGAGGCCTTCGAGAACGCGGGGATCAGGCCGGAAGAGGTGGACGTGGCCGAGATCTATGCCCCTTTCAGCTCCCACGAACTCATCATCCCGGAAGACATCGGGTGGTTTGAAAAGGGAGGGATGATCCGGGCCCTCGAGCGTGGTGAAACCGAGGTGGGTGGAAGGATACCGATCAATACGGACGGAGGGCTCCTGTCCCGGGGACACCCCTGGGCCGTGACGCCTTTCTATGAGATGATCACGGTCGTCAAGCAGCTCCGGGGTGAGAGCGGCGAAAGCCAGGTGCCCGAGGCGAGGGTGGGGCTGGTTCACTGCGAGGGAGGCATGCTGAACAACGGGCTGGTCATGATCTTGAGGGGGGACTGAAATGGCCGATCCGAAGCCGAACTTCCTCAGGCCCACGAACGTGGACTCTCCCTGCTCCCGTGAATTCTGGCAAGGCTTGCGAACCCGGCAGTTCCTGGTCCGGGAGTGTCGTGGCTGTGACTCCGTTTTCTTTCCTCCCCGGAGCCTTTGTCCGCACTGCATGTCCGATGATCTCGGGTGGCGCGAAATCCGTGGAAGCGGGACGCTCCATAGCTGGACCGAAGTGCGGCTCGCCAGCCCGGAGTTTGACACGCCCTTTCTCCTGGGTTTGATCGACCTGCCCGATGGGTGCGGTCGTCTCGTAGCGAAGGTCGTCGATGCCGAGGTCGGACAGCTGAAGATCGGGATGCCTGTATCGATCCGATATGTGGATGTGGATGAGGATTTGACCTTGTACTGCATCGCTGTTGAACAGGATGGGGTTGGGGAATAGGCAATACATCATCACGTGAGGAATTCCCAAACAAACGGGAGGGATGGGTTATGAAGGTAGCGATCTATCAGACGAGTCCTGTCTTGTTGGACCTGGAGGCCAACCTGGAGGCCGTCATCACGAAGATACAGGAAGGCCGAGGAAAGGGGGCGAACCTGATCGTCTTTCCGGAACTCGCCCTGACCGGATATTTCCTCGGACAGAGATACCACGAAGCCGCTCTCAGGCTGGACTCGAAGGAGATTGGGCGGGTGGCGGCCGCTACGCGAGGGACGGCGGCCGTCGTGGGTTTCGTCGAGGAGTCTCCCTCCATGAATTTCTACAATTCCGCGTTGGTGGCCGTGGACGGGGAGATCCTGTTTGCCTACCGGAAGCTCAACCTGCCCAACTACGGCGTGTTCGAAGAGCGGAAGTACTTTTCGCCGGGCAAGCAGGTCCCCGTGTTCAAATACCACGACTTGTCGATCGCCGTGTTCATCTGCAACGACCTGTGGCATCCCTCCCTTCCCTACCTGGGGATTTGTCAGAAAGCAGACGTCCTGGTAACGATCTTCAACTCGTCCAAGGGGTCCATGGGCAGTGAGTTCAGCAACATCGAGAGCTGGGGCATCATCAACACCTTCTACGCGCGCATCTTCGGAATTTACAATGTGTGTGCCAACCGGGTAGGGACCGAGACCCTGGAAGGACACGGGACGACCTACGATTTCTGGGGCGGCAGTGAAATCGTCAACCCCTTCGGCAAACAGATTGCGAAGGCGGCCATGCACGAACAGGACGAGATCGTTGCGGACATCTCCCGGGACCTGCTGCGCCAGAAGAGGATCCTGCTCCCCTATCTGCGCAACGACGACCCCTACTTCACCCACCGCCAGCTGGACCGAATCCTGTATGAATAGCCGTCGAATGAAGAAGAAACCTACCTACGAAGAGCTCGCAAGAAAGGTCGAGGAACTGGAGCAGGGGATCCTCGAACAAGGGCGGGCGTACGAATCGCAGTCCGACGAAGCCGAGGCCCTTGAGTCCCTCCTGAACGCTTTCACCGAAACTGCCATGCTCGTAGACCGGGAAGGCGTCATCCTCAAGATCAACGAGACCGCGGCACAGAGGTTGGGGAAGACGGTGGACGCAATGATTGGAACCGAGCTCGTCGGCCACTTTCCCCCCGATCTGGCGTCCTACAGGAAGGCATGGGGGGACGAGGTTGTTCGTACGGGCCAGCTGGTTGAATTCCAGGACGAGCGTGCCGGCCAGATCTACGATACCCACGCTTATCCGGTTTTCGACGGTCAAGGGAAGGTGAGAGCGGTTGCCGTCTATTCAAGGGACATTACCGAAAGGGTGCAGGCCGTCCAAACCCAGCTCGAAAGTGAGGAGAACTTCCGGTCCCTGGCCGAGAATGCGAGCGATGGGATCCTGATCGCCGCAGGTGAAGGGGTTCATGTCTACGCGAACAGGAGAGTGTCCGAAATCACCGGGTACACGATAGACGAATTCGTCGGGACCGGGATCCGGGACCTGGTCCACCCGGATGAGGCGGAAGACATCATACGGAAGTTCAGAAAGAGGATTCGGGGCGAGAAACTGCGGAAACAGTATGAGGCCCACATCATCCGAAAGGACGGGACCACGATTTCGGTGGAGGTCACAGCTTCGAGAACCATGTGGAAAGGAGAGCCGTCCACTCTCGTCATCATGCGCGACATTACTGAGCGGTCCGAGATGGAAAGGGATCTCCGCAGGAGCGAAGAGCGGTTTCGCGCCATCTTCGAAGGCGCTCTCGATGCCATCTTCATCATCGATCCGGAAACCGGGAAGATCCTTGATGCGAACCCGGCTGCGTCGGAGATGCTCCTCAGAGACGATGAAGAGATCGTCGATCGCCACTACCTCGAGTTCTTTCCTGCAGGATGGAAGGGAACGATCGAAGAGGCCTACGATGGCTTGTTTGAAGAAGAGGAACGGGTCGTAGCGGTTGAAGTAGGCATGATGCGATCCGATGCAAGCGAAGTGCCTGTCGAGGTGTTGGGCCAACTCATTCAAATCGATGGTGTCCCGGTTATCCACGCGCTGGCACGAGATATCACGGATCGCAAGCGCATGGACAAGGATCTTCGCGACAGCGAAGGGCAGTTTCGCACCCTCGCAGAATCCTCCCTGGCCGGGATCTTCGTTAATCAGGCCGGGAAATTCGTATACGTCAACCCCGCTCTCGCCCGGATCTTCGGGTACGAAGCGGACGAGTTGATCGGCAAGAAGGGGCCCATCGACCTGATCCATCCTGACGATTGGGAGGCTGCCGAGGCGTACGCCCGAACCTGTTACAAGGGACAGGCAGACGGGTCCACCCTCTTCACGTTTCGGGGGGTGAACAGAGGGGGCGCGCAGATCGGTTGTGAGGTGCTGCAGGCCGAAATCCAGTACCGTGGAAGGCGTGCCCTCATCGGGACCCTTCTTGACGTGACTCGTCGCAAACAGCTGGAGGAAGAACTTCTCAAGACCCAGAAACTCGAGTCCCTCGGTGTCCTCGCCGGCGGCATTGCGCACGACTTCAACAACATCCTGACCGCGATTTCCGCGAACATCTCGATGGCGAAGGTGTACGGGGACCTGGAGCCGGATATTGCTGAAATGCTCGGCGATGCGGAAAAGGCCTCTGTCCGTGCAAGAAACCTGACACAGCAGTTGCTTGCCTTCTCAAGAGGCGGAGCACCGGTTCGCAGGACGGTTTCCATTGCCAAGACGCTCCAGGAACATGCAGAGTTCGCCCTGAGCGGCTCGAACGTGAAGTGTGAGTACTCCCTGGCGGACGACCTCAGGTCCGCGGAAGTGGATGAAGGGCAGATCGGGCAGGTCATCCACAACCTGGTCATCAATGCCGTCCAGTCCATGCCCGAGGGCGGAGTGGTCAAGGTGGGGGCGGAAAACGTTACGCCCGATGAGCTCGAAAGCCTGCCGTTGAAGCCGGGAGCGTATGTGAGAGCATTCGTCACAGACCAGGGGATCGGGATACCGGAGAGGCATCTCGATAAGATCTTCGACCCCTTCTTCACGACAAAGCAGAAGGGAAGCGGCCTGGGCCTTACCTCGTCCTTTACCATCGTGAGGAATCATGAGGGACACATGCTTGTCGACTCGGTTGCGAAGGGGGGGACAACCGTCAGCGTCTATCTGCCCGCTTCACAACAAGCGTCCCTGTCCGGGAAGGAGCACCCAGAGAGCATTCCCAGGGGGGAAGGCCGTGTGTTGTTGATCGATGATGAAGAGATGATTCGAGAATCCGGGTCCAAGGCACTCACACGGCTCGGATACGACGTGACCCTCGCCGCGGAGGGTGCAGAGGGAGCCGGGATGTACGAAGAGGCCATGAAGAGGGGACACCCTTTTGACGTGGTCCTTCTGGACCTGACGATTCCAGGCGGGATCGGCGGGAAGGACACGGTCCGAGAGCTGCTGCGCATCGACCCGAGTGCAAAGGTGATCGCTTCCAGCGGTTATTCCAACGACCCGGTGATGGCCGACTACCGTGCGTATGGCTTCCGGGAGGTGATCGCCAAGCCATACCGGATCGCTGATTTGGGCGAGATGTTGCACAGGGTCATGAAGGGCGTTGATTGACGCGTCGGCCGGAATTGTATTATGGAGTAGGCGTTTGACTGGAATGGGTGCTGGAGATTTGTTTGCTTGGTTCTTGGAGGTGTCGCGATGACGGAATCTGCCTCGCAAGCCCTGTCGATCCTGAGAGATCCTTCCCAGTTCGAGTGGTACGTGGTGCCGCTCTTGGTCGTGGTGATCTACATCTACAACGTGGAGGTGGGCAAGCGGAACTGGAACCTGGTCTTTGCCGGCCTGGCCCTGTGGGGGATGGACTGGTTCAACGAGATCTGGAACGCCTTGGTCTTCCGCTTCACCCAGCATGCCCCGGTCTGGGGAGCGCCGGACGACACGGCCTTTCTGCTCCTCATCGGGCTGAATATCGAGATCTGCATGATGTTCTTCATTCTGGGCATCGCGGCCGCCCACACGCTGCCGGAAGACAAGGACGCGAAGATCATGGGCCTGCCCAACCGGCTGGTCTACGCAATCGGCTACTCGATCTTTGCGGTCTTCATCGAGATCCTGCTCAACGCAGCGGGCGCACTCACGTGGGACTACAGCTGGTGGACGATCAAGGTTCCATGGCTCATCTTTCTGATCGGCTACATGCCTTTCTTCCTCGTCTGCTTCTGGGTCCACGACATGGACACGGTGAAGAAGAAAGCGATCACGGTGGGCGCGATCCTCGGGTTCGACGCTCTCTGTCTGATCCTGTTCGGCGCCATCCTCAAGTGGATCTAGCCCGCACTTCATGAGACATGGGAGGCGGCTTCTGGTGATTCCCTCTAGAGAACGAACGCCCATCGGCAGCAGACCTCGTCGGGCGACTTCCGGGGTGGGAGCTTCAAGGCCTGCACCTCGATTGCCGGGTCCACGGCTGCGGCCAGGGCTTCCAGGTAGGCCCCTTCCACGGGCTCACAGGTGAGCTGCTCTCTTCCCATCTTCTCCATGGCCATGAGCGAAGGGCAGTCGATGACTTCAAAGGCGAGTCGATTCGGGGTGTCTTCGACGATCTTGAGGTCCCCCATGCTCCACCACATCGGATCGTGTCGTATGATCTCTTTGAGGGCCTCGAGGCCGGTGCCGTTGATCTCGAAATTCCTGCGGATACGCTTGACCACGACCTTCGCATACCCGACCCATACGTCCACATCCATCTCCAGGGCCTTGTCGTAGCCCGTGGCCTTCTCGACGGCCATGAACCACAGACCGTCTACGGCGACGGCGAGCCCGGAAAGGAATTTGAGGTATTTGATCGCATCTTCTCTGGATAGGTTGTCCAGATCCCGCATGATGTTTCCTTCCTTTCGGATGAAGGTGAGTGGTGTCAGGCAGCATAGAAAAAAAAGAGATTGTGTGTCAAAGTGGGTGGCGCGTGCTGGATATGCAGTCAAATCCTGTCAATCTATAAAGGAGGAGCCGTCATGCCCGAGGTGAAGGTGAACGGCCAGAACATCCACTATGAGGTGGACGACTTCACCAGCCCCTGGGAGGCATCCGAAACGATCTGGATCCAGCACGGATTCGGGAGGAGCGGGCGGTTCTGGTTTCACTGGGTCCCCCCGTTGTGTGGAAGCTATCGCGTTCTCCGGGTGGACATGAGAGGGCATGGTCGGTCCGGGGATCCGGCCGACAGTCATGCCTGGACCGTGGATGACCTGTTGAACGACATGCGGGGCGTGAGCCAGGCCCTGAACCTGGGGCCTGTCCACTACGTGGGGGAGTCGGTGGGGGGGATCCTCGGTATTGCGCTTGCCGCCCGTTGGCCGGAGCTTTTCAAGAGTCTTACCCTGGTCGCCGTGCCACTGTCGATCCGCCCCGAGATCCAGGAGATCTTTGCCGTAGGCGAGAGTGACTGGCCCACGGCCATGGAGAAGCTGGGGGGGGACGGGTGGATCAGAGGCCTGGTGGATGCCGGAGCCACGCATACCGACCGTCGCGAAGCGAAAGAGGACTGGCTGTTCGCGGAGTGGGCCAGGAACCGACCCAAGATGCTCGGGAACCTTGCCCGTCTGGCCGCGACGGTCAACGTGGAGCCGCTGCTGCCTGACGTGAGCGTTCCGACCCTGATCCTGGCGCCGGCGAAGAGCCCGATATCGCCCCTCGAGGAGCAGGTCAAGATGCGACAGACGATCCCGAATGCGGAGATCGTGACGGTGGAAGGGTCGTGGCACGAGATCTACTTCGACGACCCGGAGGCGTGCATCTCGGCCCTGCTGAAGTTCATCCGGTCTCTGCCCTGACCGGGTGCGGCCTGAATCGAATTATGTGCGGGAGGAGGTCAGCTTGTACCCGATTCCGTAAACCGTGGCGATGATCTCCTGATCCGGCAGGACCGCTGCAATCTTCTTGCGAAGGTTCTTGACGTGGCTGTCGATGGTGCGGTCATAACCATCGTATTCATATCCCTGCACTCTGTTGAGAAGTTCCGAGCGGGAGAAGACCCGATCGGGTCGGCTCATCAGGGTCTTCAACAGGGTAAATTCATTTCCTGTCAGCTTTACGGTTTGTCCGGCGATCTCAACCTGAAATGTTTCCGGGTCCAGAAAAAGCGGTCCCACCACTATCTGCTTTTCGTCCGGCTCTTCCCGGGTTCTGCGGAGCACGGTCTTGACCCGGGTCACCACCTCACGGGGACTGAAGGGCTTGCATATGTAGTCATCCGCCCCCAGCTCCAGCCCCAGGATCCGGTCCACCTCCTCCACCCTGGCGGTGATCATGATGATCGGGACGCTCCAGTGTTTCCGTATTTCGCGGCAGACTTCCGTGCCGTCCATGCCCGGCAGCATGATGTCCAGCAGGATGAGGTCCGGCATCTGCCTCCTGATCTGCGGGAGCACCAGATCCCCGCGGGACAGGCATGTGACCGAATAGCCGCCCTTGTTCAGATAATCCTGGAGGACATCGGATATCTTGGATTCATCTTCGACAACCAGAATGTGCTGGGAGGCCATGGTTCGCTTCCTCCGGGAGTTCAAGCATTCAGGGTGATTCGAATCGAAAGCCCGCCCAAGGTGGAATGCTCCGCCTCGATTCTCCCC
>Ga0180434_10003070_pt1 | contig 21524 bp, 25 predicted proteins | sample SS_ome_7_FD_132453 | JGI IMG/M metagenome (GOLD analysis project Ga0180434, IMG submission 132453) | Hypersaline lake sediment archaeal communities from the Salton Sea, California, USA - SS_1_D_2 metaG | ecosystem: Environmental > Aquatic > Non-marine Saline and Alkaline > Hypersaline >...
CCGTGACCACCTTCTTGTCGTTTCGTTTGGGGGAACTGTCCCGTCCCGAGGCAACGCGAACATCGCCCTTTGGCGCCCCGTCCTCGTCCTCCACACTGAGCCATGATAGCGCAAGCAGGATGCGCCGATTGCGGATGCGGGCATGTCGGTCAGCCTCTGCTCGTTCACGTACTTGTTGGTCTGTGGGCTTAAGAACCTTGCCACTTTCATCCTTCTTGCCTTTGAACTCCGCGCTGAGTGCTTTGCGTGCGGCCTTGAGCCGGGGCTCATCGACCGGGGGCTCATTAGCAAGAGTGTGGCAGAGACCGCCACGTAGCGTTAGCAGCCAGTCACCGAACGCCTTGGCGCCATTGTTGATCGCTTCGTGCGTCGCCCATAGGGCATCACGCCAGGATTGATCGCTGGGATCGGCTCCGCGCAGGCGAAGCGTGTATGCCCGCTGGGTGGTTGGGAAATCGATCTTCGTCTGAACAGACGCTGCTGCAGAAGTGTTAGTGTCCTTCGCCATCGCTCAACACCTCCCCGAGCCCCCTCTGCGCATTCTTATCGCTGGAGCTCGATCTGTCGCGGGCCGAGTTAAATAGGTCCGCGCGGGAGATTATATTACCACAATTCCCTCTTCTTGTTCAGGGGGTGAAGGCCCTAATACAATAGCGGACTCCCGGGCGGCGTCTTCGTTAGCGCCGAGATCGACGATCAGGACCTGGTCCTCTTTGAGGTTCAGGATCTCGCGGAGCTCGTTCTCCAGCCGAACGCGGTCGATATCTTTGAGCGTGCAGTAGAAGACGGAGTATTGCCACGGCTCGCCGTAGGCTTTCATCAGCTTGTGCGTGCGACGGAGGCGCTTGGGGCAGCGGACATCGTAGCAGACCAGGTAGCAGCGGCGCATGGGAATCCCTCAGTTACCAGTCGTCAGCAATCAGGCATGAGTCGTTCGCGGCATATCCATCTCAGGGCTGGCGCAATCTCGAGCGATCACGGCGCTGTTAAGCACTCGCGCTCACCCGTGCCCCTCACGATCGCGGGGCTATTAAGCTCTCGCGCTTGCCCGCTCGCTCATGGTCGCGGCTCTGATCATCGCGTCGTCAGAAACGCCAGCGTCGGCGCCTCGTCGAGCAGCCACGCCGCGATGAGCCGGGCGTGCAGCATCAACATGCGGCGGTAGCAGAGGCGGTACTCGAATACGGGGTGCGTCACTTCCGTATCCATGCGACGGCCATAGACTGAAAAAAACGCCTTACGGCCGGCGTCGGTCAAGGCACAGCCCGCCGCCGTGTCGAGGAAATGCCCCGCCGTGAGTTCCCCGCGATTGAATGCGGAGACGGCGACCGAGTCGGCTATCAATGGGCGAAACGGCTCCACCAGGTCGAGCGCCAACGCCGGCCGGCCGGGCCGCGTGGCGTGCAGCGCCCCGATAGTCGGCTCCAGGCTCGCAAGGCGACACGCCGCCGTGCATTCGTTCGTGAGCATCGAGTAGCCGAACGACAGCACGGCGTTGATCGGATCGGGCGGCGGACGGCGCTGGCGGCCGCTGGCGTCGAATCGTGCGGCGACATCCCGGGCGCACTCCTTGAACATGCCCGCGAAGTGCTTGAAGTAGATCGCGGCGGCGGCGCCTTCGTAGCCGCGCAGTACGTCGAGCGTGTCGGCATGCTCGGCGCCGGCCATGCACTCCTGCATCTCGGCGGCGGCGGAACCAGGCAGGTTATCGTGGTTCCGCATTAGAAGCGTGCGCTGGTTGGCGATTTTCGCAATCGTCACGGCTCGGGCGAGTTCGAGGGCCCGCGGTATCTGATCGAAAACGCGCACCTGTGCGGAGCGAACCATGGCGCTCGTCGGGCCGAGCGGATCCATCATCGCCGCCAATCGCCCCGCGCCTGTCAGAAACGCGACGGGGACTTGTTTGTCGGCGAAGACTTGAAGCGCCTGCGTCGATACCTGCACGCCGCCGACGAGCGCCAGCGATTCGAGATTCGCAAGCGGCATGTCTCGAACCAACGCGCCGTCTTTGTCGGTCACACGTACGGACTTGCCGCGTACGCCGACGCGGACTCCTTGGCGTTGTAGCACGACGTGAACGCCGTCGTCACGCGGCGGCCATAATTTCCGTGGACTGACTGTTTTCGCGGTCGATTCGCCGGGGGAAGATGTCGCAGCAGCTCGAGCGTGGTTTATTTCGTCAGGCAGGCAGATCGGCTGAAGCGAACAGCGCGGACACTTCGGATCGTTTACGAGCGGCGCCGGCCGAGAGCCGCTCGCGGTTCGCCGAGCGGAGTCGAGCTCAGCTTGCGTATACTGGCGCAGTTCGTCATCGACGACGATACGAACACGGTTTTTCTCGGCAGCATAGTAGATGATTGCTTCAGGAACAGTGTAGCCGGCCTCCTCGAGCAGCAGAACCTGCAGACCGACCTGTACGCGATCCGTCGGCCATGGCGTCACGGCGGGCTTCCGCGGCGGAGGCGCCATCATCTCGTCGCACGCTGTGTCAACCTCGCCGTGACGGTTCGGTCGCCCCTTGCGGTACTCCACGGGAACCGCGCGTGTTCCGTTGATCTCGGCCAGGTCGAGTTTTGCGGTGACGCCCAAACGCTCGCTGCTCAGCGCCAAACTGCGTACAGAAACCGGGCGTTCCGCGTCAACTTCCTCGTCCTCCAACTTGGCGACTTGTTTCCGGGAATTTCCACGTCGTGAGAGGGCTGCTTTAGGCTTAGTCGGCGCCTCGCTCGCGTGATCCACGCGTCGATGGACGCCGACGCCGTGTTCCGTGTCCGCACTCGGCAGAAAGACGCCTTCGACCGCCATGTAGTAGAACAAGCGCGGGCAGTACGCATGTTCCGCTATGTTTCGGGCCGGCCAAAGCGACTGGTTCATTTGCTTTCTCGTGAAACGGTGATATTAAATTGCTATCGGCGCCCTGTTCGCTTGATCATGAGCCTGATGCATCCTATATATGAACGCTGAATTCTGGAGAATGACCGGCTTCGCATATGCCGCAGCCCTGCACGCAAAGAGCCGCTCAACCGCGCGGCCTCTTACAAATCCTCGACCATGCGACAGCCTGTTGAACCGCGTCTTTCGGTAAAAAAGTAAAATCGGCGCTTGACATATCAACATGCTAACACTACCCTAACACATGATCGGCTGCGGCGTAGCCGATGCCAGCCATGACCGGCCGACGGCAGGCCACGGAATCGCCACCCAAGGATGGGGACCGTCGGCGGCTTTGACCCAGCATACGCGACCAGCGGTGCGCGCAGCGCGCGGACCGCGTCTCGCGTGATACAGATGAGGATACGGCCATGAACCGTGTCTGCGAGAACTGCGCGGAGCGCCCGACGCGGGCCGCTGCCGAATGCGTACGCCCGATCCAAAGCACCATGTCTTCTGAAACCGCCTTCGGCGAGTTCATCCGCGCCAGACGGCTCGAATGCGATCTGAGTTTGCGACGGTTCGCCCAGCTCGTCGGCGTCAGCCCGACCTACTTATCGCAAATCGAACAGGGCAATTTGGCGCCGCCGACGGTCGAGCGCGTCACGCAAATGGCCGTTATCCTGGAAGAACATCCCGATCCGCTGATCGCGCTGGCCGGGCGCGTGCCGGCGGATCTGCCGTCCATCATCCGGCGCCGGCCGATCGAGGTGCCGGAACTGCTGCGGGAAGTTAATGGTCTGACGGCCGGGCAGCTGCGCGCCATAACGGCACAGGTTCGCCGGATGAAGCAGGAAGGAAGCGAGCAATGAACGGGGCTGCGATCATTGACCGCGAGGACGTCCCGCGACTCGCCAAGCCGCGTATCGAGACGGTTGCGCAGCGATTGCTTCACGAATATGAACAACATCGCGGCGCCGTGGCCCCGCCGATCCCGATCGACGAGATCGTGGAACTGCACCTGGGCTTGACGATCGAGTTCATGGATATGCGACAGCTGTTCGGAGCCGGCGACGTTCACGGCGCGCTATGGGTGCGGCGGAAACGCATCGGCGTCGATCGTAGTCTGGATCCAGCGGAATCGCCGTCCAAGACCGGAAGATATCGGTTCACGTTAGCGCACGAGGCGGGGCACTGGCGATTGCACCGACGTCGCTTCCTCGGCCGAGCGCCGGATGTCAGCGCGGCTCGCGGATTCAGCGGTCCGGCGTCGTATCTCAGCCGGTCAGGCGAAGCGCGCATGTCGATCGAGTGGCAGGCGAATTACTTTGCCGCGTGCCTGCTGATGCCGCGACATCTGATTATGGCGGCGTGGGAAGAGCATTTCGGCGCGCCGAGGCCCGTCACGCTGAATCTCCTTCGCGAGCGCCTTCCCGGGGCGAGAACTATAGAAGCTATAAGCACGTATAACGGCGATCCGGACAGGTTTCCTGATCTGATGTTCGAGTCTGTATCCCGGCCCCTGGCCGCGCTGTTTGAGGTTTCGTCCCAGGCGATGCGGATCCGGCTCGAACAACTGGGATTGCTGTTACGTCGCAGGTAGTCATCGGGGCTCCATGGATGGAGCCCCGTTTCTCTAAACGGCGGGTTTAGAGTTCAGGTTACACCTCAGATGGGACTGGGATAATGAGCAGCGCCACTTCGCAAACGGGGTCGCGGCATCCGCCCGCGACCGGGACCACCAAAACCATGCTTAAGCCGAGCGAGCAGCGTCTGATCGAAATGGCGCGGCGCATCCGCTACGGCTGCCTCACGAATCTCCGTGTGCGGAACGGGGAACTCGTACTTAAGAAGGCGCCAAGAGCACGGCGGAGACACCGGCTCGGAAAGCCCGATCGCGGGCGTTGTATTCACGCGGTCGGGGAGGATTTCAGGCTCAAGCAGCAACATCGCGACTTAATCGCGCAGCTCCGCACGATCCGGGACGGCGTGATCGTGAGCATCGAGATTCAGGACGGATTGCCCGTAAACCTGATTACGGAAGAGGACGTCGCGTAGGCGTACTCTGGAGTACCGCCAACTTGTTTAACTGACTCGCTAACGCACTGGCCGCGAAGCGGAGGTCGTTGGGTGTCGTCGATATCGGCGAATGCTCAACGGCTTTTGCTTTGCGCCCTCCCTGCGCGCCCCCATCGACTAACGCCTGTACGGCGCCCGCCTCCGGCCCCGGAGGCGCCCGATGGCCGATCTTCATTCCTCAGTACTTCTCCACGAGTACACGCAACGCCTGATCAGAATCAAAGCCCGACAAATGACGATTCGCCCAGGCTTCAGCCGGTCGGATTACGACGACCTGGAGCAGGAGCTCGCGTGCTTCCTGCTTCAACGGGTCGGCCGTTTCGATCCCGGACGCGCGTCGCTGGAGACGTTCGTCAGTCGCGTAGTCGATTCGGCGGTCGCCACGATTCTGCGCGATCGTAACCGCATCAAGCGCGGCGCCGGGCAGGCGCCGGCGTCGCTCGATACACCGGTAACGCAGGCGGACGGCGCCGCCGCGTCACCACGCGACCTGCTGACCGAGGCTGATTCGCGCCGGCGTACGGGGACCAGTCCAGACGAGCCCGTGACAGTCAGAGACCGCGCCGAGGCGGTTGAGCGGGCCGTGCGCGGCTTGCCGCGCGACTTGCGCGAAATCTGCCGCCGACTGACGTGCGGCGCCCCGGCGTCGGTGGCGCGCGATCTGGACATGTCCCGGCGCCAGGTCCGCAAAGCGATCGAGGAGATCCGCCGGCATTTCGACGACGCCGGTCTGGGGGATTTGTGAGGTTTCCGGACATGTCGCGCACAAACGGCGTAAGTAACCAGCAGAGGCCGGCGCGATCCGGAACTGGAGAAAACATGACCGCAGAGGGCTACCGATTCGAGTTCGCCGAGCAAATCCCGCTGGAAGAGGCGGAGATGACGCTTCAGCTGGCGTTGATCGCGGCGGAAGGGCTGTTCGGTTCGGCGCGCGTTCGCCTGGACGCCGGATACCGCGTGGACGAAGCGCGACGCGTAATCGCCGTCGACGCCGGCACGGAGGTCGGCGCGGCGGTGGTTCGCGTCTTCGTTGGTTTTGCGATGCGGGAGTTCGGCGAGTCGTCAATCCAGATCCGCCGCGCCCGGCGCAATCCCGATCCCGGCAGCGAAGGGAGAGTGGCGTGATAAACGACTCCACTCATCCTGGCGCCCCGAACACGGGCCAGGCATTTCCACATATTTCGCTCGGCCAGGGTGACTTTCGCCGCAACATTTATTCGGAGGAATCAGGCATGACCGTTACTAACGACAAATCCGCGCGGATCGATCTTCGGTCGCTGATTCGCGAACCCGAGGACGTGTATCACGCGAAACGCTCGCATTACCTGACCTCGCACAAGCTGGCGGAGTTTCGGCGGTGTCCGTTGCTTTATCGCCGGCGCGACGTCGGATTGATTCCGGATATCGACACCGCCGCTTACCTGCAGGGGCGCGCGGCGCATGCGTTGATCCTGGAGGAGCGCGAGCAATACAAACAGCGGTACGCGATCGGCGGGCCGATCAATCCTAAGACCGGCAATCCCTACGGCGAAAAGACCAAGAAATTCCAGGAGTGGGCCGCGTCGCAGGACAAGGCTGTTCTGAGCGATACGCAGGCGGCGACGGTCGAGCAGATGGCCGCGGCGGTCAAGGACCACGCCGTCGCCGGCGCGTTGCTCTCGGACGGCGTCGCCGAGGGCGTGGCGCGGGCGGACTACCTCGGGCACAAATGCCAGATCCGGATCGACTGGCTGAATCCTGACGAAGGCATCGTTGACCTGAAGACATCTCGCGATCTCGATGCGTTCGAAGCCCAGATACGCGAGTACGAGTACGTTCACCAGCTCGCCTTCTATCACGCGGTTCTGTCGGCATTCCTGATACGCGACAAGCCGATCCCCGTTTACATCGTGGCCGTCGAGAAAAGCGAGCCGTTTCGTTGCGGCATCTGGCACATCCAGCCCTGGGTATTGGCGCAGGCTCAGCAGCAGAACGAACGGGCGATGCGCGAGCTTCTGACATGCAATCGCGAAGGCGACTGGTTCACGCGGTACGAGGAGTTGCGTCAGGTGGATCAACTGTAATTCCGGGCGGCGGCAGGACGGCGCGTTCGGCCATGGAAGGCCGGCAAACTGGACTCCCCGCGTCGGCCGTCGCCTGGATTCATCATCACATAACCAACATGGAGAAAACCACATGAATCTTCTGGAACAAATCGAAACCGGCAAACTGCCCAGACCCCGCCGAGTCATGCTTTACGGTCCGCACGGCGTCGGCAAGTCCACGTTCGGCGCCATGGCGGAAAAACCGATCTTCATATCGACCGAGGACGGGCTCGGCGACATCGATTGCCGCCGCTTCCCGCTGGCCGAGTCGTTCGGAAACGTGATCGACGCATTGGCCGTTCTGTACAGCGAAAAGCACGACTTCCAGACGGTCGTGGTCGATTCGCTCGACTGGGTCGAACGGCTGATCTGGGCCAAGGTCTGCGAGGAGCGCGGCGTCGAATCGATCGAGGACATCGGGTACGCCAAGGGGTACGCGTTCGCGCTGGATCATTGGCGCGACTTCATCGCGGGTCTGACCGCGTTACGCAACGACCGAAACATGACCGTGATCCTGGTCGCGCACTCCAAGATCGAGAAGTTCGACGATCCTGAGACCGATTCTTACGACCGTTATTCGCCGCGCCTGCACAAATCCGCTTCGGCCTACGTACGCGATTGGTGCGACGAGGTGCTGTTCGCCAATTTTCGCGTGTTCACCAAGACGACCGACCAGGGCTTCGATCGCAAACGCGTCCAGGGCGTCGGCGCCGGCGAACGTGTCGTCCGTACGACCGATCGCCCGGCGCACGTCGCCAAGAACCGGTTGAACCTGCCCGACGAGATCCCCCTGAACTACGACGTATTCGCCGCGTTCGTACGCGGTGAGAACCCGCTGGCCGTTGAACCCGAATCCGTTGCACAAGGAGCTTAATTCCCATGGCGAATCTGAACAATTTTGACGCTAACCAAGTCGAACCGGAGGTCACGCGGCAACCGTTGCCGAGCGGCGACTATCTCGCGGCGCTGATCGAATCGGAGATGAAGCCGACCTCGAACGGCAAGGGCAAGTTTCTGAAGCTGACTTTCCAGGTCGTCGACGGCGATCACAAGGACCGCAAGATCTTCGACAACCTGGTGCTCGAGCATCCCAACCAGGAAACGGTGCGCATCGCGCGGGCCAGGCTGTCGGCGATCTGCCGGGTGATCGGCGTGATGGCGCCGAAGGACAGCGTCGAACTCCACAACGTCCCGCTGGTCGTCAAGGTCGGTATGAAGAAACGCGACGACAACGGCGAACTGGCCAACAAGGTCACGGGCTACGCGAAGAAAGGCGCCGCCGCGCCGGCGCCGGAATCGGCGGGCGCCGTCGCTGGTGGAAAGACTCCGCCATGGAAGCGTTGACGCAAATCATCGAGTTGCCCTTTCCGCCGAGCGTGAATCACTACTACCGGCGCGTGGGCGTTCGGACGCTGATCAGTCGCGAGGGCCGGCGCTATCGCACCGTAGTGATGGCGCGCCTCGCGGCGCGGCGATCGCCGCCGCTGCGCGGGCGGTTGAAGGCGTCGATCGTCCTGTACCCGCCCGATCGGCGTCACTTTGATCTGGATAACCGACTGAAGGCGCTGCTCGACGCGCTCGAGCACGCCGGGGTTTACGAAAACGACGGCCAGATCGACGCGCTGGAGATCACGCGCGGCCCGGTGATGCGCGGCGGCGGAGTGGTCGTGTCGATCGAGGAGCAACAATGCGAAACGAAGCGGTAAGGCAATCTGAGCTGCTCGGCGCGGCGTTGCGGTACGTGGCCGTGGCCGACTGGTTCGAGAATCGGCCGGTCAATCGCCGCGAGAAGAACCGCGATCGCGCGGCGATGGATGCGTTCAATCACGTCGAAGCGGAACTGCGCCTGGCGGGCCGGTCGCTGTTGCGGCGTCATGGTCATCGCGAGTTGGTTCTGGAGCAGGCGATCGGAGAAATGGCGGCTCATGAAGTTGCGACCCTATCAACGTGAAGCCGTCGAAGCGGTATATCGCCATCTGCGCGAGCATGGCGACAATCCGTGCGTCGTCTTGCCAACAGCTTCGGGCAAAACTCATGTCATGGCGACGATCTGTCGCGATGCGGTCCAGCTCTGGTCCGGACGCGTGTTGATCCTGGCGCACGCCAGGGAACTGCTCGAGCAGGCGGCCGAGAAACTGCAGGCGATCGCGCCCGACGTGCCGTTCGGCGTCTATTCGGCCGGCTTGAAACGACGCGATACCGGCTACGCCGTGACGATCGCCGGGATTCAGTCGGTGTACAAGCGTGCTTGCGACGTGGGCGCGTTCGACCTGGTCATCGTCGACGAAGCCCATCTTATAGCGCCGGACGGCGAGGGCATGTACCGCCACTTTCTGGGCGATATGCGAACCATCAATCCGCAGGCGCGTGTGATCGGGTTGACGGCGACGCCGTTCCGGATGAAAGCCGGCGCGATCTGCGCCTCCGACAACATTCTGAACGCCGTCTGCTATGAGATCGGCGTGCGTGAGCTGATCGTCCAGGGCTATTTGTGCCCGCTGCATACCAAGGCCGGCAAACGCAAGCCGGATACGTCCGGATTGCATGTACGCGCCGGCGAGTACGTCGCCGGCGAAGTCGAAATTCTGATGGACGACGACGAACTGGTCGTCTCGGCCTGTCGCGAGATCGTCGAATGCACTCAGGAGCGCAAGAGCGTGCTGATCTTTGCTTCGGGCATCAAGCACGCCAATCACATCGTGCGAATCTTTGAAGAGCGTCACGGCCTCGAATGCGGCTTTGTTTGCGGTGAGACGCTGCCGTTCGAGCGTGAATCGCTGCTCCGTCGCTTCCGCAACGGCGATCTCAAGTATCTCTGCAACGTCAACGTGCTGACGACGGGATTCGACTCGCCGAACATCGACTGCGTGGCGCTGCTCCGTCCGACGCTGTCGCCGGGGCTCTACTACCAGATGGTCGGTCGCGGATTCCGGTTGCATCCGGGCAAGACCGACTGTCTGGTTTTGGACTTCGGCCAGAACGTGGTTCGCCATGGCCCGGTCGATCAACTGGCGATCACGGCGCCGCCAAAACGTAAATCCAACGACCAGGACGAACCGCCGGCGAAGGAATGTCCGCAATGCAACGCGCTCATCGCCGCCGGCTACGCGGTCTGCCCCGAGTGTGGTCACGAATTCCCGGATCCTGAACGTCAATCGCACGACGCGACGGCGACCGAGGAGGGCATCCTGTCGGGCCAAGCGACCTATACGGATTACGCCGTCGAGGAGGTCCGTTACTCCGTCCACACGAAACGCAACGCCGCCGAGGAGGCGCCGAAGACGCTGCGAGTCGATTACCAGATCGGCTGGCAAAACTACGTCTCCGAATGGGTGTGCTTCGAGCATACGGGCTATGCGCGTGAACGAGCCGTCCGCTGGTGGCGCGCGCGTTCGCACGAGCCGATTCCCGATACGGCGGACGAAGCATGTGAACTGCTTTATTTCGACGCGGATTTTATCGCCGCTCCAGCTCAAATCACGGTTGAGCGAAAAGCGGGCGAACGGTTCGATCGTGTCACCGAGTACGAACTTAACGGAATCCCTCGGCTTAAACTGGATTCGGAGGTCGTGTCCGACGCCGAGTGTCTGGTCGTGGAAATGCTCGCAAACGGTCCGCGGCTCATGGCAGAGATTTTCGCTGAAGCTCAGGATTCAGAGATCCCGCCGGCGGCGATCTGCCGCGCCCGCCACAGCCTCAAGCTCAAATCGAATCGAGCACCGACCGGGTCGGTGCATTGGGCGTTCGCCGATCAAGAAACCGTTGAGATCGAATCCGAAATCGCCCCGCCAATCAACATGTCGGAGGTTCCCTTCTGATGATCGTCGGATACATCGTCTTGAGAAATGCCTTTCCCCAGGCTCGAACACCGTTCAGGGATCCGAACACAAAACGAGTGCGACAGTCGTTGCGCGACGGCGCCAGGGCGTCGCTCTTTGCCACTCGCCGGCGGGCGCAACGCGCGATCGTGAACGGGCGTCGCAAACTCGACGTCGAATCGTTGTTCCCCGAACCGACCGTGTCCGTCTGGTCGATCGTCCCGATTGTGCGAAAGGACTAACCGCCGCGAATGGCCTCCAACCTGCTCCAAGCCGCTCTGGTGTACGCCGATCTCGGCTATCCGGTGTTACCGTGCGCGCCGAATGAGAAACGGCCGCTCACGGAGCATGGACTGCTCGACGCAACGACGGATGCGGAGCAAATTGAATCATGGTGGACGTGCTGGCCTGATGCGAACATCGCGATTCGCACGGACGGTCTGATCGCCGTCGATATCGATGATCCCGAGAGTGATTGGCCAGGGGATCAGGAGAAACTGGCCAACCTGGACAACGCGCCGGCGTCGATCACGCCGCGCGGCGGTCGACACATCATTTACCGACAGCCCGAGGGACGCGGCTGGCGCAACACCGAGAAAACACTCGCCTCCGGAGTCGATACGCGCGCCGACGGCGGTTACATCTTGGTGGCGCCGTCGATCGTCATCGGCAAACGATACCAGTGGCTCAACGAGCTTGACGCCCCGCCCGCCGAACTCCCCGAACCGCCGGCGTGGTTGACCGAACGGCTCGATACCATCGCCCAGGCTTCCGTAACCACGTCCATCGGCGACGGTAATCCGATCCCCGATGGACAACGGAATGCGACGCTAGCCCGCTTGGCCGGCGTAATGCGACGCGTCGGTATGTCGCATGCGGAACTGCAGGCGGCGTTGCATCAAATCAACGTCGATCGGTGCAGCCCGCCGCTGCCCGAGCGCGAAGTCGACCGTGTGGCCGCGAACATCGCGCGATACGAGCCGGACCAGTTCGCGACCGCCGCGGCCGAGGATCATTACGCCCAGGATCGGGCATCGGCGACCAATCCGGACGATCCCGGGCCGCTGCCAGAACATCTGCTCGACGTGCCCGGATTCATCAACGACGTGATCAAACACAACCTGGAGACCGCTTCACGACCGCAGCCGATCCTTGCACTGGCCGGCGCGATCAGCCTGCAGGCGATCCTGGCGGCCCGTAAGGTCCGCGACGATCGCGGCAACCGAACCAATCTGTATCTGGTCAGCATCGCCGAGTCCGGACACGGCAAGGAACACGCGCGCAAGATCAATCGACGCATTCTGTTCGAAGCCGGGCTCGAAAGCCTGGAAGCCAACGACGAAATCGCCAGCGACGCCGGCCTGGTCACGGCCGTGGAGCAATCGCCGGCGAGCCTGTTCCAGATCGACGAATTCGGCCGCTTCCTGCGTACGATCGGCGATCCGAAGAAAGCGCCGCACCTGTACAACGTGCTCACGGTGTTGATGAAGCTGTATTCGACGGCGGACTCGGTTTTCCGAGGCAAGGCGTATGCGAACGCGAAGCAGAACAAATCGATCGATCAACCATGCGTCTGCATGCACAACACTTCCGTCCCGGCCCACTTCTACGAATCGTTGACCGTGGCCAGCCTCAGCGACGGGTTCGTGGCCAGGCTGATCGTGATGGAAGCCGGTGCGCTCCCTGAACGCGTCAGAGCGATCGAACGTCCCGTCCCCCCTTCGATCGTTGATACGGCCCGAGCATGGGGAGAATTCTCACCGGGCGGTAATCTGCGGCGCGAGCATCCCGAACCGCTGCTTATCGAGGCGACTCCGGATGCGATCGTCGTATTCGACGATCTGGCCGCGCGCGTGGATGACGAGTTGGCGAACGGCGACGACCGAGTCCACTCGCTTTGGGCGCGCGTCGAGGAGAAAGCCTGTCGGCTGGCGTTGGTCTACGCTTGCTCAGTGGTCGGCGATCAGATCTCCAAAGGGGAATTGCCTGTAATCGATCGAGCGGCGGCCGAGTGGGCCTGCGAGTTATCGGCATACACAACCCGTCGCGTGATCCATCTGGCGAGCCTGTGGATTTCTGAGGGTCGCTTCGATGCACAGCAGAAGAAAGTGCTCCGCCTCATCGCCGACGCTGGCGGAGAGATATCACGAACCGATCTGTGCCGGCAAACCCGCCGGCTCACGATACGGGAACGGGCGGACATTCTGAGTAATTTAGTTGAAACCGGAGCAATCACGGAAATAGCGACACCGACGGCCGGTCGCACGAAGGAGACCTATGTGCTGCGTTAATCGAGTAGGCGGAGCCTCTTTCCTTTTTTCCTTTTTTCCCAGTGAGTGTCTCTATAAGAAGAAAAACAGAATCAGGGGAGAAGCGGAGAGAGATATAGACTATGGAACAAGCAGGGAAAGAAGGAAAGAAGGTAATATATATTTCCTAAATATATATTATATATATACTTATATCTCTAACTTCTTTCCATCTTCTTTCACTTCTTTCGGCGCTGTCAATTACAAGGCTGGGGGAGCACAACGAACGCCACGGTGTGCTGCGACGGCCAGTCGAGTGCGTTATCGCAACGGGGTGCAATCAAGCGCAATCGATGCAACGATCGATGGTTCCTTCCGGGCGAATCTTTCTTCGATAGGTCTACGGGAACAGCCGCGTTGGATCTCTGGGTTTGTTTCTGGAGGCGGAGTACGAAAAACCGCCCTCAGGACGCGCCAGGGGCGTTTTTGCGGGAAATCCCGCCACCCCGGGGACGCCCGTACGCACTGGGCGCTATCTCGCGGCACAGGGCCGCTACGGGGGGCGTCTGGATCAACGAGACACTGGAGGTCTGAACGATGGACGTGATGCAGGTTGAACAACGGCCGTTGGCCGAGATCAAGCCGTACGAGAATAATCCGCGTCTGAACGATGCGGCGGTGGACGCCGTGGCAGAGTCGATTCGGCGGTTCGGGTTCCGCCAGCCGATCGTCGTGGACGAGGCCGGAGTAATTGTCTGCGGTCATACGCGCTGGAAGGCGGCGCAGAAGCTGGGGCTCGAACAGGCGCCGGTGCATGTGGCGCGCGACCTGACACCTGAGCAGGTTCGGGCGTATCGCATCGCCGACAATAAGACCGCCGAGCTGGCTGACTGGAATCTTGAGCTGCTGCCGCTGGAGTTGGCGGAACTGCGGGACGCCGGCATCGACTGGTCGCTGCTGGGCTTCGATGCCGACGAACTGTCGCAGCTGATGGACGCGGCCGCCGGCGTGACGCCGGGGCTGACCGATCCGGACGACGTTCCCGAGCCGCCGGACGATCCGATCACGCAACGCGGCGACCTGTGGATCCTGGGCGAGCATCGGCTGCTCTGCGGCGACAGCGCCAGCATCGAGGACGTCGATCGGCTGGTTGACGGGACCGCGATCCATCTCGTGAATACCGATCCGCCGTACAACGTGAAGGTTGAGCCGCGCTCCAACAATGCGATCGCGGCGGGGTTGTCGTCGTTCTCCGGCGACAAGAGCGACGCGAAAGCGCTCGATGCAAAAGGACGCCATCACGGCGGCTTCGACGTCGCGCGCGGCAAGACGGGGATCAAGCATCACCAGAAGCTTGACCTCGAACGCCATCCCGAAAAGGCGAAAGCCACGCATCGCAAGATGCGGCCCAAGGATCGACCGCTAGAGAACGACTTCGTCTCGCCCGAGGCGTTCGACGAGATGTTGCTGGCGTGGTTCAAGAACTCGTCGCGCGTGCTCAAGCCGGGCGGATCGTTTTTCATCTGGGGCGGGTATGCGAATCTCGGCAACTATCCGGCGCCGCTGAAGGCCGCCGGGCTGTACTTTTCACAGGGGCTGGTGTGGGACAAGCAGCATCCGGTGCTGACGCGAAAAGACTTCATGGGCGCGTTTGAAATTTGCTTCTACGGCTGGAAGAAAGGCGCCGGACACAAGTTCTTCGGGCCGAACAACGCGACCGACCTGTGGCACGTCAAGAAGGTCAATCCGCAGAGCATGCGGCATTTAACCGAGAAGCCGGTCGAACTGGCGGTGCGCGCGATTCAGTACTCGTCGCGCGTCGGCGAGAACGTGCTCGACCTCTTCGGCGGCAGCGGCTCAACGCTGATCGCGGCCGAACAGACCGGACGGCGGGCGTACCTGATGGAGATCGACCCGGCGTACTGCGATGTGATTGTGCAACGTTGGTCTGAATTCGCGGGGCGGGAGGCGGAGCGGCAGACGCGGGACGCCGTTGTCTCCGAGTGATCAGGTTTCATTACCCGTGAGAATCTGGAGAGGTTTGTGGAATCTATCGGATTGACATGGCGGCGCCGGCGATCGCTCTTTTCGCGTGACCGCCGACTAAGAAACGAACGGTTCTTGGCAGAGCCTGCTATGAAACGATCGTTTGCCGGCAAGCAAGCAATAAGTCATGGTACACCTAACTCGCTGGTAAAGCTGACTTTCCTCAAATCGCTCGCTAGTCAAGGTTACTTTACCTGTGCAGGCTTATCGACTTGCGCGGCACCGCAGAAACTCCGCGATCCGGCGCTTATCGGCTTCGCCTTGCGCGACGGCCAGAACCAACTCGACCAGATCATCTTCATCAGCTTCGATCTCGACGTCGTTCATCTCCAGAAACACCAAGGCCGCCGCGGCGCCGGTGCGTTTGTTGCCGTCCACGAAGGGGTGATTCTGAACGATATGGAACATATACGCCGCCGCCATCTCGAACAGGTCATGATGCTGCAACTCGCCGCCATACGATGCTTGCGGCGCCGCGACCGCCGACATCAACAAGCCCGTGTCGCGGATCGAGGCGTCGCCGCCGTAGCGTTCGATCTGGTCCTGATGAATGTAGATTACTTCGTTCGCGTGCAGGTGTTCGGGCGTCATCGGCGCCTACTCCGCCAGCTTCTTGAGGGCGCGGCCGTAGCGTTTGTTCGTCTTCTCAAGCGCCGCCTCGAAGCGTGCTCGCCGCTTACGGTCACGCACCGGCGCGACGGTCAGCGATTCGCCGTCGGTGGACAGTTCGAGCGGCGTCTCGGGCGTGATCTTGAGCAATTCGAGAATGGCCTTGTCGATGATCAGAGCGTAGCTGTTGCCGTGCTGAGTCAGTCTTTTCACCATGGGCGTATCTCCTGTGGCTGTATATCTATTGTATATACCACGTGTAACCATGGCAAGCGAGGATTGCGCAATCTCGGGCGGGTGATAACAGCGGCCGAACGTTGGTCTAACGGCCCTTTCCTGCCGAAGCAACGCCCCGGCGTCGATCGCCGAGGCGTTAGGGGCGGGCTCTTTGTTTGCTTCGCGTCAGGAGGCGGCGGCAAACTGACCCCGCTCGACCTTGCGAAAGCGGGCGTCGGCGCCCTTGGCCTTGATCTCGCGGAGGATGGCGGCGTAGAGCGTGGCGTGCGGGGTTTTGCCGTTCGGGCTCGACCAGAGGCCGCGCGCGGCCATCGTCTCGATCAACGCCTTGCTGGTCATCGGCGCATCTGCGTCGGCGAGTACGGCGGCCGCCGCGTCGAGGGCGCTGATGCGTTTGGGCTTGACCTCCTTCGTAACCTTGGCGGGTTTGGCGGCCTTCGTGGCGACGTTGACGATCTGGCCGACCTTCGCGGCCGCCTGCTCGGCTTTGGCGACCTCGCCGGCGGCGCGCGCGGTCTTCGAGGGAATGTCCGACGCCGCGACGGGCGCCTTGGTTTTACGACCGCCCGTCGGTTTGGCTTCGTGCCGCAACCGTTGGGCGCTCTTGACATGGATGCGTTTGCCGGTCTTGGTGTTGGTCGCGTTCCAGCCCTGCTTGCTGTGGACGCTGTCGATCCGCACCGGCACGAGCCGATCGCTGACCTTCGCTACGTACGTGCAGCCGACTTTCACTTCGTTCTTCTTCATGGCGTTCTCCCGTGGTTCGCCTCGTCAGGCCCGGATCTCTCGCGCCCGGGCGACCCGCCGCGGCGGGTTTCGGCGGCGTTAATCGTCCACGCCGGCCGCGTCGAAGGCGGCGTCAAGCATGTTGCGGAGCGTGATCGCGGCGTCGAGCGACAGGATGGTTCTCGTTTCGAGCACGCCGGGGAAGTCGGCGTTGCGCAAGTCGATGCGGACGACCCGCTCGTTGTAAAGGTTGCGTCCGATGTCGACGTTCGGATTTTCGTATACGACGCCGACGAATTGGCCGGCGGGCTCGACAGGCGGGCGGGCGGCGTTTTCAGCGTCGGGCGTGTTCGTATTTTTGGTTCTTCGCGTTTTCATCGTTGCGTCTCCGTGTTCCGCTTACCAGGCGTTCAATCCCATGATCGTTTGCGGGCAGTATCCGCAGCGTCGAGCGGCGCGTTCGATGGCTTGGCGGATCTGGCGGGTGGCGTTGCGCGAGCGGTAGATCTTGCCGAGCCGTCCCCAACTCAGCGTGTCGATCCGGCGTACGCCGTTGCGGCCCGCGGCCAGCAGCCATTCGAGCGTCTCCGGGGCGGGTTTCGTGTTCGTCTTTTTGGTCGTTCGCGTTTTCATCTTTTTGTCTCCGTTTCGTACGCGTCGTGCTTACATGTACATGAAGCCATGAGCTCGGCCGGGAATCAACTCGAAATGCCAGAATATCGAGATATTCTTGATATTCTTGACGGAGGGTCCGAGTCGCCGCCGAACATCGGCCTGAGAGCGCTCTCGCTGGAGTTCGGGCGTATCGAATCCGCCGTCGAGCGTATACGTCGCCACACGGCGGCCCCGTGGCCGCGAGAGGCGTACTGGGAGGCGGCGTAGATGGACGAACGCAAGCTCAATCCGGCGGCCCTTTCGTTGGCCGACGCCGCTCAATTACTCAGCGTCGCGGCGGGCCAGCTCGTGACGGTGGTGATGCTCGAAAAAGACGTGGCCGACGGCGCGCCGACCAATGCGGACGGAACGCTCAATCTGGTGTTCTACGCGGCGTGGCTGGTAAAGGAGGGCGCCGGACGTGGCGATTGACCCGCGTAAGCTGATGCCGACGCAGCTCGTGCAGTTGCTGAACTCGACTCCGCTGGGCGAGGTCGCCAGCGAACGGACGATCTATCGCCACCGCGCCCGGGCCGGTTTGCATATCGGCGACGGCAAGACCATCGACCTGCCGCGTTACGTCGGGTGGCTGGTCCTCAAACGCCATCGGCCGCCGCCGGAGCGGGACGGGCTCGATAGTTACGAAGCACACAAGGAACGCGCGGCGAAGCGTAATCGCGAGATGGCCCTGCTCGGACGCGACATCGCCACCGGCGAATGGGTACATCCGCCGCGGAATATCGAGCAGCGGAACGCCGCCGAACGTGATTTTCGGCTGTTCTGCGAGGCGTATTTTCCGCTGACGTTCCACCTGAAGTGGTCGGATGATCATCTGAAGGTGATCGCCAAGATCGAACGGGCGGTGCTCGAGGGCGGGCTGTTCGCGATGGCGATGCCCAGAGGATCGGGTAAGACCTCGATTAGCGAGACGGCGTGTTTGTGGGCGCTGGTCTACGGCCATCGTGAGTTCGTGACGTTGATCGGCAGCGACGAGGAGCACGCCGCCGGCATGCTGGATTCGATCAAGGTCGAGTTGGAATCCAACGATTTGCTCGAGGACGACTTCGCCGAGGTGGTCGGTCCGGTGCGCGCGCTGGAGGGGATCCATCAGCGCGCTTCCGGCCAGATCTACAGCGGTAGGCAGACCCATATCGGCTGGACGGCGCGCGAGATCGTCTTGCCGACGTTGCCGCCGCTGGAATGGCTCGGGAATCGCTGTCCGAAATCCAACGGGGCGATCATCAAGGTCGCCGGCATCACCGGACGGATTCGCGGGATGAAGCATAAGCGGGCCGACGGATCGTCGATTCGACCGTCGCTGGTGTTGATCGATGACCCGCAGACGGACGAGTCGGCGCGATCGCCTTCTCAATGCGCGACGCGCGAGCGGATCCTGGCCGGGGCGATTCTGGGTTTGGCCGGGCCGGGGCGAAAAATCGCCGGCCTGATGGCGTTGACGGTCGTACGACCCGAGGACCTGGCGGATCGGATCCTCGATCGGGAGAAGCACCCGCAGTGGCAAGGGGAGCGGACGAAGATGGTGTACGAGTTCCCGGCTGACGAAGCGTTGTGGACTCGGTACGCGGAACTATGGCGTGAGGGGATGCGGGCCGATCGCGGAGCGCGCGAGGCGACCGAGTTCTATCGCCTCCATCGTGAGCAGATGGACGTCGGCGCCGTCGTCGCGTGGCCCGAGCGAAAGAATCCCGATGAACTGTCTGCCTTGCAGCATGCGATGAACCTGCGTCTCGATCGCGGCGATGTAGCGTTCTGGTCGGAATATCAGAACGAACCGTTGCCGGAGGTCGAGGAAGACGCCGAGTTGCTCACGGCCGACCAGATCGCGGCGAAACTCAACGGCCACAAACGCGGCGAGATCCCGATCGGTTGTACGCACCTGACGATGTTCGTCGACGTGCAGGGCAAGGCGCTGTTCTGGATTCTGGCGGCGTGGGAAGACGAGTTCACCGGCTACGTGGTCGATTACGGCACGGAGCCGGAGCAGGGGACGGGGTATTTCACGCTACCTGAGATCAAGCGGACGCTGCAGCGCACGGCGCCGAAAGCAGGCTTGGAGGCCGCGATCTACGCCGGCCTGGAGCGACTCACCGAACGAACGATCGGCAAGGAATGGCGGCGCGACGACGGCGCGGCGATGCGGGTCGATCGATGCCTGATCGACGCGAACTGGGGGAGATCGACTGACGTCGTGTATCAATTCTGTCGGCAGAACAAGTACGCCGGCGTGGTGATGCCGAGCCACGGTAAGTACGTCGGCGCGGCGAGTCGGCCGTTAAACGAATATCAACGCAAACGCGGCGACCGCGTCGGCCTGAACTGGCGCATCCCGGTCATCGCCGGCCGACGAGCAGTTCGGCATGTGGTCTACGACACCAACTTCTGGAAATCGTTTGTTCACGAGCGTCTGTCCGTGCCTATGGGCGACTCGGGTTGCCTGTCGTTGTTCGGTGGGCGGCACAGGGGTATTGCCTGTGATTCCACAGCGTCCGGCCTCAATCTCGGCTCTGATCAACATCGCCTGCTCGCCGATCACCTGACCAGCGAGTATCGCGTGAAGACCGAGGGGCGCGGCCGAACGGTCGATGAATGGAAGCTCCGCGCCGACGGCCGCGACAACCACTGGCTCGACGGCCTGGTCGGCTGCGCCGTCGCCGCGTCGATCGAAGGCGCCGACGTGTTCGGCGAGAGGTGCAAGCCGACTGGTCGGAAACGAATCCGACTATCAGACCTGCAGAGGGCGAAACGATGACGCACGACAGGGATGTCAAGAAGAAAGCGGACGAACAACGCGGGATCCAGTGTCCGAAGTGCGGCTGCCGTCATTTTCACGTGCTCTACACGCGGCGGGCCTGGGGCGGTCGGATCGTTCGCCGGCGCGAGTGCCGGCATTGCGGCCGCCGAATCACAACCCACGAACGAGCAACAGCCTGAACCACGCCATATCGACGAGCAGGCGATGGGAAAAGATGGGGACGCACCTTACGATTCCGTACTGCAGAGGTTATACTACTGGAGCTGGAGCCAAGGAGTCCGACGCCAATTGCTCTCAAAAAGCTCTACTGCCCGGGTAGATCACATGACTTTCATCCCAATACAGCGAATGCGAGAACGACTGAAGGCTGAGGCCCAAGACTCGGATACGACCTTGTATTCGGCTTCGCTCTACTACGGCGAACTCGTGCTAAAGCTGATAACAGCCGGAATGATTGCAGCTGTTCGCGACGACCGTAGTCGGCTCCGCTACCGCCAGTGCCACCATCTCGTGCGTGCGGACGGTCTCGGCGACTGGCCCATGGCGTTGCGTGATGTCTTGATGGGGCAATCCTCGCAGTATCTCGATCCATCTGCACAAACAGACGTCCAAGAGCTGACCCAGAAAGCTTCCCGGGGTACCCTTGCTTATGACGCAACGCAGTTGTTGCATGAGTGTTTGTTTAGCATGCAGATCGAACCGCCGGCAGCAGGTGGTCGCATGTCAATAATGCACTGGGCAGAGGCATTCGTACACTTGAGGAACAAGACACGTGGTCATGGCGCCCAGCGCAGCAGCGTTCTTGGCATGGTTTCCGCTAAGCTGAGGGAGTCGGTGAACCGAGTAGCGGATGGCCTGTCTCTATTCGAGCGGCCATGGGCCTACCTGAAACGCAATCTCTCTGGTAAGTATCGTGTCACAGTACTCGCTGGCGATCCCGGCTGCTTCGCTGATTTGAAAAGACGTTCCGACGTGCGGCTTGAGAACGGCGTATATGCCATGTTTGACGTAAGGCGGCGCGTTGAATTGCTGCATTCAAACCCAGAGGGATCCGATTTCCTGTTGCCTAATGGTAGTTTTACGCCAAAGCGGTTCGAGATCCTGTCATACATCACTGGTGACACACAGTTTGTTTCTTCACAGCACTATCTCCTGCCAGCGGAAGAACTTCCTGCAAGTGAAACGGAGGGTCTCGGAAACCTTAACGAGATAGGTGACTGCTTCTGCAACATTCCACCCGAACCTAGCGGTTACGTTGCGCGGAGTGAGCTGGAGTCACAACTGAGGAGGGAATTGGCGATGCACGATCGTCATCCGATCGTCTCGCTCACGGGGCCTGGCGGCATCGGTAAGACATCTACCACCCTGCGCGTGTTGC
>Ga0180434_10003071_pt1 | contig 21521 bp, 21 predicted proteins | sample SS_ome_7_FD_132453 | JGI IMG/M metagenome (GOLD analysis project Ga0180434, IMG submission 132453) | Hypersaline lake sediment archaeal communities from the Salton Sea, California, USA - SS_1_D_2 metaG | ecosystem: Environmental > Aquatic > Non-marine Saline and Alkaline > Hypersaline >...
GAATCTGATCGAGAACATGATCAACAACATCCGTCGTAGCAGCCAGCGAGTCAGCCGGTGGCGACCGGAGACGGACCAGGCGGCACGCTGGTTGGCGACGGGACTTCTTGCCGCGGAAGAAGGTTTCCGGCGTATCCCGAACTACCGGGATCTGGCCACGTTGGTGAACCACTTGGAGGAGGAGCGAGACGCGAAGAATCTGGTCGATCTGCGCGAGAGACTGCCGGACTGGCTGGTTGAGGTGGAATCAGCCGATGAGATCGATGCGGATGAAACGGCGTCTGCGGACACCGAGATTGGTGCTGCAGGCAAGGTCACTGTAGGATCGAGAGGGTGAACGTGCGAGGCTGTCGCGAGGTCAGGTTCAACAATGCGCGGGACATCCCCGTATCTTGGCTCTGACGATCGAACGACTGATCGACGTCACGGTTCCAGCATCCTGGACCCCACGATACTGGGCTTGCCGCAGAAGGACGTTGCCGCTTGTCGGACCTGTCAAACGGCCGCGGAAGCGGCCTCGCTCCGTGAACCAGACCATCGCTCGTCCGTCAGCGGCGCAGCGGTGAAGCAGGAACGGACTGACAAGCACGTTTCCGAAGACGCAGATCGTACGTAGGTGATGCAGTGGTACCTGGGCGACTTGCGATCGCTCGACATCCAACACGACCGTCTCGTGGTCGAGCCGAAGGTATCCCCCTTGGGTCTGAACGTAGAGCGTATTGAGAAGATCGTGGACGCTCATTTGCCCTCCGCAACCAACGTTTGCACGGTAGGCAGGCACTCATCCTGGAGTGAACAGAGCCGGCATCGTGCGTCTGCACACGCCGGTGGGAGCCTGTCTCCTGAGAGGAGATCGCGGACGGCCTCAATCACGCGGAGCGTCTGTTGCCTCAGCGCAGCATCAATGAGGACCGTCTCTCGACGACGCGAGCGGTGATAGAAGATCGCACCTTCTTCAACCTGACAGTCGAACATCTCTTCGAGACAGAGGGCTTGGCCTGCCAGCTGGATGCGATCCGCCTCAGAGCGTTTCTTCCGTCCGGCCTTGTACTCGACGGGGTACGGATGACCACCCTCGTCGAACTCAACAACGTCCGCTTTGCCAATCAGCCCATGCTTCTCGCTCCACAAGGGAAGGGCATACTCGACGCGAACGTCATCTCGCAGAACCGACCCTGGCTCATCGGTCCGTTCATGGAGCCTCTTCCCCCGTGAGGTATACAGGTTCTCCTCCCAGATACGATCGAGGTGGATCAGGGCGCACTGCCTCGGACAGAAAGCGTAGTGCTGCAATGCGGAAAGGGGAATCAACTCCTCGCCATCCGTCGCGTCCACCTCAGTCCGTGACAAGCTCGGTCAGCGTCACGCCGTCCAGCTTGTGGTTCTTGTCGACCGAAACAGAGTAGTCCGTGAACGCTCGCGGCGCTTCAACGCCATCTCTCCTTTCGACGTGGACGAGTTCGAACAGCTTGTGCGCCGGTGCGTTGCCCTTGGCGTTCTCATGGCTGAAGACGTAGAGGCCCCGCACGGCCATCTCGCCCCGTGCGGCGGACCGATCCAAATCAAACAGGTGTTCCAACGCTTCCCAGAATGCTTCAAGATCCTCTTTGGTAACTCCAGTTCCGCCTTCGTCGGAAGCGAAGAATGGGTTGTAAAAGCCGTGAGCACGGTAGAGACCGTAAGGCACGACTGGTTTGCGCCCCATCTCCGTCTCACCCGTCTCCATCCTCTCCTCGGTTGTTCTCGCCTTCCGAGTAATCGAAAGGTCAAGCGACAAGATCGGGTCGATGGAGCGCGCAAACGTGAATTGAACCGGCCCTCGCACCTGGCCGGCATTCAGACGGTCCTCCTTCTCACCCGTCGAGAGAACGGCTCCGAACATCCGGATGTCGTAGTAATCAGCGCATAGCTGAGCCCGAAGACGAGGGATCGGGCGTTTCCCCTTCCGCTCGTCCTCCGTGAGAGGCGGATCAAGCTTCTCCGCGCTCTGCCCCTTCAGCGTGTTCAGAGCGGCCTCGCTCTGAATGAAGATTGGAAGCCCCTTGACCATTTGGAGGTAGTCTCTGACTTTGCGCTTCAAGCATACGTCGGTCACTAGTCCGTTCATTGTCTCTGGATCCACACGCGGGAGATTTCCCGCGTCGGGATCTCCGTTTGGGTTTCCATCCCTCACATCGAACAACAGCACGAACTCGTGACGTTTCGTCGGATCACACCTCAGTTCAGTCGCGATCGCCATTCTTGTCTCCCTCCTCTTCCGTACCAGTTTCTCTTTCCTTTCCACGTCCGGCGCGAAAAGCGGCGCGTTGGTGGTAAAAGCCAAGAGCAAACTCGGCTTGCTGGGTCAGCGTGAGCGTCTTCGGGAAGCCCCCAACATCAGCAAGCTGAGCCAACACGGCTTCGGTAAGCTGATTGACCTCCTTACCGACATCCGGCAGATGTGCCGTGGTTGCGAGTCGAACGAGGCCGCCGAACGTCGCAGCGGGAGCTGTTGACGCCGACCCATAGAACCGACCCACGATCGTTCGATTCAGTTTGAAGCCAGAGGCTCGCAGTTGTGCCTCTTCCAGTACCGCAAGGAGCCTGCCGCACAGGTACGGCGAACTCCCATAGCCCGGATCCAGTCTTTCCATGAGTTCAACCTCCCTTTTCCCATAGAACAGACAGAGCTTGATTGCGCCTACAAGGGTTTGGCTTCTCCACTTCTCACGCGGGTCTTGTAGTGTCGACGGACTCCGCAAGCGTCTTACTGCATGTTCCAGAAGGCCTTTGGGGGGAACCCGTCCGAGATAGGCCGTCCGGAGCAGGCCGCGAGACAGATTGGGATTCGAACACCCCGCTCCTTGAATCAAAGCGCTGATGGATAGGGGACGAGCGGAATCACCCCAGGGCGACACGATCTTTGTCGATTTGAGAAACCGCGCGAGATGATCACGGAGTTTGACGAGAGATGTCGCAAACCAATCTCGCACGGCGATCCGCCCAACATTCGGAGACAGAATCCCCAGATAGAATGCGTATTGGTCGAGACTCAGACCTTCCTCTCTGGGCTTCCACGGCAAGTCCATGAGGCGCGCCAATTGAGATAGCGACGCTTGAGGTACCTCGCTGCCGTTCATCGGCCGTGTCTCAACCAGGACCTCACTGATGCTTGCCAGAAGTGCCTCCTGATCTAGAACGACCTCCCCCATCGTGACGGGACTGGGAGCTTTCAACCAGAAGACGCAAGTCTGATTCGCAAGACTGTCCCGATTGCTGCGATCCCAGAACAGGGACTTATGGTGCTTATCGTCTCCCGTTAGGTAATTGAAGGCACGGGCGGCCGTCTCCCCACAATTGAAGCAGATTCCCAAGTGGGCGCGCTGGAAGACGCCGCGGCCCGAGAAGTACGAGATGAAAGCGTCCGCGTTAAGTCCATGCAGCGGTACAGTGCTGACCAGCTTGACTTTCGGGATCTTGCCTACAAGAGGACGTGTTTCGCCGCAGACCGCGCACTCGCCAATTACCTTCTGCTCGCCGTTTCCGGCTCTGCTGCGCGCTTCAAGCTCACCGATCCAGAAACTCCGGACATCAGGATGGTCAAACAAGTGATGGTCAGCCAACGGGCCCTGCTCAGGAACAAAGGAGACCCAGTCCTTGGAGAGAATCTCTGCAAAGCGGGGATCGTCACGAGCTAGTTCCTTCTCCAAGGCGCTTTCAAGCCAGGTAATCGCTTGGAGTAGATCAGGATCGACTCCCTCACCGCGCGAGATCAGCTTTCGCATTAGTTCACGGAACGCTGCGTGTTTCTCTGCGGCACGTTTGTCGATGCCCGTTTTCTGCTGGGAGACGCCAAGGGCGTAGGAGGCCTCGTCCGTCATAGGATGTGCGCGAATCGCTGAGGTCCGGCCATCGAACGGCCGGGGAAGCGCTAGTTCGGCGGACTCCAGGTAGATTCGGTCCGGCCACACGTGCACGATCCACCGGATCGGCTCGCCATACTTGTAGAATCCGATCGGGGGAAGGCACCCCCGTGCTTCGAGATCGCGGCCGAATTCGACCAACTCCTTAAACATCCGAGCCCTCCAATTGATGGAGCTCGTGGTACTTCTCAGGTGGGACCCGGAGCCAACCCTTCTCCAGTTGTGCAGCGAAGAAAAGCGCGCGCGCATATCCTTTAACCCTCTTCGCACCAGCGCCGCCATGACGGAGAAACTCGAGCTCGTCCCTCTTTTGATCCTCGACGAAGGCAAGATCGAAAAGCATGGTCCCAAGGTCGAAGTTCAGGTCCGAGGCAGGACACTCACCGTCTGGAGGTGCGAAGGCCGCTACGAGTTCCCTGGTACCCAGATACGGAGTGTGGTGACACTGACCGCGATCGAGTCGGCGGTTGAACTGGTCGCGGTACTTGTAGATCGGATCGGTCGCGTGGCTTCTCAGCACCATCTCTGCGCGGATGATGTATGCGACGTTCTTCAGTAGAAGACTGGAGCGCTGTTGGCGGTGGTGTTCCACGAGGATCGGCTTCTTGCCTTGACGTTCTGAGAGTTCATTCCTCAGAATCACCGTCTGGCTCCCCAAGTTGAGTACGCCAATCTCTCGAACCTCGTAGTGAAACTCTGGCTTCCAGAAAATCGCTTCCAGAACGCCGCGCGCAGCGCTCGGCGTCATCACTGGATAGCTCACCCGCTCGACCTTGAACTCGGGGCGGGTGAAGCATGCGTAGTCTCCCCAGACCTTGACCGATATCGCTGCATTCGACTCCACTGCTCACCTCCTTGGACGTTTGTCAACTCCATACCAGGTCAGTTGGATCGCGAAGCGTGGACACCACACCGCGCGTACAGTCATACTGGCCCTCCCATCGACAAAGTCCCTCGCCTACCGGGACCACCCATCCTGCCTTTTCAAGCTTCGCCACCTCGTACGGCCATAGACTGACCAAATAGGGCTGAAGCCGCTGCCACCTACGCCGGCTCGGTTGGCTCTGCCATTCGGCCAACCGCTCGAAGGCTTCTTCGTAAGGCACCACAGCCGCCACCGTGTCTTGATCGATCAGGTGGAATCGCCGGGCGACCTCCGGGTAGTTCAATACCTCGCGGTACCCTTGGATCCCCTTCCGATCTGTGTCGACGTCGTCGAAGAGCCTCTGGAAGTACTCACGGTAGATCATCGGATCGTGGAGCGCATCGACGGGCTGAGAATGCAGAAGGAGTTTTGCCTTCTCGATTCCGACCTTGTACGGTCCGCGCGGCGCGCCCCCGCCAGCGGGTTCGAAGACTACGACGCGCCCGAGTTTGAGCTTCCCTTCTCGATTACAACGGCCTGCCACCTGGACGATTCTATCGAGCGGGCCGATCGCTCGATAAACGATCGGGAAGTCCAGGTCAATTCCGGCTTCAACAACCTGTGTGCTGATCAGCCGAACCGGTTGGTCCTCTTCGAGCCTGCGCTTGACCTCCTCGAGCACCTTCTGACGATGGGCTCCGCAGAGGAGTGTGGAAAGGTGAAACGTGGCTTCGTCTTCTCCGGTAGCGCCTAACAAGGCAAGGGCGTCCTTGCGTGTGTTGAGGACCACCATCACCTGGGGACGGTCCTGCAGCTCCTCGGCCAACGCCTCCCATTCAAGCGACTCCGTCCGCCTCTCATAGGCAACCCGTTGAAGCCGTTCGAAATACTGCTGGAAGTCTGGAACGATCTCTCGGACCTCCAAGTCTGAAAACGCTTCGAGATATCGACTCTGTTCGAAGGTCGGCTGCGTCGCAGTGGAGAGAACGAGGCTTACACTGTAGTCGTCGACCAGCGTTCGGAGGACCTCCAAGATCGGAGCCAGCAACTCAGGCGGAAGGGTTTGAACTTCGTCAAGAATGATTGCGCTCCTGGCCAAGTTGTGCAGCTTCCGTACACGACTTCGGCGATTCGAGAAGAGGCTGTCAAACAGCTGGACTGTCGTCGTGACGACCAGCGGCGCATCCCAGTTCTCTACAGCAAGCTGCATCCTGAGTACCGTAGGCGCTTGGTCTTCATCGTCCTCAGGAACACGGACTTGGCTGTGGTGCTCCAAGATGGCCTCGTTGCCGAAGATTTCGCTGAAGACCTGAGCGGTCTGGTCAATGATGCTGGTGTAGGGAATCGCCACGACGATCCTTCGCAGATCGTTGTTGATCGCGTGACGAAGAGCGAACGCGATCCCACTACGAGTCTTGCCACCGCCCGTGGGGACAGTTAGTCGGTAAACACCGGGAGGCCCAACGGCTGCTGAGAGACATGCCTCATAGACCTCACGGCGTACTCGGTTGACCGACGTGTTGTGCTTCTGATGGGCCCGCACTTCACCTAACAGCTTCTCCTGATTGGATTCGAAGCGCTGCCAAAGGACCGCCAGTTGTGGCCAATGCATCCGCTGGGCCGCGTTGTCAGGCGCGAAGTGCTGTTCGGTGTTCAACCAATCGGCGTCAACCAGGGCGGAGTACAGCATCCGAATCCGCAGTTCGCGACGTAGCCCAGCGCGAGGAGAAGAGAAGGGGCTGATCTTCAACGGGGGGAGCTCCAGAGATGCTGTTTCGAGATAGGCTGTCATCTGCTGAAGCGCGTCCGGTTGCTTTGCAAGGAAGTGTTGCAGCGTTTGAGCTGCGGTACCTGCATCTGGAAGACCTCCATGGTGACCCAGAATCGGAAGAGCAAGTTCCTTCCAACCATCGTCCTTGCCAGCATGCACTACCAACTGATAGAGTAGCGCTGCTCCCCAGATCGAGTGTGGAACGCTTGTCGCTTGACCATCGCGCTCGAGAGCTGCCAAGTATCGCTGGAAATCGGGGTTGACCTTCCCGAGATCGTGCAACGCACCAAGCCAGTAGGCCAACTCACCACAGCCGAAGTCCAGAGCGTACTGCTTTGCACTCACTGCTGTGTTCTTAAGATGATCGCAAAGGGAATGCCTCTTGCCGTTGCTGGATGTGTGGGCAATCACTGTTCTCATCTTCAGGGAACACCTTATCGTCTCAGCTGAATTGCGACAAGAGCCTACCCTGTGGAGGCTGTTCCCCCTTGGAACTTGTACGATAGTGAGAGGAGACACGAAAGGACAGTATTTGGCTAGGACGACTGCACGTATTGAGACAACGCATTTACAGCAGGCCCGGAGTGCCAGATTAGCAGGTAGGCCTTGAAGGCTCGCGATCCTCTCCGCGGAATGTCCTCATTGCCTGTTCGATCTCCTCGTCATGCACGTGTGTGTAGATCATGGTAGTTGAAAGGTCCGAATGCCCAAGGGCCTTCTGCGTCAGCCGGATGCTCTTCGTTTCGCGGTACAGGTCCGTCGCGAAGGAGTGGCGGAGCATGTGCGGGTGGAGATGCTTCTCGATGCCGGCCTTGGCACCGTACCTCTTGACCATCTGTTGGACGTATCGACCGGAAACGGCGCTTCCAGCAAGGGTGGTGAAGACGTGAGCTGTGGTGCCTGGGATCTCCTTCTCCTGTCGGTCCCGCCACCGTCTGAGCTGGACGAGATCATCATCTCCCAGCCACAGTGTCCGGTCCTTGCTGCCCTTGCCCTGTCGCACGACGAGCTTCCCGGAGTTCAGGTCGATGTCACGCCATCGAAGCCCTGTGGCTTCAGAAAGCCGGAGCCCCGTATCGAGCATAATGGACAACATCAGCCGGTTGCGCTCGCCAGTTGGATAGCGAGGATTGGGCTGCTTGAGCAAGGCGGCCTGCTCTTCGGCGGTCAGTACTTCAGGGATCCTGCGCCCGTTCGCCCTACGATTTACACTCATCGAAAGGTCTACTGCCCGAACCAGAACAGCGCCGCGAAGCGCAACAGGGGCTCATCTTCTCTGCTGTCTGTGTGGAGCCGCTCCCACGGCGTAAACCAATCTTGGGATTCGATGCGGGCGGATGCGGGTTCTCCGTACTCTGAAAGCTCGCCGCGAATGCGCACAGCTGGGCCACCCGTGCAAAGCAGGACCTCATATTCGCCTGGAGTAAGCTTGCTACCTGGAAGAGACCACTCAGAACGAACGAGGATCGACAAGGGCCGTTCGCGTGCTCGCTCCTCGAGTTCTTCGAGACCCAGCCACTCATCTTCGTATCGAATGGTCTTACCATCTCTTGCTGCCTCGATTGCGTCCATCAGGTTGACGATCGAATCAAGCTGTGCTCGGGCTTGTTGTCGGGCGTGCTGTTTTGCCCTGGTCATCTGATCCATCTTCCCTCCCTTCGCAGTTCGCCCTTTGGAGAAAGGGCGAACTCATTCACACGTTCTGCAGCTGTTCATGCCATAAACATCAGAAAGCGAACTCCTTCACCCCTATCGCCGCCGCCGTGGTCGTTGGGCGTTGATGAGTGCGAGTGCTCGTTGCCTGGTTGGGTCGGTGTAGTAGCCCGGTTTGCGATGGCAGCGATTCTCGCGGGGCATTCCGTTGGTCTCGTGCAGTGTCGTGCACTGACAGAGCGTAATGACGCACTGGCCCCGCAACGGCTTGGTGGGCGAGCTCTTCAGCGTGCCTACACGGCCTGTTTCAATGCGTCTCTTTAGCCGGCCGGATCGAGCTGGCTTCGCCATATGCTCACCCCCACTACTTCCGTTAAGAGCGTAGGGCGCGCGGGAACATCGCCAGATCGGGTTAGCCATCCCCCCCCTATCCAAACACGTGTTCGGAAGGGCGTAAAGATCGTTCCTACCCGCTCTCCGCGAGAGGGGTTGACTGATGCCAAAAGTTTTGATAGAATGCTAACGACATGCTAAAGTTGCCACGGACAATCAAAGAAGGCGGGCAGCTGTCGCTCTACGTGAACACGCCTGAGCGGCAGGCTGTCCTGGCGCGTCTAGTCGAGGGGATGCCAGATGCTCGAAGCGTGAGTGACGCAGTCTTCCAAGCTCTCGAGGAATGGGAGAGGTATGCTGACGTTGGCAGAGCATCTGCTCCATTCTTTGCCAGTTTGTCTCGCTGGCTTGCGGCTATGCGCGAGGCGTTCCCACCCGACAAGGACGAAGATGCCCGAGCAGGTGTCTACGCCTTGCTAGTATCGCAATTGCTTGTTGGCCTGGCGGACGAATTGGGAGAGCACCAGAAGGAGCTACTGGGCAGGCAGCTGACTGAGGAGGAGCTGCGCTCACTCAGGAAAGGGGCGACGGACTCATTGACCTATGCATGGAAGGCCCACCAGCCTAAGTCAGAGACTATGCTGAAACTCCTTGGGGCCTACACGGCTACCTCACTGAGAGATCGACATCTGCGGGATACATTGCTGCACATGTGGAGTGCGAAAGGAGGCGATTTGGAAGTTGACGAAGAGGAAGAGTAGCGAGGAGCCCTCTGTAGGGGAGGGCTCCTCGAGAGACACATTCTCAGCGGCTCATGTAGAACGCTGGAACGCGTCTATCACTCTAGCAGATCTGGCGCATCTGTCAAACCCGCCCAAGGTGGGCTTGGTTCGACTGCTCCAGCTCTTCTCCAGTGAGGGAGGCGTTCCGCTTTCCCCAAGGAGGAGAGATGCTAGACCCAAAGCCGAGTTCTACCAGTCCGAGTAGTTACAGGAATGAGCGGGGAGCACGTCCTCTCCCAAGGTGTCCCATTAGCTGCCCCGGTTCTGAGTACGGTGGACGCGTTCGAGGCCCTGCATTTGCTCCAGATCGGTCGGAAACGCCGAAAAACAAGGGTCGAAATGTCCCATTACAGATTCGGGGGCGGCGATGAGCAACCAGGGCTGGGATGGTCGTATCAGGATGCTCGTCGCTCTCAAGACCATGAAACCCATTCCCGTACGCGACCGCATTCTGGACCTAGACGCAAAGGGGATCGGGGCCACGAGGATTGCTGAGTGCGTCCGTTGTGGTCGCAGCACGGTATACCGCCATCTGGAAGAAGCCCGAGAAGAAGACAGGACTGATGTACGGCCACTTCCCAGGGTGATTGGAGTGGACCTATGACCCGGGCTGCGCGCGAAGCGACCGTACAGGTCGTCAGCAAGGCGACCGTCTGCCCCGGGGACGATATCGGGGGAATCAATGGAGGAGTCATGTCAGAAAGAGATGGCAGCGAGCGCTTCCCAGCCGTGCCGGCAGGGCTCTCACTGAACACGAGGAGGGAACTGTTCATGCCATGAACAAGCCGTGGGGGTCCAATGGCTAGGCGGATGATTCCAGTCCAGAACCTCTTCAAGGACATCCGCTTTGCTCACAAGGAGGCCGGTGCATTCACTCGCGTGCCCAACCAAGTGATCGGCGACAGCACAATCAGCAACGGCGCATTCCGCCTTTACGTGAAGCTACTGAGCTATGTAGGGTGGGACGACCGCAGCAACACGGTTTGGCCTAAGAAGAAGACCCTGGCTAAGGAGCTTGGCTGCAGCGTCAAGACCGTGACGCGCAACCTGAAGGAGCTGCAGGAACTCGGGCTGATGAAGCCCACACGGACTCGAAATGATCTTCCAGCCTTCGATCTCTTCGTGCCTGTTGAAGACAACTCTGGCCGCGAAGAGGGACAACGCAGTCCAGAAGCCCCGCCAGATTCGTCCAAGGCTTCAGGGGGATCAACCGCAATTTCGATCAGCCGATTGCCCGCGGTCAAGCGTCAACAAGTAGAACCAAAGAACGAGACCCCCCTTAAAAAGAAGGTACAGGGCAACACCTCCAGGCGACTAACTGCAAAGCTTCAGGATCAGGGTCTCGCCCGCGATCGAGCACTGGCCCTAATTGAGGAGAATGGCGAGGACCTCCTCGAAGAGGCGCTTGTCGCAGCAGCTCGCCCTGGTGTACGTGATCCCGCTGCCTTCATCGTGGCGTATGTCGGGCCGACCGGTTTGGGTGCGGTGAACAGGATGAAGGACTACCTGAAGGATGGCCCGTACCCCGAGGACCACCGCGACTACGAACCCATCTATGACGCACTGATCTCCCGCTTTGGTTCGGAAGAGAGAGTCATGGAGCTCATCGGGCTGGCACAGGCGGATCTAAGGCGGTTGGTCGATGCAGATGCCACAAGCGAAGCCCAACAGCGCTTAGCCTCAAGGATGCACAGCAAGGCATCTGTGTACATCCACATCATCGACCGCCACCAGGAAAACGATCCTGAAAGGCGTGCGTTTATTCGGAAGCTCATGGCTTCCGTGGGAGCTGAGGACTTCGGCAGGGTGAGCTAAATGAAGGCAAGGATGCTGGGATCATCGTCAGCTGGGGGCGCAACGGGCGTAATTTCGTCCAGGGTGTACCCCATCTTCCGCCCGGCGAACTTGGCTCCGCGCCCTGTATCTTATGCGCAAGAGAGGTTCGATCGAGGGAGACGTGCTGATGTGCTCAGGCCGGGCATAGGCGATCAGCCGAACACAGCGAGCATATCGCGATGGAGGCCTCCCCGACGCAACGATGCACCTGGCAGGGAGTCGTTTGGACATCCTCGGAGCTGCCCATGAGCAGGACCGTAGATCCTCGCCAGAAGAGCAGCCAGACTGTCCTCAGGCCGCGACTGGCAGTGGGGGCCCAGCTCCTGCAGAAGGGGATTACGGAGGCACCACGTGAGGGAGGGACGAGCTCCACGGAGAACCCGGGGCTGCGAGCGCTCGCCCGCATGATTGCGCGAACGATACTTGGCGAGGGCTTGACACGTGAAGAGGTTCCTGTTTCATTGGGAGACAAGAACGACAGCGGGTGATCGAACGTGCGCGGATTCATCTATGCCCGAGTATCGACACAACAGCAAGCGGAGAAGGAGCTTTCGATCAGCGCGCAGCTGAGAGCGATACGGGGATACCTTCACGACGAGGGATTGGAGATCGTCCAGGAGTACGTCGACCGGGGCAGGAGTGGGCGCACCTCAAACCGACCCGAATTTCGCAAGATGATCAACGATCTTCCAGACAGCGGAATCGATTTCATCTGTGTCTGGAAGCTGGATCGCTTGGCAAGGAACGTTGATATCTCCGCTGGGCTTGATACCTACTGCCGTGAGCATGGCGTGCGGATCATTTCGCTACAGGAACCGCTGGATGACTCGGCGCAGGGGAAGCTAATGGCGCGCATCTTCGAGAGCTTTGCCGAGTTCTACTCGAACAACCTCTCACAAGACATTCGGCGTGGGAAAAGGGAATGCGCCCAGCAGGGCTACTACCCTCACGGGCGTGCACCGTTCGGCTACGTCACAGAGACGGAGGAGCGAACAGGACGCAAGATGTTGATTCCAGACCCGCTTCACTCTCCGACGGTGGTCCGTATCTTCAAGGAATACGCGGAAGGGAAATCAGGAACACAGATCGCGAAGCGGCTGAATGCAGAGGGGATCACGACCGCAAGCGGGAACCGGTGGCTTGCGCAGCGGATCTACGAGCTCCTTCGCAATCCGGTCTACTGTGGGGACATTATCGTTGGCAAGCTTGAGCTGGGAATCGACGGAAAGCATCGACCAGGAAAGGATCCCGTGACGATCCAGGATGTTCATGAACCGTTAGTCAGCCGCGCGCTCTTCGGTCAAGTGAACGAGCTTCTCGACTTGCGATCTGGGAGCCATGCGAAGCGCTGTTGGGACGAGAGCCCATACCTCCTCTCTGGTCTCGTTCGATGTGGTTTCTGCGGTCACCCGATGGCTGGAGAGTCGGCAAAGGGAGGCCAATACCATTACTACACCTGCATACGTCACCTGCGGGAGGGGAAAGAGGAATGTCCTGGTGTCCGTGTTCCGAAACGAAGGCTTGAGCGGTTCGTCATCTCCCGTGTGCGCGACGTAATCCTTGAGGAAGAGCACCTGGCGGAACTTGTGCGCATGGTTAATGAAGAGCTTGCTGAATCGCTCGTGACGGTCACCAAGGAATTGGAGAGCGCGATGAAGCAAGTCGCGCAAATTAAGTTCGGGCTTCAACATCACTACGACGCATTGGAGACAGGAACGCTTGACCTGCACGATCTCGGTCCCCGCATCCATGAGCTTCGGGAGGATCTGGACGCTGCTGAGAAGAGGCTGCGTGATCTAGAGGCCCGGCAGCGCTCATCCCGGCCGATCAGGGCGTCGCGTCAAACCATCAAGACGTATGTGGCGAAGCTGCGCGAGACGCTGCAAAGAGGAACGATCGCAGCGAGGAAGAGGGTTCTTGTTGGGATACTGGAGTCCGTGACAGTGGATGAGGAACGAGTGGTGCTGAAGTACCGCCTGCCTCACCCTGAACAAGAAACTGAGGGCCTGTTAGGGCCCCCAGTTCTGTCTGCAGTACGGTCTACTGGAGGCGAGCGGATTCGAACCGCCATCCTCCCGCGTGCAAGGCGGGCGCTCTCCCGTTAGAGCTACACCCCCGGGTTCGTTCAGGAGGCCATTGTAGCGACGTCGAGCGAGCGTTCAACCGCAGCGCTCCGCCATCGGCGGGCGTTTGAGCCGGCGTCGCGACCTCGCTACCATGAGGCCGACCTCCGATGACGCGCAACCCCTCGATCGAAGAGAAGTTGAAGTCCCTCCCGACGACGCCGGGCGTCTACCTGATGAAGGACGCACAGGGTGAGGTGATCTATGTCGGGAAGGCGGCCTTGCTGCGCCCGCGCGTCCGTTCGTACTTCCAGGCGCAGGCGGAGACCGATCGGCGGACCCAGTCCTTCGTCGACCAGATCGCCGACTTCGAGGTGATCCAGACCGAAACGGAATCCGAGGCGTTCCTCCTCGAGGACACGCTGGTCAAGCGGCACCAGCCGCGGTTCAACGTGCGGCTGCGCGACGACAAGCGGTACCCGTACCTCAAGATCACCGCCGAGCCGTTCCCCCGCGTTGTCATCGTCCGCCGGCGGCTCGACGACGGGGGCTGCTACTTCGGCCCGTACACGAGCGCCAAGGCGATGCGCTCGACGCTCAAGCTGGCTCAGAAGCTGTTCCCGATCCGCACCTGCACCCTCCGCCTCCCCTTACAGACCCCCAGGCGCCCGTGCCTGAACTACCACATCGGTCGATGCCTCGCCCCGTGTGCCGACCTCGTGGACCTCGACGAGTACAACGAGGTCGTCGACCGGGTCGCGATGCTGTTCGAGGGCCGCATCTCCGGCCTGCTCACCGCGCTCCGCCGCGAGATGAGCCAGGCGGCGGTGGCCGAGCGGTTCGAACGGGCCGCGCACGTGCGGGATCAGATCGAGTCGCTCCAGCGGAGCCTGATGCGCCAATCGGTTGTCCTGTCTGACACGATCGACCGCGATGTCCACGGCCTGGCCATCGGCAACGGGCGTGCCAACGCGCAGGTCTTCCTCGTCCGCGGCGGCCGGATGACGGGAAGAGAGTCGTACCACCTCCGGGTCCCGGACGAGGCGACCGACGCGGAGGTCCTGTCGTCCTTTCTGACCCAGTACTACGCGAACGCCTCGTCGGTCCCACGCGAGATCCTCCTCCCCCTCCCCGTCGAAGGGATCGAGCGGCTCGAGCGGTGGTTGACCGATCTCCGAGGCCGCCGCGTACACGTCCGCGTCCCCCAGCGGGGGGAGAAGCGGCATCTGGTGATGCTGGCCGACGACAACGCCCGCTTCGCAATGAAGGGGGAACAGCGGGACGAGGCGATCCGCAAAGAGGCCGCGGCGGCGCTCGTCGAGTTGGCCGAGACGCTCTCCCTGTCGGCCTTCCCGCAACGGATCGAGGCGTTCGACATCTCGAACACCCAGGGTGGGGAAGCGACCGGCTCGATGGTCGTGTTCGAGAACGGACGGCCGCGGCGCGATGCGTACCGGCGGTTCAAGGTCCAGCGGTCCGGCAAGCCGGACGACTACGCGATGATGGCGGAGGTCTTGCGACGCCGGTTCCGACGCGGCTTGGCCGAGCTGTCCGATCCATCGATCCACAAGGGGAAGTTCTCGGAGCTTCCCGACCTGCTGCTCATCGATGGAGGCAAGGGGCAGCTGAACGTCGCCGTCGACGTGCTGCAAGAGGCGAACGTCGAGGGGATCGAGGCGATCGGGCTGGCGAAGCGCCACGAGGAGGTCTTCCGTCCCGGTCGATCCGAGCCGATCGCTCTCGAACCGGAGAGCCCGGCGCTGCTCCTCCTCCGTCAGATCCGGGATGAAGCGCACCGGTTCGCGATCACCTACCACCGGCGGCTTCGCGCGAAGCGCAGCCTCTCGTCCATCCTCGACGACATCCCCGGGATCGGCCCGAAGCGGAAGACCGCGCTGATCGAGGCGTTCGGCTCCGTGGCCCGCCTGTCGCACGCCTCGGCCGACGAAATCGCCGAAAAGGCGGCGATCCCGCACGGGCTCGCCGAACGGGTGCGGCGGCGGTTGGCCCGCTGACGGGCATACCGAGTCGACCGTCGGTGGTGGCGGGAATCCGCGCGGCTTACACTCTGCGCGGCGCCCAGGGGCCGTCGTGACGCGCCCGGTTCTTCGGACGCCAAGTGAGGAGGGGTTGGACAGATGCAATCGGTGGAGGTCCTGCGGGAGCTGTCCGATGGGTTCGGCGTCGCCGGGTTCGAAGACGAGGTGCGCGAGAAGATCGCCGCCCTCGTCTCCCCGCTCGTCGACGAGGTCAAGACCGACGCGCTCGGAAACCTGTTCGCCATCCGTCGGGGATCAGGGGATCGCACGCTGATGCTCGACGCTCACATGGACGAGGTCGGGTTCATCGTCCAGTGGATCGACGACAACGGATACCTGCGGTTCGCGCCGATCGGAGGATGGGACGAGCGGATCGTCCCTGGTCATCGGATCGTGCTTCTCGCCCGCGAAGGGACGAAACGCCAGGGGGTGATCGGGACCGCGCCGCCGCACATCGTGCCGCCCGACGAGCGGAAGAAGCCGATCCCGATGGAGAGCATGTTCGTCGACGTCGGGGCGACGTCGCGGGACGAAGTGACGAAGATGGGGATCCGAATCGGCGATCCATTCACGATTCACTACCCGTTTACCGAGCTGCGGGACGGCTACGTCACCGGGAAGGCGTTCGACGACCGAGCTGGGTGCACGGTGCTGATCGAGACGGCCCGTCGCCTGGCCGAGCGGGAGCTCGGAATGACCGTCGCCTTCTCGTTCGTCTTCGGCGAAGAGCTCGGGCTGCGCGGGGCACGGACGGCGGCGTACCAACTCGAGCCGGACCTGGCCCTCGCGATCGAAGGGACAATCGGGGCCGACATGCCGGGCGTCTCGCCGGAGCGGCAGCCGGTCCGCCTCGGGCTCGGCCCGGCGATCAGCGTGGCCGACCGATCGATCGTCGTCTCCCGACGGCTGGTCGCCGCGCTGGAGGCGGTCGCCGAAAGCAAGGCTATTCCCTACCAGTACAAACTGCCGACGTTCGGCGGTACCGATGCGGGGGCGATCCACCTGAGCCGGGGTGGCGTCCTCGCCGGGGTGATCTCGGTGCCGTGCCGGTACATCCACTCCCCGATCTCGACCCTGCGGCTCTGCGACCTCGAACGGACGATCCAGCTGACGACCGCGTTCGTCGAGGCGCTGCCGGACGCGATCTTCTCGTAGACGGCGCGTAACGGCTGAATGCGGACGGGCACCGAGTGTTCGGCTCGATGCCCGTTTCGGTCTTCGATTCTCCCCTGGGTAGCTACCGCGCGGCGGCGGCGACCCGCTTCGCCTCAATCGCCGTCTTCACAACCTCCGCGAGCCGCCGGATCCCCTCGTCGATGACCTCGGGGGTCGCGAGCGAGAACGCCAGCCGAAGCGTGTTGCGACCGCCTCCGTCGACGTACGCCGAGGTCCCGGGGACGTAGGCGACCTTGTGCTCGATCGCGTCCTTCAGTAGATCGGTCGCGTCGATCCCTTCGGGAAGGCGCATCCATACGAACAGCCCGCCCTCGGGCTCGGTCCAGCGGATCCCCTCGTCCTCGGGCATGTACCGCTCGAGCGCGGCGATCATCGCGTCCCGCTTCTTGCGATAGATCGGCCGGATCTCCTTCAGATGCTTCTCGAGTCCGTAGCGGATCATGTACTGCGCCGCCAGATGCTGCGTCAGCTTCGACGTACACAGGTCGGTCGCTTGCTTCGCGCGCACGAGGGCGTCCATCAGGTCGCCGCGGGCGAGCATGACGGCCAGTCGGAGGCCCGCGCAGAGGGTCTTGGAGAAGGTGAGCAGCAGGATCACCCGCCCCTCCTTGTCGAGGGAGCAGATCGAGGGAACCGGCTCGCCGGCGAACCGCAGATGCCCGTACGGGTTGTCCTCGAAGATCAGCAGGTCCTCCCGCTGCGCGATCTCGAGCAGCCGCTTCCGTTTCTCGAGCGACATCGTGATCCCACTCGGATTCTGGAAGTCGGGGATCACGTAGACCGCCTTGAGCGTCTTGCCTTCGGCCTTCGCGCGTTCGATCCGCCGCTCGAGCTCGTCGAGGTCCATCCCGTCGTCTTCGAGCGGGACGCCGATCTTGTCGACCTGGAAGAGCGTGAACGCCTGCACCGCGCCCAGGTACGTCGGGAGCCCGCAGAAGATCACGTCGCCCGGATCGATGAACGCCTTGCAGAGCAGATCCAGCGCCTGCTGCGACGCGGTCGTGACCAGCAGCTCGTGGATCGTCACCTCGATCCCCTGGGGGGTCAGCCAATCACAGACCGCCTGGCGGAGGGTCTTGCTTCCCTCCGTCAGCCCGTACTGCAGCACGTTCGAGTAGTTGTTGCGGATCATGTCCGCCGCGATCTCCGCCATCTCCTCATGCGGAAACGTCTCCGGCGCGGGGAGACCTCCCCCGAAGGAGATGATGTCCGGTTGTTCGGTGAGCTTGAGCAGCTCGCGGATTGCCGATCTTTTTGCTCCGGCCACCCGACGCGAGAAGTGGTGTTTCATCGAACCCTCCCTCTCTGTTGCGCGCGGTCAAGCGCCTCGAATTGTACGAAACCGCCTTCGTATCTGTCAAAAGAACAGCCAGGTCAGAGGCGGATAAAGCAAGACAGCGACGACGGTTCCAAGGACCGCCCCGCCGAACACGTCGAGCGGGTAGTGCTCCTGAACGTAGACGCGGGAGAAGGCGATCGTCGCGGCCGCGAAGTAGACGCCGGCCTGGACGACGGGGTGCGGATAGCTCTGTGCGACGACCCAGGCGAGACCGAACGACGTCGTGGCGTGGCCCGAAGGGAACGAGTATCCGTCGACGATCCGGGATCGAAGCTGCGGCATCACGTTCATCGGGCGCAGCCGTCCGATAAGGACTTTGACTAGGCGAAAGAGGGATACGTTGACGATCGTGATCGCAAGACCGATCAGCACGTACAGCCGATCGACCGGCCGACCGAACAGGATCAGCCCTAGGCCGAGGCTGCCCCATAAGTAGCCGTCCCCGAGGTACGTCGCGGTGATGAACATCCGCGCGAAACGGCGCAGCCGCGGATGCTCGGCGATCGCGTGGACCGCCCGCCGATCCCAGTGAAGCGCGGTGTCGATCCAATCGTCGAACCGCCGGGCGAGGGAGGCAATCGTCTGGATCATTCGTCTTTCCTCCGCATCGCCGGGAACAGGATCACGTCGCGGATCGAGGGCGAGCCGGTCAGCAGCATCACCAGCCGGTCGACGCCGACCCCCATCCCCCCCGCAGGCGGCATCCCGTGCTCGATCGCGTACAGGAAGTCCTCGTCGATCGGCTGCGCCTCCTCGTTTCCGGCTGCGCGGAGGCGTTCCTGCGCTTCGAACCGCGCCCGCTGATCGACCGGATCGTTCAGCTCGGTGAACGCGTTGGCCAGCTCGATGCCGCCGGCGAACAGCTCGAACCGCTCCACCAATCCGTCGTCGTCGGGCTTCCGCTTGGCGAGCGGGGAGATCTCGAGCGGGTAGTCGACGATGAACGTCGGCTGGATCAGGTTTGGCTCGACGAATCGGGCGAACAGAGCCTCGACCGCCTCGCCGGGACACCCGGGCCGCGGATCGATCCCGCGCGACACGGCCTGTTCGACCGCCGCCTCGGTTCGAAGGATCTCCGGATCGATCCCGGTTGCCTCCGCCACTGCGTCGATTATCGCGATCCGCGCCCACGGCGGCGTGAAGTCGACCGTCTGTTCCTTGAACCCGACCCGGGGTGGTATGCCGACCGCCTCCAGCGCGGCGTGAATCAGCCGCTCGACCAGTCGCATCATCTCCTCGTAGTCGGCGTACGCTTGGTAGATTTCGAGCATGGTGAACTCGGGGTTGTGCTCGGTCGACACTCCTTCGTTGCGGAAGCACTTGCTCATCTCGTAGACGCGATCCAGTCCGCCGACCAACAGCCGCTTCAGGTGGAGTTCCAGCGCGATGCGAAGGTACAGATCGGCGTCGAGCGCGTTGTGGTGCGTCACGAACGGCCGCGCGTGACCGCCGCTGGCGACCGTCTGCAGGACCGGGTTCTCGACCTCAAGGAACCCCTCCTCGTCGAGCGCGCGCCGCATCGCAGACAGAATCCGCGACCGCTTCACGAACGTGTCCCGCACGTCGTCGTTGGCAATCAGATCGAGCGAACGGTGCCGGTACCGGATCTCGACGTCCTTCAAGCCGTGCCATTTCTCGGGCAGCGGGCGGAGCGACTTGGCAAGAAGGGTCCATTCGTCCGCCGCGATCGTCAGCTCCCCGCGGCGGGTGCGGAAGACCTCTCCGCGGATGGCGAGGATGTCGCCGATGTCGCTCTGACCGAGGGCGTCGTACGACGTCGTCCCGAGCCGATCGGCCGCGGCGTGGATCTGGATCTTCCCCGACCCGTCGCGCAGGTCGAGGAACGACGCCTTTCCCATTCCGCGGATCGCCATCTGGCGACCCGCAACGGCGACCGTCTCCCCGCTGTGTTCCTCGACATCGAGCTCGCCGAACCGATCGACAACCGACGCAATGCGCTCCACGCGGGGAACGCGCGCCGGGTACGGATCGACACCTTGCTCTCTCAGCGCGCGAAGTTTCTCCAAGCGCGCCTGAACCAACGGATCGGACATCAAGGGCTCCCGAGTCGTGCTACCTGTTGATCGCGATGACGCGGTACTTGCTCGTTCCCCAAGGAAGCTCGGCCGTCACCTCATCTCCCTCTCGCTTGCCGAGGAGGACCCGGCCCACCGGTGAGGCCATCGAGATCTTGCCGCCCTCCAGATCGACCTCCGCCGGACTGACCAGGGTGAACGTCCCGCTCTCCTTGAGGGTGAGGTCCTGCAGGATGAATCGAGACCCAATGCCGATGACGTCCTTGCTGATCTCCTCGTCGGGAAGAACCTCCGCGACCTCGAGGATCGACGTCAGTCGCCGCACCTCCCGCTCGTAGTACTGCTGCTGGCTCTGAAGGTACATGTACTCCTTGTTCTCCCGAAGATCGCCCCCGTTCAGCTTCGACGCCTTCAGCTTCTCGGGAATCTCCTCGTAGAGGGTCTTCTGGGCCTGATCGAGCTCCTGCTGCATCAGGCTGTACCCTTCTTTGGTCAGCTTGATCGTCTCTTTGTTCACTCCTCGACCTCCCTTGTGAGGGCCTCTCCGACGCCCCGGATGAGCATCCGTCCGATCTCCTCGACCGAGAACCGCTCGCAGCTCTCCATCGGCCGCACAATGACATCCGTCGGCGGGAGCGCGGACGCAACGCGGCGAAACGCTTCGCGGAGGCGGCGCTTGACCCGGTTCCGCTGGACCGCCGTTCCGAACCGTCGCGGCACGACGATCCCGAGACGAACCCGATCCTCCCGAGGGAGGGCGTGGAGAGAAAAGCAGCTTCCCTTCCACGCGGCGCCCTTCCGGTAGACCTGCTGGAAGTCTCTCCGAAGCTTGAGGCGCATCGTGGAAGGGAAACGGCCCTCACCGTCTCCTGTCATATACGAATCATAGCCCGAAACACAGTGTGTTTCAAGCTTTCGGCTTCATCTTCGGCTTTCGCGCACCGGCCCGGTACACTGTCTCCGACCATGATCGAGCCGCAGCACATCTACACGGTCAGCGAGCTGAACCGAACCGCCCGCGAGCTGCTGGAAAGACGGTTCGCGGAGATCTGGGTCAAGGGAGAGATCTCCGAGCTCAAGCGGGCCCCTTCCGGACATCTGTACTTCACGCTTCGGGACGAAGCGGGGGAACTCAGCGCCGTGCGCTTCCGCAGCCGCTCCCTGCTCCTCGCCGATTCGACCGTCGAGCCGGGAACGGTGGTCCTTGCCTTCGGCCGACTGACGATCTACGAACCGCGTGGCCGGTACCAGTTCGTGGCGACGTTGATCCAGCCGGTCACCGCCGGCGCTCTCCGCCTCGCGTTCGAGCAGCTGAAGGGGAAGCTCGAGAAGGAAGGTCTCTTCTCCACCGAGCACAAACGCCCGATTCCCACGTTTCCAAAACGGATCGGCGTGATCACCTCCCGGAGCGGAGCGGCGATCCGCGACATCGTCTCGATCCTCGAGCGACGATGGCCGTCCGTCGAGGTCGTGCTGTTCCCGTCCTCGGTTCAGGGCGACGCTGCCCCCGCCGAGCTTTGCGGCGCGGTCGACCTCGCCGTCCGATTCTCACAGCAGGTCGCGCTGCTGGACACGCTGATCGTCGGGCGCGGTGGTGGATCGTCCGAGGACCTGGCGGCGTTCAACGACGAGGCGCTCGCTCGGGCGATCTTCGACTGTCCGATCCCCGTTCTCTCCGCCGTCGGTCACGAGGTGGATTTCTCGATCGCCGACTTCGTCGCCGACC
>Ga0180434_10003072_pt1 | contig 21519 bp, 13 predicted proteins | sample SS_ome_7_FD_132453 | JGI IMG/M metagenome (GOLD analysis project Ga0180434, IMG submission 132453) | Hypersaline lake sediment archaeal communities from the Salton Sea, California, USA - SS_1_D_2 metaG | ecosystem: Environmental > Aquatic > Non-marine Saline and Alkaline > Hypersaline >...
CCCGTAAAAGAACTAAGCGGCACGCAGGTACGTGACATATACATGGGCAAGATCATGAATTGGAGCCAGGTTGGCGGCGCCAATATGCCCATCGTCGTTATCAGCCGAGACACATCGTCAGGGACCTACGAGACGTTTCATAACCTGGTTATGCAAAAGGAAAGAATGGCGGGAAAGGTTGAGTACGTCAACTCCAACCCGCAAATGCACGCCAGAGTCAAAACGACGGTGGGAGCGATCGGCTATGTGGGCCTGGGCTTTGTGGACCGCTACGTCAAGGCCCTTAAGATCAACGGAATCGTGCCGACACAGAGAACGATTGCCAGTGGCGAATATCCGGTCGCCAGACCGCTGTTTATGTTCACGAACGGTTATCCGAAGCTTGGCTCGATGATGAACAAGTTCGTCAGCTTCTACCTGACCGAAAAGGGTCAGGAAATCATCGAGTTGAAGGGATTCGTGCCGGTCACGAATTACTGACAGGACTGCTCTTCGGATTTACTGCAGAGGCGTTGCCCACAAAGCGCGGGGGACCCCGCCCGGCGGGAACCCGTGGAGTTGCGCAGAAAGATGCTTTAACAACAGGGCTTTGCACACGATCGATTGCGAGAAGAATGAGCGATGCAAAACTCGACCAGATGTTGCAGCCGGCGGCTGATTCGCCTCAGCCGCTGCTGCTTACATATAGCCAAGACGTAAAAGGTTACGTTTTGTCCTACCTTGGCCGGTCCGTCCTCTTTCTGATCACCTGCACATCTGTCCTTTCTGTGTTTCTCATTTTCATCTTTGTAGGCCGCGAGGCAGTTCCGTTCTTAACCCGGTTCAGCATCACTGAATTTCTAACCAGCACCAAGTGGTATCCGGAGGCCGAGGCAGCCAAATTCGGGGCGCTGGCCCTGATAGCAGGCTCGGCTTATGTGACGTTTGCCGCGCTGGTTTTCTCCGTTCCGATTGGAGTGCTCGCGGCTGTTTTTTTGAGCGATGTGGTTTCCTTCAGGGTTAGAAACGTCGTCAAGCCGCTCATCGAAATCCTCGCGGCGATACCTTCCGTCGCGTACGGATTCTTCGCCGTGCTGATTTTGGCTCCCTGGATGCAGAGCAAGTTCGGTTTCAGTACGGGAACCAATGCCTTGAATGCGTCGCTGATTCTCGCAGTCATGGCGCTGCCCACCATTATCAGTGTGGCTGAAGATTCCATCTCGGCGGTCGGGCGAGGGTTGCGCCAAGCGTCGTACAGTCTCGGAGCGACCCGCATGGAAACGATGCTTCGCGTTATCATCCCGGCTGCGCACAGCGGCATCATTGCAGCTATCGTGCTGGGAATGATGAGGGCCATCGGCGAAACAATGGTTGTTTGGATGGCGTCCGGCAATGCGGCTCAAATTCCGCATCCCTGGTGGGACCTTTCGCAATCCGTGCGCACGATGACCGCGACGATAGCCGGAGACATGGGCGAGACGGCCAAGGATACGCCCCACTACTGGGCACTTTTCACCGTCGGTCTGCTATTGTTGGTTATGACGTTCTTACTCAATACTGTAAGCGAATATTTCCTGGCTCGTGCCAAGAAAGCCTCAGGAAAACAATAGAAATGAAGGTTCGTGTTCGTAACTTGCTCAACAGCGCATTTACCTTCGTCAGCGGCGTATCCGTTGCGGTGCTCGTTGTCACACTGGCGGGAATCCTCGGCCCTATGATATGGCGCGGAGCAGGTGCCGTAATATTCAGAGGAACCGTCGAATGGCGGAAGATGCAGCTAGCGGAATTTGGCAGGGCAAATCAGTCCGAGATCGAAGCTGAGGCCCAAGAAGCCCAAGCGGCGCGAAGATATATTTACGAGACCATCGATGAATTCAAGCGCAGCATAGACATAGACAGAGAGGACTTTGTCGATAGAGCCAGAAAAATCCACCGAGAATTCAGCCAGGAGCTTCGCTATGCAGACACGCCGGCCGACCAATATACGCAATTACGGTCGCTCAGCAGGAAGTTGCGTGATAAACTTCAGGACGCTTTTGAAAGTCAGAGCGAATCCGAGATACAACAAAACGTCGATGACGTGCTGCAATACAGAGATGACGAAAGGCTTCAAAACACAGCAGCCGAGCAGTTCTTCAACCTAGCAACGGAGTTTCAACAGGCTATTGCCAAGGTCGATCTGGACAGGCGCAGCGAATACGCCGAATCTTTGCAAGAAGTAGAAGACCTGCTGAAGGAGCTGTTAGGGCCCCGGCCCGGCGAGCCTCTGCCTGTTCTTGCCCGGCTTCGCTACGGTGCTACGCGGTGGGACCTTGCTCAATCGCTGCTGGATCGGCTGCTCTGGGCCGAGAAATGGGTGCAAAAGGAACCCGGCCAGCCCCTGGTGAAGGTCAGAACACGCCGGGCGGAGCAATTCGAGGGTACAAAACTGGAGCCGCTGTTTGCATACATCAAACAGAATTTAGGTCAGATGCTCAATCCTAAGTGGACCTTTTACTGGAAGTATTTTATTCACGACCAGATCAACAGCCATTATTTCGGCGGAATAGGTCCTGAGATACTGGGCACGTTACTGCTGACACTATTAGGCATGCTGTTCGTGATTCCTCTCGGCGTGATTTCCGCCGCCTACCTGGTGGAGTGCGCATCTGATAATTTTGCGATCCGAATCATTCGCTTGTGCATCAATACCCTCGCAGGAGTACCGAGCATCGTATTTGGACTATTTGGCCTGGCATTTTTCGTTCTCTACTTGTTTCCTTTACTTAGTATGCCTTCAAAACCCTGTATTCTGGCGGCTTCGATGACCCTTGCCATACTGACCCTGCCGGTGATGATCCGGGCCAGCGAAGAAGCAATCCGCGGGGTGCCGAAAGCATATAAGGAGGCGTCATTGGCTCTCGGCGCCAGCAGGTTCCGGACCTTTGTCACGGTGACTCTTCCCGCGGCCCTACCCGGTATTTTGACGGGCGTAATACTGAGCTTGAGCCGCATTGCAGGCGAAACAGCTCCTATTCTCTTTACCGGAGCGGTTGCCCTCGGACCGACGCCGAAGTCGTTGTTCGACCCAACGCGGACGCTATCGTACGGCAGCTATGACATCGCCGTCGGAGACAGACTGGCGATGATGGTACCGCACAAGCAATACGGCATGGTAGTTGCGTTGGTACTTCTTATCCTGTGCCTTAACGGCGTGGCGATTGTTTTGCGTTCCCGGGTTTTCAGGAAGCTGAAGGGACAGTGACATTCGCTTTTCGAATCGCTTAGGGGCAGTGAATGGAAAACGGAGAAAACGAAATGCCAAACTCGACGCTGCAAGGTCAAGTAGATAAATCAGCGGCCAAGCCGTTCGTGACTGTACGGGAAAGGCAAAACGCCATGCACCGCGGCAGCTCGCCCCTAAGGGGCAAGCTAAGCTGCGAGTGCGCGTTGATAAAGGCAGAGAACTTCAGCCTTTATTACGGGTCCAAGGTAGGGGTCAAAGATATTACCATGGATATCTATCCTTACAGCGTGACCGCGATAATCGGGCCGAGCGGCTGTGGAAAGAGCACATTTCTGCGAAGCATCAACCGAATGAACGATCTCATACCGCACGCCCGTGCTGAAGGCAAGCTCTTGGTAGACGGTCAGGACGTGTACGACAAGCGGGTGAACCTGGTCAGCCTGCGACAACAGGTGGGGATGGTTTTTCAGGAGCCCAATCCGTTTCCTAAGAGCATATTCGACAATGTCGCGTATGGTCCGCGACTGCAAGGTACAAGGAAGCGATTTGACCTACAACAGATTGTTGAGCAGAGCTTACAAGCCGCAGCCCTGTGGAACGAAGTGAAAGACGACCTCAAGAAGTCGGCCTTGGCTCTTTCGGGCGGACAGCAGCAACGGCTATGTATCGCCCGCGCCCTGGCGACAAAGCCACGCATTCTACTCATGGATGAGCCGTGCTCTGCCCTGGACCCGATAGCTACCGGCAAGATCGAGGATTTGATAGAACAGCTCAAGAGCACGTACACCATTGTCATCGTAACGCACAATATGCAGCAAGCCGCTCGTGTGAGCGAACGAACGGCCTTTTTCTGTCTCGGTGAGCTGATAGAATATGATGCAACGTCCAAACTATTCGGCAATCCGAGCAAAAAGCAAACAGAAGACTATGTTACTGGTAGGTTTGGTTAATGGCAGAAGGAAGCAATTATGCCCATACACCTGCAACGCGAAATCGAAAACCTCAAAAAAAAGATGCTGAACTTAGGGGCCAGAGTCGAAACAGCCGTGCGTGAAGCCACTCTATGCATCGAACAGAGAGACAGTGACCTGGCGCACAAAATCATAGATAATGACATCAAAATAGACCAAAAAGAAGTCGAGGTCGAAGAGGATTGTCTAAAAATATTGGCGTTGCATCAGCCGGTGGCTATCGACCTGAGATTTCTCGTGGCTGTGCTCAAGATCAATAATGACCTGGAGCGCATAGGCGACTTGGCGGTCAATATTGCCGAGCGGGCGGCATACCTGGCCACCCAGCCGCCCGTCGATATCTCGCTCGACTTTATGGGCATGGCCCGCAAAGCACAGGCGATGCTAAAAAAGAGTCTGGACGCTCTGATCAACTTGAGCGCCGAGCTGGCCTATGAGGTCTGCGCCTGTGACGATGAAATTGATGCCATGAATCGCCAGATGTATCTGATCGTCCAGGATGGCATCCGTGCACGTCCCGAGCAGGTCGAATCCTTAATTCACCTGCTTTCAGCGTCGCGACACCTGGAACGCATAGCCGACCATGCTACAAACATAGCGGAAGACGTCATCTATATGATAGAAGGTCAGGTCGTTCGGCACAAAGCGGAAGAGTACCGATCGCACACCAGCACCTAATGCCGATTTACGGTGCCGCTGCCGCCTGAAATGAAGCAGCTTCCTCTCCGTAGACCTGGCACACCTGCAGGCCGCTTCCCTGCGACGTGTAAAAGATTCGCCCGTTCGAGACAACCGCTCCGACACATTCTCGCACATCGACGCACGGCCCGGAAGACACCACTTTGTTACCGTCGGCCGTATCAATCATATCCATGTTGGGACCAAGTAGATAAGGCTCGGATAATGTGAATCGCGTGCATGCATAGCCCATGTCGAAGCTGGACAAGATTTTGCCAGTCTGCTTATCTATCAAATAGCTGGGCTTACCTGTAGAAGCGTGGGTGAAGACGAATTCATCACCCACTGTCACTACGTTGACCGCCTTTGCGACCGGTTCGGAGCACCAAATCAAAGAGCCGTTTTGCGCATCCAGGCACCACACATAGCGATTGCTCGTGTTTTCATTCGGCGGATTATAGCCGCCCAGATACAGCCGCCCGGCCTCGGCAGAAATAGTAGTGCCGGCAGTGACATAGTACTTCGTGGTCAGCCACATAACCCGCCCCGTCATCGGCTCAATCGCTGCGGTGATGCCCTTTGCCCCGGGCAGAGCCTCTTTCGTTCTGGCCGCATAACCGAAAAAGCACGAATAATAAAGCGTGTCATCCATCAGGCACACGCCGGCATCGTTGCCGCCACAACCGAACTCGGAAAAGTCTACGGTCCAGATTTCTTCGCCCGTATCGACGTCCCACGCCCGCACTAACGGCCTTTCGTCTTTGGGGTAATAAGGATTATTGTGGCTGTAAATCCAGCTCATTATCTCTGCGCCATCCGGTGACTGTATCGGCTGACCCTTGTGCACATAAGCCTTTTCCGTGCCTTGCGGGGCGTATTTTCCCGTGCCGAAAATATAAATAGCCAAGTTCTTGTAAATAATCGGCGGCTGCTGTCGGCTCCAGCTCGGCGAGCCGGCAAACGGCGCTTCCCAAAGCAGCTTGCCTGTGGCCGCATCCAGGCAGCGCATAAAGGACTCTTTCATCCCCGCCTGCGGCACTATCAGGCGCTCGTTGAAGTAAAGCGGACACGTGAAAGATATGTGCACGCCCGGCCAATACCGCCGCCATAGTAATCGACCGGTTTCCTGCTCCACGGCGAAAATCTGGCCCTCCGCGGTGTGCGTATACATCCGGCCGCCCCCACAAACGGGAAGATGCTTAAAGGTGCCCTCGTACCGCCGAATCCATTTGATTTTGAAAGGCGGTTTCACGCCCTGGTCGTTTGCATTCGTGCTTGCAAAATTGCCGTAGTTGGTGAACCAATCGTATTTTGAACCGGCCAATTCACTGGTCAACGGACTGCGAATCCGGCTTAGCTGAATGTCCCTTGATGGCAAGGGCGCATTACCCCCGCGTCCCAGAACATACAGGTAGCCGTCTTCACAGCCGAAATAAACTCGTCCGTCACAGACAGCAACGGGAGCAGAAATGGCTTTACCAAAAGCGGTCCCGAACGACCATACTCTGCCGCTGCCGGATAAGGGTACAACGTAAAGTCTTCCGTCCAGGCCGCCATACACCCCATGGTCACGAAGAAGAATCGGCGGAGCAATGGAAGGATAGCCGCCAAGATACTGCTCGGGTTTTCCAGAGACATGTTTACAGAACCCAAAGACCTGCTCCGGACGGCAACGATAGACATCCCGGCCGCGCACACTCACCGAGCAAAAACTCAACAGGCCCGGACGATTGATCTCCGTCAGCGTCCCAGAGACAGAGTCGGTTTTGCCTTTGAGGTCACGTAAGCCAATGACCTCGACGCGACCCGTGTTATCCCGCCTGTGCCACTGCCGATAGAGCGCTGCATCTTCACCGATGCTTACACCAAACGTGGCCGGCTTTTCAGAACCCGCGTACGAGGGCACCCGGGCCATTCCGCGCAGTTCGGCGCTATCTGCCTTATCCCGTAGGCACACAGCCGAGCCGCCCGCAGGCACTACAAGCATATCTTCGTATGCAGCTAAGTTCCTCGAGCAGCAGAATTGGTCCCGCCATGTCACCCGGCCTTCTTTGTGCCTGCACCAGGCCTGACCGCTCCAGCGGTCCCCTGCAAAGCCAAGAACTTCCTTTGCGAAGTCCCAGACCCAGCAGATTGCCCCATCAGGCTCAAGGGCGTAAACCTTCGAGCCGAGCGTGGCAAAATACACGCGGTTGTTGGCTGCTACAGGGCAGCTAAATATCGGCTCGCCGCAGGCAATTTCCTTGGCCACGGTTCCGTTGCCGGCGTCCAGCACGTAATAGGTCCCTGCCATCGTACCGAAATGAACGTAACGTCCTGCGATAGCCGGCGACGAAATGTTGTTGCAGTTGGCCCTGCCGCCCGAACTTTCGAACCTCCACAAAACATCGAGCGTTTCGGCATCAATACAAAACGCTACCCCTGCGCCGTCCACGACATAGATGCGCCCGTTCGCCACTACGGGAGCCGTGAAGACAGCATCCGTTAGCGGCACCGCCCCGGCCAATCCCAGCGGGGCAGTCACGCTTCTATCCGGGACGTTGCCCGAGTGCCGGCAATCATATTTGAACTGTATCCAATCTTGCCCGGCGAGCACCGGCGTCACCGCTATCAGAAAAGCGATTGCGCACAAACTTGCCGTCTTTTGAAAACCTCTCCTGACCCACATCTGCATGATCCGTGCTGTTCTCATTTCCGTCCCCGTCGATCGTCAATTTTTGTTCTGGCATCGATCCTGTTACCTTCAAGGATAACGTGGCCGACCTTCTCTTCGATGAGAATTCCTACGGTCTGTGTCTGGGAATCACCCGTGCGAGTATCGCGAATGACATTGTTCTTGAATACAAGCTCGTTCGTGTGGCCTTGAATACGAATTCCAGCCGCCTGGCCGGCAGTTCCATTATTCTCGATGACACTGTCCTGCAAATGATTGCGGTGGGCGGCCATTCCGAGCGACTCATTGCGGAAGAACACACCATCTCGGCCGTTCATGCGCACAACGTTGCGGCGAAACAGATTATCCGAATCTTTATGCCCGATGGAGATGCCGAATTGGCCGTTGAATTCCAGCGTATTGTCTTCAAATAATCCGTGGCGGACCCGCCAGCACAGAAACAGGCCGTCCGTCCCGTTCCGGCGGGAAATACAATTGCGGACCAAAGGGCGCTGCGAGCCGCTTCCGGGATGGATGCCCAGAGAAGCGTTACCTTCGCAGATGCAATCTGTCACAGTGACATCGTTGGACTGCTGGAAACTGATGCCGTCACCGTTGTAATTGCGAACGACACAGCCCTGAATGATTGTGCCGAAGGCCCTATAGAGAAATATTCCTGCGCCGCGGCAGCCGTTCAAGTGAACGTTCGATTTCTTGTTGCCTTCGATAATCAGATTATCCATTCCCACCGCCTCGGTGTGATAGGCGCTGATAACAGGAAACACGGTTGCGGCCTTGGCCTTGTTATGGACCATGCAATCCGCCATCAGGGGCTTGTCGATGGAAAATATATTTCCGTTGCGGCCGGTTATTCGAGCCACGGTGGTATGGAATCCGCCGGCGCGGTCATCCCAAATCGCCACGCCATATCCGACCTGGAAGCCGGTCGGATCTTGCACGGTGATTTGCTGCTCGCCAAAATCGCCATCGAGGGCCAACAACGATTCGACCGCATCTACCGTGCGCAAAATGGTTTGGCCTTTTCTGCCGCGGACGGTGACGTTGGAGCGAAGATGCAGCGAATCGTACATCAGAAATGCGCCGGCGCCGATTTCAACCGTGCCGCCTCCGAGACCGGCAATGTAATCGACCGCCGCCTGCAGAACGCGATTGTCGCCGCCGACTAAGTCCGCGTCTTCTTTCCCGACCGTGATGCTGGGCAGCTCCTTCATGGCTGAGTGCATCGTCCGGGGCAGTTGTTGCTCTTCAGGTCCTGGTGAAAAATCGTGCTTAACTTGCGATGCGGCCACAGAGGCCGCCGTACCAATAATGAAAATATAGGCAAAGACTCGCATGGTAGAACTTGTCCTCATCGCTGACCTCCGTTAGGGGTCGAAGTGTACGAGGTTAAGCCGGAGCGTATTATGACAGCTTGGCTTCGATTTCTTTCAGTGTTCTCATTGACTCTTCGGCAATCGTTTTGCCGCCGGGCGAAAAATCGAATACTTCCAGAGATATCCATTTATCGTAGCCCAAGTCTTTGAGCGTTTGAAACGCCTTGACATAGTCCTGCACCGCGGTCCCCGTGCCCAAATGTTTGCCGCCCATCTCCTGCACGTGTACGTGATGGATATGGTTGAAGTATTTTCGCAGCAAAACGTCGAGCGGCTCCGTTTCATCGGTCGTATTGTTGAAATCAAACATGATTTGCACGGCCGGGTGATCGACCTGCTTAGCAAGCTCCAGGGCTTGCGCCATGGTATTGACAACATTGGTAGATGCCCTGCCTAAGAGCTCTATCAGTATCTTGACGCCGCGCTCGTGCGCGTGGTCCGCAACCTTGGCAAGGCCCTCGGCGAAGTTCTTCTTCGCCTCGTCGACCGAGATGCCAATGGCGTTGCGTTGCTTCGGCGAACCGAAAATCATATACGGGCCGCCGAGATCGCCACAAAAATCAATCAGCTTATCGACATAAGTGATAGTCTTGCGGCGAACCGCATCGTCGGGCGTTGTGAAGTGCAGCCCTTTCGGCGGTGGTGCCAACAGCCAGTGCAATCCCACGCATTCGATACCGGCATCTTTCATCGCTGAGACCATCTCGCGACGCTGTGCGGCGGTTATTTCCTGCACGCCTTGCTTGACGAGCGTGAATGCTGCGACCTCAATTCCACCGTAGCCGGCATCAGCCGCCAATTGGCATTGCTCCGGCCAGCTCAATTGCGAATTCACCGCCATGCACTCGTTGCATATTGCGTATTTGAATCCGGGCCACCGGGAAACGGGCTTCTCTCGCTCTCGGCAATTCGAGGTCAATCCAGCAACCACGCCGCCGCCCAGGATGCTTGCCGATGCCTTCATAAAAGCTCTGCGATTCGTTCTTGCTATCACCTTTCTTTACCTGACTCTGGCGGGCCAAACGAAGACTGCAACTACCAAGAAATTAGCAGATATTATACCGCTAATCCGAGATCTGCCCGCCTTTTTATATTGCCGCTTCTAATTTTAGCAAGAATATTTCAGTAGTATCACTTACGGCCTACCGGCTTGAGAGGCTCCGCAAGGCCGAATTACTCCATTTTGTGCCGCTCTGCGCGCAAGAAATGGGGCAAGGTCGCGCAGCAAATGACGATTTCGGGCAGATATGTGCAAATACAACAACATTAGCATTTTTGATGTAACAAAACTCGGCAAATAACGTCTCAGTAGTACGGACGCTGTTGGCACAGGGGAATCGGACTGACCCCAGCCAGCGATCTAAGTAGAAAACCCATAGAATTTATGCCCAAGTGCCCCGTACATCCGATTCTGAGGTCATTACGAATATCAGCCGGAGCCTACAGACTACGGCGTGTGAGCAGCCGGAACGGCCAAACGCAAGATGAGGAGGTGCAAACATGAATTTCACTGCGTTTCTAAGAAACTGGACCAGAATTACGGTCCCACTTTTCCTGATGGCATCCACCGCAGTTGCGCAGGTCATATTCGTCGATGCCAACGCACCGGGCGCAAACGACGGCACATCATGGCTGGATGCCTACACCAACCTTCAGGATGCCTTAGCCCACGCCGTAAGTGGAGATGAGATCCGAGTGGCGCAGGGCATCTATAAGCCCGACCAGGGCTCAGAACAATCGCCCGGTGACCGGCATGCATCATTCCGCCTGCTCAACCACGTCAGTATTAAGGCCGGATACGCTGGGAACGGGGCGATCGATCCCAACGCACGTAGCATCGCAGAATTTGAGACAATCTTAAGCGGGGACTTAGGCGGCGATGATATCCTGATCGATGAGCCGTCCAGACTATGGTATGAAGCAACCAGAGCCGAGAACAGTTATCATGTCGTGGTGGCAAAGAACACCGACGAGACGGCGGTACTTGACGGCTTCACCATTACCGGGGGCAATGCCGTCGGATGCCCTCAGTGGCCTTCGGAGTATTCCTGTGGGGGCGGCATGTATAATGAAGATAGCTCGCCGACGGTGATGCATTGCATGTTCGCCAGCAATGCCGCCGAGGAGGTGGGCGGTGGAATGTGCAATTGGCGGGGCAGCCCGACTTTGATTAGCTGCCGGTTCGTAAGCAATGTCGCCATGGGTGGCGGTGCAATCTGCAACTATGCGGACGAAGGGACGTGTGACCCTAAGCTGGAGGACTGTACTTTCAGCGCAAATGCCAGCCTGGGCGACGGCGGAGCGATATATAATGATGCATACTGGGGGCAATGCAGGCCCGCATTGAGTAACTGCATGTTCAGTGCGAACTTCGCCCAGCAAGATGGCGGTGCAATGTGCAACCTATCGTGGTTCGGCGGCACGTGCGATCTGCGTCTTTCGGAGTGCAGATTCACGGCTAATACCGCGCATATGCGAGGCGGCGGTATGTATAATGAACTCAGTACAGTCATCATGGCACATTGTCTTCTCTATGAGAATACGGCCTTGAGCGGCGGCGGGATATATAATGACGACAGCAATCCTATCATCACAAATTGCACATTTGGCGATAATACGGCGCTGAGCCAAGGCGGCGCAATAATCAATATCGGAGCCGGCAACCCGGAATTCACCAATTGTATCCTGTGGGCCAACAATCCGGAGCAAATTGTGGGAAAAGCTACCGTGCGATGCAGCGACATTCAAGGTGGCTGGCCCGGAGAAGGCAACATTCAGGCTCAGCCGCATTTCGCGGCCCCCCATAGCGGTGACTACCGTCTGAAGTCTGAAGCCGGCAGATGGGATACAGATGAGCAACGCTGGGTCGAGGACGATGAAACCAGTCCTTGCATCGACGCGGGCTGTATGGATACAGACTGGTCCGCGGAATTATGGCCGCACGGGGGGCGTATCAACATGGGGGTCTATGGCGGCTCTTCGCAAGCGAGCATGTCTTTGACGGCCATTGGCAGCCCTGCAGATTTGAATAGGGACAATAGCGTCGATATGATGGACCTTGCCCACTTGGCCAACAGTTGGCAATGGGTAAAGGTGCTCTTGCCAGAAGACCTTAACCGCGACGGGCTTGTGGACATCTTTGATCTGCAGATTCTCGCTGACAGGTGGCTTTTTCAACAGTAATTCCGTCCCGGCATGGTAGCCATTCGGTGCCTCCAGGGAGGCGTGAAGCGTGAAGCGAGATACGAGATACGCTTCACGAGATACGAGATGCCGGAACACGGTCTGGTGGTAAAACAGGCAAACCTCACCCCTGCAGTGCAAAGATGTCGAATAGGGCGTGTGAGTCCAGGCGGGATTACGGCAACCGACCTTCAGGGCGACTCCGTACCCTTCGCGTTCATCCCAGATGCCAATTACGATCCACAGAGCAGTATCACCGGGTTCATCGTCATATTCCACGACCCCAAGAAAGGCGGCTTGCCCGCCCCCCTGCTTTCTTGCGAAAGCAAGAAGGGGGGCGAAGACTTCAAGATTTGGGCAGGATCGAGCCTACCACAAAGAGCTTGGCGGCTTCACCCTCCGGAATGACAAGGCTGCCTCCGTTGAGTACGTAGCAGTCCGGCCTCTTTGCACCGCTGTGCGGGTCAAGGCCAACTATGTCAACTCCGCCGGTAAGCCTCCGGCATCAAAACCTGGAGCCACATATCACTGGATATATTTCCATGACCTGCCCCCCTGCTTTCTTGCGAAAGCAAGAAGGGGGGTCTTCCACGACGGTCGCGGGGGCTACGGCACATATCTGCACGCGCACGGTGATCGGGCCTGGAGCGGGTGGTCCAAAGCACGGACGCGGTTCTCTGCCTGGCTCTGGATCGGCTCAACGGATCATCCGGTCAAGGAGATCCAGGCCTTGACTAACCAGTCCCCAGGACAGGCAACTGTCATCGTTACCACTGCTGACGTCCGAGATGCCATCACTTCGGCAGCCGGCCGGGATGATGCCAAGTGGCGAAACGCCCCCCTGCTTTCTTGCGAAAGCAAGAAGGGGGGTGGATGTTGCACGGGGCCGTCCTCTACCCAGTTGGACACAAATTCACGCAGGCGACCTGAATCTGGTGTTGGACAAGGCAGAACAGGGCGTACGTGTGCTGAGTCTGTTCGACAACAGTGCCGGACAGGAACTGCTTGCCCCGGATAGTCCTGCACTGTTCTGCCTGGAACTGCGCCATGCGAAGACCAAAGAGCACATGACTGTTGCGGCAGATTCAGGCTGGCGCCGGGTCGATTTATCAAATGCTGATACTTCAGCGAACAATGGGGCCCCCCTGCTTTCTTGCTTGCCTCTGCGTCTCTCGACGCAAGTCGAGGCAGCAGGCGAAAGCAAGAAGGGGGGCGCATCACCTTCCCGCAAGTCTCGGTGAAATATCTGGGTGAAGGCTCAGACATGGGTAAGCCAGGCGTTGGCTTTGAACTGCCCGGCGAGGCAAAGTGGCAACTGCTACGCGGCGATTGGTTTGATGCAGCAACAATCTACCGCAAGTGGGTCAGTCGTGAGGCCCCCCTTCTTGCTTTCGCAAGAAAGCAGGGGGGCCGACGCTCGGGCCGGATGGCCGGACGGATACGCCCGAATGGATGCGAGAACTGCCGGTATGGGTGATGACCGGCGGGGCTGCTTCCGATTGCGCTGCCCGGGTCAAGGTCTTTGCAGAAGAAGTTGGGGTGCCGGTTGGATTCCACTGGTACAACTGGCACCGGATCCCCTTTGACAACGATTATCCGCACTATTTTCCCGCTAAGGATGGCTTTGCCGAGGGTGTGGCGGAACTCAAGAAGGCCGGTGTCTACGCAATGCCGTACATCAACGGCCGGCTGTGGGACACGCATGACAAAGGCGCCGACGATTGGCGATTCACTCGGACTGCTCTGCCGGCGGCAACGAAAGATGAAAATGGCGATCCCTACACCGAAACCTACGGCAGCAAAGAATCCGACGGCAACAGCGTCCAACTGGCTGCCATGTGCCCATCCACTTCACTATGGCAAGGCCGGGTAAGCGATATCGTGCTTCGACTCTTCAGTGAATGCGGCGTAAACGGTGTGTACATCGATCAGATCGCAGCAGCACGGCCGCGCTTGTGTTTTGATGCATCTCATGGTCATCCACTGGGCGGCGGCCACTGGTGGACGCAGGGCTACTGGAAGATGCTCGATGCCATCCGGGCCGCTAAGCCGGCCGAATGCATGCTGACGACCGAGTGCAACGCCGAGCCCTATATCAAGTGGTTCGACGGGTACCTGACCTGGCACTGGCAAGAGCAGGATATGGTGCCGGCGTTTCCCGCCGTTTATGGCGGGGCCATACAGATGTTCGGGCGAGCGTACAGGGGTGGGCCCAGCCAGGATTTGGCCAATCGTATGAAGGCGGGACAGCAACTGGTGTTTGGAGAACAGATTGGGTGGTTCAGTCCAGAAATCATCAAGCGGCCTGACTGCGGACAATTTCTGCGAGACTGCATTCAACTGCGCCGGCAACTGGGGGAATATTTCCACGCCGGGCAGATGGTCCGCCCGCCCAAACTGATCGGTGAAATTCCGGAAGTCACTGCGGACTGGCAGTGGCACGGCGAATGGCCGATTACCACTCGTGCAATCATGACCGGCGCCTGGCAACTTCATCGTGAGAATAAGGTGATATTGCTATTTGTCAATGTCGCCGACCAAGGTCTGACTACTAATGTCCAATTCAATCCCGAGGAATACAGCCTTGTCAGCAGGCAACTGAAGGTGGCCAGGATTGCACCCGGCTCGGCCGAAAGCAAATTCACCTTTGAGGCAAATGATCAACATACAATCGAATTTGCTCCTCGAAGCGTATTCGCGTGGGAGATAGCCCGGCATTAGGCAATTAACCCACGGATTGGCTTGGGCCAGGCCATAGTATGCTCGGGACAAAAGTAGCTTCGTTAGACGCCGATCCACCATCGCCCCCGCATCACGGCCCAAGCCCGGTATTGCAGGCTGCTCCACCGCCTCACTCGAGCCAGCCAATGCCGTACTCGCGCATGAGGGCATCCTCGATTGTCCAACGATCGCTGCTCGGCAGGGCCTGGTTGTACTGATAGAACTCAGCGATCTGGCCGGCGAAGTTGGCTGGACCCGTGGTCAAACCATCATGGAACTTTGTTGCCCCCTCCACATGCCCAAAAGCGCAATCATCGGGGTGACTGTGCAGCAGCGCGATTGCACGGGCGCCGCCGATCCTCGTGCCGTTAACAAACCCTTCGAGGGTGCCATCGTCCACATCCATCACTAACGTCGCCACGTAGACCGTGTTGGCAGAAACAGGGGTGTGCAGGGCCTTTGGCCCCCATTGTGTCTCCGCCTCGCCCAGGTTCCATGCGTTGATGTATAGATTGCCGTTATATAGATAGAAGCCAAGGCCGCGGACGGCACCGCCCTGTTCCCAGACAACCTGACGACTGTGGATATCATTGCCGGTCTTGAAGATTATCATCAAAGTCTTGCCCGAATACGGCCCACCAGTGTTAATGTCGTCGCTATCGGCCACATCCAGATGTTCGCCGGTTCCGTCAAAGTCGATGGCCGGCCTACCGTTAATGGCCGAGCAGATCAGAACCGGCCGTTCGTCTATCGTGTCTTGCCTGGCATCGTTGTTCTTGGCCTGATCTTGCCAGTTGCTAACGTCGGCCCTGCCTGTGGTGACTCCAACACCGGCGACCAGTTTCATCACCGGCTGGACGCCCGGGCTCGCAGAGACTTCGTCGGAATATGCAGACCTGTATCCGAACGTATCTTCTGCGGTAACAAGGTAATAGTAGGTCAAGTAGTTGGTCACGCTGGCATCCACGTACGCAGAACTGCTCAGCAGCGACTCGTTGATTCTGGTGTAGCCCCAGCGGGAAGCAAGCGAGCGATATACATGGTAACCGGCTATGTCGGCTTCGGCGTTGTTGTCCCAATCCAAAGAGACGCAGCCATAACCGGGTACGGCGACGAGGTTTGTTGGAGCAACTGGCTGAACACCCGACAGCCAATGTGAAGAGACCACTCTATAGTCACCAAGATTTACAGCTCCGTTAGCTGCTTGATCGGCTCCGCTGCACCAGGTGTTCAGAGCACTACATTCACCACCAAGCCATTGAGTGACAAATCTGCCCAGGTCAAACATGTCTACATCGTCGTCCCCGTCCAGGTCACCGGGCCTGAACACGTGAATGTACGCATCATCGTACCGTGCAGCGCTGCCGTCAAAGGCCGTCAGGCGCAGAGTGTACCGGCCCCATTGCGAAAACGATGCGGTCGTATCAACGGCACAAGGATCACGAAAGGCAACCTGCCCCAGGCCGTCGACCATGGTCCAAGTCGTGCGCATCCCCACGGGATCGCTCGATGGGTCACAAGGATCAACTTTGGGAAGTCCGTCATCCGTAACCGTAGCATCGAGTATTGCCGCGGTCATCGGATAGATCTCTTGATCCGGCCCGGCATCGACTGCCGGAGGATAATTCACTCCGACGAAACACTGAACGTTTCCGTTTTTCATCGCAAGATAGAGTCGTCCGTTGGCTACAGCCATGCCGTCCCACACAGGCAGAGACTCGAGCCTATATTCTGCCAGCTTGCTCCCGTCAGAGGCGGACACCGCCCACAACAAAGCGCCCATTTGCCCCTCGAAGGCGGCGTCCTGTTCTCGGAGCTTTTCCGGAATATTCGGTTCCGTAGTGGGGTCGTTTTGCTCGGCAGACCAGTAGTCGAACGCCTCCTCCTCATCGACTACGTCCGGCGGACCGGCGATAAACAGTGTCTCATCGGCCAAAACCATCGCCCGAACCAGAAGCCCAACCGAACGATTCGTCCAATGGTACTCAATGCTCCGGCTATCAGGAAATTTCTCAGCGGCAAAGAGCTGGTACTCCAAGGGAGTACTCCACTTATAATACTGCGGCTGACGCCCAAATGCGTAAACGCGGGAATCATCAAACACCATAATCCTGCCAGCCGGAGCAAACCTGCCGGCTCTGTAATACCCCCCGGCACCTGAAGCCCAGCTTCTGCCGAACACCCAGTAAATCCGGTGCATGTACGTACTATCCAGGAAACCCGTGGGGCAGAACAAATGCACCCCGTCGCCATACTGTTGGGAGCCCTGCAGATCATGGTCTCCCGAGTATGGCGGGATTTGCCGGCGGACGCCCTCTTGATCGAATCGCTGTGAGCGCATGAAGATGTGCCGGCCGTCACTTGATAAAATGTCGGGCAGTGCAACAGGCATGTTCAGTTTTTTCACATGTACCTGAAGATTCTGACCGCTATCTGGGTCCTTGTCGTCCAGAACTTTTTCGCCGATTTTGCTTCCTGTCATAGGATCAAGCCGCAGGAAACGCAAGCCACCATCCAGGAACATCGACCGGCCGGCAATGCAGGTAACGATCCCGTCGTGTACAAGCACGCTGCCGTGAACCGGCCAGACCGATTCGACCTGCTCAAACGCCGTCATGCGCTGGTCCTGCGGTGCCGCCTGGAAACGCCAGATGAGCTCACCGTCTAAGGCACGAAGACAGTAGACCCAGCCGTCTGCAGATCCAAAGAGGACGCGCCCATTGTAGATCATCGGAGGTGAATCGACTCGCCCCCCAGCAGTGTAACTCCACAGCACGTCGCCAGTGTGTTCATCGAGGGCATGCACGGTATGTGCGTCCACGGATGTGACATAGATGCTGCCGTTAGCAATCACCGGACTGCTTAATTGGCCTTCGAGCCGCTTTTCCCATGCCAGTTTCAAATCGGCCGGGACAAGTGACCGGTTGTACCCGCTGCGTGCCGCATCGTGGCGATACGTGGGCCAATCCTCCGGGCCGGGCGGCTCTGCCGGCTCCGTCCCATACGCGGGTCCGTGTTCAAGTCGGCTCTGGTCCGGCACGGCCTGCGGATAGCCGGCGTCCGTATGAGCAGGGGCCAAGGCACAGAAACCGTACAGCTTCGCCTCGAAGTAGCATGCGCAATTATGCGGCGGGGTATAAAGAAGACCATTGCAGGGCATAACCCCGTAAAGGCAGCCGCCCCGGACCCAGTGATGTGTGGTCCAGTGCTGGGCTCGAAGATCGACAAACTCGACACCCGCTCTTGACGGCAGAATGTATCCGCCCGTCGCCCTTGACCGATAGCATCTATGATGGAACCAGTCAATATCTACGTCGGGAGAGAACTGTCTCTTGACCTGGCCGGTGTAGGGGTCCCATCCGGTGAAGACACCTGAATCGTTGCTGCCTGCGGTTGCACCGGCCCAAGCCAGCCCATCTACGACCAGAAGGTCATGTGGAGAATTATGCCCCGACTGTTCGTAGTCGGAAGTCCACAGTGTCTGGCCGGTGTCCGCCGAGAACGCTGTCAGGGCCCGAGACGGATTTCCTCCTGCCAAGAGGACAACATCATCGTTCACTATGAGTGTAGGGCCAAAGTTGGTCGGCATAGGGGATGTTACATTCACCGGCGCCGAGCACCACACTTCGCCGCCGGTGTCCCGATCCAGGCAGATGACCTTCTCGCCATCATGGAAAAATACCGCATTTAGGTCGGCCGTCAGTGTCAGGGGAGCCACCGGATATTGCCTTTGCCACAGGATGTGCCCGGTATCGGCCTGGACAGCCATAATCCACCGATCGCGCTGGTCCCACGGCCATTCATGCGCGACGCGCGTCTTGGCCTGGCCAACTGCCCTGTGTTTCGGCAGATATTCATTCCACCTTGTCGTCGGCGGATTCTCCTTGACCATAAGGAACAGAACACCTTCCGAGAAGATGAACTCTTCGGTCATCTTTGTCCCGGTGTAGGTCCGGACTATCCGGCCCGTTGCCGCGTCCAGAGCACTGAGCGAAGTCCCATCAAGTCCCAACGTCACAAAAACTCTGTCGGCCACTGCGACCAGCCGGCGTGGAAGCTGAGCTGGACCGCTCTTGAAAGGCCACATCTGCGTCATCCATGACGAAATCGGTTGTTTCCACAGGATCGTACCGTTGAACCCATCCCGCGCAACGAGAGCCCATCTCGACGGCAGTTGGATGCAAGCACGGGACCCTTCATCAATGATGTAAAAGATGCGCCCACCGGATGAGACGCACGCGCTGACGCTGGCCATGCGGTCGTGATGCCGTGACCATCTTGGGCTTCCCACCCATTGAAAGCGGCGCGGCGGCCCCACAACCGAATCACGGGCCACAGCATTATTGCTGGCGTCATGCAAATAATGTGTCCATTCGTCTATCTCTTCGGGCCAAGATTTAACTATCTTTGTCCACTCATGACCTGTTCCAAGGCAGGCGACACCATTTGGGCAGAGCACTCGTTGCGCTTCAGCCAGCGAAACATCGCTGGCGTTCTCCGCTACGAGAAGGTTCACGAGGTTGTCGATATAAGGCAAGCGCTTACCAGTCCAGTGGTCAACGGACACGTTACCGTACAGACCGGCCGACCGGATGTATTCTCGGGCCCGCTCAACGTTTGCTGCATCCCTATCCAGGCCGTGGACGAGGTAACTGTCGTTGGCGCGCAGCGCCGCGATGAGCTTGCCGTCGCCACAGCCCAGATGAACTACCAGCCCGCCGTGGATGCCGGCGGTTTCCAGAATCCAGCGGGCCTGCTCGTTCTCCGGCCCTCGGTCGGCCTCAGCGACAATCGCTGTCTCAGTAAGCGCGAGCACCAGCACGAACACAGCAGTCTTTTGATGCCAACTTGCCATCAATCGTACGAGCATCGTTGCTACTCCTGAGATCATATCGACAGACTGCACTATAATGGCACAGTCAGATTATACAGCATTTTCATGTTGCGGGCAAGAACGTGCTGTTGCCGGATGGGCGCAATAGCGTAACGCCTTATTCGAACCAACTATGAGGCATCTTCGTTAAAGAATTGAAATGAGATGGAGAAAATGAAGAAGGCAGATCCCGTAGCGTTTGTGGCTGGTGCAGTCATGGTGCTGCTTTTGGCTTTGGCCCTCGGCATGGGTATCAGAAAGCTCCGGCTGGAGCGAGTTCACAAAAGGCCGGCGGCGCGAACGCAAACGCATACTGTCGAGCCGAAGGCAGTAATCGCCCCAGAAGCACCGCCGGATCTAAGCGAGCAGGACGAACAGTTCCTGACGTGGTTGGAACAGGAGATGGAGAACACAGCAACCCAAGAGGAGGCTGTCGCTGAAACAGAGCATGACTATGCTCCGCAGAAAACCGCTGAATCAATCGAAAGGCCCACACCGGCGGCCGGCTTCCAACAGGACCAGGCCGCGCAGAGCCTTGGCGGCTGGCGAGAAGTCTGGGCAGACCTGAACCTTACGCAGGAGGAACAAGCCCGCCTGAGAGAAGGATGGCGGCTGGCGGTGGCCAGATGGCAGAACATGTCGGAAGAAGAGCGGCAGGCTCAGGGAGAGAGGATGAGGACCAGTTGGGAAAGGTGGCAGAATATGTCCGACGAGGAGAAGCAGGAAGCTAGCCGTGAGTTGAGGCGGCGATTCGAGGATTGGCGACAGAGCGGTAGTATCGAATTGCCGGATATGATTCTTGATTGATCGTGCCGCATGGAAAAACACCTTTTACGCACTCATAAGGCCATTTAAACATGGCTTAAGCCTATAGGTATGAGAATGCATCTCATACAGCCTATCGTTGCCATGGTGCAGACTTCAAGAATTCGTGTAGTTATTGAAACAGTAGACTTACGGTGAAAAACAACAAGAAAAATGTACCGTACACCCTTGATTCCCAGAATTGGGGTACTTATCGAAAGAAAGTCGGCTAATTAATGGTTGCTGAATTAATCGTTCGTGAAATATCTGGTAAGAGGGGCTTTGTGCGTACAAGCTTGAAAACCTAAAGGAAGCGTTTTGTTAGGCGAGGCAGAAAAGATTCGTGGAATCTCTCTGCATTTTTGGCCAATAGGCAGAAATCTGATAAAGGTTTTGAAGAAATCGTTGGCTGTTTTAGTCTGTTGATATGGAAGTAGAATTCATAGGTGGTTTTTGAGCCAGCGCAATCTCTGCAGTTATGACAATTGGATAACCTTTCAGGAGACTTACAATGAAAAAGGGTAAAGCATTTATTTTAGTAATTGCACTGCTTATAGGTTGCGTGCAGACTGCACAATCGACGGCTGAGGAGCAGGCTGTCGATATATGGACGGTTGCGGCGCAGGGTAACATCGAGGCCATCAAGCAGCATATCACAGCCGGTACAGACGTCGATGCCAAGGAGCCGCCAGGAGGCAGCACCCCTTTGCTGGTGGCGGCTACCTTCGGTCAAGTCGAAGCCGCGAAATTCCTGATTGAGAAAGGAGCCAATGTCAATGCCACCAGCAATGACGGGGCAACGGCTCTGCATGGGGCGGCCTTCTTCTGTCACACAGAGATTGTCAAACTGCTCTTGGACAAAGGAGCAGAAGTAAATGCGAAGAACATCCGAGGCGAAACGCCCTTTGATGCAGTAGCGGGTGATTGGAGTCAGGAGTTGGAAGCCATCTACAAGTGGTTAGCGGAACTTTGGAAACTCCAGTTGGACCTTGAAAGCATCAAGGCCACCAGGCCGAGTATCGCTGCCCTCCTCCGCA
>Ga0180434_10003075_pt1 | contig 21509 bp, 20 predicted proteins | sample SS_ome_7_FD_132453 | JGI IMG/M metagenome (GOLD analysis project Ga0180434, IMG submission 132453) | Hypersaline lake sediment archaeal communities from the Salton Sea, California, USA - SS_1_D_2 metaG | ecosystem: Environmental > Aquatic > Non-marine Saline and Alkaline > Hypersaline >...
GGGTCTTTCCTCATCAGGAACCGGTATGCTACTCGCAGGGTTTTGCTCAGGAAGTCCGGGTCTTATTCTAAGCATGAGTTTGGCAGGATTTGGAAACGCCATCCTCCTTCCAGTCTCTCAGGCGATGCTAGTCTCTGAATTTCCTGAAATGCGCCGCAAACATGCCATCGCCATTTGGGCAACAGCGGTAGCCTCTGCAATGGCAATAGGTCCTCTGGTCGGTGGTCTTATTCTTGAAGAGCTCGGTTGGCAGTGGGTATTCTGGGCAACTATCCCAATTGTCCTTATCAGTTTTATCCTTGTCTGCTTTTTTTCTAGAGAGAGTCGGAATCAAGATGATCCCCCTCATATTGATTATAAGGGGATGCTCTATATCGCCACAGCGCTTGCTTCATTTGTTCTGATCACCACGGAATTTTCCCAACTGCCTTGGATCATTATATTTCTGCTTCTAATCGTATTATTTATCAGCGCCTACCTACTACGGAGAAATGGAAAAACACACCCCTCTCCCATTCTCCTACAAGAGCTCGTTCAAAATCGCACCTTTCTTTGTGCATCCATTGCGAGTGCTTGCCTTATTTTTTACCTTTGGTCCCTATTTTTTATTCTTCCTGTCTACTTACAAAAAGTCCAGCCCTTCTCACCTTTAGAGACTGGATTGCTCATGCTAGGAATTACGGTTCCTGTGGCTCTTTTCTCGCCGCTTGTCGGGAAACTGTATACCCCTAGAAATGCTTGGATTTTTATCGCTGTAGGATTCTTTCTGTTAATGCTCTCCTCAATCCTGCAAACTTTCTTTACCGCATCTTCTACCATCCCATTCATCTTAACTACAATCCTCCTTTTTGGATTAGGATATAGCTTGACCTGTAGTCCCACAACAGTTGCCGCAATTTCTGTTGTATCCACACAAAAAGCAGGCATTGCATCCGGTACATTTGTGACCTTTCAAGAAATTGGTGGAACTTTGGGCCTAGCTCTAATTGTCTCTTTGATTCAAATGTACCCGAATTTACTCTTAGGCATTAATAGAGGAGCTCTAGGTCTTTTAATCATCAGTGCAATGGGATGCTTTTGCGGGCTTGCGCTACGAAAAACAACGATCAGAACTCATCGCAAGAAGACCACGCGGATATAAGCCTTATGTTGTTGGAGCCCTTATTGTAGGAGCCATCGCAACAACAATTGGATGCGGAATGTGGTACTTTAGCAATGCTCAAGAAGGAACAATGGGGTTAAATACGACACTAGTGAGCTGTTAAGTCAACGTGGGATGCGTTTTTATAGCGACGCCAGAGCTCTAAAACTCGTCCCAAAAAGATTCCGGATATCGCTGCTGCTAGATTTTCTACGATCAGCAGAGAAAGCGTTCCTCTAAGCTCTGGATGCATTCCATACGTTACACCAAGAAAATAGCGAAGAGAAAAAATCGATACCAAAATGATCAATGGAATCCAGGAGCCAGAGAGTTCTATCTGTTTGCTCTTCTTATCAAAGACAGACCGAAGGTTGCGCAAAGTGAGAGGCCCTAGTCCGATACCCAGAGCAAAACTCACTATCCAAAAAATGATTGCGCTCACATCATAGTTGTTATAAGTAGAGTAAAAAGACCAAACAACCATGATCGCAGGAAAAATTAACGTATCCTTCCAAGAGATGCGATGAAGCTTTCGCGCCCTTAATCCCTTCCAGAGAAGTAGAGCAAGCAAAAGCCAAGCATAGAGGGGTGTACTAGAAATAATTTTACCTATCATGATTTCCTCTCGATATTCAAGGGGGAATTATACACAGTTTTTCTAAAAAATCAATCCGATACATAATCCATGATCACCAAGGCCTTCCCCTCAAAAATGTTGAATTCGATCTCTTCTTTTGCTGCGCGATTTCTAATTGCCAGAAGGCCATCTTGAGTCAGCACCTGATCCGTTAACTCCCAGAATAGCCCCTTAGATGTCATCCGACATGAGCAAAAAGGGAGAATAGAAACGGTTGCATCCATTTGAACAGTCATACGGTAGCTTCCTTCAGAAAGGGGAAGACCGACTTTGATTCCCGCTCGGCCTCTTTTATTGTAGCTATCAATAAAAAATAGCGATACTCCTTCAGAATGCTTAAGAAGCACTTGCGCATTTCCCAAAACATGATCTATTTCTCCCCCATTAAAGCCCAAAATTAGAGCGGGAAGCAAATCTCTTCTTTGCGCAAATTGTATGCATTTCTCAAAGTCCGTTGTATCCTGATCGGTACTATATATTCCTTCTGCATCGGAGTGCGCTTGCACCGAGGAAACCGAGTCTCCATCCCCAACAATATATTGAGGTTTGAGCCCTTGCTCCCCCATCCAATTGGCAGCTCCATCTGCAGCAATCACAACAGCTGAATCGTTTACAAACGTAAGAACCTTTTCACTAAACGCTCCACCATCCAAACAAATCACACTTCGATGAGACGCAATGATTTCTTCAATCATTGTCGGTATACTTTCGGTGTATATCTGAGTTTAAAAACAATCAGAACAATCGAAAAAATCGTCATCATCACATTGGTCGCCCAGACAGAAACCATCCCTGTGAGTCCACCATAAGCTACCCAACTCAGTGAACACACCAGAAAATTAATGAGCATTAATAAAGACAGATCACTTGCTGACTTCAGTTTGTACGTGCGATAGATCTGAGGAATGAGTGAAAGAACAGACGTCGCTGACGCGACAATACTAATCACTAATAAGATCATTTCAATTTCCTCCGCTAGAATTATCTAGATCAGGTTATGCGGGTTGATGCTATACATCTCTCAGCCCTAAAGGGCACCCCGATTAAAATTAATTATCCAGCTAAGCCAGATTTATATGGCGGAGCGTACCACAACAATAGAATATTTTGTAAGGAATTTTTTGTTAGATCAATATTTGAATCATCATGAATCTATTGACGAATAGAATGTTTACTTTTACAAGGGAAACATGAAGACATTTTTCATTCTCATTGTTTTTTTTGGACAGCTTTGGGGAGCACAGCAAGAAGAGTCAATTCTTACGCCTCCAAACCCCTCAGAGCTCAAGGCTAGTTGGTGGTCTTATTACGCAGTAGACCCAGAACGTCTTGCTGTTCGAATCCAAAAAACTAACGAAGTTTTTGAGCATCTATCCATGGAACTCCCCGAAGCAATTCTTGAAGAAGCATCGCCTATAATGCGGGAAGTTCTTGTAAAACTTACTCTCTATCGAGAAATGATAATAAAACCTGTGATTCTACGATCTGTCGAAAAACATGATCACGAAACATACACCCTGCAAGAGTTTCTTGGCTTAATTGATCAATATAATCAATTAGTACTCATGTCAGATATGGCTAGTCATCAGATAATAATTGAAAAGGCTAACCTTCGTTCGGATCAATCTTACGTAGATGCTCAATTTGCAGCCTATTTGAGCAGTTCAAAATCGGACCCTACGAGAGTAGTTAATGGACTGAAGATCATGGCTCGAACTATCGCAACTGAAATTGATAAAAAGAAGTTAACAACACTGGAAACTGAAAAACAATACCGAACAGGTGCTGTTGAAGTGTTACAAAAAGAATTAACTATTGCAAGAGAGAGAATCAATCCTTCCTCCATTAATCTATCAGCACTTGAAAACGACTTAGCAAAGTTTCAATCCCTTAGAAATCAATCTCAAGAAAGTTTGATTTATCTCCAAGCTAAAGCAGAGAACTATTGGAATATGGGCGCAAGTCAACAGGTTCTTCTTCAAACACTAAAGCAAGCGCAAGCAGAAGCTCTGCTTATTGAAGCAAAGTTAAAACTGATTTTAGGGCTGGCAGTACAGCAAAGCAAGCACAAATCAGCAAAGCAACTGTATCAACAGCTTGCATTGATTGAAGATGAAAGAAAATTAATAGGCAGAGAGTTGCGAGACTGGAAAAGTGCGGCTGACCTCTATTATGAACTTTCACTTGATAATAACGGGGTTGAAGCGGTTACTTTAGCACAGAATATCGGAGCAGCAATCCGAGGAGTCGAGCAGCACCATCGATATAATGGATATTTATTTGAACAGTGCGACCAGATAATTCGACTCTACTACTCCTCTTTTGAAGACCGTTTTACAGAATATTGGGAATCCTTTGTTTTTAAGTGGAAGCAATATAGCAGTTGGACTCACAAAAGCATGTTTAAACTCGGCCAAGCCCCCATCACATTCTACGGTCTACTAAAGGTCCTCTTTATTATTTTTGTTGCCTACTTTATTGCAAAATTTTCCAGGCTCTTGATTAACAAATTTGGGGAAAAACAAAGACGCATTCAACAAGCGGGTATTTATTCTCTAGGAAGGATTTTATACTACGTGATCTTCATTTTAGGAATCATCATCGGTATCTCAAGTATCGGCTTGGATTTTACAGCTTTTGCAGTCATTGCAGGAGCACTTTCCGTCGGAATTGGGTTCGGTCTTCAATCAATTGTTAACAACTTTGTTTCTGGGATCATTCTTCTTCTGGAAAAAAAGCTGCGAATGGGAGATTTAATTCAGCTTGAATCAGGAGATATCGGACGAGTGATTGAAGTCAATGTTCGGACAACTTTAGTTAGAACCTTTGATAACCTAGAAGTTCTAGTCCCCAATGCAGACTTGGTCTCTAAACAGTTTACTAACTGGACATTAACAGATCGTATACGGCGAGTTCGAATTCCTTTTGGCGTTGCTTATGGTTCCGATAAAACCCTCGTTAAGAAAGCCGCCTTTGAAGCTGCAGGGAATATTCCCATGACTCTTTCGGATAAAGAGCCCCAACTTTGGCTCACCAAATTTGGTGAGAGTAGTCTTGATTTTGAGTTGGTCGTCTGGGTCAATGAGTCTTTGGTAAGCGCCCCCCCAATGGGAACAGCAGCTTGGTATACTTGGGAGCTTGAATCTACACTTCGCGCCAACGGAATCGAGATCCCTTATCCCGTAAGAGATGTCCATCTCACTAACACCCCGTAATTTTTATATTTTTTTTTATCTACACCTCTAACATGACGCTTTTAATTCACCAAGTGGTATTTCATGCTTGCTGTTTTTTTTGCCGCATCAATTTCAATAGCTCCTGTTGAGACTATAGCCCCCGTACTCTCTGACCACGCACAACCAAAGTACTCGAACAATGAACAGCATTTAGCGTACCTTGCTCCAGATGTAAGAGGAGCATATAACCTGCATGTAGATGGCAAATGTTTAACACATGAAAGGCGCGCTATCAGTCATTTTTTTTGGGAACCCAATGATGAACATCTACTCTATCTCTATGACGAAAAAGGAACCGAAAATCATCATCTTTTTCGCGTTAATCTTGAAGGATTGTGCGAAGATTTGACTCCATTTCCGAATATTCATGTAGAGTTTGTAACACTCAGTGAAAGTGTTCCAAGTCAAGCACTCATCATGGCAAACCTTCGTGATCCTCGTTACATGGATTGTTATCAAATTGACCTATATACAAAAGCAATTCATCCTGTCCTACCCCTAGTAAACTGCATTAACAGCGTTTTTGTAGATGAGAATCTCCTTCCTCTAGTATGCACAAAATTTAATCCTGATGGGCAAAAATGTTTGGAGGTTTATGAAAATGAAAACTGGCATCCTTTATGGACACTAGACCCCGATGATTGGTATCCGACAATCATTAGTTTGAGCCCAGACAAGCAAAAAGTTATTTTTCTAACATCCACAGGCTCACCTACTCGAAGCGTGTTTGCAATTGATTTAAAAACAGGAACTCAAGAACTCTTATTTTCTCATCCAAGACTTGATTGCCTAAAAAGCTATTTTAATCCCAATGATGGAACCCTTCAAGCAACCCTAGTTAGAGATGGTCTTCTTGAATGGCACTTTTTTGATGATGAGTTTCAAGCAGAGATACAAGGTGTTGAAAAGAAATTATGTAGCGGTGAAATAACGCTTCTTTCTCGCCTCTCAAACGATCGCAAGTGGTTACTAAGACATCGACAAGATGATACCCCAACAGCCTACTATCTGCTTGATCGAGAGAACAAAGATCTTAAACTTGTTCTTCAAGAAGCACCACAGCTTCTTCAATATAGGTTCGGGAAAATGGAATCATTTCATTTTGAAGCTTCTGATGGGCAAGTTATCCAAGGCTACTTCCTTACACCACCTCACGGACAGCCTCCCTACCCTACTATTCTTCAAGTGCACGGAGGTCCTCACTTGCGTGATTATTGGGGCTTCATTCCCCAATCACAATATTGGGCAAGCCAAGGATATGCCTCACTGTTCATTAACTACCGAGGGTCTTTAGGCTTTGGCAAACAATTTGCTATGGCTGACTCAGAAGAATGGGGTAAGAGAGTTCTTCAAGATCTTATCGATGGAAAGCACTGGGCAGAACAGTGCGGGCTAGTAGACCCCAACAAAGTCATCATAAGTGGAGAAAGTTTCGGAGGCTATTTAGCACTTCTAGGAACTTCTCTAACTCCCGATGAATTTGTATGTGGAATTGCTAGCGTTCCACTTGTTGAACCTTCTATTTGGATGCCTCAAGGATATGTGCAATGGGGATTTATATATAATAAGTTATTTCAAGACGCAGCAATTGGAGCAAATAGACCTCTGAGCTACGTACACCAAATTGAGGCTCCATTATTGATCGTGCACTCTCAAAACGACTATCGAGTACGCCTAAGCCAAAGCCAAGTAATGGCTGAAGCCCTTGAGTTCTTTCGGAAACCGTTTATATATCATGTTTTTTCCGGAGATGGGCACGAATACCTGGACCCAGACAACCGAATTTTTTACTTCAGGGAAATTGAAGCTTTTATCTCAAAGGAACTCAATAAAAGATGACAAGCTACACAATAAAACTTTTTTCCGGAGGCAATTTTGGAACTTCTTGAAAGTGTGGCCAGAGCCGGAATCGAACCGGCGACACAAGGATTTTCAGTCCTCTGCTCTACCAACTGAGCTACCTAGCCATTTGCTTCCAATTAAGGAAGAATAGAACAGCTCATGGTAGAGGTTTGAAAAATTTAGCGCAAGGGCTTTTCTCTGCTGATTGAGATCATATCTCTGACGATTTCGACTGCTTCATTCATCTGAAGATCGTTTGACCCAAAGTTTTCACCTTGGGCATCGCGGCGAGATTGCCCTCTAGATTTTTTGGGACGGTACCCATTGCCAACTTTAAGGAAAAACTGAAAGTTTTGGTTTTGATCAATGCGCTCTTGGCTATTAGCCGTTAAGCGCGGAAGCATCTGTCGCCAGTCTGATTCGCGAGGTTTGAGATAAGGAACGGTAAACCGCGCAACGTCTCGGTATGATCCTTGTTTGATATTCATGAGAGAGTGAAATACATCGCCACTCAAGTGATCGTTTGAGAGAGGGAATTCAAGGTAGCGCTCACCGATATTATAAGGAAAGAAAATGGTCGGAACAACAATATCTGCTTGAACCCCTTGAATCTGGGGCGAGCGCCCGGAGGCGGTATAGTAACGACCGACCGTCACCTTAAAGAAAGCTTTTGCCCTCTCATCTGTAATCGTTTGATATTGCATCGACCCTTTCCCATAAGAGCGCTCATCTCCAACAATGAGAGCAACTCCATAGTCTTGGAGTGCTTGAGCAACAATCTCAGCAGCTGATGCAGAAGCCTTAGACGTCAGAATCACAAGAGGCCCATCGAAGTAGCGCCTTCCGTCGATGTTCCGCTGGTAGCTTACTTCGCCATCGGCATACTTTGAAATAACAATGAGTCCGCCCTGGATAAAGAAAGAAGAAACTTTAACCGCTTGGCTCAGGAATCCCCCTGAATTCTCACGAAAATCCATGACAATCCCTTGGAGCTCTCCTTCTTGCTTAAGCGCGCGCAGCGCCTCGCGAAGGTCGCGATCCAAGCTGACGGCCCCTCCATTATCATAAAAAGCTGGAACGTTAATTTTTCCAATGATCCCGTCACCGTTGGGCACAAATTCTATGGAGAGCCTCTCATCATCCATCGTGATCTTTTCACGGATTAGGTCGACGTGAAGAATCGTCTCATTCCTTTTAAGACCCAAAGTTACTTTAGACCCTGACTTTCCTTTCATCACCTCAAGAAGCTCCTCAAATACGAGCTCTTCAACCCCTTGGTGGTTAACCGCAACAAGAACATCCCCGACTTCGATGTTCCCACTTTTTTCAGCAGGCCCCCCCTTAACAACATCAGAAATATAGACCCCATCAAAGTCTTCACGAAGAACGACTCCCACTCCTGAAAATTCCTTCTTCAAAGCCGCCCGAATTTCATATGCTTCTCTAGGACTGTAGTAACCCGTATGAGCATCAAGACTTTTCGCCATAGCCTTAAGCATGTGCAGTGCCAAGGTGTGTTCAGTCGGATTTAAATACTGAGACTCAAAGGAAATCGATTTCTTCGAGCGGTGGTTTAGAATTTTTTGGATAAGCTGAGGGTTGAGCGAAACCTCCTTCCTTCCCTTCATATAAGCTTTTAGCTCAAGGATCAGTCGATTGTGAACCCTTTCTCTGAGCTCCTGCTCGGTGCTTGAATAGTTTGGATAGGAAGTTGCCACGTGGAGAGTGAGGTCTTCTGTCCCTCCATCAATCAGGCGCTCAATCTCCTCGTGTCGAATCCTTTGGTTCCTATGAATTGACTTTTCAATGAGAAAATTTAGGTTCCAATATTCAGGATATTGATCCCTTTGAAAATCATTGATCACCCTTCGAGTTTGCCTTGGGGTAAGAGAAAGAAAGGGCTCAACCTCTCCCTTTAATAGGTAGAGACGATCTGGGTCGAATTGTTCAATATAGATTTTAAGGGAGCGTTTGACGATTAGAGGAGAAAACTCTTTATTTTCAACATGGTAAGTAAACATTTTATCCATGCTTGGTCGCACATCTTGAAGTGAAAGCGTATAGGGGTCACTTGCAAACGCTGTTGAAACAAAAATAAAGAGAAAAATAAATCTCGAAAAAGCTACCCTTCCCATAATCCCCACTTTTTCTTTCACTATACAAATTGAAAAATTAAATGGTTCATTTTAGAATAAAATAATTTCATACGAGTGAAATTTAATAATTTAACGAGCTGACCGCTTTTTGGTAACAAATGAGCAGGCTGTTGCAAATAATTGGTGCAGTAGGATATATTATTCGTTTACCTCGGTAAGACTTGGTCCCGTGTGGGATCGACAACAACACAAATAGGAGTAAAGGCCTCAATGCCAACGATTAACCAGCTCGTGCGTAAACCACGATCACCTAAAAAGAAGAAAAAGAAGTCTCCTGCGCTCCAAAAATGTCCTCAAAGAAGGGGTGTTTGTCTTCAAGTGAAGACTAAGACTCCTAAAAAACCAAACTCGGCACTTCGTAAAGTCGCTTGGGTTCGCCTATCTAACGGGCAGGAAGTAATCGCATATATCGGCGGTGAAGGACATAACCTGCAGGAACATAGCATCGTCCTCGTAAGAGGTGGAAGGGTGAAGGATCTCCCCGGTGTTCGCTACCATATCGTCCGCGGTTCACTTGACTGCGCAGCCGTTAAAGACCGAAAGAAAGGCCGATCGAAATACGGCGCAAAGAAACCTAAGTAAAGGAAAAGTGAAACATGTCTAGAAGACGTCGAGCAACCAAACGTAAAGCTATCCCTGATCCCAAATACAATAGCACCGTTCTTGCGAAATTTATCAACCGTGTCATGATGCACGGCAAAAAATCTATTGCGACCAAAATCGTATACAATGCCCTTGAGGAATTTTCCAAAAAAGTAAGTGCCGAAGACACCTTAAGTGCTTTCGACCAAGCTATGGAAAATGCCATGCCAACTTTGGAAGTCAAGTCTCGCCGAATTGGTGGGGCCACTTACCAGGTGCCGATTGAAATCCCTCCTGAAAGACGGCAAGCTATGGCTATGAAGTGGATCATTACAAATGCCCGCCAGAAAGCTGGACGAAGCATGGCCGATGGCTTAGCAGCGGAACTCTCCGATTGTTTCAACAACCAGGGAACTACAATTAAAAAGAAAGACGACACTCACCGCATGGCTGAAGCAAACAAAGCTTTTGCCCACTACAAATGGTAAAGGAGCACCTGAAGCGCGATGGCAAATAAACGCCCCCCACAAGATAAATTAGCAAGCGTACGCAACATTGGCATCATGGCCCACATCGATGCCGGGAAAACCACTTGTACAGAGCGAATCCTATATTATTCCGGTCGTGTACACCGTATCGGTGAGGTCCATGAAGGGGCCGCTACAATGGACTGGATGGAGCAGGAACAAGAGCGCGGAATTACCATTACTTCTGCAGCCACAACTGTTTATTGGAAAGACTGCAAGATCAACATTATTGACACACCGGGACACGTTGATTTTACCGTTGAGGTAGAACGTTCTTTGCGAGTCCTTGATGGATCTGTCGCTGTCTTTAGTGCGGTTGATGGTGTGCAACCCCAGTCCGAGACTGTGTGGCGGCAAGCTGAGAAATATAGCGTACCCAGAATCGCTTTCATTAACAAAATGGATCGTGTTGGCGCTGACTATTTCTACTGCATCAAGAGCATGCAAGAGAAACTCGGTGCAAATGCCATCCCTGTTCAGTACCCCATCGGAGCCGAAAACGACTTTCTAGGGATGTGTGATCTCGTTTCTATGAAAGCCTACATCTTCAAGGATGAGACTTTGGGTGCTGAGTTTGAAACCACTGATATTCCTGACGACCTAAAAGAGAAATGCCAAGAGCTCCGCGCAAAACTGCTGGAAGAACTTGCTACCGTTGATGAGTCAGACGAAGAATTTATGATGAAAGTTCTTGAGGCGCCCGATACTTTGACTGAAGATGAAATTCATGCAGCCATTCGAAAAGGTGTTGTCACGAACAAATTTAATCCTGTGCTTTGCGGTTCAGCATTTAAGAACAAAGGAGTGCAACCCCTTCTTGATGCTGTAACAAAGTGGATGCCTTCTCCTCTAGATCGAGGAACGATTAAAGGACTTGATGTTGATTCTGATGAAGAGCTCACTCTTGAGCCTGCAGATGATAGTCCTCTTGCTGCACTTGCCTTTAAAGTTGTTACCGATCCTTACGTCGGTCGCTTAACTTTCGTTCGTGTTTACTCAGGAACTCTTGAAAAAGGGATGACACTGATCAATACGACGAAAGGCAAAAAAGAACGTGTTTCAAGACTACTTGAAATGCACTCGAACCAACGAAAGGATCGCGATGAGTTCTTTACAGGAGATATTGCAGCCGTCATTGGATTAAAAAACACTACGACTGGAGATACCCTTTGTGCTGAAAGTAATCCTCTTCTTTTAGAGAAGATGGAATTCCCCGAGCCTGTGATTTCAATGGCTATTGAGCCAAAATCAAAAGGCGACAGAGAAAAACTTTCAGTAGCGCTAGGCTCCCTTTCTGAAGAAGATCCAACGTTCCGTGTTACATCAAACGAGGAAACCGGACAGACAATTATTGCCGGAATGGGTGAACTCCACCTTGAAATCTTAAAAGATCGAATGTTCCGCGAATTCAAGGTTGAAGCAAATGTGGGTGCACCACAAGTCTCATACAAAGAAACGATTACCGCACCTGGAAAAACAGATACCAAGTTTGTAAAACAGTCTGGTGGACGTGGTCAATATGCGCATGTTTGCTTAGAAATTGAGCCAAACGAGTCGGGTAAAGGCAACGAAGTTGTTAGCAAGATTGTTGGAGGAGTCATCCCAAGAGAGTACATCCCTGCATGTATCAAAGGGGTAGAAGAAGGGCTTGCCAACGGAGTTCTTGCAGGCTTTAGCTTGGTTGACGTTAAGGTGGCAATCGTATTTGGATCTTTCCACGAGGTTGATTCGAATGAGATGGCCTTCAAGATTTGTTCTTCGATGGCAATTAAAGATGCTGCGAAGAAAAGTAAGCCGATTATCCTCGAACCGATTATGAGAGTCGTTGTGACAACTCCTGAAGATTATTTAGGGGATGTCATGGGCGATATCAACAGGCGTCGCGGAAAAATTCAAAACCAAGGGAATGAAAAAGGTGTTGTCCTCTTTGAATGTGAAGTTCCCTTAAGCGAAATGTTTGGTTACTCGACAACACTCCGTTCACTCAGCTCGGGCCGTGCGACATACACCATGGAGCCTAGCCACTTTGAACGTGTTCCTACAAAAATCCAAGAAGAAATTACAAAGAGACAATAAATGGCAAAAGAACCGAAGGTAAAAGAACCTAGTAGAAAAAAGATAAGGGTCCGCCTTAAAGGGTATGACCAGCGCATTCTTGACCGCTCAACTGCCGATATTGTTGAGACAGCAAAGAGAACTGGCGCGCGGATTGTTGGACCGATTCCCCTTCCTACAAAGCGAGAAATCTACACTGTCCTCCGCTCACCTCACGTTGACCGGAAGTCGCGAGAGCAATTTGAGATCCGTACTCATATTCGCCTTCTCGACATTATCAACCCAACACTCGACACGATAGACAAGCTTAAAGTCCTTCCTGTCGCGGCTGGTGTTGATATCAAAATTAAGGCCTAATGGCCGACAGACCTTTACTTCAAAAGCCCCAGAAATCTTGGGGCTTTTTCCATCCTTTAAATAACTCCCTTAGCGATTGACAAATAAAGTTTTTGTTTATAGTCTCTCCTCATTTTATCATTTACATGAGGTTTGAAATGAAAATTTTGAAAAATCTTCTCAAAGCGGCAGCAATCGTCATGACGCTAGCACTTTCATCAACGCTCTCTGCAGATATGAAAGTCACCTTTACAAATGACACCGCTGAGTACGCACTCTACTTTAACTCAGACTACAATACAAAAGTCCCCCCAGGTGAAAGTCATACCTTCACCCTAAAAGACCACACCACAATGGTTGTTGGAATGGACTATATGGAACATCCGACACCTTGGGTAAAGTATGGCCTTGGGAATGGTGGCGTATCTTACTCTGTAGATCCTTCTAGTGGACAAGCAAATTTTAGTTTTGGTCTAGGGCCTGCTTCAGCATCTTCTATCGAAGGAAATCCACCTGTCATTACGATTTCAGGGGGCGTAAGCATGCAAGGAACAGACAGCTGGGAAAAAGGGATTTCTCTGCAGCCTCATGGAGCTAATGCACCCACAACAGTAAAATTTTCTGACCAGTAATCCTAGGTACAAATGCACCCCTATATGGGGTGCCAATCATCATAACAATATAGGAGATATGTATGAATCTTACCAAAAAAGCGCTACTGCTATTTTTTGCTTCTCTTTTCGGGATTTCAGCTCCACTTTGGGGAAGCAATACCTATAAAGTGGTCGGATACTACGAAAATTGGGCGCAGTGGCGACCAGATAAAGGCAAAGCATACCCACATCAAATGGACCCATCAAAAGTCTCTCATATCTGCTATGCTTTTGCTTATTTTAACTTTAAAGGTCCTGGTATCAGTGGCCCAGGAAAGTATGTTGTCACGGGTGATTGGAAAGTTTACCCCGTTGAGTGGACTGACTTGAATGAAGTTCCTGATTCAACCGGGCAAAAAACGATTGCTCCTTCTCTGTACAACCAATGCACCGGGTATGACACTGCGCAGTTAGAGAAGTTTCAAATGAAAAGTCTCAAAGAAGAAAATTCCAACCTAAAGATACTTATTTCGATTGGTGGATGGAACTTCTGTAATCCCGAAGATGATCAGTATGGAGGTAAGTATACTTATCAGTTCTTCAGCCAAATGGTTGCAAACCCTGATCACCGCAAGGCATTCATTGATTCTCTGTGTGACTATGCTAAAACATACCATTTTGACGGGGTTGATTTTGACTGGGAATATCCCGCTTCCGACAAGCATGGAGGAACCGCCGATGATTACCAAAACTATTTAACCTTCTTTAAGGAGCTTCGAGCGCAAATCCAAAGTTCAGGAAACGGATTAATCGTAACCATGGCCTCGGCTCCCTTTGTTCCAAGTGGGGCTCTAAATGGTACCTATCAAACTGAATCCGGAGCAACCAAAACAGTCGATCCTAGCAATCCGGCAAGCTACTTTTCTTGGCTCAAAGATTGTTCTGAATATCTCGACTGGTTCAATGTCATGTGTTATGACTATTATGGCCCTTGGCCAGGACAGGAAGGCACTCTTCCCAATGCACCCACAAAAAAAAGTGGCGATCTCTACAGCGTTGAAAAAACAATTGGATACTACTTGGATGCAGGGGTTGATCCTTCAAAAGTAATTGTCGGTGTCCCTTCTTATGGACACTCCTATGCTGGTGTTGGATTCTCTGATCAAAACTATGGCCCTGGAAATCCTTTTACAGGACCTGATGTTGCAGGAAAGTACACGGGAACTCCCGGCTTTCTTGCATACTATGAGATCATAGACCAAATTCAAACCTTAGGATGGCTCATTGGTGGTTTTGACGAGGCTTCGGAAACTCCGTATGCTTACAATGCCGGTGGAAAACGATGGGTCTCTTATGACAACCAAGACTCTATCGCTGCCAAAATGGCACTTATTAAACAGCACTCTTTAGGTGGCGCTATGATGTGGTCACTTGACGATGATGACTTTAACAACAAGTTTCCGCTCCTGACAAAAATTAATCAAGAGCTGAATCCTTAGTAATTAGGATAGGGGTCATCTGAATAGATGGCGTCAAATGGTGGAGGGTTGGAAACTTTCATATACTTTCCAACTACCTTTCCATCTTGAATCACGATATAATAGCGACGCTGCTCGATCACTTGCGTCCCCATGGTAATTTTTTCGATGTATTCGTAGGTTTCTTTTCCTTCCCCTTTTGATACAATTTTGTAAGGCTTGCCATATTGCTTTTCAATATCCTGCGTTGTCATTCCCATTTCAACTTCAGCATACTTATCGCGGGTCATGATCTCACCACTTGCTCCACATCCCATCAAGAATAAAAGCCCTAACAAAAAAACATACTTCATAAATTACCTACCTATTTTAGGTAATAACCATTGCAAATATTATTATCAACAGATCTGTTACAATATTTAATGAATATAGAAATAAAATTTGACAGAAACCTTTTCAGCTAGTTAACCTATTCATGTTTTCAAACATAAATGGAGGTATTATGTCTGATTTAACAATTTCCATAGCGATCAATGGCAAAGGAACATTGCAACTTTCAATCAGTGAATTACAAGAGATTCCTGGAAAGTTTGCGATTATCGCATCATTGATTCAGAACGCTGTGACAGAGAAGGTCGACTTATCTTCAGTTCAACTTTTTGACCCTAAAAGGAAGTTGGTCTCTATTGAAGATCCTATGGAATACGGGATAGCTGAAGAAGCTTTGAAGTATATTAAGAGTGAATTCAGCAGAGCCACACATATTGAAGGTCGCATTATTGTGAGGCTAAACTCTCCTAGACAAAACAGCTAGTTACTTTTTTCTAACTCGTTTTGATCTTCGAGTGGGCGCCAGATTTTTCCGTGGATGACCGTGCGGAAATCGTCATTGGTGGAGTATTCAGCATGCATAAGATATGTATCAGGAGCTTCCCCTTTTTCATAAAACTCGAACCCTTCAAAGCCCAGGTGGTCGAGGCGAAATTCCCAACCGATTAGATTGTCATTGATCATCCCCTTGCCAACAACTTTGCCAAGAGATTGGTTTTCAAGTTCAATATGAAACCCTCTTCGGGTGATATCATAAAAGGCGAATTGGTTTTGCATCACATCTGAGAGCCCTGAAATTTGAATTTCTTGAAGGGAGTCCACACGCCCCTTTTCATCAACTTCGGGAACTTTCCATCGCGTATAAAAAGCAAGCTCTTCATCCATCATTGAGAGGGTGATTTTCCCTTCTCCAATCCATGAACCAGATTTAAAAATAAACGGATGTTTTGTCAAAACATAAACCTTCTTGTGTAAACACTCTGCAGCATACCAAGGGCACTCATTGTCAAGGTGACGGAAGAGCCTCCATAGGTTACTAATACCAGAGGCACTCCAGTAATGGGCAAAAAGCCACACATCATCCCAATATTGATCACCACATGAATAGCCAGATACACAGCAATTCCGGAGGAAAGAACCCGCCCAAAATGGTCTCTAGCTACTGCTGTTACTTGAAAACTATAATAAATCAATCCGAAAAACAAGAGAAGCATGAAAATTGCCCCAAAAATTCCATATTCTTCTGCAAAAGCGGGGAAAACAGAGTCAGTATGTGCCGCAGGAAGGAATTGCCTTCCTGTAAACATACTTTTTTTAAAACCACTGCCAGTGTATCCACCAAGAGCAATTGCTGTTTTAGCCGCTTGATGATGGTAGGTATCAGGGTCAAACCTTTCGTACTGATATTCTTTTAAAACTTTTGTTGCGACAGGACGGAGCTTTTCGTGGGAAAGGATCCCGGTAAAGATGAGGGAAATCAAGACTAGAACAGCAACACCCATAATCGACATGATTCTTATGACTTTCCGTTTGATCCCACCAAAATAAAACATCCCCAGTGTCATGGGATATAAGACCATTGCAGAACCTAGATCAGGCTGCTTTAAAATGAGAACAAATGGGATGAAAACAATGAGCGAGGCTTGAAAAAAAGTTCTCCAGTCCCCCACGTTTCTCCCCTTTTTTTCAAGAAACCAACTCAGGGTAAGGACAAGAGAAAGTTTAGCATATTCAGAGGGTTGCAGAGTTCCTCCAACAAACGGAATGCGGTACCAACGATGAACATGTTGAATAGATTCTGTAAAAAAAAGACCAAAGAGGAGTAAAATGGTCCCAACGTACAGAACCCAGGCCCACTCACGGAGTTTATGGTAGTCGAGGCCTGCAAAAAACAAATAACAAAGGATTCCGACACCAAAACGTTGGATCTGATTTTTGACTGTGGGAGTGAAGAAAAAATCTTCTCCAGTAATTTGAACCTCAGAGGTGGTTGACGCTATAATCAAAATGCTCATCACCATTAAAATGGCGATGATCGGAAGGGTTCTTAAGTCGATGCGCCTTAGATATTGATGGTTCCACATATACGTATTCTCTAATATTTGGAGTTATTATGGTAGAAAAAGTCACCACAATTCATCTTGATACTATCGATTCAACAAACACTTATGCTAAGGAAAACTACCAACAGTTCGGGCAGGATGAGATTACAAGAATTACTGCCGATGAGCAGTTGAAGGGACGAGGTCGTTTTAAAAGAGACTGGCTTTCTCCTAAGGGAATGAATATCTATCTCACCTATTATTTCACTTCAAATAAAAATCCAATGGACCTCAATAATTTAGCGCAGATCCTTTGTCTCTCTATTGCCAAACTTCTCAACAAGGAAGGGCTAAAACCCCAGATCAAATGGCCCAATGATGTTCTCGTGAATCAAAAGAAAATCTCTGGAATTCTTTGTGAAACAATTGATCTTCAAGATAAATTTGGGGTGGTTTTAGGAGCTGGTATTAATATCAATATGCCGCAGAAACTCCTCGATAGTGTCGATCAACCTGCAACTTCTTTAATGATTGAAACCGGAAAAGAACATGACCGCGAAGGTTTAATCAAAACCCTCGATAAATTTTTTATCGAAGATTACCACCTTTATAAAAGGGACGGCTTTAAGCCCTTTTATATGAGTTATGATGCACTACTTACCCATAAAGGGATGCCCATCACGCTTAAACAAAATACCCATACGATCTCAGGAACTCTCCACTCCTTAAATCCTGATGGCCGCCTCAACATCCTTCTTCCAGATGGCGAGATCCAAACGCTTAGCTCGGGTGAAATCAAAAAGTGAAGGACCGTTGTCCTTGGGCTAAGGACTCAAATCCCTTGCTTGTTTCCTATCACGACACAGAGTGGGGGCGCCCCGTTTACGACGACCAAAAGCATTTTGAAATTCTCTGTTTGGAGGGGCAGCAAGCGGGTCTTTCGTGGGAGATTATCTTAAAAAAGAGGGAAGCTTACCGCAAAATCTTTCATCAATTTGACCCTAAAAAAGTCGCTGTTATGACCGATGAGCAGCTTCTGATTACAACGCAAAATAAAGAGATCGTCCGCAACAAACTAAAAGTATTCTCCATCCGAAAAAATGCCCGCAGTTTTTTAACACTTCAAAGCGAAGAAGGGTCTTTTAATCGCTATATCTGGAACTTTGTGGGAGGCAGCCCCCTTCAGTGCCTGGAAATGCGGAGCTTTTCACCCGAAAGTGTTGAGATCTCTAAAGGACTTAAAAAACGGGGGTTTTCTTTTGTTGGTCCCACAATTATCTATTCATATTTGCAAGCAGCCGGTCTAACCTCTGACCATACTCCTAATTGCTTCCTATCAAAGCCAGCTCTGCCTCAATGATCGGAAGAAGAGCATGGGAGAGATCAGCGCCTCTGCAATGATAGAGAGCTTTTAGGGTTCCTTTCCTTCCTTCAAGGCTGTATTTGTTTTCAACTTCTAAGATGTTCTGATACCCCCAATGCCTTGAATCATCCGGCTGAGCAAGAACCAAATCTTTTGCACTTTCTAGTAAAGGCATTGCTCTCTCGAGATCAAATACCTCCGCCACCGCAGAGAACAGTCTAAGAGTAAGATAACTATCTTCCGGAAACTCAGTTTTCAATCGCACTTCGAGGCTCTCAAATTCTTCTAAAGAGTCCCTTCCGTTTTGAAAAATTTCAATTGCTGCCTGGAAGTTCCATGAAGGGTCTTTAATATCCGCACGTGCCTCTCTGGCAAATGAAAGGTTGTATTTTGCAAGATCCATAACCAAAAGGTAGAGGGAAAAGTCATATTCTGTCTGATGTTTAGGATATTGTTCTTTTAATGCCTGGATACGGAGAAGGTATTGAGAAAAGTCTTCTTTTAGTTCTTTAAAGTAGTAAGGATACTGCGCCTGCATGACAATTAAATCTTTCCAAGCATGCACTCCATATTGCCCCGGGAAATATTCCTGATCAGATTTGTGTTCAAGCAAGTCCTGGATATTTTCGCGGAGAGACAGTACCACTTTGTTTGCAAGAGGATGCTTTGCTTCTCCGACATACTTCCCGAGCCTTGATAAATAATGATGCACCGTTAAGGGTTGCATATCCTCCGTTTTTTTCATGATCATCTCATAAGCAGAATACAGAGTGCAGGGAAGTTCGGGCTTATGATACTTAATTTCGAATCTCGCCAAATCAAGAATCTGAAAAACCATTCCTTGGGATGGATCTGACCATTTAATGAGCTGTTGATAAAGCTTTTCCAAAGTCTTGTCAGAATCAACAAAACCTCTTCTTTGTTCCTCTTCATAGATTTGTATCACTGTTTTCGGATACAGATATTTGATTTCTCCTAAAGCCCATTTAGCTCTTGTCAACGTTTCACGTGCAATCCCCCCCTCTTCAAACGTTGAAACCATGATATAACCCTCGGCTTTTGTTACAGAAAATTCAATTTTTGCAACATATTCCTTGGCTAGTTGGGGATTTTGGGAAGCAATTCTTTCTGCCATCTTTAGATAAGCAGCATCATGATAGAATTTATAAGGGTTATCAAGAATACGTTTTTCGAGCAGAGCGCACTTTTCCTTTATCAGATCTTCCCGGAGGTTAGGAGAAATCGCGCGATGCAGGCGCTCTTCTTCAACAAGACGGACCGTCCCAGAGCACGCGCCAGGATTTTGATAGGTTGCAACCGCTTCGTCTTTTTCTTCTCGAGGAGACTCTTCCAAAAAGCTTAAATTCAAAATATTTGTATCATTTTCTATAGCTTCAATCGACATCTTAACCCCTTTGTCTTAGAGAGTGGTGGAGTTTAGTATTATTAACATTTATTTATCTATTTTTTTTACCTGAAGGAGTTTATACTACTGCCGATTAATTAATGGAGCGAACTGTAAATGGAAGTTGAAGAAACAACCGATTTTGAAGTACCAAATTTTGAAAAACATCCCTTGTATGACCTGCCCGGAGAAATGGGAAAGCATGTTGTTCGGATGGAAAATGCAGAAAATGTGGTATGTGATTTTGGATCTCACTTTCATGGATTTGGCAAAGGACTCATCAAGGGAGGAAACCTTTGTTTCCAAACCCGAAAAATTGAAGATAAAGAGTGGACCTTGCTTGATTTTAAGGTCAATACTGTTGCCCGCCTTTTTCTTGAACGGATTATCCGCCACTACTCCCACAATCTCAACCGTGGAGAAGCCATCCCCTATCATATCCTAGAACAACACTCATGCATTGAAAAAGTAGAGGTTGAGGATGCCAAACTTTCAGATCCTCACTTTCCAAAACATATTCTCTCTCCCGATGCAAAATGTTTAAAAATTACAGTGTACCCCTTAGGATTAATCTACATCGGGAATGATGCGAAAGGACACTTCCCTAACCATTCACGCCATATTGTCGTTCAAACACCACAACAAGACTTAGTAACCTTTCATAAAATCCTCGCCGTTCTCGGGCTTCAAAAAGTCTTGGTCCCCAACTCTCCTGCTGATCACGAACGAATGAAAATAGCTACTCTTTTTCGCACTTTCTTCCCTAAGGAAGCAACACGTTTTGAGAGATCTAACGATCTTTTTACAATGGGCATCGCCAATTTAAAAAGGCACGTTATCGATTTAGCACCCCCAATGAAAATGATCCTTAACGACTACCTGCCAAAAATGGGGGAAGCAGAAATCCTTCCCGGAAGAAAGCGGATTACAACTCCTGTTACAGATCTATTAGCCACAAACACCCGCCCACTGCGCTTGATGACTGCCATGACAGGAGATGACTCTGTCCCCCAAATTGCAAATATCTTGAAGTTAGGACTCCTTTCTCAAGAGCTACGCCGTCATCTTGAGCTGGGCGAAATCGGTATGTCAAATGAAGATGATGCGGAGGTCGGATCTGATGACTCGGTCTTTATTCAGATTCTATCAAACACAAATGAGCAACTTGATGGGGGCTATTATTCCAATATGCACATCATCCTTTCAAAGGAAGTTCTTAATACCGGAACGTATCAATACTTCTATGATAGCTTTGGGGATCGAGTTCACGCCAACTACGAAAACCGCCCTACAATTTTTGAACTTGTAAACTCTCTTACAAAAAGACATGTAAGCCATGAAATCATGGTGAAAGAGCGCATTCCTCCGAAGTTTATTGAACAAATCGTCGTTGTTGACGAGCGCCTAAAGAAGGAGTTGATCGATCATCTCCGCGCAAAAGGACTGATAGAGAATGACGCGGTTTTAGGAAAAACGCTCGATTCTTTTATCGTCACGCGTGAAGAGTACGATCCCTCCTATACAAGAAGAGATCCGTCCTATAGCTCGTATTAAATCAGCGACAGCTCTGAAACAACACCCCATGACTTAAGACCTTTAAAAGAATTTTCTTATGTAGTAAGGTCAAAGCCTTGGTCTTACTACACCTGACCATGTGTGCACTAGACATTTCCAATACTTTCTAGCTAGGTTTGCACAAACAGTAGGTAAAAATTTTATAAGGGTGCCTGCTCTTTTGTTTACTATACAAGGGACTAAAATGGCTTTATGGTTTGTTAGCTTGATA
>Ga0180434_10003077_pt1 | contig 21493 bp, 13 predicted proteins | sample SS_ome_7_FD_132453 | JGI IMG/M metagenome (GOLD analysis project Ga0180434, IMG submission 132453) | Hypersaline lake sediment archaeal communities from the Salton Sea, California, USA - SS_1_D_2 metaG | ecosystem: Environmental > Aquatic > Non-marine Saline and Alkaline > Hypersaline >...
ACCTGATCTGGTACAACACCGAAAAACGACATCGGGGAATTAATAAATTATCACCAATGCAGTATTATGTTAAAAGACTGATGAAAAACAACCAAAAGTCCAGTATGTTATGGACGCTTACATCCCCTTGACAAAAATATCTCCATGTCTATAACTGAAGATGCAGTGGAATTGTGCAGTTATCAGCCGACCGGAGGACCGCACGCCCTTTTCAGGCTGCCCGAGCAGAAAGAGTGGTGGTCCCGGAAGGTCTCGGATCGGGTCCGGGGCAAAGAGCAGCCCCGGCCCGACGACCGCCTCTACCGGTGCCGGCAATGCGGCTTTGCCATATCCTCCCGGCAGGCCCGTCTCAAGGTCTGCGGGAGCACCACCCACCGCTTCGTCAACCCCGTTGGCATCCATTTCCATATCCTCTGTTTTTCCTCTGCCCCGGGAATTTTCAACCATGGGGAATTCACCTCCCAGTTCAGCTGGTTCCCCGATTACCAGTGGTGCTATTCCCACTGCGCCAACTGTTTCACGCATCTGGGATGGTTCTACCGCAAAGACCGGGACGGGTTTTACGGTCTGATCATCGACAAACTCAAGGAAAGCCCTTCCGCCTGATCCATGGGGCGGGATTTTACGGGGGAAAGAGATGAGGATTTTTTCGCTTCCTGATATTTGTTTTTTTGGCAATTTCACTTATAATAAAGTCCAGAAATGGTACAAGACAAGGGTTCATTGAAGGAAACATCGGTTATCCGGCTGTTACTGGCCATTTACAACCAGCAGAAAACCGGCCTGCTGCACCTGATCCGGGAGGACATCGCCAAGATTCTCTATTTCAAACGGGGCCGGCTGATCTGGGCAATATCCAATTCAGAAACCGATCGGCTGGACAACATGCTGCTGGCCAATGGAAAGATCAGCCAGGAGGCGCTGGACGATCTGGTGATGAACGAATCCGGAGACGAGGATTCCATCAGCAAGGCCCTGGTAGAGAAAGGATTCGTCAGTCTGAAGGAACTGATCAGCCTGACCAAAATCCAGCTGGAACGAATTATTTTCAGTGTTCTGCGTTATCGCGACGGCGAATACCAGTTCGTTCAGGACCAGCCCCCCAAGCGCCTGCTCAGCCTGGATGCAGACATCACCAGCTTTATCCGCAATTTCATCCTGGACGAGCTCTCGGAAAGTGATATCTGGAAAGAGTTGAAATCTCCCCGGACGATTTACCGTAAGAACGATAAAATTGCACCGGACAAATTCAATTTTTCCAAAAAACAGCTGGAACTGCTGCAATCCTTTGACCAGGGGAAGCCCCTGGAAAAGGTGATGGAACGATACAGTTCCGCCCACAAGAATTCCCTTTTAAAAATCATCTATTTCTTCGCCCTGGCGGATCTGATCATCACCGAGGATTCGAAGGAAGAGGAAGAGGAAAAAAAGAAGAATCGCCAGCCACCGGAGGATGACTTCGAACAAAAGACCGGTGATCACTTTGATTCCATCATGGCCGAACCCGGGCAGCCTCTGGTCCCGGAAACCAAAGATCAGTATACCTTCGGTGAAGAGGCCCAATGGCCCGAGGCCGAGGAGGCCAAACCGCTGGAAATCGATCTGGAGCACGCCCCCGAAGCGCCACCTCCCCTTCCCCCGGAATCTTCTGAAAATTCTGAAAGCGTGGAAGAGATGATCCGCGAGGAAGAAAAAAACCGCCACCGAAGCCGCCGGGGCCTCTGGTTTCTGGTCATGCTGCTGATCCTGATCGGAGGCGGGCTCTGGCTTTACTTCAGCGGAACCCTGGATTCCCTGATATCCTCCACTTTCGGGCAGCACCGAAGCCGGCCGTCATCCACGGCACTCCCCCCCCCTCCGGACAGCCGCCGCCTCCTTCAGTCCCCTGAGGTGGCCTCCCCCCTCAGGGCCCAAAAACCGGTCACCCCTTCCCCATCGGACTCTTCCGATTCCCGCCCGATTGACTCCCCTCCTCCGGCGACCGATCCCCGACAGTCACTGCTACGGGGAGATCTGTCGGCCGCCGCCCGGATCTGGAAGGAGCAGGTCTCCCGGAGGGGCATTCAATACAGCATCCTGCTGGAACTGGACTGCCTGAAAGAATCCGTCCTCAAGGCCTACGAAAAAATGGAACGCAATCCCGGTTTCTTCATTCTGCCCCAGAAAAGGGAAAGCAAAACCTGCTACCTGGTGCTCTATGGCCGGTACATGGACGAAATCAGCGCCGAAAAAGCCCTGCAGGAAATCCCCGATTATTTTTTCCTTCAGCAGAACCCGCCGGTCATTATCCCCCTGGTCCGTTATCTCAAGTGAACCGATAGCGGCTAAAGAACGAGCTGGACCGACAGCAGGATACTGCGTGGAATCTGTAATTCCGCCGCCGGACGTCCCAGTTCCCGGAAAAAAACGTACTCGGAGAGCTCTGAACCAAAATCCAGCAGGTTGAAAAAGGATACCGACACATTGACCTGCCGGCCCAAAACCGCCAGGGAATAGCCGATTTTGACATTCAGCTCGGAAAGATAATCCTCCCGGGGACCGGGCTTGTTGCCGTACTGATCCTCGGCCTTGATGGAATGATAATAAAGCTGGTGCTGACCGTCCAGTTTTGCATGTTCAATGAAAGCAAAGGGGTTCCCGTCCCGGTATTTCAACCCCACACCCAGATGACAATTTGGAAACAGATAAAATCCGAAAAAACACCGACCGACGAAGGCCCGGTCCCCGTCCAGACGCCCGTAGGAACGAGGCAGGGAGTTGGGGTTGGCGGTGGATTCACTGATCAGGCCGGTATCGCTGGTCCCGGCTCCGTTTCCAAAGGGAGTGGTTCCCATCCCGATATGGGCCATAAAGGAAAAATTAAAAAACCATTTGTCCGGACGTTGTCCCCTGAACTGCAGGTAAATCTGGGCATAAAAGGGATCTTCTTCACCGGTAAGATTGGACAGGACATGGTCCCGAAACGGTTGGTCATAAAAATAGACATCCCGTCCCTCCACCGGCCGGTACCCGCCATACTCTTCCGTAAACCGCACCCGGAGGCTGTGGGCAATCCCCTTGTAGATCCCTTTGAGCCGGAACTGCCAGAGAGGCCCGAGACGTGAATTCAGACTCAACAGAAAGCGGTGGCGGACCGGGACCTTCAGGTCCGGATCCAGTTGATGGTACCGCCCCCCGGTAAACCCCAGCGGTTCCCCTTCTTCCCCGGGATCGCAGGATCCGTTGGCATTTTGATCTGTCCACTGGTAATAGGTCCCGGAAGGCCGGTTGGTTTCCAAAAAAAAGTTCACATTTCCCTGCAACCGGTAGGGCAAAAAACCGTAGGCCAGCAGCAGTCGGGTCCGCTTCTTTTTGAACAGGAGCAGGCCGGCATCAAAGCCCAACGACCGGTCACTGAAGTTGTTCCGGTTCTCCTGAAAGGAGAGACCCTGGTAATCGAAGAACAACCGTCCCCATCCTTCCACTTGTTCGCTGATGCTCCATTTCAGCCGGGTTCCCAGGCTCAGCCACAGGTTGTGGTTACGGTAACGCTCACCGGGATCTTCCCAACGCAGCAACCGGACGGGCTCCTGATCAAAAAACAGGCAATGATGATGATGGCTCCATTCATTTCCCTGGATACTCCCCCAGGAAACGGAACAATAAGGAGCCATCCAGAACCGGTCCTGCCGACCGGGGAAAAACCCGGTGCTCTCGACGTCCCCCTGGAGGGTGACAGCGGCAAAATCTCCCAGACGGTTTTCAATCCCGATTCCCTCGCCGTCATTGTCCATCAGATCCTTGCTATAATCAGGATAGGCGGAACCGATATTTTCCCACTCCCAGGTCACCGCGCCCCGAAGAACAAATCCAGGAAACCGAAAGGATCCGCCAATTACCGAGGAAATCCCCTCCACCTCCCCCGTCTCCTGGGGAACCCGCCCCAGTTCGGCGTCCTGATGAGACCGGGACCGGGCATTGAGCAGGGTGAAGGCCTCCCAGTTCAAAATACCGGGTCCCCGCTTTTGCAGTCGGGCTCCCAGCATCAAGAGGCCGGCATCTTCTTCGAAGGTTTTTTTGCCCGGATTGAAATCGTTGAACTGACGGCCGGCCCGGTAATAGGAACCGGCCAGGGAAAATCGCATATGATCCCCCAGGGAACGGTCCAGGGAAAGATCGATGATGTGGTTGTGCAGGTATTTGCGCCGGGTCTCATAGAGCATATCGTCCCGGTTCTGCGCATGGTTGGTATGAAACACCGGGCCCAGGGACGAATAGGATCCCAGATTGGGAAAGGCGGAGATCAGCCGCAGCCGGATCCCGGGCTTTTTTTCCCCTGAATGATCGAACCGCAGGCCGTACCTCCGGGCAAGAGGGGTTTCGGTCTGAAGACTGAGGTGATCGGTAAAGCCCAGGGGCAACACCACCGCTGTCGATCCGGGATAAAGGAGTGAATTCAGTCGGATCCCCCGGTAATACCAGTTGAAAAAAACCTGCGAATCGCCTTCGTAATAGACCCGCGGATGATCGGACAGGGAAAATCCCCCGGATTCCTCCATCAGCAGGACCGTGTCCGGGAAATAGTTCTCCAAAAAAGAAGGGAAAAATTCTCCTCCCGGCAGCCAGAGCCGGTAAAAAGAAGAAAATGAACAATCCAGTTCACCGGTGGGATCGGCCCCCAACCCGAAGCCTGCCAGCATGGTCAGCAGCAGCATCAAGGTCACTTTGGTTTTCATTGGTCAATCCGCCTCCAGAAACGGCTCACTTAAGGTAAATTTTAAAGGTCTTCTCGGACCGGTTGCCCCCATGGTCGCGGATGCCGACACGGATGATATTCCATCCCCGTTTCAGTGCCCGCAGGTCCTGCAGCCTGACCATCCGCCGGTCCGGGTCGTATTCGGCCCGGACTTCCCGTTCGTTGATATGAATCCTCAGGTACCGGTCGTCAACTCCTTTTCCCTTGTCCAGGATCCGGATCGGAAGCATTTCCAGTTCTTCCAGCCGGCTGGAATTCAGCTTGAGCAGAATGATGCGGGGGGGAAAATGATCCCGAAGCAGGGCAAACACACCCGAATGCAGCACCCGGGTGGCGTAGGTATCGCCCCGGGAATTCAATCTCGAGTAGCGGTAACTCCAGGTCTGTTTTTGTTCCCGGTACTCAAAAATCCCCAGTTGTTTTTTTCTCTCCAGCGTCGGATCAAAGGAAAATGCGTAGTCCACCCGGTCCAGGAAGGGAAAATGAAAGGGGGCCAGCTCCACCGGCCCGGCCACGATCTCGTACTCGGAAGCTGCGTTCCGTTCCCGGAACAGCAGCACCTTGGGCAATCGAACCGACCGGCGGGCGAAAACCGCCGAAAAATCACCAAAGGTCACCTGGCGGGCCAGGCCGGGAATCAGCGATACCAGCCGGAGAGTATGGGAAATTTCCTTGATTGCTCCCCGTTCATCCATAAGGATGAAACCCAGGTGCATCCGGGGATCGGGGGTCAGGGGCGAGAAGACGAAATAGGGATCCCCCCCTCCCGGAAGGGCGCAAAACTGCTCTTCCCGCTCTCCCTGCCGGATCCGTAGGCGAATGTTACCGGTGTCCCCGGGGAAATCCCGGCAGCTCAGGAATATGGTGTTTCCGTTGACAAAGGTCGAAAAATCCAGATCCCGGTATTCCCGGAAATGGTCGGCGTGCCGCGGAAGGTAAAAACGCCGCTTGAAATAGGGGGTATCATGGTGAATGAAGGACACCTGCAGAAAAACCGGCGGGCGCGGCGATTCGAAAGGCACAAAAAGCGGACGCCCGGCCGGGTCGGACCGGTGGGGCAGGATGTACTCCCCCACCGGGTTGAGGTCCCGGTCCATCAACTCCAACCGGAGCGATCCGGGCAACCCCCCGCTGAGGGAATCGATAACCAGCCGGAGGCCTTCATTCCCAAGCTGGAGATCTCTCAGGGAAATCACGGGGGGATCGTACTTGACCAGGTGCACCTCCCCGACCGTCCGGTTTCCCTGGTAATCACCCACGGCCACCTTCAACCGGTGCCCGCCGGCCGTCAGCTCCGCGAGCAGGGAAGAAAGGGACTGACGGTATTTCTCCAGCCCGTACCCCGGCTGGGAAAACAGGTTGTAATAAGGCGCGCCGGGACTGGAATGCTGCAGGTCGTAAACAAAACCCAGCTGGTTGTTGTCCGCCCAGGCAAACCGCCGGTTATGCAACTGAAAGAAATGATGGTCATCGATCCATGCGTCGATGATATAGGGCGCCACGTATTTGCCGGTGTCGGATATATCCAGGGCATTGACCACCGGTTCGAAACTGCCGGAGAAATAGATACTGCCCAGGGCGGGGTGAATTCCCCCGATCGGAGCGCCGAATCCCAGCTGGATTTCACCGATCCGGGTATTGATCAGGGACCCATCCCCGGTACGGATCAGGATCCTTTTCAGGCGCGGTGGGTGGGGATCCCCTCCCGGCAGTTGAAGGTATTCCATGGGATTCACCGCCCGGTCCCCGGGATCGCGGATTTCCAGGTGAAGATGGGGAAAACCGGACCCCGTTTCACCGGAGAACCCGATCAGGTCCCCTTTGCTTACCAGTATCGGAGACTGGAGTTCGTGGTTGCCGAAATATTTTTTACCGGTCCGTTCCCGGACCCGGCCGGCGATCTGGGCAAGGGTGTGATTGAAACGCTCCAGATGAAAGTATTTGGACAGATAGCCGTCGGTATGCCGGATGTATACGCCGTTTCCGCTGCCCCTCTTGACGGAACGGATTCGAATCACGCTGCCATCGGCAATGGCCATCACCGGATAGCCGGTCTGCTGATGGGTGCGCAGGTCCACCCCGGCATGAAAATGATTTCCCCGGTACTCCATGAAACTGGAACTGAAGCCGTTGTAAATTCCAAGGGGCCAGTGGTAACGGGGCTGATCGGCCAGAATCCATCCGGCGGCAAGCGCGATGCCCGGTACGGTCCAGGCAACGATCCGCCGCATCCTTTTTGGAATCATAGAGAATGATAGCAGAGGAGTAAATTTTGTCAATCAGGGCCGACCCCCCCGGGAAATACTGTCGGGGGGGAGGGCAATCCCGGATTCTTCGTTACGGGATTGCCTTACCGCACCTTCAGGCTGATCAGACTGATCAGGGTGAAGATGATGGCGATGATCCAGAACCGGACCACAATCTTGGATTCGGTGATGCCCAGAAACTGGTAGGTATGGTGAATGGGGGCCCGGTAGAAAAGTCGTCTTTTCAACAATTTGATCCCGATGTAATCCTGGATGAAAACCGATATGAATTCCAGAACAAATACGCCCCCGGCAATCAGGAAAAGGACTTCCTTTTTCAGCAGCACCGCGGTGGTGGCAATCGCTCCACCCAAAAAGAGGGCCCCGGTGTCTCCCATGAAAATCTGCGCCGGATAGGTATTGAACCAGAGAAAGGCCCCCAGGGCCCCCATCAGGGCAGCCAGGGCCACCACCAGTTCCTCTCCCCCTTTGATATGGGGAAACATCAGATACTGGGCCACCTTGAAGTTGCTTAGAACATAGGCGAAAACGGCGTAAACCAGTATGGTCAGGGAGGCGGGAACCGTGGCCAGGCCGTCCAGGCCATCCGCAAAATTGATGGCATTGGCGATGCATATTACCACCAGGACCACAAAGGGATAATAGAAAAATCCCAGGTCGAGAACAGGAACCTTGATGAAGGGTACAAAGAGCTTGGTCACGATATCGGGTGGATAAATCGCGGGCTGCTGTGAGAGTACCAGCAGGCTGAGAATGATCCCGAAGAGAATTTGAAAAAAGAATTTCAGACCCCGGTTCATTCCCCGGTCGCTGCCACCCCGGATTTTTTTCAGGTAGTCATCGCAAAATCCCAGGGAGGTGAACCAGAATGCCGAAAACAGGAAAATCCCCAGGAAAATATTGTCCAGTCTCCCCCAGAGCAAAACCGACACAAAAAAAGAAAGAAATATAATGATCCCTCCCATGGTGGGGGTCCCATCTTTGTTCTGGTTGGAGATGTCCCCGTAATCCCGACTCTGATCGCGAAAATTCAGCTGGTAGATGATCCGGATCAGCTTTCCGCCGCTCAGTATGCCGATTAAAAAAGAGGTCAGGATGGCCATCAGGGCCCGGAAGGTAATGTAATCAAATACCCCCTTCCCGATAAAATCCGGCAGTTGCTTGATCAGCCAGTCAATCATTTATTCTATCTCCCGGTATATCCTGTTGATCATCGATTTGATCCGAAAACGGGGTTCCAGGTGGTTGGAGGTGATCAGAATTCTCTGCAGGTAGGCTTCAACCCCCTCCCGGTCCAGTTTGCCCCGCTGGTAAAGATCGCTCAGGGTGTTCAGGAAGGTTTCCCGGAGAATGGAATTGGGATGCAGCAGGAATGCCTCGCAGGATTCCAGCTCCCGGCAATCGCCCTTGCGGCCGATCATCCTGAGCACCGCTTTTTTCTCCTCGACCATTCCCGACCGCAGAATCCGGTGGATCATGTTTTTGAAATCCGTGAATTCCGATTCCGGCATCCGGCGCCTCAGCAAATCCAGGCAGGCCACCCTCACCTCGTAGTAAGGATCCTTCAGCAGTCGCTTCATCAACTGCCGGATACGGGGATTCCATATTTCCAGGGCGCCCAATGCATGGACAGCATTGCGCCGGACAAATCCGTTCCGCGGACGGGAATTCAAAAGATCCAGCAGGTACCCGCTCTTTTCTACCAACCGGAAAAGTCCGATCAACTTAATTCCCACGTTTTGCACTTCCCAGCCGGGATGGGCCAGGTAAAGGTCCACCTTGTACCGGTAATCCTGCCGGTATTTTTCCGGATTGTTTCCCGCCCGAGAGAGAAATTCAAAGGGAGTCAGCAGGAAGATCGGTTGATCGCCGGACTTGATTCTTCTCCTTCGTTTGAAAAACAGGACGTTGGTATTCTTGAACATCAGGGAGGATAAAAAGTATACGCTGATTCCCACGAAGGACAGGGATATCAGAATAAAGAGGTTCTTGAGGAACAGGGACTGGAATTCGATCCGGGAAAAAACCATATTGCTGAGAAATAGAACCAGCAGCATGAAGATCCCGGACACCAGGGTTTTGGATAGATTCAACAAGAGGTTTGGATAAGAGATGGGAATGGATTCCCGTTTGAGCCGGTGGATCAGGACCGCGATCCGGACCCCGGCAAAAATCAGAAAGGATAGAGAAGTGGCCAGTGCCAGGCCGGCGAAGGTCAGGGAGGTTTTCACCAGCAGGATCGCCAGTCCGATGTTGCAGGACAGCATGAAAAAATTCAGGAAGACCGAAGTTTTAATATCGATACGGGCGGAAAATATCCGGGTGGAGAAGGCATGGATTCCCCATCCCACCAGACCGACGGCGAAAAACCGGAGGGCCAGGGCCGTCATCCGCACATCCTCCAGGTTGAACTGTCCCCGTTTGAATACGACGATCACCAGCGGCTGGGCCAGGATCAACATCAGAATGGAAATGGGAAGCAGAAGAAAAACATTGATGTTGATACCGTCCTCAAAGAGCTGTTTGGCCTTTTTTTTATCAAAAAGGGCCACCCTTTCGGAAAATTCTTTGAGAATCACCGAGTTGATCGCCTGTGATATCAGGGAAAAGGGAAGGCGAAAGATGAGCAGGGCATAACTGAGGTAGCTGATGGCGCCGATCATCAAAGAAGAGGCCAGAAACTGGGAAACCACCTCTGAAATTTTGGATAGAATCACGTCGATGGTAATGGGCGTGATCTGGGCGTAGTACTTCTTGTTCACCGGGGATGCCATCTTCAAAACCGGTTGGTAGGTGAAGGCCAGGGTCCGGTTCTGAAACAAATGGTATATGAAAGGGAGCAGGAACAGCAACTGAATGATTCCTCCAAAAATAATCCCCCATCCCAGGGAATACAATCCCAGGGAACGATGAAAAAGCAAAATAAAGAGAATGATTCCCAGGGAAAAGAAGGATGCTGAAAATTCCGCGATACCAAAACGGTTGAAGGCTTTCAGGAAGGTGGTGATGATGGCACTGACGGTCACGATAAACAGGAAGGGGAACATGATCCGGGTCATGCTGACGGTATCCGCCACCATCCCCTTGGCCACGAATCCCGGGTAAAAACTTCTGATCAAAAAGGGAGTAAATACGATCCCCAGGATCACGAATACCAGGGAAGCCAGGAGGTTGAAGTTGACAATGGAAGAGGCGGCTTCCCAGCTCTTTTTCCGGGGCTGACGGAGAAAAGTCCGGGAAAAAACCGGCAGGAAGGCGTTTTCCAGGGAATTTTCCGCCACTACCCGGCGCATCAGGTTGGAAATGGTCAACCCCACATTGAAGATATCGGTAACCCGGCCGGCACCGAACAAGGCGCTGATCACCACGTATCGCAAAAATCCGAAAATACGGGAAAAACCAATACCCAGGGAAGAACCCATCATCTTTGCCGGCAGGGATTTTTTTTTCAACCGGAGGGTTTCGACCTTTTCCGTGTACTGCTTCAGGATCAGCTGGCAACCGGCCGCATCGATCACGTCTCCCACCTGAACCGGAGTGACTTTCTCCACCGGCTTCCCGTTCACCCGAATTTCACCCCGCACTCTCAGGAGCATGACCCGGTCCCGGTCCTCGAGCTGTTTCAGCTTGAACAGGACCCGATGGGACGCATTTCCCAGGTAAAAATCAGAGAAAGGAGTATTGCCCACCGAAGTAAGGTCGAAAAGCAGTTCATGGGTTTTTTCCCCTTCCTCTTCCTGCAGGTAGAAGGATTTGATCTCCTGGGATTCTCCCGCCTGATCTCGTCGAACGATCTCTTCCAGTTCTTTCAATATAATGTCACAGCTGTCCTGGGTTTCCAGACGTTTCAGATGGCTTTTCATCTGAAAGAGTTTCCCGGAGACGGAAACAAGTTCCCGAATCCGGTGCAACAGCACCTCCGGATCGAGGCTGAGGGCCGGGCCGGGACTGGCGGGATCAAATTCCTCATAGATCACCGTGCCCCCCCCCATCTTTTCCACTTCCCGGGCGTTCTGCAGCTGGTGATCGAGGGGGACATCCAGTTTGGGAACCATGATCGACGGCAGGGCCACACTGGTAATTTCCTTGATGGTACCGGCCCCGGCCCGGCAAACCGCCAGATCGGCCATGGAATAGATCTCATCGATATTGTCGAAATATTCCCGGATGATCAGCCGGCCTTCGATTTCCGGCGACAATCCCCGGGCCTGGATCCGATGCAGGGTATCCTCATAGGCCCGGTATTCACCGGAATACCCCCTCCCGGTCGCCATTACCACGGTAACACCGGGCACCGACAAAAGCGAGGGAAGAATTTCGCAAACCGCATTGTTGATGGTTTTGGAGCCCCGGCTGCCGCCAAATACAAAGATGACTTTGTTCTTCGGGGGGATCTTGAATTTCTTCTTGATCTCCTCCCGGTCTTTCAGGTAGATCAGTTTTCGCAGCGGGTAGCCGGTGATCACCACTTTTTCCGGGTCAAAGTACCGGGCGGCACCGGGAAAGGAAACCCCGATGCGGGTGGCAAATCGGGCGATAAACCGGTTCATGCGTCCGGGGACCGCATTCTGCTCGTGGACAAAAATTTTAATCTTCAGCAATGCCGCGGCCATCAGTACCGGAGCCGTTACGTAGCCGCCGCTGCCCACCACCACCTGGGGTCTGAATTTCCTCAGCAGCAAGATGCTTTTGACCATCCCCAGAAAAATCACTCCCAGCGCCGCCAGGGTGCGAATTCCCCTGTTTTTATCCGGCATTCCCATGGAGGGCACGGTCTTGAAGGTGATCGGATGGGCACTGTCCCGCATGATCCGGTTTTCGGCTCCCTTCCGGTTGCCGATGTACAGGACCTGCAGGTCCTCGTATTTTTCCCGGAGGGTTTCGTATATGGCAATGTTGGGATAGATATGGCCGCCGGTGCCGCCGCCGGTGAAGGCTATTTTCTTGATGGTCATGGTTATCGTCTTGCTTTAATCCATCTATTATAAAAGATTAGGGGGTGTAATGAAAGTAAAAAAACACCCAAATTCAACCCGGGAAAGCCCCCTCCGGGAAGCGAGGTCTTACTCCTCCGTCCGCAGTCCGAAAGCCTGGTCGACGGGCAGCGAGAAAATGGGACCGACCCCCGGCTGATCCAGGTCTCCGGCGATATCTTCGACGATATCCTTGATCATCTTCACTTGAGAAGCCTTGACCGCCGAAATGATCAGCTTGTTTTCCGGACTGCTGCCGGCAAAGGCATCCTTCAGGCCCGCAAAAATCGGAATGCTGTCCCCGATCAAATGCCCCATGCCTTCGGAACTGAGCACCGTGGCCCCCGGGATTCCATTCTCCAGGAAGGCGGAAAGGATATCCTCCAGATACTCAATCTTGTTGAGGAAGATCAGCACCAGCTTCATGACTACCCCAGGTGATCCTTCTCAAAGTCCGCGATGGCCTCGATCACTGACCCGGGTTCCCGGCTGTCGACAATCCGCCCGGTCAGCTGACGGTTTCGCAGCACCCGGGACAAACGGGCCAGGAAGCGAAGATGAAACTTGACGTCATCGTGAGGAGACACAAAAAGGAAGAACACCTTCACCGGTTTCTCATCCAGGGAATCAAACATCACCCCTCCGGGGGTCACATAAACCCCCAGCCAGATGTCATCGATCCCCTCCACCCGGGCATGGGGAATCGCCAGTCCCCTGCCTACCGCCGTGGAGGCCACCTTTTCCCTTTCCACCAGTTCCCCCAGTACCCGCTTTTTCATGGCAGCGGAGGGGAATGAAAAGAGCTGCAACAGCTCTGCCAGGATTTCTTCCTTGGTGCCCGGTTGCAACTCCCCGACCTTTACGTGCTCTTCTTTTAAATAATCGATGATCTTCATTTCACGCCACCTTGCGGATTCCATTATAGCATAATTATCAACCTCCCGGAACCGGGAGCGCCGGGGTCAACCGGCCCGTCCGATCTCTCCGGTGTTTTTCAACCCCTGCTTGAGGGTGATGGGACCGATGATCTGATTGATGGCGATGGTGGCGATCAGAATGGACTGGATGGGAATTCCCAGATGCGGGAACCGCCGCACGATCTCCGCTGCCAGTCCCAGGCTGACCCCGGCCTGGGTGACAAACCCCAGCCATACGTTGCGGTAGATTTTCGGTTCTTCCCCGGCCATCCGTCCGCTCAGGTTCCCGCCCCAGTAAAACATCAGGATCCGGACTCCGACGATCACCAGACCCACCACCCAGCTTTTTTTGAGTACCTCCACATTGATTCCGGCTCCGATGATGACAAAAAAGGCCACGTATATCGGAAGAGACACCTTGTCCAGACGGGCGATGAACTGGTCTCCCTGGCTGGAAAAATTCTGCACGGTAAATCCCGCCATCATGCATATCAGGAGGGGCTCAATTTCAATCCCCACCGACAGCACATTTTTCATCACCACTGCCAGATAGTGAGAGAACTTGATCACCACAAATCCCATGGTCACCACCACCACCGGAAATTCTATACGGATCTTTCTCATCAGCAGGATGATCCCCTTGCCCAGCAGATACCCCGCCGCCAGGGCGATCAGGATCTCTCCCAAAAGCTCCAGCCCGAAAATCAGGTTAAATCCCTCCTGGCCGTTTCCCGCGACCAGCAGACCGGCGATGGAAACCACCACCGCAAAGAGCATGATGATGATCACATCCGTGGCAATGGAAACCGAAAGAACGATATCGCTGTAATCCCCTTTGGAGCGGGTTTCATTGATAACGGCGATGGTGGAGGAGGGTGAACGGGCCACGGCGATCACGCCGAATACCGCGGCCACAGCCAACCGGGACAACGGCGTCAATTCCCCCATAAAGGGATAAAACCCCATGAGCAGGAACATCGCCAGGGTCACTCCCAGGAATACCACCAGGGTCACCCCGGTGATCATGTAGAGGATGGAACGCATCTTCTTTTTCAACTGCCGGTAATGAAGTTCCGCTCCGGCACAGAAGGCGATGAAGGCCAGGGCCAGGCTGTTGATAAAATCCAGATTTTCCACCGTCTCCAGGGTAAGAAAGCCCAAAAAATAGGGCCCGAAGAACAGACCCACCAGCATGTATCCGGTGATCTTGGGCAGACCGAAAAAAGCGGTGATTTCCCCGGCGATGAACCCGATCAACAGCAGAAAGCCCAGGTGGAAGGAAAGAGATACCGGATTGGGGAAATCAATCAGGTTGCCGGCGCTCACCAGAACCACCAGGCCCATCAGCACACCCAGAGACAGAAGTTTTCCCTTCATGGTCACCCCGGCCGGGAGATTCTCCTCTTCCGGATCTCACAGTCCGTCTTGCTGAAAAGGGACATGATCAGGCTGGGGCTGATCAGCTCGTTGAGAATGGCGGAGAACACCAGAATGGAAACCACCGGGTCCGACAGGACGGGATAGAGCAGCTTGAAATTCAACACCAGAACGATGGACAGTCCCCCTTCCGACAACAGTCCCATCCCCAGCCAGGGGGGGACCCGGGCGGCATGGGGGAAAAGCCGGGATCCCAAAAAAGCCCCGGCATTCTTCCCCAGGGTACGAAAAAAAAGGTACCCCAGGGCGAGGGGAAACACTCCGTCCAGGGAAAAATTCCAAATGGCCCCCAGCAGGAGAAGCATAATGATATAGATGGCCTTTTCCGATTGAATCACCACGGAAAGCGCCTGCATCCGTTTTTGGCATATGTTGGCGAAAAAGGTCCCGCACAAAAGCCCGGTAAAGAGGGGGGACAGGTTGGCGGTGGTGGACAATCCGCCGAAAAAGAGCGTCACCCCCACCAGGTATAGGATAAATTCATTGTGGGTGAACCGGCAGCGGGCCAGGAAATAAAGCACCAGCCCGGCAAGCAGGCCGATCCCCAGGGAGAGCGCAAAGGTTTTTGCCATACCGGCCCAGTCTATTCCGGATCCGGCGCCCGTGAATGACTGCGGTGGAAAGAGAGCGATGGCCAGGGAAAACAGCAGAATGGCGAAAATGCCGTCCACGCCGGACATGTACCGCAGCAATTTGATGATATGGTAATCTTTGAACCGGTAATTCTTACTCAATATCGCCAGGGCGGACTGGGCGGTGTTACAGGAGATTGCGGCCAGGACCAGGGCGATAAGCCACTTTTCCCGCACGGGCGTCCGGGTCACCAGGCCGATGATCGACACCAGGGCCGCCGTTACCGTGATAAAAACAGTCAGGGTCGTGATCGTGGTAATGGTGAAATAATGCCGGGCCATTTTTTTAAGTTCACGGAAATTCAGCTGCAGACCCAACAGCGATCCCACCCAGCACATTCCGAAGGTCAGGAGAGGCTGAAGGCTGAAAACAGACTCCGAATCCAGGATATTCAACCCCAGACCCCCAAGAAGGATCCCGGCAAAGATGTACTCGATCCCGGTCAACACGATGTTGCGGAATCCAATGGATACCCTGCGATTAAAATAACTCAACTGGGATCCGACCAGGGCAAAAAGCCCCAGGATCACGATGACCAGTAAGAGTTTCATTTTATATTCAACCCGATCCCCCTCTACCGCCTGTCAGGCCGTACCGGTTCCCGTCGGTTTTCCCTGACCTCTCCTTTGCCTTCCGGTCTTCGGTTACATTCTGTTGAAACTCCGCAGCCTATTGCTCCAGCTCAAAACCCGGTATCCAGGGTGCGCCGGCTTCCCGGGCCTGCTGCAAAAGCCGGGGCAATTCTTTTCCAGTGATCCGGGTCAGATCCATAACAAAGGATTCAAACTGCTCGCCGGCCAGTTCTAACTGCCGGCGGGCAGTCTGGGTGGGCTCGGAATTGCTGCCCGAAACCGTCCACAGGGCCGCCCCCAGCCGACTGTAGATACCCGGAGCGGTCGGTTCGGCGCGTCGGTACCGAGAAGAATCGCCATACAGCCGATCCTGCAGATCCAGCAGGCGGTTTTGAAGGGTTCGCGACACTTCGAGGAGAGAGCGGTTTTCCCCGCGCACCCTCTCCAGGGCCTTGTTCAAATACTGAATCCGTTCCAGGCTCTGATCGATTATCCGGGCGGCACCGGCGACTTTTCGTTGCAGCCGGGCGCATTTTTTTCGAAAATCCAGAAGCTCCCCGAAATCATCCGCGGGAAGACTCACCAGGCCCGGAGCGTAACACTTGAAGGTTCTTCCCTCACCGGCCTGCACTTTCTCCTTCCCGGTAGCCCGGTAGAGTTTGACCGTGTACGTCCCCGGCACGATCGGGTGCCCGCTTCTTTCTCTCCCAAACCCGTAGGAAAAAGGAGAAGGGGCGGGTTGTTCGAGTCGAACCGGCGCCAGTGAAGAATAGGTCAGGTCCCAGTGAACCCGGTGGAATCCCCGGGATACCGGTCCGCTGAGCCGGCGGACGATTTCTCCCTGGGAATCCATGATTTCCAGCAGGATGCGGGGCTTGTCCTCCCGTTCTTCCCGGCGCAGGGTTTCCCAGCCGGGAAAGGACACGTCCTGCCGCTGCTCTGCCCGTTTTTTTTCCGCATCCCGGCGGATGGTTTTCCCGGATTTCAGACTGCTGGACAGATAATAGGTGAAACAGGCCCCGAAGGGGGGATTGGAACCGGAATAAAATCCGTGACCCAGGCTGCCTTTTTCCCCTCCTCCCAGTTTGTCGATGGGGAAATAAGCAGGCACATCCCGTACCGGGAACAGCGCATCTTTCCCGGCATTTATATCCGCCACCCGGCGAAGGGGACTGTAATCATCCAGAATATAGATTCCCCGGCCGAAAGAGGCGGCCACCAGATCATCTTCCTGTGGCTGTATCTTGATATCCCGGAAGGCGATGGTGGGCAGTCCCTTGGTGAACGGCACCCACCGCCCACCCCCGTCGACGGTGTAAAAAAGTCCGAATTCGGTTCCCAGAAAAAGCAGGTCCGGTTCCTGGTAGTCCTGCTCCAGCGCCCATAACACATGCCGTTCCGGCAGGTTGCCGGTCAGGGGGATCCAGGTTTTTCCCCGGTCGGCGCTTTTCAGGATATAGGGAGAAAAGTCTCCCCGTTTGTGGTTGTCCAGCAGAACGAAAACCGTATCCGCCCGGTGCCGGGAGGCGAACACCTCGTTCACGAAAGTACCCTGGGGAACCCCGGGAAATTTTTCAATTTTCCGCCAGGTCCGGCCGCCGTCCGGGGTAACCTGCAGGAGCCCGTCGTCGGTACCGCAGTAAATCAAACCCTCCAACAGGGGGGATTCGGAAATGGTGACCACGTTGCCGTAATAAGACATGGCATCGTTGTCCCAGACGGCGTCCACACTCCAGGTGCGACCCATATATTCCATCTGAAGGCGCTCCCGGGCCCGGGAAAGGTCGCCGCTGATAACCTGCCAGGAATTGCCCCGGTCGTCGCTGCGATACAACCGCTGGGAGGCAAAATAAAGACGGGTGTGGGAATGGGGACTGATGATCACCGGGGAATCCCAGTTCCAGCGGGGCGGGTCTTCTCCGGGGTCCGGCATGGGTTTGATATCCGTGGCTTCGCCGCTCCGTTTGTCATAGCGGGCCAGGTTGCCCACCTGGGATTCACAGTACATGATATCGGGATTTTCCGGATCGATCTGGCAGGAATATCCATCCCCGCCCAGGGTGATGCGCCATTCGCTGTTGGCGATACCGTTCTCGTACAGGGTGGCCGATGGACCCAGTTGGGTACAGTTGTCCTGGGTTCCGCCGATGATATTGTAAAAAGGGCCATTGTTGTCCAGCGCAATGCGGTAAAACTGGGTCAGGGGGAGGTTGGAAACATATCGCCAGCTCTTTCCATGATCGAATGTCTCGTACAGCCCTCCGTCAGAACCGCATAAAATATGCTGGGGATCCCCGGGATCGAAGGCCAGGGCATGGTTGTCACCGTGCTTGTGTTCCTCCGACATCCGATCCCAGTTCTTCCCCCCGTCATCGCTGAACAGGATGTTGATTTCCATGGAGTAAATACGATCGAACTGGTGGGGGGAGGCATAGAGTTCCTGGTAGTAATGGGGACCGGTACTGGGGGTGGTGTAAGCAATCATCTTTTGCCAGCTGCTGCCGCCGTCTTCTGACCGGTAATAGGTGATCCTGCGGATGGCGGTTTCCACCGAGGCGTACAACACCCGGGGATCCTGGGGAGAAATGGCCAGGGCGATCTGACCCAGATCTTCCTTGGGCAGCCCGCGGATGCACTTCTCCCAGGTCTTGCCTCCATCCCGGGTCCGGTAGATGGCGGATCCCGGCCCGCCGTTGATCAGGGCCGCTACCGTCCGTCGTCGCTGGTGGGCGGCGGCGAACATGATCCGTGGATCTTCGGGATGCATGACCAGATCGGTAACGCCGGTGTTCTCGTCGATGGCAAGAATCCGTTCCCAGGTTTTGCCACCGTCTTCGGTCCGGTAGACCCCCCGTTCCCCGCCGGGAGACCAGAGGGGGCCTTCCGCCGCCACGTACACGACCTGGGAATTGTCCGGATGGATCAGAATCCGGTCGATATGTTCGGAGTTTTTCAACCCCATGTTCTTCCAGGTTTTTCCCCCGTCCAGGGATTTGTAGACACCGTCTCCATAGCCCACATGCCGTCCGCTGACATTCTCGCCGGATCCCACCCAGACGGTCAGGGAGCAGTGGGGATCGACGGTTACGCACCCGATGGAATAGGATCCCTGGGAGTCAAAAACCGGCTGAAAGGTAATCCCGCCGTTGGCGGTCTTCCATACCCCGCCGGATCCGGCCGCCACGTACCAGGTTTGAACATCCCCCGGATCGATAGCGATATCCGATATCCGGCCGGACATGAAGGCCGGCCCGATGGAGCGAAAAGCCAGATCCGCCGCCATCTCGGCAACGGTTTTGTCTGATTTTGCCGTATTTTTCCCCGAGAGGGGGATCACCATCAAGAGAATGGCCGGCCAAAGGAAAAATCTGGAAAAATGTCTGTTCATGATACCTCCTGAAATCATCATTTTAACAGAATCGGAACCCGTTGAACAGCCGGCCGGGAAAAATAATTGACTTGTTTTCCCCCCGGCCCTACAATGGAGAATATGCATCGAATTGATTCCTTCGGATTCGGAGAAATCTCGATTAACGGACGGTGGTATCGCCGGGACCTGATTTTATTTCCGGATCATATTCAGTCGGACTGGCGGCGGACCGACGGTCACCTTCTCCAGCTGGAAGACCTGGAAACGGTACTGGTCCGGCCGGTGGGAAAGATCATCATCGGCACCGGCGTATACGGCCGGATGAAAGTGGCTCCCCGGGTAATCCGCCGGCTCCAGGAGGATAAGCTTTCCTTCGAGATCCTGACCACCGACCGGGCCATCGAATCCTACCGGAAAACCGATTCCCCCGCCGGCACCGTCTGCGCCCTGCATTTGACCTGTTAGGAAGCCCGGTGAGGGGTACGGGATAGATGGAAGAATAATATATTTCCTATTCCCCCGAACGTACCGCCCGCACGTAAAATTTGTATTCAAAACTCTTCAGGTAATCGTGGGGCTGGGCAAACCCGCCATCAAAATTGACGATCCAGTAAATCTCCTCGTTCTCACGGTCTCCGGTCCAGATGATGTCCTGCAGCCCGAAGAGGGGATCGATGTTCAGTTTCTTCCAGTACTCCGCCTTCTGGTTGAGGGCCCTTTGTTCCTCTACCAGGGTCTGGGCCTCCTGCAGGGTGGGCAGGCGCCAGTCATCGTAGCCTGAGAACCGCTGTTGATTCTGCCGCTCCAGCCACTGGCGGGCCTCTTCCATGGTCACCTTCTCTTCAGACCCGTAGACCATCCACATCAGCCCGGTGGCCCGGTCCCGGACCACGGCCTGGTTCACCATCTCATAGCGATTGTCGAAGGATCCCCTGCGGTTCAGGTACCGGTCATACAATCCTTTCTCCCGCATGATCGTTCTGGCCTGGTCTTTGTCCAGATTCCGGGCGTAATCAGCGCTCGAGGGGGGGGCGGGATCTTCCTTGCGGGGTTCAGGCGCAGAGACGGTTTCTTCCCGGGGTTCCGGCCGGATTTTATCCATGGTTTGCGGTTCGGATTCCCCGCGGGTCTGCCCGGCGATCTGTCGGGTGACATTTTCCTTGACCTTCAGGGCCCGTTCTTTAAAATAGAGATCGTTTTCCTGCTGCTCCACATCCAGCCTGGGATAGGCGATATAGGCGCTTTTCAGATTGTCCTCGGCTTCCTGGTCAAACCCGGTCTGGAAATAAGTGCGGGCCAGGTGGTAATAGGCCATTCCCAGGTTTTTCTTCTTTTCCTTGATGTCCTTGACCCGGTCGATGTAATCTTTCAGCATGTCGATGGCCCCTTCGTAATCACCCTGAAGGATGTACTTTTCCACCTTCTCCTCCAGGGGTTCATCCGCGGCCCCCTGGAGTAAAAAACCAAAAAGAAATACGGTTGCCGCCAGCAGAACCACCAGGCACCGGCCTCCTTTGAATTGAATCATGGCCTCACCTCCTTGCGCAGGCTTTCGGATATGAAACAGGCGATTCTTCGATCCCTTGCACCTTCGATTTTATATCATGTAGTGCAAATTTTCAACTTCAGCGATACGCCTCATTAAGAAAGGGGACCGGCAAATCTGCCGGTCCCCGAAAAATGATGCTAACAAACCTAATTCAGATAGACCCGCACACCGGCATTGACGGAAAAGAAGGAAACATTCAACTCCAGGGTCTGCTCGCCGATCTGGGGAGCGGTCAACCGGTACAGACTGCCGAACAACCCGTCCCAGCGGGACTGGTTCACCACCTGGTATTGGATGTCCGTTTTTCCGGCCAGGTAATAGTTGGCGGCCACCACGAAGGCGAAGCGGGGGCTGAACTTGATCTCCATGAATCCCTGCACATGGCCTCCGAAGAGAGTGGCGGAAGCGTCGTCCGTGGTGATCTGCACCTTGTAGAAATCCACGTAATACATGGGCCAGGACACCAGACCGCCCTGTCGTCCCACAAAAGCGTCCACGTTCACCTTGGTCAGAAAAAGGGCCCCGCCGACGGCGCCGCCCGCCGAAAAGGTGGGCGAAAAATCCTTGCGGAAGAAGATGTCCAGGGTCAGGGGCATCACGCTGATATCCCCGGTGGAATCCCAGGGGGGGCCTCCGCCGAAGTCGACATCATCGATATCCAAGGAATCGCCTCCCAGGAAGGCACCCCAGGTCCAGGAGAGATAATAGTCGTTGACCAGGTCGACATTCTGCTTGAAGGTATGAAAACCCAGGCTGATCCCGATGGCTTCCGAAAAGCTGAAATCCACCGATCCGCCGAAGAGCACGGTTCCAGACCCCGACGGTGAGATGGTTCCCTCGGAATTGAAAGTCGCCCATACCCGGTCCCAGGGATCAATTACCTCCAGATTTTTCACCCCGTAGGTGCCATCCGCCAGGGAAAAGGCCCCGGCATAACCGGCGTCCAGGGTAATGGAAAACTTGCCCTGGGCGAAAACCGCGGTGAAAAGGCCGAAAAACAGGATCAGGGCCGTCACCATAACTGATTTCTTGTTAACCAT
>Ga0180434_10003078_pt1 | contig 21492 bp, 15 predicted proteins | sample SS_ome_7_FD_132453 | JGI IMG/M metagenome (GOLD analysis project Ga0180434, IMG submission 132453) | Hypersaline lake sediment archaeal communities from the Salton Sea, California, USA - SS_1_D_2 metaG | ecosystem: Environmental > Aquatic > Non-marine Saline and Alkaline > Hypersaline >...
GAGAAACTCATGCGCGAGAGGACCTCGCTGCGGTAGCGGCGGCCCTGGAAGCCGGTCCGGTCGCCATCGCCTTCATCGCGCACGGTGCGCAGGCGCGCCCGCGTCTGACGCCGGCCCGTATTGAAGGGGGGATCGATGTAGATCAAGTCGACGCATCCGTCGGGCAGTCCGGCGAGCGCGGCGAGGTTCTCGCCGTGGATGATGCGGTTGTGTTGCGGCGCTGCACAGCGATCGGCGTCCCGAAGGCTGCGGGGCCCGACTGCCGGCCGGTTCGGACGTTCGGAGTCCGGACGCCCTCGCTCGCCGGAGCCCGTTCCGACGCCTGATCTGGCTCGGAGCCCATCACTGCGCCCCACGGTCGTCTCCCTCCCGGCCGCGATTCCGAGCTCCCAACGCCTCGGCCGCCGCCTGCCCGGCGACCCAGCCGGTGGTGAAGGCCGCTTGCAGGTTGAAGCCGCCGGTTTCGGCGTCGATGTCGATCACCTCACCCGCGAAGTAGAGCCCCGGCGCCCGGCGCGAGGCCATCGTCCGGGGGTCGATCTCGTCACACGCCACGCCGCCGGCGGTCATGATCGCCTCTTCGATCGGCCGCAGTCCGGTCACCTTGAAGCGCAATCCCCGCAGCAGGGCTGCCAGTCGTTCGCGCTCCGCGCGCGTCACTTCAGCGCCGCGTCGCGCGGGGTCGACGCCCCACTGGCGCAGCAGCGGCTCCACCAGCGCCCGCGGCACGAGCGTTGCGAGCACGCGCCGCGGGGCGCCCGCGCCACCGTGGCGGTCGAGTTCGCGGCGCAGGCGCGCGTCGAGCTGACGATCATCCAGCGCCGGCTTGAAATCGAGTGCGAGCTCGACCCGCGCTCCTGCTTCCAGCGCCGCCCCGATCGCGCGACTGAGCGAGAGGACGATCGGACCGCCAAGGCCATCGCGCGTGAAGAAGAGCTCGCCGAACGGCTCCGCGGTCACCCGCCCGTTGATCATCAAGCGCAAGCGCACGTTGCGCAAGTTGAGCTGGCGGCAGGGGGGCGGCATGCGCTCGGCCGTCACGACCGGGACGAGCGCCGGACGCGGGGGCACGAGGCGGTGCCCCACGTCCCGGGCCCAGCCGTAGCCGTCGCCCATCGAGCCGGTCTGCGGATAGGAGACGCCCCCGGTGGCGACGATGACCGCGCCCGCGCGCAGTGGGCGCGCGCCGGCGCTCGCCGTCCCCACGGTCAGCATCCAATCTCCCCCGCGCTCGGCTTCGAGCGCAAGCACGCGTGCACGCACATGCACCTCGACCCCGCCTTCCTCCAGCGCGGCGGCAAGCGCGGCGACGACCACCTCAGCCGACTGCGCGCGCGGGAAGACGCGACCGCCACGCTCGACCTCGAGCGCCACGCCGCGGCGCTCGAAGAAGGCGCACAGATCGTCGACGAAGTAACGATGGAATGCGTTGCGCAGAAATGCGCCGCTCGGTCCAAAGGCGGCCAGGAAGCCGGCGAGATCGACCTTGTTGGTCAGATTGCAGCGCCCCTGGCCCGAAATCGCGAGCTTGCGCCCGAGGCGCGGGCCGCGCTCAAGCAGAAGCGGAGCGATGCCCGCCTGCGCCGCGGCGAGCGCGGCCATCATGCCGGCCGGGCCGCCGCCGATGATGGCGAGCTGAGCTGTGTTCGACTGGCGCCGGCCCACGCTTCCTCCGCTCCCCGATCCCCTCGGTTGTGGATCGAATCCGTCCGGTCACGCGTCCAATCCACTCCTATCACATACGTTGGGCGCGGATAAGGACGAGATCGGCTCACGCTTGACGACCCGTGTCGCCCGTACGACACCCCCGAGCGCCCGGCTCGTCGCCCGCCAGGGACGAAGCCCCATAACCAATTGCCAGGCTAACAGATAAGGCACCAGTCCGGACGATTCCGCACCACAACGAGGGTTGGGCCGCCGGTTGGGAGGCAAAGCAGAATGCGTGTGATTCCCGCCCCTTCCCCGCGTCCCATCCCGTGACACGAAGAGCGCAACGCCAGTCTCAATGCGATCGCCCCCATTCCCAAGGAGGATCTTCCATGTCAGCGTTCCGCACCCTTGCCACCCGCACGTCGCCGGCCGGCCGCCTTCCGGGCGGCGCACTGATCGGCCTCTTCGGTCTCGGCCTGAGCGCGCTCATGGTCCCCGCTCTCGCTGCCACCCTTCATGTCGCCCCCTCTGGCAGCGGTGACTACACGACGATCCAAGCGGCACTCGACGCCGCCCCCCCCGGCAGCACGATTGAGCTCGCCGACGGTGTCTTCCGTGGACCCGGCAATCGCGATCTCGATCTGCGCGGCAAGTCGCTCACGCTGCGCTCCACCAGCGGCGATCCGGCGCGCTGCGTGATCGATTGCGGCGGGACGCCAGCTGAGCCCCACCGCGCCTTCGACTTCCACGGGCAGGAGACGTCCGACTGCCTGATTGCCGATCTGACGATCACCGGCGGCTTCGCGGGCGGCTCCCGCGCCGGCGGCGGCGCGGTGCGCTGCACGGGCGGAGCACGCCCGACGTTCAGTCAGGTCATCTTCACCGCCAACCGCGCCGCCGCGCGCACGACTGGCGGCGGGGCCGTCTACTGCAGTGGCGATGCCGCGCCAACCTTTATCGACTGCGCCTTTCTCCAAGGCGAAGCGCCCTACGGCGCGGGGCTCTATTGCTGGCGCTCGGCGGCGACGCTGATCGGCTGCCGGTTCGAGGGCAATGCGGCGGCGATCCACGGTGGCGGGCTCTACATCGGCAACGGCTCGCCAACCGTCTCCGGCTGCACCTTCACCGCCAACCGGGCTTGCGGCCAGGGTTCACGCGGCGGCGGCATCTACGTGATCGACGGCCGGCCGGTGCTGCTCAGCTGCCACTTCCGCGCCAACGCGGCGCGCCATGGCCGCGATTGCTCGGTGCAGGCGGCCCATCCGACGCTGCTGGACTGCGCGTTCCAGACGCAGTGCCCGGCTGGAACGCCAGCCGCCGCCGAGCGCGAGGCGATCCACGTTCAGGCGGGAAGCTGCGCGGTCGCACACTGCGCCTTCACTGCCGATTCGGGTGGCACACGCGCGGCCGTGCTGCACCGCTAGCACCCCTGGCGCCCCTGGCGCCCCCGGCGCTCCAGGCGCGGCGGTCGTGGCCGATTGCGGCTTGCGGCCGCCCGTTTGACCCCCTCCCTCACGGTGATATACTCGGCCGCCGATGCACAGCAGGCCGCGGCCCGCCGGGGGCAGGGAGACCGCCCAGCGGGCGCGCGCGTCGTCGGGGCAGGTTTCGGGAGAGGGGGCAGCGTGGCACGGGGAGGATTCCGCTGGCGGACGTTCGGGGTCGCGGTCTCATTGGCCGCACTCGTCGCACTGCTCGCCGCGGTGATCGAGGGCCTCGCCAGCGGCGGTGGCGCAATCGCTCGCTCCCCGACGGCGCTGCTCTACGCCTTCAACTTGCACCTGCTCGTCGGGCTCGCGCTTGCCCTGCTCGCCCGGCTCGTCTTCTGGCGCGCGTCGGAGATTCGCTTCCCGCCGCTCGTACTCGGCCTGATCCTGCTCGTCGAGCTGGCGGTCGTTGTGCCCTACTGGCTGACTCAGGCATCCTACACGCCGCCCTTCTACCGCCTCGGCGGGAAACTCCTCTTCAGCCTCTACACCGTGCTCGGCGTGCTGCTGGCGCTGTTGCTGGCACGGTTGATCGCCGTACGGACGCGGACCGAGACGTGGCTCAGCCGCGCGCGCGGTGCGCAGGGCGGGCTCGGGATCGCGATCGCGATTGCTGCGCTGCTGCTCAATGCGGTCTTCATCGTGCGCGCCGTGCCGCGGCCGGTGGCCGTCACGGTGCGCCCCGAAGCGGCGCAGATGGAGCGCCCGCCGGTCATCTTCCTGCTCGTCGACACCCTGCGCCGCGATCACCTCTCCGGCTTCGGGTACGAGCGCCCAACGAGCCCGCGCATCGATCAGCTGCTCGCGGAATCCTACGTCTTTCGCGCCGCGCAGACACCGAGCACCTGGACAATCCCTTCGGTGGCGAGCCTCTTCACCGGGCTCTACCCGACCTCGCACCGCATGCTGACGGGCACGTCGCTCTTGCCCGAAGAGGCGCCGCTGCTAGCGGAGCACTTCCGCAGCTACGGCTATCGCACGGGCGCGTTCGTGGCCAATCAGATCCTGACGCACAGCAACGGATACTCCGCCGGATTCGAGCACTTCTTCCCGAGCGACGCCCCGTGGTGGACGCTGCGCGGCACGACCGCCTTCGAGCGCCTGGCGACCCGGCTGCGGCGCCCCGGATCCGTCTCCCGCGGCTGGCGCATCAACGTCGAGGCACTGCAGTGGGTGCGCCTGCACCAGGATGAGCCGCTCTTCGCGTACGTGCACTACCTCGACCCACACTCGCCCTACCTGCCGATGGAGAACGACCTGGCCGCCGTCGCCCCCGACGCACCGGGCGGGATCGTCGAGCCACCGCGTTTCCACGTCTTTGAAGACCAACTCGAGCGTGACGATTGCAGAGACTGGCGCTGTCTCGAGGATCCGCCCGAATTCACGCCGCGCGAGCTGGAGGGGATGCTCGCGCGCTACGACGGCGAGATCCATCAGACCGACCGCCGGATTGGCGATCTGCTCGACGAGCTGCAGGCGCTGGGCATCCTCGACCGCTGTCACCTCGTCTTCCTCACCGACCATGGCGAGGAGTTCGGCGATCACGAGGGCTGGTATCATGGCAACTCGATCTACGAAGAGATGATCGCCACCCCGCTCGCCTACCGCCCACCGGGGGGGCTTGCCGAACAGCGGATCATCGAGCGCCCGACGCCAATGATCGACATGCCCTATACCCTCTGCCGCCTGCTGGGGCTCGAGATCCCGCCGCTCCATCAAGGGCGGGAGATTCCCGAGCTGCTCGGCCAGGAGCCGCCGGCGCGCGAAGTGCCGGTGTTGACGGAACTGCCGCCGACGCTCTTCGCCGTGCGCGCTGGCGACTGGAAGCTCGTGCGCCGCGGCCCGGAGGGGGAGCCGGTCTGGGAGCTCTACGATCTCGGGGACGACCCCGAGGAGCGCAACGACCTGGCGGCCGCGCTGCCCGACACGGTCGCCTGGTTGCGCGGGTACATGGAGGGACGGGTCGCGGAGCTGGCGCAGCAAGCGCTCGACGACATCGCGACGACCTCCGACCCGGCCCTGCTGGAGCAATTGCGCACGCTCGGCTACATCCGCTGAGTGGCGCATGCGCGACCGACGCCCGAGCCCTGTTCCGCAGGCGCGTGAGCCGCAACGTGCGGGCGGACGGCGGCGAGCGCACCGCGGCCGGTAGCCACACGAGCAACTCTCTTGGCCGCAAGCGCTTTGCGTGAAACCAAACCCGTCGCCAACGGTAGGCAAGCGGGAATCAAACTACACCTTTCGCCCGCCCGCCAGATGCGGTAGGCTATTCAGCCGCTCGAGCTACCCGGCCGAGCTGCTTTACTTTATGCCGCTCCAAGGGGCGGAACGAGTCGCACGAGGGCGACCGCAGCATGAAGATACGCTCCCGAGTGATGGGAACCGGCATCTGCGTACCGGATCAGGTCATCACCAACGAGGACCTGGCCCGGATCGTCGATACGAGCGACGAGTGGATCGTCACGCGTACCGGTATGAAGGAACGCCGGCGAGTGCGGCCGGATCAGGCCGCCTCGGATCTTGCCATCCCCGCCGCCCTGCAGGCCCTGGAAGAAGCCGACATCACCGCGCGCGAGCTCGATGTGATCATCGTCGCCACGGTCACGCCCGATACGCTCTTCCCGTCGACCAGTTGCATCATCCAGGACCGCATCGGCGCGCGCCAGATCCCGGCCTTTGACGTCTCGGCCGGGTGCACGGGAGCGATCTACGCCCTCTCTCTGGCCCAGCAGATGATCTCGGCCGGCACCGCCAAGCACATCCTCGTCGTCGGTGTCGAGGTCTTGACCAAGATCACGAACTGGGATGATCGCTCCACCTGCGTGCTCTTTGGCGACGCCGCGGGAGCCATGGTCCTTGCGCCGACCGACAATGACGAGCACGGCATGCTCGCCTACCACCTCGCCTCCGACGGCGGGGCGGGCCACACGCTCTACATGCCGGCCGGCGGTTCGCGGATGCCGGCCGGGCGCGAATCGGTGGAGCGGAACCTCCATACGTTGCACATGCGTGGCAACGAGCTCTTCCGCCCGGCAGTCAGTACGATGTCGGACTCGGTGCAGATCCTCGTCAAGGAGGCGGGGATGACGGTCGACGACATCGACCTCTTCGTTTTCCACCAGGCGAACTTGCGCATCATCGAGGCGGTCGGCAAGCGGCTCCATGCACCGCGCGAGAAGGTCTTCGTCAACATCCACAAGTACGGCAACACCTCGAGCGCGACGACGATGCTGGCGATCCACGAGGCGCGCCAGGAGAAGAAGATCGTGCCCGGCAAGGTCGTCTCGCAGGTCGCCTTCGGCGCCGGCCTGACCTGGGGCGGTATCCTCTGGCGCTGGTAGGCAGTCCGCCCATCCCTCGAGCTCGGTGACCCTCACCGCCGATGCGGTGCTCCCCCACCGCTGGCCGCCAGGCGATCCCACGCCCGCTGGATCGCGAACTGCGGGAACCGGCCGGAAGATCCCTCGTTTGACAGGAGTCTGGCTTGACCGCCCCCCGGCGAGTCACGCTATCGTCGGCGCTCGCGGCGCCGATACTTGAAATCAGAGGAGGAGCATTCCCATGGCGAGAGCAAAACGGACACCCGCTGCGAAAAGGCGCAGTGCACCGGCACCGAAGAGCCGGGCGAGTGCAGCGCCCTCCACGCGCCGCGCGACCGCCTCGCGCCGCAAGCCCGCGGTTCGGCGCAGTGCAACGCGCGCTGACCGCGCGCTGCCACCCGGCGTCTTCCCGCGCGGCACGGTGCGCCGCCCCAAGGCAAAGGGCTCCCACATTCGCCGTGTCGGCATCGTCTTTGCCGGTGGGCCCGCCCCCGGAGCGAACGCCGTCATCAGTTCGGCGACGATCTCGTTCCTCGACACGGGCCGGGAAGTGATTGGCTTCCGCGACGGCTACCGCCACCTCGAGCAGTACCACCCGGTGACGCACCGCTTGCAACTAGGGGATCACTACCGGGTCTTCACCTCCTCCGACGTCACCGGCATGCGCAACGCCCAAGGGATCTTGATTGGAACGTCGCGCGCCAATCCCGGCTCCGAGATTCGCGGACCCAAGGACCTGGGCGATCCGCGGCGGACGGCGAAGCTGCACAACTGCTACGCGGCGATGATCGATCTGGGCATCGATGCCCTGATCTCGATCGGTGGCGATGACACGCTGAAGACGGCGAACTTCCTGCATGAATATCAGAAGCGCTTGCCGCGCAATGCGAAGCGGGTCCATGTCGTCCATTTGCCCAAGACGATCGACAACGACTACGAAGGCATCGACTTCACCTTCGGCTACTTCACCGCGGTCGACTTCCTCGCCAAGGAGGTCAAGAACCTGCGCGCCGACGCGGAGGCGAGCAATCGCTACTTCATCGCGCAGGCGATGGGCCGCAAGGCCGGCTGGCTCTCCTACGGCGTCGGCATCGCCGGCGAAGCGAACATGATTTTCAGCGTCGAAGATATCGAGGAAGAGATGCTCTTCGACGACCTGGTCGAAGGCCCCGACGGGCGCAAGCGCCGCGAGAAGCGCCTGCGGGTTGAAATGCTCGTCGATCGCATCGTCGAGCTGATGGTCTGGCGCGAAGACAAGGAAGGCAAGAAGTTCGGCACGATCGTCCTCGCCGAAGGGCTCGCCGAGCTGCTGCCGGAATCCTACATCCACGGCATCGACAAGGATGAGCACGGCCACATCTCGATCGGGAGAATCGACCTTGGCTCCTTGATGGCGCGCAAGGTCGAAGCCGCCTTCACCGCGCGCACCGGCCGCAAGCGCAAGGTGACGGGCCTGCAGATCGGCTACGAATCGCGCTGCGCCCCGCCGCACGCCTTCGACGTAATGCTCGGCAGCCAGCTCGGGATCGGCGGCTATCGGGCGCTGGTGGAAGAAAACCTCGACGGGCACATGGTGAGCGTCTCGGGTCAGCTTGACCTGCGCTACGTGCCCTTCAACCACCTGGTCAATCCCAAGACGCTCAAAACCGAGGTGCGCTACATTCGCCCGGGGTCGGACTTCCATCGGCTGGCGCGATTCCTGGAGTCGAAGACCGAGGTGGCTCACTTCTAGCGCCCGGGGTTGGGCTGGGCTTGCGGGCGACTTGGGTCTAGCGCCCAGCGCCCGCCCTGTCCCACTGATTGTGGGATGGATTCGTCCGCACGATCGGGGCTAACTCATTGCGCAAGAATAGGATCTGTGGTCGAACCGCTTCGTAGGCGACGACCGTGTGCCCACCGCCTCGGCCTCGCCTCCAGCCGGCCGGCTACTGCCCTCTCACCGGCCCGTTTGTCCGGGCTGCAACTGATTCCCTCCACTTCGATTGCCAACCTGGACCGGACGGCTTCGCCCCACAATTGATCAGATGAAGGTTCAACGATGTCGATCTCAAGGAGACGGATCATTGGGTCGCCGTGATGGAGATCAACGACAACCCCAACATCTACGCCCACGTCGAAGACGCGGTCGCCGGCGATGAGCTCTACCGGCGGCTACTCGACGAGTTCATCCGCCGCATCGAGCGCCGCTAGCGCGCGGAGGGCCCGGGCCGAGGGCCGCGCTGCGTCAATTCCATCCCCAATCGATGCCAGTACGAGGAGCCCTCGGCCGGAATGCCGGCCAGCGCGCCGAACATGCGACTCACACGCGGATCAGCGCGCCAGTGCGGATAGGGCAAGCCGCCAATCAGCCGGTTGAAGACCCAGGCGGCCGCGGCGAGCAACACGACGGCGCCGAGCAATCCAGCGACTTGCAGCGGTGTGTCCAGGTAGCCCATCGCCGCCAAGAGCGCCGAGGCGGCGGCGGGCGGATGCGGGCAGCGCAGGCTGAGCATCAGCAGGCTTGCCAGCGCCATCGCGACCGCGATCGCCACGATCCGGGCCCCATTGAGCACCTGCGGATCAAGCAGCGAGGGACCCGGCCAGGCGACCTGGATCGCGTGAAGCGCGACGAGGCCGGCGCCGACGGAAAGCGCATGCCCAAGGATCAGTGTCCGGGGGGCGGCGCGATCCGACATCGGGGTCGAGAAGAGGATGAAGGCCGAGGGACCGAGCGGCGGAAAGAGCAGCGGCAGGCGCGTCAGATAGGCCGCGGCGGAGATGATCCCCAACGCGCACGCGCCCGCGGAGAAGACGAAGAGCAGGACGGCGGAGCTCGGTCGGGTCGAGCGGCGCAGGACTGCCCCGAGCTGGAAGCGGGTCAGGAGCGCGACCGCGCGAAAGAGGACCGTTCGGCGGGGATCGCTGCGCATCGGCCCGGCCTGCAGGCGGCGCTGCGGAGCTACAAGCGACAGCCACCGCGACTGCGCCTGGGGCGCCGCCCGCTCCGCGTCGCCGGCCGGGCGCTCACGCCGCCGGGCGGCGGCGTCCTGCGATCTCATCGTGCAGCACCTCCAGCCCCGAGACGCTCGCCGCCGCCGGCAGGCCGAAGAGCTCGCGCGTCTCCTGTACCTGCTCCGCCACGGCGCGCGCCAGATCAGCGAGCTGCTCGGGCGCCAGGCCCGCCTCCTCGCGCGCGGCGGTGATCAAGCGCGCCGCGCGGGCGCCGTGGGGCGCCAACCCGCTCGGCAGAAGGCAGGCGATCGCCACCGGCAGGGCCGGCGTGGCGGCCAGTTCGAGCGCTCGAATCTCGGCCGGCTCGTGCCCGTGCGCCCCGACGAAGCAAACGATCTCGTCGGGAAAGCCCCACGCCTGAAGCATCCAGGCTCCCGCCTGGGCGTGCGTCCATCCCAGCTGCTCGCCTTCGACCGCCGAAAGCCGCGCGGCCCCGGCATCCCATTGCGCAAGCAGCGGGGCGTAGTAGTCGCCCCACGACACGAGCAGGACCGGCAAGGCCAGGTCGGCAATCAGGGCGGCCGTGAAGGCCTCCTCGGCCCGTTCACTCGTCAGCCCGCAGTAGCGGGCGATACCGCGCGCCAGCAGCGCGCGCACGAGCGAATCGGTCCAGAAGGCGTCGTGCTTGAAGGCGCGCCCGCGCGGGCGGGGCAACGCCTCGCGCACGGCATAGGAAAGGACAATCGATCGAATCTGCCGGCAGCCGAGCAGCGCCAGCGCATGGCGCACGCCGGTCACTTCCTGGCGCAGGCCGAAGCGGGCCGAGTTGACGGTGCGGATGACGCGCGCCATGAGCTCCGGGGAGGTCGAGATCATGCGCAGGATGCGGCTCGGATCGGGATCCGCGCTGCGCAGCTCGGCGAGCAGGCGCGTGACGGCGGACGGCAGCGGCGGGATGTCGACGCCGGTCAGCATCGCCGGGAAATTCCCGGCCGCTACGGCGGCATGACGCTTGATCGTATCGAAGATGCCCATGGCTGCCCCGCTCACCGACCGCTGGCCGTCGCTCTCCTCTGCATCGGCCGTTCCGCGAGCCATCTGTAGCGACAGCGGTAGCGAGCCGCGGCCCCGACGCCGATCCTGAGCTGGAGGGTGAGGTCGGTCGCGCGGCCCCAAACGCCGCGAGGCGCCCCCCGGGGGGAGCGCCTCGCTTGAAGCCTCGTCGTCCACCTCGTCAACCCCTCAACCCGAGAGGCCTCACCATCGGCCGGCCGGGTAGGGCCGCAGCCTAGAGGTCCTTGGGCGGCATAGCGATCATGCCTTCCTTCATCAAGAGCTCGGTTTCATCGCGCGCGCGCTTGATCGTCGTCTCCGCCTTCTCCATCAACTGCTCGCGCGTCAGCTTCAACCGCGCGACGCCCTGCTCGATCGCCTTCAGCCCGACGGCGACCGCCTCGCGCGGGAAGACCTCCCACTCATTCATCGAGGGGATGATGTAGTCCTCACGCAGCCCCTTGTCCTCGGCCACCTTGGCCAGCTCGAGGGCGGCGGCGATGCACATCTCGTCGGTGATCGTCTTGGCCATCACGTCGAGCGTACCGCGGAAGATGCCCGGGAAGCCGAGCGAATTGTTGACCTGGTTCGGGAAGTCGCTGCGCCCGGTGGCGACGATGCGCGCTCCGGCCTCCTTCGCCTCCCACGGCCAGATCTCGGGCACCGGATTGGCGCACGGCATGACGATCGGATCCTTCGCCATCTGCGTCACCCACTCCGGCTTGATCACACCCGGGCCCGGCTTGGAAGCGGCGACGACGACATCGGCCCCGCGCATCGCCTCCTCGATCCCGCCGACGACCTGGTCGCCGTTGGTCAGCTCGCACATCTCCCACTTCTCTTTGAAGCCGTCCTGCAGCTCGGTGCGGCCCTTGTGCAGCGTGCCCTTCGAGTCGAGCAGGATCATGTTCTCCCAGGGCACGCCGCCCTTGAACATGACATGCGCGGCGCGGATGTTCGCCGCCCCGGCGCCGATCAAGATCACCTTGACCTGATCCAGATCCTTGCCGACGAACTTCACCGAGTTGACGAGCCCGGCAAAGATGATCGCGGCCGTGCCCTGCTGATCATCGTGCCAAACGGGGATGTGCGCCTTCTCGCGCAGCGTGTCGAGCACGTGGAAGCACTTCGGCTGCGAGATGTCTTCGAGGTTGAAGCCGCCGAAGGTCGGCTGTAGCTGCAGGCAGAGCTCGATCAGCTTGTCCGGGTCCTTCTCGCTGACGCAGATCGGGAAGGCGTCGACGCCGCCGAGGTACTTGAAGAGCAGCGCCTTGCCCTCCATGACCGGCATGCCCGCCTCGGGCCCGATGTCGCCCAGCCCGAGCACGCGCGTACCGTCGCTGATGACGGCGACGAAGTTCGACTTGTTCGTATGCTCGAAGACCTGCTCCGGATTCTCTTTGATGTCGAGGCACGGCTTGGCCACGCCGGGCGTGTACCAGATGGCGAAGTCGGAGAAGTCGCGCACGACGCACTTGGGCACGACCTCGACCTTGCCTCGGAAGAATGGATGCAATTTCATGGCATCCACGCCCGGCTGGGCCGCCTTGGCTTCCAGTTGCTCCTTCGTCAGTTTCTCTTCCGCCATATCATCCTCCCCGCAAATCGATCCCCGGCCGCTCCGCACATCCCGGGCGTGCCACTCGAGCGTATGGAGCGGATTGTCGCAAACTGCACCGCCCGCGCCAATTCATCTCTTCTTATCCAGCGGGCGAGATCTGCTGTTCCCAGCAATCGGCCTTCCCACGCCGGGCCACCCGTCAAGTTCGCTGCAGACGCCGTCGATTCTTCCTGATACGGGGGCGGCCCTGCGTCGCGCGACGAGGGCCTGGACCCGGACGCAAGCTGCCGGGTATCGTCCCTGGTTCATGCCTGCGGCGCGCCGAACGCCGGAGGCAGACCCGGCAGCACCTTTGAACCCGACAACCCGTGGGACGCTATGAAGACGATTCAGAAATTCCGCGTCAGACCGACGCTGCCCGACCGGCTGCAGCCGCTGCTCGAGATCGCCCAGAACCTCTGGTGGACCTGGACGCCGGATGCGGTCACGCTCTTCGAGCGCGTGCATCGCAAGCTCTGGAGCGAGTCCGACCACAATCCGATCGCGTTGCTCTCGCGCACCGATCAGGAACGGCTCGACGAGCTGGCGTCGAAGGAGACCTTTCTCGCGCACCTCGACCGGGTCTACGACAACCTGCAGCGCTACCTGCAGCACACGACCTGGTACTCGCAGGTGCACGAGGAGGCGCGCGAAAGCCGGATCGCCTACTTCTCCGCCGAGTTCGGCTTGCACGAATGCCTGCCCTTCTACGCCGGCGGGCTCGGCGTACTGGCGGGTGACCACCTCAAGTCGGCCTCCGAGTTGGGACTGCCGATGGTCGGCGTCGGGCTGATCTACCGCTACGGCTACTTCCATCAGCATCTCGACCGCGACGGGATGCAGACCGAGTCGTACCGGGAGCATCATTTCTCGAGCCTGCCGGTGCGCACCGTGCGCGATGCCGACGGGGCGCCGCTCTTGATCAGCGTCGAGATCGAGAATCGCGTCGTCTACGCCCGCGTCTGGCGGGTGCAGGTCGGCCGCGTGCCGCTCTTCCTGCTCGACACCGACATCTCCGAGAACGATCCCGAGGACCGGCGGATCACCCACTACCTCTACGACGGCGAGGCCGACATTCGCATCCGCCAGGAGATCATCCTCGGCGTGGGCGGGCTGCGCGCGCTCGAGAAGTGCGACGTCCCCCCGACGGTCTGTCATCTGAACGAAGGGCATTCCGCCTTCTTGACGCTGGAACGGATCGCGAACCTGATGGAGAAGCAGAAGCTCTCCTTTGGTGAAGCGCGTGAGATCGTGGCGGCGAGCAATGTCTTTACGACCCACACGCCGGTGCCGGCCGGCAACGAGGTCTTCCCGCCGGCGCTCGTGCTGAAATACTTGCGTCCCTTCCTGTCGCGCCTGCGCCTGAGCGAGAGCGAACTGCTCGCGCTCGGCCGCAAGTCGCCCGAGGATGCGAGTGAGCCCTTCAGCACGACCGTGCTGGCGTTGCGGCTCTCGTCGTTCGCCAACGGCGTCTCGAAGCTGCACGGCGAAGTCGCCCGCTCGATGTGGGCCGACCTGTGGCCGGCGACGCCCGACAATGAGATCCCGATCACGCACATCACCAACGGCGTCCACCTCGCCTCTTGGTACTCCGAGGAGGTCTCGCGACTACTCGACCGTTACCTGGGACCCGACTGGTTCGAGAACCCGGTCGACCAGAAGATCTGGGAGCGCGTGCAGACGATCCCCGACACCGAGCTCTGGCGGGCGCGCGAGCGGCTGCGCACGTCGCTGATCGCCGAGGCGCGCCAGCGCCTGCGGGCCCAGCTGACGCGGCGCGGGGCGCATCCGAGCGCGGTCGAAGATGTCGCCGAGGTGCTCGATCCCGACGCGCTCACGATCTGCTTCGCCCGCCGCTTCGCGACCTACAAGCGGGCGACGCTGCTCTTCCGGGACAAGGAACGCCTGGCGCGGATCGTCAACAATCCGGAATTCCCCGTGCAGTTCATCTTTGCCGGCAAGGCGCACCCGAAGGACCAGCCGGGTAAGGAGATCATTCGCCAGATCATCAAGACCGCCGAGCTGCCGGAGTTCCGGCGCCACATCGTCTTCCTCGAGGACTACGACATTCGCCTGGGGCGGATGATGGTGCGCGGCGCCGACATCTGGCTCAACAACCCGCGCCGGCCGCTCGAGGCGAGCGGCACGAGCGGGATGAAGGCGGCGGCCAACGGCGCGCTCAACTTCTCGATTCTCGACGGCTGGTGGTGCGAGGCCTACAACGGCGACAACGGCTGGGCGATCGGCAACGGCCAGGACTACGAAGACCCGGACTATCAAGATCGCTCCGAGAGCGAAGCGCTCTACAACTTGCTCGAGAACGTCGTCCTGCCGACCTTCTACGACCGCGGCGCCGACAGTCTGCCGCGCGAGTGGATCCGCCGCATCAAGAGCTCGATGTCGACGATCTGCCCGGTCTTCAACACGAATCGCGCCGCCGAGCAGTACACGCGCATGTTCTACATCCCGGCGCTGGTCAACTGGAACTGCCTGCTCGCCGACGACTACGCGCGCGCGCGCCGTGTCGCCGCCTGGAAGCAGATTCTGCGCGGCAGCTGGAAGGGGATCGAGATCCTCGATGTGCGCAGCGACTCGGGCATCGATCTCTCGGTCGGCGATCGCCTGACGGTGCGGGCCGACGTCGCGCTCAACGGTGTGCAACCCGACGACGTCAACGTGGAGATCTTCTACGGCTCGCTGGCGAATGGGACGATCGTCAACGGCCGCTCTTCGTTGATGACCGTCTCACGCACGGGTGAAGGCACCTTCGAGTACAGCGGCGTCGTCAACTGCCATACGAGCGGCCGCTTCGGCTACTCGGTGCGCGTCACGCCGCGCTCGACGGGACTGGAGGACTCTTTCGACCGCGAGCTCATCACCTGGTGGGATGCCGCCGTGCACCGCCCCGGGGTGCTGATCCACTAGCGCAGGCGGATCGAGGGAGCGCTCGAGTCGTCGCTGGCACGGATGATCCGTGCCGACAGCCCAGTGGCTGCACGGCCAAGACCGCGACTTCCGGATTGCCCAGCCTACCGCGCCTGCGGTAGGCTGTTCTGCTTCTCGGAAAACGAGTTTGCCGCGCGCAACGCGCGCCGGTTGCGGATGCGGGCGCTGTGGGAGGAAAACGCGATGACGGAGCGAATGGCGACGGTCAAGCCCTCGGCGACGCTGGCGGTCAGCGCCAAGGCGACCCAGCTACGGACGGAAGGCGTCGACGTCGTCAACTTCAGCGTCGGCGAGCCCGACTTCCCCACGCCGGAGAACATCAAGGCCGCGGCCCAGCGCGCGATTGTGGAGAACTTCACCCGCTACACGCCGTCGAGCGGCATCCCTGAACTGCGCGCCGCGATCTGCGAGAAGCTCCGCGCGGAGAACGGTCTCAGCTATGAACCGGATGAGATCCTCGTTTCGACCGGCGCCAAGCAATCGCTCTTCAACTTCGCCCTCGCCGCGCTGGAGCCGGGCGACGAGGTCCTGATTCCGACCCCGTGCTGGGTCTCCTATCAACCGCAAGTCTCGCTCGCCGGCGCCAAACCGGTCTTCCTGCCGGCCGGACTCGAGTCCGGGTTTCGGATCGCGCCCGAGCAGCTCGCCGCGGCGCTGACGCCGCGCACGAAGGCGCTGATCCTGAACAGCCCCTCCAATCCGACCGGCGCCGGCTACACGGCCGAGCACCTGGGAGCCTTGGCAGACGTGCTCGCGCCGACGAAGGTGATCGTCGTCGCCGACGAGATCTACGAGAAGATCATCTACGACGACTTCCGCTTCACGAGCTTCGCCGCTGTCGATCCCGCCTGGAAGGCACGCACCCTCGTCGTCAACGGCGTCTCGAAGAGCTACGCGATGACCGGCTGGCGGATCGGATACGCCGCCGGCCCGCGCGAGCTGATGAGCGACATGCGCAAGGTCCAGGATCACAGCACGTCCAACGCGAATGCGATCGCCCAGAAGGCGGCGCTGGAAGCGATCTCCGGCCCCCAGGAGGAGGTCGAGCGCATGCGCCGCGCGTTCCAGGAGCGCCGCGATGTGATGCTGACCCGCATGCAGGCGATCCCCGACGTGCCGTGCCCCAAGCCCGAGGGCGCCTTCTACCTCTTCCCCGACTGGCGCGCCTACCTCGGCCGCCGCGCCGGCGGGCAGACGCTGCGCACGTGCGTCGACTTGGCGACGTACCTGCTCGATGAGGCCCACGTGGCGGTCGTGCCCGGGATCGGCTTCGAGGCGCCCGGTCATCTGCGCTTCTCCTATGCGACCTCGAACGAGCGGATCGAGGCGGGGATGGAACGCGTCGCCGCCGCCGTCGCCAAGCTGAGCTGAGCCAAAGCCGAGGCGCCACATGCGCCAACCGTCTATCGGAGAAGAACTTTCGCATACGCCCGGCGCATGCGTGATTGGCGCCCCGCCTCCGGATCGTGTATCATTCTTGCATATCGATGCACTCTCTGGAGGAGACCATGCCGTCTTGCTGCCGCCCCTCGACGCTCCCGACCGCCGGGACGCTCTGCTGGTCAACGGCGCTGATCGCGCTGCTCAGTCTCGCGCCTGCGGCGCAGGCCGAGTGCGCGGACGTGCTGCCGGTCGATCTACTGCCCAGTGACGGGAGCTGCGCTTGGAGTCGCGACGGCGCCGCGCAGACCGCCTACACGCTCGAGGAGTTGGCCGAGATCATCAACGGCGGCGCCTTCCTCTTCTATGACTATGGCTTCATCGCCGCCGCCTTTCAGAACTACGCGGGCGAGATCGGCGGCGACCCGTCCGCGCTCACGCTTGGGCTCTACAACCAGGGCTCCGGCGCCAACGCCGCCGCGCTCTACGCCGATCCCGAGAGCGGCAGCGGCGAGCCTGTGCCCGGCTGGGAAGGCAGTGGGGAGGCGCGCTACACGGCCGCCTTTGGCTTCCTGACGCTGCAGTTTCACGAGGCCTGCTTCTTTGGTTCCTTGACCTTCACGGCCGGCGGAGAGGCGGCCCTGCCGCATGCCGTCTGCCTGGCGCAGGCGGTCGTCGCCGCGATTCAACAGGCGACCCCGGCCAAACCCCAACACTGGGGGACGATCAAGGCGGCCTATCGCTAGTGATTGCCCGTGTGCGGGAACGACCCGTCGCGGACGGCCGTACGCGGCAGAGCGCAACGGCGCTGGAACGAGTTGTCGCAGGACGAGACGGATGCATCCGATCGGGAGGGTGACATGCACGACCGCGAGCGCATCAAGACCTACCTGGGCCCGCTGCCCCCGCTGACGCGGCGGCGTTTCTTGCGCGGCTTGGCGGCCGGCTCGGCCGGGTTTGCCATCGGCTCCGCCCTACCCGCGGCCCGCACCGCGCGCGCGGCCGCGGGCGGACGCGGCACGAGCCGCATCGTGCGCGTCTCCCATCCGGAGGCGACCAGCGGCTGGACGATCGTCAATCAGGAGCCGGTCGATCAGATGGTCCACCGCGCGATTCGCACGCTGACCGGCATCCCGGATACCGCCGCGGCCTGGAAGAGCATTTTCCCCGGCATCGACGCCACGAAGCGGGTCGGGATCAAGATCAACCTCGCCTGCGGGGACGTGCCGACGCACCCGGAAGTCGTCAATGCGATCGTCGACGGGCTGCTGATGATGGATCTCGATGGCGAACAGCTTCCCCCCGAGCAGATCATCGTTTGGGACGCCGACAATCCCTTCTTCTGCGCGCAGACGGGCTACAGCGTCAACTACGGCGGCCCGGGCGTGCAGTACTACGGCACCAATCATCCGTCCGTCGGCTACGACACGGGTGTCGTCTGCTACGTCGACCATGGCGGCGACCAGACGTCGCACCATCCGTCGCGGATCCTGAGCCAGCACTTCGATTACATGATCAATGCCGCCGTCATGAAGGACCATGACAACTGGGCCAAGGTCACCTTCTGCCTGAAGAACAACTACGGCTCCTTCGACGGCATCTACGACGTCGCGATGCACTACGCAGGCTTGAGCACGGGCATTCCGGGACTGAACATGGCGATGCGCGACGAGTTGGGGAACAAGACGAAGCTCTTTCTGATCGACGCCACGTTCTGTCTCTACGACGGCGGCCCCGGCTACACCCCGCCCGGACACACGCCGCCCAACTGGGCCTACAACAGCGTGCTGGTCGGATTCGATCCGGTCGCGATCGATCGCATCGGGACCGAGAAGCTGAACCTCGAGCGCGCCAACCATGGCCTGCCGTCGCTCGACCCGGCCTACGTTGCCGCCGCCGCGGGATCGCCCTACGATCTCGGCACCGATGACCTCGAGCAGATCGAGCTGCTCGAAATCGAGCTCGGCGCGGCAGGGGTCGCGGCAGACGAGCGCGGGCCGCGGGCGATCGCACTGCTCGCCCCCTATCCGAACCCGAGCCCCGGATGGACGACGCTGCGCTTCCACCTTGCCCAACCGGCGGCGGTCGAGCTGCTCGTGTGCGATGTGACCGGAGCCGTCGTGCGGCGGATCGCCAGTGGCCCGCGTGCGGGCGGCATGCATCGAGTGCGCTGGGACGGGCGGGATGATCGCGGCCGCCGGGTCGCCAACGGGACGTATTTCTGCCGTCTGGGCAGCGCGGGGCAGGTGCGCGGCGAACGGCGGATCGTGCTCGCCTGGTAGAGACGCACCCGCGCCCCACGGTGGCCGCCTCCTGGTGCTCGGGCGGTGTCCCCCTTTCACTCTCGCTTCCCTGCGCCGGCTTCTCGGCCGGCGCAGGCCGGCGACGCATGTCGTCGCCTGCGTCCGGGTGACACGCCCCCCCTTCCGACAGAGAGTTGCGACTGCCCCGGCTACATGCGACACGGGCTCCGATTTCTCGACTCGAATCAATTGTCCATGGAACCGATAGACATGGTTCTGGATATGTACGAGCAAGACCGCGTCGCGCATCCCGATTTACCCAGAGCGACCGGCGTCACCCAAGGGCCCTCAGCCTTCGCAGCGCTCCCCAGGAGCCGTTTGATAGGGAGGATCTACATGCTAGGACATCGGAATGGTCTCCGTCGCGCTCGGCGCTACGACGCGTGGCGCCCGCGGCCATTGACGCTCTTCTTTTCGCTTGTCGCCCTGTTTGCGATCGCAGGCTTTGGCTCTCAGGCACTTGCCGCAGAGACGGCCACGTCGGCCAACCCACAGACCGCCGTCGGGGAAGCCACGACCTACGCCTGCCCCGGCGTTGATAACCTCTCGCTGACCGCCCGCTCGGTTTCCGCCACCGCGGGCTGCAACCAACGTGCCAGCGCCAAGCAGGTGTCGACGAGTGGCTGTGCTGCACGCGCGTCGGCGAGTGCTTGCAACCAGAGCATGGATGCCCAACGCGCCTCGCTGAGCGGCTGTGCGCACAAGTCGTCCACGAGCGGCTGCGGCGCGGCCGGGGTCGAGCAGGCCTCAGCCGGCAGTGGTTGCCATAAGGATGTGCAGCAGGCTTCGGCCGGTGCGTGCGCGCGTGAGTCCTCGGCCAGTGGTTGCAAGGCCACGGTCGAAAGGGCGTCCGCCGGGAACTGCTGCCATGACGGCATGGATGCTCAGCAGGCTTCGGCCGGCAGCTGTGTCGAGCGGGCGTCGGCTGGTTCCTGCTCCAAGACCGCGGGAGCACAGAAGGCCTCGGCCAGCGGTTGTGCCTCGCGCGCCTCGGCGAGTTCCTGCAGCCAGAGCATGGATGCCGAACGAGCCTCGATGAGCGGCTGTGCGCGCACTGCTTCGACCAACGGCTGCAGCAAGCAGATGGATGCGCACAAGGCCTCGGCCAGCGGCTGCTGCCATGGCGGCATGGATGTCCAGCAGGCCTCGGCCAGCGGCTGCGTGCGTGGTGCGGGTGCGGCTGGGTGCGGCGCCTCGGCGGTGGGCAGCAGTGCCTCGACAGGGGGCTGCTCCAAGGCGGCCGGAGTCAACGCGGCCTCCGCGAGCTGCTGCCCCGCCATGGGCGTGCAGTCGGCGGGGCTGTGGAGTGCCAAGGCGGACGCCAAGTGCCCCTACCCCACCCGTGAGATTCCGCTCGAACGTCGCACCGTCTCGCTCGAGTACGCGTTCCACGTCGACGCGCCCCAGGACGGGCGCTCCGTCAAGGCCTGGCTCCCGATTCCGGCTTCGACCCCCTACCAGCAGCTTAACAGCTGGCAGCTCCGTCAGGATTGGCCCCATCAGGTCGTGCGCGAAGACCGCCACGGAAACCGCTTCTTGCTGCTCGACCTGTCGGATCGCTCGCAGTGGCAAGACGGCCGGATTCCGGTCACTGTCACCTACAACGTCACCAGTTGGTCGCGTCAGGCGGGTGTCAAGCCGATGGGCTGCCCGCATGATCCCTATCATCGCATCGACGCCCGCCATTTGCAGGTCGACCATCGGATGCCGATCGATGGCGACTGGGCGGCCGAGGCGCGGGAAGCCGTGGGCGATGCACAGAGTACGATGATGCGCGCGCGCAAGCTTTACGATCACCTCGTGCGATCGGTCGCTGCCGACATGTCGGCGACCGCCCACAAGGAGCAGTCTGGTGGCCACGTCTGCGATGCGAGCCAAACGAGTTGTCGCGATCTCCACTTGCGCTTCGTGGCACAAGCACGAGCGCTTGGCATCCCGGCGCGGATCCACACCGGTCTGCCCCTGGCAAGCGCGGAGCGCGCCGCGATCGAGGACGAGCGGTGCTGGGCCGAATTCTACGATGCGGCCCATGGTTGGGTGCCGGTCGATCTGACGCAGGCGCGCAAGCATCCACAGGAGAGCGAGCGCTTCTTTGGCACATCCGCTGCCGATCGCATCGTCTTCGGGCTGGGGCACGACCTCGCGTTGCCGGGTGCGGTCAGCGGACCGCAGGGGCTTGCCATTGACCCGCACGTCGAGGTTGATGGGCAAAGCTACGAGCGCATTGAACGCGAGCTCGCCTACGTGGAGACGGCGGACAATCATCAACCGCTGGGCGCCAGCCTCGAAATGCCGGCGCGCGACTAATCCCTTGCCCTCAGCGGCATGCAGATAGATAGACTCCAGCGCAGCGGGCCGCTCGGCATGGACGCCGGGCGGCCCTTCCCCTTGGCGGGCCATTGAACGGCCGGCCGCTCCAGTGTCCCGCGGTCTCCATACCGGTCTGCCGAGGTTCCCGCCGGGAACCGATTCCCCACCGACCGCGTTCAGGCTATGCTGGGGCTCGCTCGCCAGCGCGGGCATGCCGTTTCACGAGGGAGGCGCTATGGACTGGAAGCTGAAGCATGCGCGGCACGGGGCACCGCGTCCGGGACCGGTGCTCGTCGTCGTCATGGACGGAGTCGGACTGGGGCCCAAAGATGCGGGCGATGCGGTTGGTCTGGCGCGCACGCCGGTGCTCGACTGGCTGATGGAGAACTGCTCCTGGGTGCGACTCAAGGCCCACGGGACGGCCGTCGGACTGCCGAGCGACAAGGACATGGGCAACTCCGAGGTCGGTCACAACGCACTCGGCGCCGGAGGCGTCTTTGACCAGGGCGCGA
>Ga0180434_10003079_pt1 | contig 21486 bp, 24 predicted proteins | sample SS_ome_7_FD_132453 | JGI IMG/M metagenome (GOLD analysis project Ga0180434, IMG submission 132453) | Hypersaline lake sediment archaeal communities from the Salton Sea, California, USA - SS_1_D_2 metaG | ecosystem: Environmental > Aquatic > Non-marine Saline and Alkaline > Hypersaline >...
ATCTTGAGATCACAATTTGTGACCTCAAGTGACTGGGGTGGGCGACGCTATCCTCCATATGCCTTTACTGAACAAGGTGTTGCCATGCTATCCAGTGTTTTGCGTAGCCGGCGTGCTGTCCAGGTAAATATTGAGATAATGAGGGCCTTTATCCGCTTACGGAAGATGCTTGCTAGTCATGTCGAGCTTGCCCGTAAGCTAGATGCTCTTGAGAAGAAGTATGATGCTCAATTCAAACAGGTATTTGAAGCTATTCGTCGGCTCATGGCGCCGCCGGAACCGAAACGGCGCCCTATAGGATTTCGAAAAGGGGGCGAATGAAATCACGGTAACATAATCGTAGTGCGACCTTTTAAGGTCGTGCAATTCTGCCCTGGCACGAGCCTTCCCCCATCGTCATTGCAAGCCTTTCCCTATTGTCATTACGAGCCTTTTCCCTATCTGTCATTGCGAGCCTTTCCCCATCGTCGTTGCGAGCGAAGCGCGGCAATCTCTAAGATTTCCTCTTCGTCATTGGCAGGAGCTCAGGTTAAATCGGGGCGACGCGGCAATCTCCCCCCTTTTTGTGTCATTGCGAGGCTGACTTGGGTCAGCTGAAGCAATCTCGATGGGGAACTTTGGAGACCAGCTATTCTCTTATTTGGTCACCCAGGCCCTTTGACATTTAGGCATTTGGGCATTGTTTATCATTTGGGCTTTCTCATTCAGATTTAATCTATTAGTTGAGCTCTTCTCCTGACTACTGATTACTGTCTCCTGACTCCTGACTACTATTCCTAACAGCAGCTCCTGCTTGAAGCCTGAGGACATCGCGCCTGTCTGAACTCATGACGAACTATATAACCTAACGATAGTGCACTATAATATACTTGAACGCGAAGCTATTTGGTGGAACCTGGGACACTTAGCTATTGACAAAATTGCGACAATATATTAGACTAATAATAACTCATCTACCATGAGTAGAAGGAGTACTTAAGTCGCCCCAGCGGGCGGCTTTTGCGTTTTATCATATTCGTCTCTTTCCTTCCTGAGCTTCTCCTTGTGAGATTCAATATCTGTGCAATAGGCAGTGACAAGTACTGTTACCCTCGGTCTCTCTGCCAGCACCACTACATAATCTAGATTCTCTAACCAAATAAGTATCCGTGTCTGACGCGGTCTACTGGGTTTCTTTATCTCTTTTTTACATACGGATAGGGATTTGCCTGTTGAGTGCTCAATCATTGGTCTGGGCCATGGTATGCGCTCACACCTCCTCAAGTCCATTTCTCTAGCCCTTGTTTGGGGCTCGTACCGGCAGGTCATATGCCAAAAACCTGCTTCCTTCCCATCTTCGATTCTTGCATCGTGAACTATGGTCCGTCCCTCGTAGCTCGGCCTGGATTGCTTGAAATCACACTCGAATATTTGATAAACGGTAGCCAAGAATTTCTCCCAATCACCGTCAAAATCACTATACTGCAATGCATCCGGTAACCAAGAAGGTTGTGTCACCCCTGTATCTCCGATGCTTGCCACACGAAGAGATTAACCTTACTCTCGCGCAGCAAGTTAGTTCTAGTGAGATCGTAGCCTGACCTCTCACGCATTCTTCCTACAAGAGCAACTTTAGCGGAATTTCCGCTTAATCCACGGTTAACATAGGATACAATCCCTACAAGCAAGTCAGTCAGCTGCAGAGGTTCTACTTCGTGTGAGCGTACAGTCTGCACCCGTTCTATGATTTGCCGTTCAAAATCATAGATGTTATTGCACAATACATCATGCAGCTTAGCAATCTTTGCAGCGCTGCGTGTATCCTTAATATCCAGATAGATGCGATAGCAAGCTTCAGGGTCAAGAATTGCTTTCAGCATGTCAAAGTACATCTTGTAATACCAGGTGTCATGATCCTGACCATAAAGCTCATGTTGCAGCTTGGTTTTGTCTGGCACGATCAGGGCACGGAAATGAAGGTCGTCGTCATCAAAGAAATAATCAAGCAAATCCAGGTAAAATACTTGTTTGGCTGGTGATACCTTGGTCCATTTGCTTTCGAATTTGGGGGGGAGCCCATGACTTGTCTTAATCTCACGAATGCGCACCGATATCTCGTGGCTCTTTTCCAGTGGACACCAGACAGCCCCCAGCACCATTACTGGTTGGCAGTCCCTTTCCAGGTGACAGCTTTCGTCACAGTACACATTGTATATTGGACTCATATCACCTTCCCCTCGAGTCTGGTGTCTGCTTTTTGGCTTCAGCTATTATATCTTGTTTCACCAGCATTTTTAACAGGAGCATCTGCTTGAAGCCCGAGGACATCGCGCCTGCCTAAACTTTTTGGCGGAATGTTCACTCCGAGTACAACTGAAGGGGTTTGAATCTCGCCAGGAATGCCACAAAGCCAGCCAGAGCAAACGCCGCTGCAAATACCGATCCTGTGGAAATAGCTCGCCAAAACCCATAATGCCCCCACTCACAGACACCAACTCTCTACCTAAAGCGCCGTATAAACACTCCGCCCCTCGCCATAGTAAGAATCAAAGATGTGCCGATAAACCAAATCGCACTTCTCTCTATAAGTATCTCGGGAGTAACTTGGCGGCAAACCGTCCAGCGCATACTCAATGGATAGCATGACGGCTGCTCGCGACTGCTGACGTTTTCGCCAGTCAAGGACAAGTTTTTCGTCCTTAAGAATCACGAGAAGCTTGCGTGCAACCTTCTTCACTTGCCTTATATCCTTCTTGGTCAATTCCATGTCCGGTTTGGTTAACAGGTCAAACACAGCCAGCTCCTCTTCTGAGATTCGTTTGCCCACACTCCGTTTTTCTTCCCGATTCAATTCCTTTGCGAACTCCATAAGCTGTCGGAAGAACTCATCTACATTCATGGAACCAGCATTGTATTCATCAATCATCTGCTGGAACCTTTCCAAATAATCCATTCGGCTCTTATTCCAGCGCACCATCTTCGCCAACTTGCTATTGATTAGGCCCCGCAGTCTCTCCGCCTCTATACGCTTGCGGCTTTTCTCGAATTTCTGCCTCAGAGCCTCGAAGTCAATCTTGCTCAAATCCGCAGTCTTGTATTTGCCAGCCTGATCACTGATGACGTATCCTTCAGCAGCGACGGACTCGTCTAGCAGCAGTTCTACCTCCTCCATGACCTCACTTATATCGGCCTGGGGCGTTAGAGAGCGAATCTTCTCTGCGATGACGCCGAACAACCTGCATATCGGTGAGAACTCATTAGCTTGCCGGTCCGGCAGTATTGCACGGTACAGCTTATTTACATCTCCGGCCAGCAGCAAGTATCTCCGTTTTGACTTGTCATTGATGATAATGGCCTCAACCGCATCGTTCATCAGTTTAACCCGATGGAAATCCTCCGCCCTCTGCACCTTCTCAAGCTCGATTCCCCGCTCAATACAAAATCCCGTCGCATCGGCAATCGCCTTCTTGAGTTCTTCCACCAGAGCTGCCTTGTTTTTCACTGGTGTGTCGCCCTCCCTGATGCCACCACCAGCTCCTGAGCCATAAATCGCCAACGCCCTTTGCAGGTCTCGGAAGACGCCGAAGTAATCTACAATCAGCCCGTTCACTTTATCTCCGAATACTCTGTTCGCCCGGGCTATAGTCTGCATCAATGTGTGGTTCTTCATCGGCTTGTCAAGATAAATCGTCGAGCAGCACGGCACATCGAAGCCTGTCATCCACATTGCGCATACGAAAGCAACACGGAGCGGATTATTTGGGTCCTTGAATTTTTCATCCAGGTCCTCTTTGACCATTCGTTTGCGGTGTGGCTTGATATCCAGTCCCTTTTTCCTCATTTCCTCAATCTCGTTCTGGGACTGTGACACCACTACGGCCATATCGGTCTCTTTCATGTATCTTATTTTGTCCCGCAAAGTATCGCTTTCCTCCACGGAGCTGACCGCCAGCTTATCCTCCAAATCTGCTAGATATTGTTTCCAGTACTTCTGAACCTTGTCGTATATCCGCACTGCCGTTGCCTTATCAATGCAGACCACCATCGCCTTCCCCTCTTGTCCCCGTCCCATAAAGTGTTCCACTATATCCTCGGCGATTTTCTCCAGCCGGTCATCCCGCGTCACAAGTTGGTATTCTCTGGAAAACTCCCGCTCCAGCTTCTTTTCCTGTCCTTCGTCCAACTCCGCCTCCTCCAGCAGCCTCTCCATATCCTCATTGAGATTCTGATTCGTCAGCACCACCTCTGGGATGCGATTCTCATAGTAAAGGGGGACAGTCGCCCCATCGTCAACCGACTGCTTGAAGTTATAAATACTGACGTAATCACCAAAGACTTGTCTGGTCTTCTCCTCCCCAGCCATCAACGGGGTGCCGGTAAAGCCTATGAATGCCGCGTTAGGCAGCGCGTTCCTCATGTTTAGGGCAAAGATATCGTACTGAGTGCGATGTGCCTCATCTGTGATGACGATTATATCTGAGCGGCCCGACAGTTTCGGGTGCTTCTCGCCCCCTTCAGTGCGGAACTTCTGTATCAGCGTAAAGACATAGCGGTGGTCCTCTTTGAGAAGCTGCCTCAATTCCTCGACGCTGGCGGCGTGGGCCTCCTTTTCTGTAACCGCCCCCGCTCGGGCGAAATTCTTATATATTTGCTCATCGAGTTCCTTTCGGTCGGTAACGATGACGAAGGTCCAGTTCCCTGACATCTTCCGGAGGACCTTCTGGCTGAAGAATATCATCGAGTAGCTCTTGCCGCTCCCCTGGGTATGCCAGAAAACACCCAGCTTCCCCACGCTGTCCCTAGCCTTGATAAGCGCGTCAATGACGTTTTTAACCCCCAGATACTGGTGGTTCTTCGCCACCAGCTTGACCGGCCCACCACTGGCATCGCTGAATAGCGTGAAGTTCTCCACAATGTCCAGCAGCCGCTCAGGCAGACAGGTTCCCCAAATCATCGTCTCCAGCGATATGATTCCCTCTTCACCTTCGTTGTCTATCTTCTTCCAGTCATTGAAGTGCTCCCACTCGGCCGAAATGCTGCCAATCTTGCTGTCAGTGCCATTGGACAGGATAATAAAACCGTTATACCAGAACAAGTGAGGAATAGTATCCTTGTAATCTTTGATGTTCCTATTGAATGCGTTCCCAATCTGCTTGTGTGCCGCCTTCAATTCAACCAGCACCAGTGGAATGCCGTTAACAAATCCCACCAAGTCTGCTCTGCGCTTATACATCTCGCCCGTTACCCAGAGCTGTGACGCTAAGAAGAAGTCATTGTTCCACGGCTCCTTCCAGTCGATAATTCGCACTATCTCAGTTTTCTCATCGTAACCTTCTTCGCCGCTAGGTAGATTGACCTTTACCCCATCCTTCAGTAGCTGGTAGACCTCTTGGTTCGCCACAGTCATGCTCATCACGCTGCGGTCACGGGTCAACTCTTCGATGGCCAGACCTATAGCTTCAGCTGCTAGATCAGGATTGAGTTTTTCCAGAGCCGCTCGAAGACGTGATGTAAGTACCACCTCGGCAGGGGTCTCCCGCCCTAGCGGGCTCCTGCCGCTATCAAACTCATGGAAGCAGTCCGCAGTCTCCCAGCCGAGTTCGCCAAACAGTTCTATCGCTGGTTGCTCTACAAGTGCCTGCTCTGAGTACTCGTCTACCATTCCTATCCGACTCCTGATTCTGGGGCAGTCTCCTCAGTAATATTCTCACTATTGGTTTGACGCATCAAGACTTCAAGTACGAAATCAGCTACTGTCTTGGATGCATTCACAGCCAGTTTGGCTTGATGCTTGGAAGGCCTGCTGGTTGATGCGTGTGCATCGCTCATTATATTCCTTAAGCCTGCCAATCCTGAAACGAAGCTGGTCAATCTGCTGAGCACCTGACGCAGGGTATCGGAGATATCCTTTCTTCCTGGGTCAAGCTTCAATAATCTCTGTACTCGCCGATAGAGTTTAAGCAGATCTCCGTCATAGGGGACCATCTCGCCGTTCACTTTTTCCTCCACTCCGACCAGAACAGCCTCAAGCAGCGATCGGGCATTAGTGATAGCTCCGTCATAATCTCCCTCAAAGATTTTGAGGTCACATTTCTTGATCTGCTCATCGATGAACACGTAACCGATTTCTCCCGTTTCTTGTGATGGCACCTCGAGCTCCACGAGGGCACCGTGAATCTCCCGCACTCTGTAAGTTTCTCCGTGTCTCACGAGTTCATACCCGTCGTATTTGAGGTATCCGTTGAGATACTCGACCACCGGCTCAATGGAGAACTTAGTTTCCAAGAAGTTCCTCGGGTCCAGAACAGAATTGAATACCTCTACAAGTCTCGTAGTACCATTCAAATCTCGTATCTTCCCCTCTGCGTAAGCCCAGCGTGAAGGAAAGCCCTAGCCATATGCATCATTCGCTCCAAACTCATTGAAGAACCTCACCAGTTGGGGCCCAGAATTATACGGCGAGATACCGCTGTTGCCTGTCACGATATGGCCTAGAGCAGAAATTGTCCTTTCAGAGATTTTCATTGCCGCGTCCCCTCCATATCAATATCCAGTTCTGATACATCTAGTTCCCCTGAAATTAACTTGGGTAGCAAAAGGTCACGGGTCCGACGGAGATTTAGGTTAACCCTCCGGTGCAGATCAGCCTTAGCCAAACACGGTTTTACAAGCATAGTGAATACCTTCATTATGTCAGGATCAGATATAATAATGACGGACTCTTGGGCGTCACCTTGAGAAATAAATGGTTGTGCTGACCCTCGCCTTTTCCAGAAATCGGGTTGTCTGGTTAGTAGGAATAAATATTCATTACTGACTTCGGGTCTAATTGACCAGAATCTGATAGTATTCTTGATGCAAGACCATTTCCCTCTAGCGAACCAGGTTACCCCGCAATTCGCTCCTATAGCACTGAGAACAATGCCGTCTCGCTCATAATCGAAGTGACTGAGCTTTCCATCCAACCCAGAAGCACTGTAAGCATCATAACCATCAGCAGTATATTCCTGTTTTGTAGTAGAAGTATCTCCCCATCGGACGTCGGCTACTTCTCCAAGAGTCATTACACCCCACCCTTTTGGAACCTTGCCCACCGGTGACTCCACCATCCGCACCTTCTCATGCCGGGGAAAGCGGAAGTTCACAAACCACTCTCGGTAGATGAGCTGCGCTATTGCCTCCAGTATCTTTATCCGCCGCAGATTGTTTTCAATCAGGTTGTCGTAGGCCGAGAGGACGGCGGCGATTTTGCGCTGGGTGGAAAGGGGCGGTTCGAATACTTTAAATGCGCGTAGGTCTCTTAGGAGCAGATTCTTCTGTGCGGTACCCCCCGCCCAAGCGATTAGTTCAACCCTCCTCGCCACTAGGTAATAGTAAAGCCATCGTGGGATTACGCTTTCCTTTCTTGGTTTGAGAATGGCTACGCTTTTCTGAAATGTGGTTCGGCCTGTTTCAGTCGCACTTGGCACCAAGGTTATTCGACCTATTGTGCCGCTGTTTGTGATCAAGATATCGTCAGGTTCTAATCTGGTCCGACGATGGGCATCGAGATAATCTTCCTCCGTGATCTGGCGGGCGCTGGAGTAGTCAACCCAGCCATCCTTCACATCTTTACAACTAACGAAGTAGTAGCCTGAACCTTCTTCGTTCTGGCAATCTCCATGCTTGCCATCCGTAATTTGAAGGCAAATGTCTTGAAGGGTGGTCATCACTTCCCCTCCAACAGCCTCGTTACATTAGCTGCAATCTGTTCTTCAAGTTGCCGCGCCTCTGTATTTAGGATTTCCAATTCTTCATTCAACTGTTGCAACCGCCCTGAGAACTCGAAACTATCGGCTTCCCGCTCAGCCACCCCGACGTAGCGGCCTGGATTGAGGCTGAAGCCCTGGGCCTCTATTTCCTTTACTGATGCCACCTTACATAGACCCAGCACATCAACATATTTGCCGTTGGGGAAATGTTTTTGCATTATTGTCTGGCTACCCAGCGCCATCTCTGGCTTTTCACCACGATATAGTCTGGCTATGTTAGCTAGGAACTCAATCTGCTCTGGCGTGAAATCCCGGTGCGCACGGTCGATCTGCCGGTAGAATTGGCGAGCGTCTAGGAAGAGAACTGTATCACGGCGGTCGGTGTCTTTCTTGCTTCTATCTAAAAACCACAGTGTGCAAGGAAGTGTGACCGTATAAAAGAAATTTGAGCCGACGGCGACAATCACGTCCACAGCACGACTTTCAATGAGTTTCTTGCGGATCTCTTGCTCCGAGCTGCGGGCGTCGGCCGCAGAGTTCGCCATTACAAAGCCCGCACGGCCAGCTCTGCGCAACGCACTATAGAAGACCTGTATCCATAAGTAATTGGCGTTGTCTGCAGTTGGCATTCCCAGCGGATAACGGGCAGTCTCATTTTTTATTCGTTCCTTATCCACGCGGTCCACGTTGAACGGAGGATTGGCCATGACGAAGTCAAACTTGCCGACACTGTTGTGCAAATCTTCATAATAGGTATTCCCCTGGCGGATATCTCCTGAGAGCCCATGAACAGCCAGGTTCATCTTGCACAACCGCACCGTCTCGGCTATCTTCTCTTGGCCATAGACCATTATCTCGGTACTCGGATTCCTCTTGTGATTTTCTACGAAGCGCGCTGACTGCACAAACATGCCACCCGACCCGCACGCAGGGTCCAGTATGCGCCCATGGAAAGGCTCGATGATCTCCACAATAAGCTTTACGATTGCTGTCGGCGTGTAGAACTCACCCCCATGCTGGCCTTCCGCCAGTGCGAACTCACCTAGAAAGTACTCGTAGATCTTGCCGAAAATGTCACCCTCGATGTCCATCGGGATTGACGACATCAACTTGAGTAGCTCGATTAGGATGGAGTTCTCTAGCCGGGTTGTAGGTCTTGGGCAAAATATCCCTGAGATCCTCGTTTTCGGACTCGATGGCTCTCATGGCATCGTTGATTGCCTTGCCGATATTCTCGCCTTCCGGCAGCTTCAGCAACTTGGAAAACCGTGCTTCTTCTGGTAGGAACATCACGCCACGGGCTTGGTAATCCGCCTTACCGATGGTTCGTCGCCCCGTTGCTTTGCCCGCGAGTTCTTTCTCTGCTTGGGCAAACTTGTGGTCAGCATAACGGAGAAAGATTAGCCCGAGTACCGGAACGGAATACTCGGATGACTTAAGCTTGGAATTCGCCCGCAATTCATCAGCAGCATCCCACAACTTCCCCTCGATTTGATTACTGTACTGCGCCATCATAATTACCTCAAGACAGAATTATCTTCAGTGTTGATAGTATAGCATCCTTGGCAGCTACAGTATAATAAAATAGCGTATTGTTCAGCGGCAGAGAGTAGGTTCAGCGCGCTGTGACCATCATTCGCAATTACAACGACACCGTACCAATCCCCGATTTAATCGGGGACCAGTCATGCCTGCTACAAATCAGGTATTATCCCCCCAGAGCATATATATAGCTAGCTTCTGAACACAAGACGCTTTAATATATGCATGCTGCAGCATATGAGATATAATAGAATATGAGATGTAACAAAGAGGTAATACCGGGACAAGGAGGCTAAGACTTATGACTATTCCGGTTTTTCAACAAATAATGCTTCCTCTACTTCGACTCTTAGAAGATAAGCAGGAGCATTCGTTGCGGCAGGTTATTGATTCATTGACTAACCAGTTCAACCTCACTCAAGAAGAGCAGCATGAACTTTTGCCAAGCGGGAAGCAGGCAATATTTGATAATCGGGTCGGCTGGGCTCGCACATATCTAAAGAAAGCAGGGTTGATTGAGTCCACACGACGAGGGTTCTTTCGCATAACTGATAGAGGATTGCAGATATTAAATCAGAGACCAACGAAGATTGATGTGAAATCTCTTGAGCAATTTGAGGAGTTCAGGGCATTTCAGGCTATTAGGCGGGAAAAACCAACGGAATCGGGTGAGGAGGAGCCAGAAGCAACACCCGAAGAGGCACTGGCAAATGCCTATCAGAATCTGAATAATAATCTTGCCGGTGACCTTCTTCAGCAACTCAAAGCAAGTTCTCCCGTGCAGTTTGAAAACATGGTCATAGACCTCTTAGTCGCGATGGGATATGGTGGAAGTCGCAAGGAGGCTGCCAAAGCAATCGGGAGGAGCGGCGACGAGGGGATTGACGGCATTATCAATGAAGACCGGTTGGGCTTGGATGTTATCTACGTACAGGCTAAGAGATGGGAAGGGACCGTAGGACGACCAGAAATTCAGAAATTTGCCGGCGCTTTACAAGGACAACATGCAAGGAAAGGCATCTTCATAACCACTTCAAACTTCTCAAAAGAAGCTGCCGATTTCGCATCTCGAGTGGAGAACAAGATTATTCTGCTTGACGGCGATACGCTAGTCCAATATATGATCGATCACAATATCGGTGTGACCCAATCTGTTAATTATGAAGTTAAGAAAATAGATTTGGATTACTTTACTGAGGAATAGCTGCGGAATCCTAGGGATGACATACCAAGTTAGGCTTACTACATCAGGTATTATGTCCCCAGGATACATTGCTAGCGAGGTAACTTATGGAGGATAGCGACAAGCAAATTCATACTTGAGTATGTTAATACTCGAAGGAGGTCATATGCCAACTGCGAAGAGAGTCGAAAACCAAATATTCCGACGTGAAGGGTTTAGAGTACAGTTCAGAGATAGACAAACTGGCAGGAATGTCCGCGACAATCTTGAAGGTATTAAATCTTATCCCTATGCTAAGATGGCCCGAAACAGCTGGGCCGTTAATCGTTGGAAAGAGCAGAGATTCAATCAATGCTTTCCAGGGTTTGCTGTCGCTGTTTTGAGAAATGACCGACACGTCGCACATGGAAGAACATTGTTAGCTACTGTTCGTGACACATATCTCGAGGAATGATTCATCCTGCTACGTACACATGGAAGGACAAACATCCCGATATTTGTCCAGCGGTAAATGCTCTATGGAATTCCAGGGGCACCGTACCAACCCCCGATTTAATCGGGTACCAGTCAGGCTTACTCAAAATCGGGTATAATTTCCATAGAGCACTGAGCAGTCAAACAAATTGCGTGATGAATACTGGAGAAATCCAGACAACAGGGGACATTCTTACCGTGTAATAAGGGAGCAGGAACATTATGCTACGAATAAAAACGGTGTATGATGCTGTAGCCGATGATGATGGCTTCCGCATACTTGTTGACCGTATATGGCCGAGAGGAGTCAGCAAAGATAGGGCAAAACTCGCCCTCTGGCTTAAAGATATTGCCCCGAGTGACCGGTTGAGGAACTGGTTCGGTCACGACCGGGAGAAATGGAGTGAATTCAAACAAAAGTATTATGATGAACTTGCTGACAAAGAAGGCCTCGTAAATCTGATACTGGAAAAAATGTCGTCAGGAAATGTAACACTTCTTTTTGGAGCAAAGGATGAAAAATTTAATAACGCCGTAGCGCTTAAAGAATACATCCTGAAAGCAAAGAAGGCGAAACCATGAAAGCAACAGAGGTATTGAGAGAGGAGCATAACGCCGTAAAACTAGCCTTGAGTATTCTAAGCCATGTTAGCCATAAGCTGGAGTCCAGGGAGGAAGTAGACAAGGAGGACCTCGACCACATATTAGATTTTCTTAAGACTTTCGTTGATACATGCCATCACGGCAAAGAGGAAGACCTTCTTTTTGTAGCCATGCAGAGCGCAGGCATATCTCGAGCCAGAGGACCTATCGGTGTCATGCTCAAAGAGCACAAAACGGGTCGTTCGTATGTCGGGAATATGGGGGAGGCTGTTGAGAAATATAACACCGGCGAACTCTCCTATTCATCTCGCTTTGTCGAGAGTGCAAAGAAATACGTCGAGCTTCTGAATCGGCACATAGAGAAAGAGGAGAGCATTCTCTACCCCATGGCCGACATGCAGCTTCCGGAAGAAACGCAGCATGATCTAATAGAAGAGTTCGAAAAGTTGGAGCAGGATAGGATAGGAATCGGCAAGCATGAAAAGTTGCACGAATTGCTCCATAATCTGAAGGATAAATACCTGGAGTAATGGTTATCTCAATTCTAGGGACACCATCCCATCAAGCCTACCACAAATCAGGCGTTATTTTCTCAGGATACCAACGTTGATATAGATTGATTCTTAATGAACTGGTATCTACCACTTCAAATCCTGTCCAAGACTATGCTAAACTTATTAATGACCGGCAGGGTCAGGATTAAGGAACTGATCCCCGCCCAGGAGAGAGATATGGAAAAGGAGATAATCTTTCTGGTAGAGGAAGCTCTGGAAGGTGGTTATACCGCCAGGGCACTCGGACATAACATCTTTACCGAAGCCGATTCCTTTGCGGAACTGAAAAAGATGGTGCAGGATGCTATGCAGTGCCATTTTGAGGCCGAAGAGATGCCCCGACTTATCCGCCTGCACATGGTAAAGGACGAGGTAATCGCCGTATGAAGCTCCCCAGGGATCTGGGCGGTGAAGAGCTCGCTGCCCTCCTGGGCAAGTACGACTATAAGATAACCCGCCAGATCGGTAGCCATATTCGGCTCACATCCACTTCTAAAGGTTTCGAACATCACATCACCATTCCCAGACACAAACCTCTTAGAGTCGGCACCTTGAGCAGTATCGTGAATGAGATTGCTGATTACTTTGAAATAGAGCGTCAAAAACTGGTCAAAGAGCTATTTAGATAAATAAACCCTCACCCAATTCCAGGGACACCATGCCAATCCCCGATTTAAACGGAGACCAGTCAGGCCTGCTACAAATCAGGTGCTATGCCCCAAAATACAAACTAACCGCTAATATCCAAAATGGCAGCTACTTTCTCAATGAACTTCTCTGCTGAAGCAATAACCGCTCTCGCCCCGGATTGAGAAAATTCAGGCGAAGGGAACAATCTTCTTGCTTTCGAGACACTGTCTAAACTCTTGATTCACTGGCTGCCTTCTCCCATAGTACTATGCCATGCTCAACTTCTTCCATGAAAGACCGCTCTGACTCCCCTCCCTCCAATAGCTCGACAGGTGTTTTAAGCACTGTCTGAATATGAATACTCTCAAATCCTCTCGGGAATGTAAAACCACTGATAGTATTTGACACGTTTTTCTTGTTCTTCGTCACGATGAACATATCTATATCACTCTCAGAAGTATCTGTCCCAAGAGCACAACTGCCGTACAATATTATGCGGCTTGACATCTTCTTCAATTCCTCTACTAAAGGTTCAATAAGCATGAGATTTACTATTTTCTTGAACTCTGCTATGGCGGCATTAGAGGAATCAATAGCATAGAAATACATCTTCCCCTCTCTTCGGCGTGTAACAGCTACGGTCGAATATAGCTCGTTCAATGCCCGGTTTGCTGAGCCAGTAGATATTCCAAGCTTACGAGCTACCTCTCGTTCATAGAATTCCTGGTCTGAGAATTTCGCCAGCAGGCTCAGCACCTTCTGGTTGATCGTGGTTACTAAATGTGGCTGTAGCATATTCTATTTGCTCCAAATATTGAGCATGTGCTCATTATAATGAGCGATGGTGAAAAAGTCAAGGCATGGGAATTCCAACGACACCGCACGAATCAGGCCTGCCACAAATCTACCATCCTGTCCTCAGAATACCCGGGGACGTCTTATTTATCAGCCCATCAGGAAAGCTTTTATTTCTTCACCGAACTGGCGGCTTCGTACAAACATGGCATTATACCCGAGGTCCGGGTACAGGACCAGCCTGGCATTGGGTATTTTCCCGGCTGTCTTACGAACAGGATAAAAGAAATCTTCTTCGCCGCCAATCACCAGGGTTTCCGCCTTAATCCTGTCCAGGCCTTCACTAAGGTCATGGCGGGCCTCTGCTTCAATTTCCACAATCCCATCTGAAGCGTCGGCAGGAATCATGAGAGGACCCATCAACCCCATGAACCATTTGAAAAAGTGTTTCGCAATTCCCTTCCGGATGATGGCGGTACCTAGCAGTGCGGACGCTGCCTGCCGCTTGCCTTTTCTTGCCAGGTTTGCAACTTCCCTTTGCAGTTCTCTGGCTTCCTCCGTCAGGCGGAAACCGGTCATGACTAGTACGAGGCGCCTGATTAAATCCGGATGGTCAATGGCAAAGTGCTGGGCGATCGCTCCTCCCGTGGAGACGCCGACTATGTCGACTACACCGCCCAGCTCGTTCTTAATCATGACGGCGTAATCATCTGACATATCGCTCAGTGAATATCCCGGGGGCAGACCTGGCTTTCTGCTCACAATGTAAATCTTGTAGCTATCCTCAAGTCCCCTTAGATAACCGGTGCTCATCCGCAGCGCAATGGCGGACGGCGGCTTATGCTGAAATTCCAACCCCCCGAATACAACGAGGTTACGCCCGCCGCTTCCAATGCAGGCATACGGAAGGCCGTTATTGGAATACCCGGTTGTCGCACTTCTTCTGGCCACCTCAATTAACCATTATACAGAATTCCGTCGGCAGAATAGCAAGCAAGTCTACTACAAAGCAGGCATTATGCTCCCAGAATATCTTGCATATGCATATAACCATCATACATGGGAGCGCAAAAAGGACTCGATCTCGTCGGCAATGAAGGTTGCGCCGCGACTATTCATATGTATCCCATCAGTTAGCAATAAGAAGTGGTGCTTTCTGGAAATTTCGTCAAAGCTCTGTCTGAGCAAATAATGCCGGGCAAGTGCCTTGATTGCAAGTATACCTCCGCCCTCATACGGCCGCCCGCCGCCTTGTTGAGTCTCTCGCAAATACTTCTCCTGGCGTTCATAAACAGGCAGGTAGCTAACCTGCTTCTCGTCGGCAATCCCCTTGAGTAGAGCGTTATAGTCTTTGATGCGTTGATTGGGAGTTGATTCCAGGTCTTCGCCGAGAACTGGGAGCGAGGCCAGGGCAATCTTCGCTGTAGTCCTATCTTTAAGCATATTGATAATCCTGAGCATATTGTATTTATAGAATTCTGCCGATGGTGGATGAGGAAACCTTCTGGTTAAGCGAAAAATGCGCGCCAGGGCTGGACTGAGTGTAGCGGCAACATCATTTGTGCCAACCAGGATGATGACGAAATCAGGCTTATATTCAATAACGGAATCCAAACGCATCAACACGTTGTAAGCCTGGTCGCCTGCGACGCCGGCATTAATGAACTGGAAGCCCTCCTCGGCCATGCGTTGGTCCAGAATATTCACGAAATTGTAGCTGACCTGTCCATGCACCATACTGGCACCAAGGCATACGACTATATGCTTGTTCATATTTTTCATTTCTCTGCTCTTCCTGGAATAAAGTTCAAGGACAATCGTCTATATCATTTTACCCCTTTGTAGTGACATTCGGAAATTTTAGAAATGCCATAATAAGCAGGCCTGCTACAAATCAGGTAGTATTCCCCGAGAATACCGATATCTTAAATAGCAGCCGCTTTTTATTTAGAATTTCCTGTTGAAGAAATAACCAGTTTAGCCTCCTCTTTTTACGGCGTTACGTTCACTCTTATCATCTATTCCTTAAAATTATTCAGTCAATATTTTGTAACAATTCCCCCCCTTTCTTCGTTATAATTAAAGTAACGACAAAGTAATAAAAGAAAGGAGATGGCTCTATGAAGAGAAAATTTAAAATACTAGGGTTGGCCATGGGGGTCGCAGCTATTCTGGCACTGGTTATCGTGGGTACTGTCGGTGCAGCTGGCAATAATCCCGACACCGGTGCTCAGACTCAGAACCAGGGAGCGGAGTGCCTTTGTGGAGAATGTCCTTGCGGTAACTGTGTTTGCGGCGACTCTGTCCCCATCAATCATTCATATCAGCACGACTACTCATACTCATCGCCCGGTCCGCACGGATTCCAGAAGGGCAAATAAGGACCGGATCCTCGACTATAGCCATGAGATATATTCGGGGACTTGCGCAATTAGCCGTTACTGCAGAAGTAGGAACCCCGAATATTAATTGGACCGAATAATAAGTGGGAGTTTATATAACTCCTACTTATTGTTTATCAGCAAGCCTTTACAGTTCCGCTGAGATTGCCACGCCCGGTGAATCGGCCTCGCAATGACGCGTAGTAGGAAGCAAATTCAACGGATAGCCTATCAACCAATCCTGCCATAACTCAATCAACACGCCGATGGGGAATAATAATAGTGCTTGTGCATGGCGTATCGATGCCATATAATCAGACGCGAGCATTCAAGTAAATGACATACTTCATTATCCATGCTGTATTCTGGCTCTTCGGTTTCTTCCTCCTGTTCCGTATTCCGCGTTGTACGAGGAGATACACAAAGAGCACGGAAAGGCGTCCTAGCTTGTCCGTCATAATACCCGCGCGCAACGAGGCAGGCTCACTCCCTGTTCTCCTGGCATCCCTCCGAAATGGCGATTCCGTTCCCGATGAAATCATCGTGGTCATCGATGAATGTGAAGACAGGACAAGGGAAATCGCCAAAGGAAAAGATGTGATAATCATCGATTCAAAGCCCCGACCCAAGGGATGGATTGGGAAGCCCTGGGCGTGCTATCAAGGTGCCCAAGTGGCAAAGGGGGACATACTGGTCTTCCTGGACGCAGACACATCTGTTGCGAAGAACGGCTTGAGAGATATAGTGGACACATACCTGGAAACGGACGGCATTCTCTCAGTACAGCCGTATCACAAAACAAGGAGACTTTACGAACAGCTATCCGTGTTCTTTAACATAATCATGATAGCCGCAATGGGACCCTTCACGGTGATGGGCGACCGTATCAAGCCGATTGGATTGTTCGGTCCGTGTGTGGTCATGAAAAAGGCATACTACTGCAAAAGTGGCGGCCATGTTGCGGTGAAAGGCGAGGTGGTGGAGGACCTTGCCCTCGGAGAGAAACTTAAGGAGCACAACCTCCCGATACGCTGCTGCGGCGGGCAGGGCAGTGTCTCCTTTCGTATGTATCCTGACGGCATAAGAGATCTGGTGGAGGGGTGGAGCAAGGGTTTTGCCACTGGGGCCAGCAGGACCAGAATTCCCTTGCTTGTGGCGATTATCGCCTGGATCGGCAGCGGCATAAGTGCGACAGTGTGTGCAATCGGAGCCATTTCCGGCATCTCCAATACCTTCATCCTTGGTTGGGCCCTGGCCTATCTGGCATTTGCCGTCCAGGTCCAATGGATGGCCTCCCGGGTGGGTACATTCAAGCTCTATACCGCGCTCCTGTTCCCGGTTTCATTGATATTCTTTATTGCCGTTTTCTTTCGTTCTATTTTCCTCGTTGCTATAAAGAGGAGCGTGGTGTGGAAGGGCACCGCAATTAACCTGAAAGACAGGGCGAAAGAGCCATGATCGTTCAATTGTCCGATACGTGGGCAATAGTCATCAATATCGCGGCCTGGCTGATAATACATTTAGGCGTTTCCATGTCAATCGCGAGGATGTGGCCGGATTCCTTTGATCCGCAGTCGTGGCTATACAGGCGGCGGACCTGGGAAAGGGGCGGAAGAATCTATAAAGCTTTTCTCAAAGTCAAGAAATGGAAGCGCCTTCTGCCCGACGGCGCCGTCTTATTCAAAGGCGGATTCAGGAAGAAGCACCTGGGTAAAGCCGACGCACCGTACATCAGGAGATTCATCCTGGAAACATGCCGGGCCGAATTTGCCCACTGGGTCATGTTTCTTTTTGCGCTCGTCTTCTTCCTCTGGAACGACTGGTGGATTGGACTCATCATGGTGGCTTACGGACTTGCGGTTAATATGCCCTGCATTATTACCCAGCGGTACAACAGGATCAGATTGCAGAGAATGTATGAAAGGTACAGTCGAGGTTAATGAGCCGACATATGTCCTGCACAGAACCGAAGTTGCCAATTCAGCAACATGTGTCCCGACCTTCTTCACGTCATTGATTCCCTATGCCGTCGACCTGGGCATCGGTCCATAGGCCACTTAATAGCTTTATAGGAGCTTGATTTCTATGCTCTTGAGTATCCCGCGTGCCCCCCTTGACCATGGTTGGCCCGGTAAAAATATCTGAAACGACTTGTTATAAAGTTCGACACAGAAGAAATTAACTTCGGTTATGTTAACTTTATCTAATAAAGCGTACCCATGATGCTAATAAACACTTAGTCCGTGGTTTCAGCGTATGGTAGAATAGCTGCATGAGTGCCAGAACCATAAAACGTGGAATCTGTATTGGGATGGGCGCCATAAAATGATATAAACGACCTTTGCAAGTGACAATGGATAGCAAACACGAGATACGGGCAACCCTTTAGGGAGAGCCATCATGGAATATGATGTAGTAGTGATCGGTGCTGGATTATCCGGCTTAACTGCTGCCAGCCTGCTGGCGAAGAGGGGTCTGCATGTAGCTGTTATCGACAAGAGCTATGAGCCGGGAGGTTCCTGCGGAATATTCAAACGAAACGGCATCACGTTTGACCAGGGTGCTGCTATGCTTTACGGCTTTGGAGACAAAGGGTTCAATGCGCATCGCTTTGTCTTCAACTGCCTGGAGGAGCCCATCGATGTCATCAAACATGACCTGTTGTATTGCGTGAATTTCAAAGGCAGGAGAATCAAGTTCTGGGCAGACCTCAACATGTTTGCGGAGGAACTGGCGCGGGTGTTCCCCGCCGAGAAGGAAAACATTAACAGGTTCTATCGTGATCTTGAGAAAATGTATAGGCACGTAATGGTGGAGCGACCGAGTTATACCACGCCCGATGAAACAGACACCATGGAATCGCTGAAAGGAATGCTACGTCACCCGGTCTCTTACGCCCGGTTCTTGAGGTATCTCAATAGAAGCGCGAAGGACTTACTGGTGAAATACTTCTCCGATCCGGAGATATTCAAGTTCTTCGACAAGCTCACTTCCACCTACTGCTATACTACGGTGGAGGAGTCTCCTGCCGTCCTCGCCGCAGTCATGTTTGTAGATAATCACGTCGGAGGCAGCTACTATCCGACCGGTTCCACCCTTTTCCTGCCAGGCAAACTGGAGAAAGTGATTGAGGAAAACGGCGGAGACATACTGCTGGAAACCGAAGTAGTTAGGATCCTGTTCGATGGCGATCGTCCCTCGGGAGTGGAACTGAATAGCGGCCGGCATATATATGCAGATAGTCTTGTCTATTCGGGAACGGTGTGGAATCTGTACGGGAAACTAATCGATAAGACGCGGCTGAGCGCGGAAAGAATCGCATGGGCTGCAAATCAAATCCCCACTCATCCCAGTGTTGTATTGTACGCCCACATAGATAAGCGGGTCATTCCGGAGGATACAGCACCTATTGAAATGCTGGTGGGAAATCCAGACCTGCTGGATGAAAGCGAGGTGACTGCCTACATATTGAGCATCGACGATAGGACGCTGTGCGATGAAGAAAGTCATGTTGTTGTGGCGATCGGGCCGACGTTTGCAGATTGGTATGGCGGAAATACAGACGACTATCTTGTCAAGAAGGAAAGGGAAAAGGTACGGCTGATTGCAGTACTGGAAAAGAGGTTTCCCGGATTTATGGATGGCGTGCGCTACGCCGAAGTTGCCACACCGCGCACTATCGAAAGATATACACTCAAGAACGGCGGGGCGGTGGCGGGACCCAAGCAAATGCTGGGGCAGCACATCTTACACAGGCTGCATACCAGAAGTGAGTGGGATAACCTGTTCTGCTGCGGCGAGTCCACCGTAATGGGTACCGGTACGCCGACCGTGACCACTTCCGGCATAAGCGCCGCCAACGCAGTACTCAAGAAATTGAAGCTCGAGCCGTTCACGTATCAACCTAATATGAAGAATTATGTCAGGATCGTGGATAAACCATTTACGAAGGAGGGCCTTTATGACGGATACCCCGAAGAAATGCGCGTAATAATGCTTAAGGCCTCCAGATGTCAGTATTGTGAACAACCTCAGTGTGCGACGGATACCGACTATGATATCCGCGGTATCATGAGACGGGTCACCGTAGGCAATTTCACCGGTGCCAGAAAGATTGCCGGGCAGTTTCTCTCTGCGGGCGAGTTGAACAGAGCAGCACTAGCCCAATGTGAACAACGATGCGTGCTTAACACGGATGGTGGTTCACCTGTGGAAATACGGACGGTGATTGGCTACATTACGGCCAGATAGTAACCCACAGATATCCGTATTTTAATGTTCCTTTGGCAGAACTACATTAGCAATGTTGAATAGTCCGTCCATTTGACATTGCAGGCAGGGCACGCGTATCAGCTCGCAACTAAGCACTTCGACCGTTACGCAGACTATCCTTGCAGACCGGGGCTCAATAGCCAGTTATTGGCTTCTGCCCAAGTGCCACCACTTGATCTTCCCTATGTCAGGGCTGTGTCCGGTCTCCAGTATGGCCTTGATACAGTCCAGCCGGTATTGGGCAGCTCTGGCGTACATCTTTGCGATCACAGGATCCAACAGCCTCATTAGACAATGTGTTTTAATTTCTACGTACTGTATTAATTCGGTCCCCTGTCCTGAAGGATTGAAGAAGTATGTCAGAACACCCTTCATCCCGCCGCCAGCCCACCTTTCCTGGAGTACTGAATATTCCTCATACCTTGTGACTTCAGAGAGTATCTCAGATTTGACAAAGGGAGCCATCTGTACCACTTCGCGGTAACGCGTACCGACTCTCACCAGTCCATCAGTGGTTTTTTCAAGCAGCAAGACCGGCGATTTGCTCTCTTGTCTGTAGGTGTCTTTGTTACACAGAAAATGAAAAATGTCGGTAGATGGTTTGTCTATGAAAACGCTGAATTTGTGTAGCACAGGTTAGCCCCGGGCAAATTATACTACGTTCTTCCCAGGTGATTTGATTGCCTGGAAGTCACTTCATCACAGGATGCAACAATAAAATATCCCGAGTAACCTAACTTCCTTCACCTGCACCGTTTGACCTGGCCTTCAGCCTACCTTGTGCCGGCCACTGCCGGCACCTTTCAGCCTCTGCCAAGCCCAACTCTTCTGCCAGGTCCCCGCTCGGCTACTCGGGACAATATTAATGTTAGCACATATATGGCATAGTTGTCAAGTTTTTATTCGTACTAGGAAACTGGTACCAGTTTTTCGCCAGAATTTCGGGAATACAAGGCCAATGGCGCTTTATTTCCCCCGGAATTCCGAGCTCATGCAGGGGACAAACGGGTTGACAGGAAGCTGGCCGAGTCATATCATCTTGGGATAGCCGGTCCGTCCGAGAAGGACTGAATCGGCTTGTGGAGGGAAGGCCGAACGCATAAACGGCGGTACAGCTTTTATTCCCGTTACGCAGGCAAATTAGCGAGAGAGGAGTAAAGCACAGATGCAATATCGAAGGCTTGGCAAGCTAGACTGGGAGGTGTCGATACTGGGTTTCGGAGTGATGCGATTGCCACTTGTCGACAAAGAAACAGAAAAGGTGGATGAACCTGAGTCGATAAGGATGATGCGTTACGCCATAGACCACGGTGTCAACTATC
>Ga0180434_10003080_pt1 | contig 21485 bp, 22 predicted proteins | sample SS_ome_7_FD_132453 | JGI IMG/M metagenome (GOLD analysis project Ga0180434, IMG submission 132453) | Hypersaline lake sediment archaeal communities from the Salton Sea, California, USA - SS_1_D_2 metaG | ecosystem: Environmental > Aquatic > Non-marine Saline and Alkaline > Hypersaline >...
AAATAGAACGCGGCGGGCATCCGAATCGTCTTGCCGTTGGCAGGGTCCACTACCTCACCCTGATACAGGATGTTCTCGTCGGAAGGCTCGACGCCACGAGGCAGGTAGAGCACAAAGGCGTGCGCAAACTGCACCCCTTCCAGACTGCCCTGTCCGCGAACTTCGGCGTGAACGACGTACAAGTCCCGCTCGGGGTCTGTGTCCTCGTAGCGCATCATCCACCGCCAGGCGGCGGGGAAGCAATCGCCTGTGGCTTCTCGGGTCATGCCTGCTCCGAAGCAGCGAAAATCGTCAAAGCGAGCACGCCGACGAGGGTGATCGCCACTGCCATGAACCCGCCGTTCGCCCCCCCACCGGACTCCGAAGGTGCAGCCCCCTGTGGTTTTGCTACCGGCTTCTCCGTACCGCCCGCTCCCTGCGGCGCCAACGCCGCCAGAGCCTCTGCAAAGAGCGCAGGGACGATGCCGTCGTGCGTGACGTTGGCTCGCAGGTTGGATACCGCACCCGCCGCCTTCAACTGCTCCGCGATGGGCTGCGTATCCTCGCTTCGCCTCGCGGTCGCGACGTACACGGGCAATCCGCCGCGAAGGGCAGCGAGATAGGCGTTTTGATCACCGTAGGTGGCGTCGAGCAGGGCCACGCCAGACAGCCGAGGGTCGTCGAGCGCGCGAGCCGCCGCCCGGTACGCGCCGCTGTGCGCGACGATCACCACGTTGCCGGGGAAGGGGACGCCTGCCACACTCGCCGCCTCTTGCGCGGCACCGATGATGTCGTCCTCAAAGGCCCCGAACCGCGACCGTTCGCTCGCAGTCGGCGCGATCAGCATGTCAGTGCGCAGCACCTTCTGTCCGAGCCCGTGGCGGTCCACGTCTCGCGCCGCCGTGGTCCTCCATCCGTGCAGGTAGATGACCGCACGCGCGGGGCCAACCGTCTGCGAAACGACGACGGTTGGCCCCGCGCCCTGGCGGGTATGTCGCACGTCGGCGTCGATCACACGTCCACCACGAGCCAGTCCGATGTGCGGGGGTCGCAGAGCGGAGTACCGGGCGGGCACCCGATGTCGATGTGGATGTTCCCGCTGGCGTAGATTTTGAGCCCCACATTCTCGTCGATTCCGAGAGACGAGCGAACGAAATCTCCCCACCGCGAAGGCGCGATGACGCGCTTTCGGCTGTCGATAGCGCCGAGGGACTGGAGCTTGTCGACCAGAGCCGCCGTCTGCGCCGGGGTGAAGTCCATGTCGACCGCGTACCCCGCAAGGTGACGGGAACGCGAAGCACCACCACGGCGGGCGTTGCACGCCGGGGGGCGATACCACCCTCGAACGTGAGCCTCGCCCCGCACCACCTGCCAGATCAGGTACACGTATGGCGTCAGTGCGCGGAAGCCCGCCAGCGTCGCCTTATCGAGCGACCCCGAAGGCGCTTCCGCCTCACAACCCCTCACGTAGTCGTCGAGTGTCAACGGGCGCATCCCCGGAGCGGGAGGCGCCGGTACGGATGCCGGGGAGGGCGCCGGGGGGCTCTCGTCTTTCTTGCGGGACAACAAGTAGGCGAGAAACCCACCCCCGAGGATTCCCCACAGCGTGTTCACATCGGCACCGGGTGCGGTTCGCGCTTCGCGCGGTTGAGTAGGGCGAACGCAGCGACCGCGAACATGGCGCCGACTGCGAAACCCGTGGACCAGTTCTGCCGCGCTGTCGTCTCGCGAACGTGCTCGGCGGTCTGCGCAAGCTGTGCGGCATGAACCTGCTCAAGCGCGGGCCAGTACGGCGCGAGATAGCCGCTGGTGAAGTCAAGGTCGGGGTGCTGGGCAACGAGGGCCTGCCGATAGCTCGACGCCGCCTGTGTCACGTAGGCCGGATCGTAGGGCGATGACGCTGCGAGCGCCGCCGCGATGACAGCGGGGCTCGCCATCACCCACCTCGCGAAAGTAGCCACGCAGCGCCCAGCGCGAGCGCGGCCACGATGGGGCCGGTCTGCATCCCGCTCTCGCTCTCGCCTCCGTCACCGCCGTCGTCGCCACCTCCGAAGCCTTCGCGCCATCTGCCGCCGTCACGTCCACCGTCTCCGAACGGTTCCCCGAACGCGCCTTCCAGCGCACTCACCGGGTCGCTCTCGCCGGGGATCGCCAGCCCGTTCTCGACCAGCGCAGACAGAGCAAGGAACGGATCGCTGCCCGAAAAGCCCACCTCTCGCGCCGTCGCGAGCAGGGTGTTCATGGCGGCCATGTCGCTGATTCCGTCGACCGGGAACGAGCCGGGGTCGCCCGCGAAGATGACCGCGACCGGCACCGCGACAGGCGAAGCCGGGAGTGAAGCCGTAGCGATGTTCGCAGGAATCGGGTTCACACGGTAGATGATCGCCGCTGCCGACCCGTCCTCCAGCACGGCGATGCCGCCAGCGGGGATGATCACGCGGGGGGTGTCGAGCGTCGTGGTGCGCTCGCTTGCCTCCCCCCGACCGCCGATGTTCACCGAGTGACGCTGTGCGGGCCTGGTCGTCAGGCGGTCGGGCGTCGAGTAGTCCACGTCGAAGCGCGGAGACTCGGTGGCGTCGCTCCGCTCCGACACCCGCCAGTCCGTTGTCGACGGTGACGCCTTGTCGGTGTCGTTCGCCGTCGTGTCGATGATGCGCTCCACGTCAGCCGGATCGAAGCCGACGCCGACCGCCGAAGCCATCTGCTTTCTCGCGGACGAAAGGCCGCGCCCGCCGAAGTCTTCACCGAATCCGTCCATCGTTCTACCGGGTCAACACAGAATGAAGCTGGTACAGAGAATCCCCCAGCCCGACCGCCGTGACAAGTGCCGATGCAGCGGGCACGAGCCACGAGGGGTTCGCCAGGCGACGAGAAGCGTACTCGGGGAGGCCCCCTTCCAAAAGAGCACCCACGGGAATCTCACCCCCCGTCAGGTCCGTCGCGGTGCTCCCGTCGTTGGAGCAGGCCGCCTTGTAGGTCAACCGGCCAAGCGTCGTGAGGATCGGGGCCAGTACCGCCACCGCGCTTTCGACCCCCGCGAAGCGGATTCGATTGTCCTCGTCGAAGAAGACGCCGGAATCCGTCTCTCGCAGTAGCTCCTGCGCTTCCTTCGGGAAGTACAGGGAGTAGGCGCGCTGCACCGTCTCCACCCCCTCGTCGTCGAGGCAGTACGTGCGGAAGTAGAGCGTCCAGTCGTTCGTGTCGGGGATGCGGAGCAGATAGACCTGCACGTAGTCCTCGGGCACCACGGTGAACGTGCCGTCCGCGTTGGGTACGCTCATGGGGCTCGGCGCCACGCCGAAGTACCCCCGCTTCTCGTTGAAGCGGCTGGTCGCTTGGTAGGGGCGCCGCATCGAGATCACGTCCGGGTCGCTCTCCGTGATCTCCCACAGAAGCTCCCACATGCGCCTGCGCCTGCTACGGCGCGAGAGCGGGCCTGCGAACGTGCGACGGTTCGCTTCCTCGACGGCGCGGACAACCAGATCCTTCAACGAGTCGATGCCCCCGGTGCGTTCGTACTGCTCCACGATCTCTGCCGCCATTTCCGTCGAGATCGCAGCCGGATGCCGACCGGGCTTGACCGTGCCGTCGAGCAGACCGGGCAGGACCGCGACGAAATGCGGGTAGAGCGGAGCACCGAACACGCGCGAGGCGAACGTGGCGGCCCGCTTCACGATGTCGTCAGGTGGGAGGCTGTTGGACAACCTGTCCGCTCGCGCGAACGTCAGCGCCACCATTTCCGGGTGATGCGTGTCGTTCAGACGTTCGTATCGCAGTCGAAGCGAGCGGTCGGGGTGCGCTTCCGTCAGGGCGTCGAAAAACTGCGACACGTTCTCGTAAAGCCGGTCGGTGTCCGACGCGATCAGAACGGGCGGAATGGTCGGGGGAGCGAGGATCGGAGACGAGGGATTCTTCTTTCGCTTCTTCGACTTCCGCTTCTTCCGCTTCTGGCGGCGCTCATACGCATCCGTCCCCGGACCCCACGCCTTTCGCGCTTCCGAGAACTGGCGAAGATGGTGCTCGCGCATCGCCTTGTCCATCGCGTCAGAACCTCTCGCGCTCTTCGGGAAGGTAGCATCCCAGCCCACGCTTGCCCTGGGCGGTCTTCTTGCCTCGCGGCGTGAAGATTCGCTCAAGCTCGACGAGGATCGCATCGTGGAGCGTTTCCGCCTCTGTGGCACGCTCGGCCAACACGTCCGGGTCGTCGATGTCCACCGCCAGCGGGTACTCGGCGTAGCCGCCCAGCAGGTCCGCGAGCAGTCGAGCCGTCAACGGGGTCAGAAACACCTCGACCATCGACGGGTCGGAAGGGTCCGTCTCTGCGCAGTACAGGCTCTGTGCCAGCTTCGCAACCGCTTCACCCTCGGCAGTCAGGGGCTCGGCGTCCACGAAGCGGCGGCTCTTGTACTCGGCCAGCAGTCGCGTGTCCGCTTCGCTCTGCAACTGGAGCACGCGAGCCACGTCGAAGAACTTTCGGATGCGCTCCCGCCGAAGCCGCATGGACAGCAGCCGCGCTGCCTCGTCGGGAGAAGCGGTCGTGGGGATGTCCAGTCGGGCGCGTTCGGCGGCGTCGGCCAGACGCGCCTTCACTTCGTACTGCGACGGGGGGTAGAGCACCATCGCAGAGAACAACTGGTATCCCTCTCCGCTCTTGCCAGACGGGATGGTCACGAGGGTCTTCAACCCACGGAACAACGCACCCGGCTTGAACGAGTAGGGCTGGTTCTCCAGATACCGGGGCCAGTCGAAATCACTGTTGCGCCACATCTGCTCCATTTCCTGCACTTCGCCGGGGTCCGGGTCTTCGGCAGTCGCCACCCGGAACAGCAGGATGCGTGCCGCGCGTACCCCGGCCCGCTGGCGCCACCGCGCAAGGTCAGACTCTACCTCGTCTCGCAGCGTGCTTTCTTCCTTCGGCGTCAGGGCACGTCCACGACGCAACTCGTCGTAGAACTCCAACGCCTTGATCACCCGCTCGGGGTCGGCGGTGCGGTACAGGTTCAGCGCACGCACCACGATCTCGCGGTCGATGCTCTGTGCGTTGAGTCCCAAGGACCGCAACACCTTCTCCAGCGTCCTCTGTGCGTCGCGCCGCTTACGCGACCGTCGACCAGGGGCGTTGGGATCGGCCTGGTCGGCCAGCGCCGCGATTCGCTCCGACACCTTCGTGATCAGCCCGCGCCGCACCTTCCCCCGGACCTTGTAGTCGGCCAGCAACTCGGGTGCGTTCTCGGCGGCGAAGTAGCGATCCAGCATCGTCCACTGGCGACGGGACAGCCGGGAGGTTGTGCCCTCCCTCACCGCCCTCGCGTACTCGCTTCGGGGGTCCGGGTCGAACCCGTAGGTACGGGGAATGTCGTGCTCGTAGAAGAGCAGGAAGTCTCGGAAAAGGGGTTGCTCGATCAGCACCCGAATCTGTGCGTCGTACCCGGCTGTGATCCCCGGCTTGGTTCGCGTGCCGTTGCGCTCGACCACGGTGCAGAGCGCCGGGGTGAAGTCCACGCGACCGTCCCCGGCCTTGCGACCCGCCTGCATTTCCGCTGCGATGGACCGGAGCACCCGAACGTCCCGCTTCGCCTGTGCCTCTCGCGAGCGCGCGAGATTCAGTGCCGCCTTCAACTCGTCCGGGTCCATGAACAGGTCGACGAGATCGGCGTACAGGTCTACCGCCTTCCGCGCAGCGGGAATCCCTGTCTGTCCGTCCAGCAGGTGCGCCGTCAGCGGCTCGGCAAAGCCCGCCGTGTCGATAGCGTCATTGTCGGACAGACGCGCAAGCTGCCGCCCCACCTTCGGGTCGTGCTCCCCGATCTGGTAGATCACAGCCTCGCCCACAGCCTCCGCGATGATGCTATCGACGCGCACCCTCGCTTGCTGCTTGAGCACAGACCGCACCGCCCATTCCTCGTAGACGGGGTTCGTGGGGTCGAACGCCTGCACCGGCACATACTCCTTCCCGACCTTCACCCCCCGCCAACGGCGGCCAGAGCGAGTCGCCTGCAACTCCAACGCCGTCAGTCGACCCAGCAACTGCGCACGCTGCTCGCTCCAATCTTCCTCGTGAGGGGAGCCGACCCCGGCCAGGAACTCTTCTTCGGTTCTGCGAAGCAGTCGCTGCCGCTCGCGCCGTAGGTCGGACACCGCGTCCCGGTACACCTTCGCCACATCGCTGCCCACGTAGGGCGTCGGCATCGAAGCACTCGTGTCGAGTGCGGCGATGACGGCGTAGATGGGCTCTTCCAGTGCGTTCACGGCAGATCGAGGGGCTTACAGGGTAGGCATGAACACGCCAAACACGTCGTCCTGCGTGTACTCGGGAAGCACCTCGGCTTCCACCACTTCGGTCGAGGGAGCGGGGCTGGGCGGCGCTGCTCGGGTCGGACGCGGCTCGGGGGCAGGTGCCGGGGCCGGGGCCGGGGCGCTAGGCTGCCGTTTGGACGGCTTCCCCGCCTGCTTGATCCGTTCCAGCACCTCGTCTTCTGCCAGCGGCACGCCCGTGTCGGTGTAGTCGTCGAGGATGTCAACGAACACCGCCGCAAGGGGGCTGGCGTTGGCGACACAGTACGGGCGACGGGACGTGTGATCGCCAATAGCGTAGTAGAAGCCACGATGCAGCAAGTATGGAGAAATGAACGCCTTTCTTGCGTCCATGTCCTGCCCCTCGTCCAGCCCCTTGATCAGCGTGTACGGCACACCCGTAGTGGGTGCCTTCGCTCCGATGGACACGAGGAATGGGTCGACCTTGCGCATCGGGCGCGTCTCCCCGTATCGAGCAGCGTCCGCGAGAAACTGGCGATCCGTAAGCAGCCCCGCAATCGACGACTCCACCTGCTTGACGTAGCTCGCCAGCTTGCGGGCTCCCCCGATACGTGCCGCTTCGTCTTTCCAGTAGGCAGCGCAGTCCGCGTCTGCGTCGAAAGAGTGCTCCATCGAACGCTGGAACAGGGCAAACGTCTTCGGGATGGTGTGGCGCTTCCCCTTGCCGTCGACAACGACGAGCGGGGACGGCATCGGCTTCTCGCCCAGCAACTTGCGGGCCTCGTCTCGCGCGCCCGTGCCAGAGTGTGACACGCGAGACGCCGCCTCTCGCACGTCCGCAATGATGTCTGCGGGAGGCATCCCCTGCACATTGAACGACACCTTCGTCACCACCTTTCCGCCACGCTTCGCGGTCTTCGCGGTCACGACCTCTTCGTCTTTCAGCGCAGCCAGCGCCTCGTCGTACTCCTTCTTCGTTCCCACCTTCTTCGCAAGAGACGACGGGTCCGAGATAGCAAAATCGCGGAAAGCCACGTCCATCAGCACGTCCCCCTGTGAGGGATACGACTGTCCCGATGCGTAGACGTGAGCAAAGGGCTTTGCCTCTTTCACAAGGTTGAAGGCAAGCTGCGTAAGCAGGCGGTCGCGCGGGCTCGCCTCAACACCCCCGACCACTTCGGTCGACGGCTCCAGGAACTTCGCAGAGAACAGCGCCTTCGCCAGCGGCTTCACCCTTGAGCCGAGGATTTCCGCCAACATGCGCTTCGTCTCGGCAGACGTGAGCGGAGGGGGCGGATTCGCCACCAAATCGTCCTCGACTGCCTTGAGTACCGACTTCGCAGCGTCCAGGTACTTCTTCGGCAGCGTGGGCTCTTCTCCGTTGCGTCGCCGCATCACAGACCTCCCCGCTTCAACTGTGCCAGAGCGCGCTCGATGGACCCGTCCACGGCATCGGTCAGAATCGCACGCTTCTCGGCGTCCGTTGCCGTGGTTTGCGGGGGTTTGGCGGGAGGTGCGGGCCGAGCGGGGCGCGGCGCTCGCGGGCGAGGCTTTGGTGACTCCGACCGGGCCTCCGATGACCTCTGACGGTGCCGCCGTCCGGGGGTGACAACCCCTTCCTCAACCAGACGGTCTTCGATGCGCTCGGAGAGAATCCGGCGAATGACAGTCGTTGTCGCCTGCTTGCTGGCTTCTGCCTCGCGCTCGACCTCGCCGTAGTCCATGCCGAGGTGGGCGGCCACGGCGGGCGCTGCGTCCAGCGGGAACACGTCACTCGCCGTCACAGCGTCTCGCACGCTCTTCGGCTTCCCGCTGGCAGTCAGAACGCGGCCCTCGTCGGCGGCCTTGCCGACCTTCCGAAACAGGTCGAACAGTGCCTCGACATCCTCTGCGCTGTACTGCTTCGGCTCCTGCGCGGGGGCTGGGGCGCTTCGCCGGGAGCGGGAGGGCGTTCGCCTGCTCGGTTCGCTCGGAGTGTACCCGAAGCGTTCTCGCGCTGCGTCTCGGAACAGGCGTCGCACGTCTCGGTTGCTCTCGGGGAGCTTGTGGACCGGGATGTCGAGGAAGCGCGCGAACGCACCAAAGTGCTCCTTCGGGAGGACTTCCGCGCTCGGGCGAGACATGCTCATGGCTTCCCGTAGACGCACCTCGATCTCGCCGTCCGACAGGCCACTCGGGGCCTGCGACCGGGGTGGCGGGCTTGGGGCCTGCGACCGGGGTGGCGGGCTTGGGGCCTGCGACAAGGGCTGGATCGGCATGACCTGCCCGACCCACGCTGGGGGTTCTGCACCTTCCTCGTCGCTGAAAAAGAACGGCACCATGCCTGCGTAGGTTGGGTTGTCGTGTCGACGACGCCGACCCCGACGCTGGGGCTCGACAACGTAGTAGTCCACCACGACGCCGTACTCGTCCGTCTCCACCACGAACGCCTCGACGGGAAGGCTTTTCGCCACCACGTCGACATGCTCCTGCATGACCTGATTCTCCGCTTCCTTCGCGGTCGCGAAAGCGGTGCCGATGGCGTGAAACTCCGACCCCACCCTCACACGGTCGTGCAGATCGGCGCTCGGGTACAGGATGCCGTAGAAGTAGCTCATGGCAGTCGGCCTGTTACAGGTGCGTCGGTCCCGACGCGGTGACGATCAGCGTGGCGTTGAAGCCAGGGAAGGTGATGCGCTCGGGGACTGGCTGGGCGGGGTCTTCGGTGTTGGCGAAGAGAGATACTTGAATCTCGCAGATCGCCTCGTCGGCCAGCTTCGCGCCGCTCGCACCCACCCCGCGCACGTCCATCGGGAATGACGTGACCACGGCAGTCCCTGCGACAGGGAAGGAGTACGGCTGCGCACCGACAACGCCGCCCGTCACGGGGTCGGCAGATCCCGTGGTCCCGCCCGCCGTGAGAAGCAGCCGGGACTGTACGCCAAACGTGTCCAGCACGAGGTTGGACACGTTCTCGGGGATGTCGGCCACGTCGAATTTGCCGTAGAGGCGGGCGTAGGCGTTCGCCGTAGTGTACTGGATGCGCTGGTAGCGCCCACCGGAGCCGGGAACGACTGCCTGCCTCACCAGTTCCAGCGCGCGGCTTCGCAGAGATCCAGCGTAGAACACCGTACTCGCATCCGAGCGATACGGATCACGCCGAAGGATGATCGGCTCGTCAGACAGATCGGTCTGCTGCCGAGCGACCAGTTCCAGCGTGTCCAGTGCGCCCTTCGGATTGTTCATGTAGCCGAGGCCGCCACTCACGATCAGACCCCCTCGACCGGGAAGCGCATACAGTGGAGCGTGATCTGCACCTTGTCGATGCTCTGGACCCGCTCGTTGCATTGCAACTGGATCGAAAGCGTCTCCGACCGGGTGACGAACGGGATCAGGTCGAAGACGTACTCCCGCGCACCGTCACCGCTCACCTGGTCGAGCGTCACGAAGTCGTTGAACAACTGCTCGCCCGACGAACGCACGATCTTCGCCTCGATGTACTCTCGGGTGTCAAGCTGCCCGGTGGTGCTGGAGTCCGGGGCTTCGCCCTGCTTGAACTCCAGGTGTCGGACCGTGCTCGTGACCTTCCGAATGTAGGCGTAGAACGGGAAGTAGAAATTCAGCGACGTGGCCGCCCCGCCGATGAAATTCGCCACGCTCTCGGTGATCAGGATGGGGCGCAGCACCGTCGCGGGCTGGAGCTTGAGCCCTTCGCTCGCAGCGAGGGCTTCCAAGCGCCGTAGCTCGCTCTCGTCGCGCTCCGCGAGCCACGCATCGCGATAGGCGTTGCCGCTCGGAGCGTTCTGGTCGAGAAGCTGGCGCGCAGGCTGCCCCTGCCCGTACTCGCCCCCGAAGGCGCTGCCGACCTGCTGCGGGGGACCGTACTGGCCGTACTGCCCCTGCTCGGAGTAGGGAGGCCCCCCACCGGGGCGCTGGTTCGGGAGATACTGCGGTGCGCCGCCGTGGCGGTAGCGGGGGTCGTTGCTCATGGGAACCTCGCGCGGTGTAGAGCGAAACCTGTGATGGGCCGATACTACAAACGGCGCACCAGCCCGTCAACGCGGCGAGAACGGGAAAGAGCGCACGAACGAGGAACCCCCCGCACGCAGGGGGACGTGCGAGGGGTTCGGATCGGGCGGTCGCCGCATCTGCGACGATGATGTCAGCCACGTAGCGGAGCGCCGACCGCACTCGATCAGGTCGTGATGACCTCAAACTGCCAGCCGAGAAGCACGACAGCCACGAGGGCTTCGGTCAGGACCGGGTTCTGGTCCGAAACGGGCTCGCCGTTCGCGGTCATGTTGACGGCTTCGGTGGTTTCGACCACGAAATCCACCTGCTGCTTCGCGGGGAAGTAGATTTCCCCACCCTCGGGCAGGCGCGTGAGCGGCACGCGACCGTTGACGCCGAAGGTCAGCGTGGTGTTCGCGACGGTCGTGGCGGCGGCCTGCGACTGGTTGCCGTAGGCAGCGCACGGCCAGTAACGCGTGGCACCGCAGACCCACTCGTGCGAGAGGCGACGCTGCACGAGGAACGACTTTTCCGTGAGGAAGGTCTTGAGGTGTTCCGGCAGGCTCGGGAACAGGTCGACGCCGAGGTGGTCCGCGATGAATTCGATCCCACCCGGCATCACGCCGTCCGCACCGCTCGGCAGGCTCGTCTCGGCGCCGGTCAGCGCACGACCGAAGCCATTGCCGACCTTGCCGCGACCCGTCTGGAAGAACGAGAGCTTCTGCGGCTGGAGCACGCCGTTGGTGTCCGCGAAATCAGCGATGTTGACTACGCTGAACATGGGCTGGCGGTAGACCTTCTGGCCGCTCGCCTGCGACTGGAGGAAGCGGGACATGCCCGTCTTGGCATCGGTCAGGTTCATTTCAGTCTCCGAATCATGGAGTTACGCCGATTGGCGCGAAGTTGGTTGAGGTCGTCTACGCCCCGAAGAGCGTAGTCACCGTGGGGTCAGATGCACGAGCCGTAGGCCGAACCAGCCATCGGGCCGCCGCCGTAGTAGCTGCGGGACGCCTGCATCGCCTGGAGCGAAGCCTGCGGGGCCGCGTACACGTCGAGGGAGCCGCGCATCGGACCGCTCATGGGCAGCATGTTCGTTCCGCCCATGCCACTCGTCGAAAGCTGCGACTGGAGCGTGGGGGACTGAACGATGACACCGCGCATCGAGCGACGGCGACGGGTGCCCTCCGTGGTGGCCTTGCGATTCGTCGAGAGGCCGAGGACAGCATCGGCACGCGATTCTTCCTTCGTCAGAAGCTGGATGCCGTCCGCGAGGGCGACCGCCGAACCGGCGACGGTGAAGTTTTCGATGGCCCCAGCGTACTGCTGGTACTGCTTCGCATAGCCGCCGAGCATGGACGGGTTCTGCTTGACGTACTGGCCGAGCGCGAAGATGCCGAGCGAGCCGACGATCTTGATGATGCCGAGGGTCTTCGCCGCGCGATCATCGGCCACGCCGTCCTTCGCGAAGATGTCGTTCATCGCGTTGTTGATGTAATTCGACGCGAACGCACCGCCCAGGAAGCCCACGCTTTCGATCAGCGCAGCCTTGTAGTCGTAGGACGGGTTGCGGCGACGACGCGGGGCCGGGTTGCGGCGACGACGCGGGGCCGGATTGCGGCGACGCTTCGTGGCCGCCATCGACGTGCGGCGAGCCGTCGTGGTCCGACGCTTGCGAGCCGGGTTGCGGCGACGCTTCGTGGTCGAGCGCATGGTCAGCTTGCGGGCGGCGGGCCGCCGACGACGGGCCGAGGTCTTCTTTCGTCGAGCCATCTTCTTGCTCCGAGAAGGAGTGGAGGGGTTGGTGAGCCGGGTTTGAATGTACTGCGCCATGTCGTTCACCCGATCACGGGACTGCGATTTCTACCAGCATCCTACGCCGGTAGGATCGAAAGCTCAAGTCACTTCGATGGTACTTTTGCAGAGCACTTTCGGGGTCATCGGCGGGAGCGGCGACGCGCCAGCGTCGGGCGACCGCGACGGGGCGAGAACGCGCCGTCCTGGAGCGCCGGTCCAGCATCCACGTCGAAGCTGGGAACGTAGGTGCGGGCAAACTTCCGCCCTTCCGGCGAGAGCCGCACCACCGACGTGCTCGGCGTAGGGCGGGAGTAGCCGCGCGTGGTGCGCTTGTTCACCCGGTCGATCTCGACGAGTCCCAGCGACATCAGCCCGCGAAGCGCGCGAAGCTGGTTCGGGGCGAAATCCTCGACGATCAGCGTCTCATTGAGGGTGGGCGACAGTCGAGCGCCACGCAGTTCCCCTTCGGGACGGTGACGCGGGTTGTCGTACTCCAGCGCCGTCGCGAGGATGAACGCCTCGTCGCTCGTCAACTGGCCGAAGGCTCGCCCGTTGTCCGCGAACATTGCGTGCAGAAGCCGCGTCTTCTCGGCCTCGCGACCGGGGTAGCGGTCACGCGGCAGAGCGCGCAGTGCCGGGAGGCGCGGAGCGGACTTGCGCTTCGTCGAGGACTTGCGCTTCGTCGTCGCCTTCTTCGTCGAGGGCTTGCGCTTCGTCGTCGCCTTCTTCGTCGTCGCCTTCTTCGTCGAGGGCTTGCGCTTCGGGGCGGGAGCGTCCGCGAACAGGTCCATCTGCGCGGAAGACGACTTCTTCGCCGCCGACTTGCGCTTCGTGGTCGACTTCTTCGCCGCCGACTTGCGCTTCGTGGTCGACTTCTTCGCCGCCGACTTGCGCTTCGTGGTCGACTTGCTCGGCGGAAGCTCGGTGCGAGCCTCGTCGAAGGCTTCCTGGATGTACTTCGGAAGCGACCCCTTCGCCGTCGCCTTGCCGTTCTTCTCGTACCGCGAGCCGGTGTAGGCGTAGTGGTCGACCTTGCCGGAAGGGTGCTCGATGGTGAACTCGATCCCCTTCGTCGTGGCCTTCTTCGTCATGCGCCGCGAGGACGACGAACGCTTCGCGTCCTTCTTCCCCTTGCTGCCACTGTGCGAAGCCGAAATCGACGCCCGCTTCGACGAGTCGCCCGTGGCCTCGGCGGCTGCCGCAGCGCCTTCGGGGGTCAGCATCGCTTCGATTGCGTTGCCGCCGCCCGTGGGGCACCACTTCTCGGGGCCGGAAACGCAATGGACCATGCCCTTCTTGAAGAGCGCAGCATACGCCGACTTTTCGCCGGGGGTGTCGAAAAGGGCCGGGGCGGGATGCTGCTTATACATCGCCACCACCATTTCGGTCTGCTTCGGGGTCAGCTTTGCCACGGGGTTCTCCGGGTCAGTCGATGATTCCGCGTTCGGTGATATAGGGGCAGCCCTGGCGATTCTCGATTGCGTAGGGCACCTCAAACCGACTGCCGAAAAGCGTCGGTCCACCGTTCCGGCCCAGGCACTCCGTCGTCGTGCAGACCCACAGGAAGGGCGTGAACACGGTGTAGGTGTCTTCGGGGCCTTCCAGAAAGCGCACTTCCAGGTCGATCAGCCTGCCCAGCGCGATCACATCGCGGGGGTTGTTCAGTCGGGGGGTGTAGACCGTGGCCGCACGGCTCTTCCGGTCGGGGACTTCCAGCAGGTAGGGGCCTCGCCCGTCGATGCGCTTGAACTCGTGTCGCCAGATCGCGGGCTTGTCGTCCTTCACCGTCACGTAGGAACACGCGATGCACTCCGCGACCGGGATGCCCTTCTGATGGTCGAGCACCAGAATATCCTCGGTCTGAAAAGGGGGTGTTCCCCAGTGAAGCGCCTCGTATGCCTGCGCGACACGGCTCATTCAGACAACCTCGGAGTCGATCACGTTGTAGTCGGCGGGGGGAAGCCCTGCCGGGGAGGTTTCCAGCGCATCCTCCACGCGACCGACGTACTGGTTGATGATCTGGCCGGTTTCGGTGTCGATGGCGATCACGGTCACGACATCGCCCACGCGACTCGTCAGAATCTGCGCTCCCCGCGTCAGGGCATCCTCAAAGTAGGACGCGACCTCTTCGGCCAGTCCCACGTTCTCGGGGATGCGGGTGAAGCAGACCTCGCCCACCAGAGCCGCACGAGCCCTGTCCTGTTGCTCGCGCATCTTCGCGAAGGCGTAGCCTGCCGACGCAGCGAGAAAGTAGTTGAAGAGCTTGAACATGGTCAGGAGTCGTGGCGGCGCGAGCGCGAGTACGGACCACTGTTGCGTCGGGGCAGACTGGCCTCGCCCTGGCGATAACCCGCGTTGTCCGCGTAGTAGTTGTCCAGGGCGGTCATGGCAGCCTTCTTCGACATCTCGCCGTAGCCGACCTTCTTGTAGATTTCGCAGGGGGTACTGGCGAGCGTCGCGGCGGAAATGCCCACGTCCATCGGCGCGTTGGCACGCTTCGGAACGTCGCCGCGAACCTTGCGCCAGCGCCAGTCCGCGACCGCCTTGCCCGCCTGCACGCACTCACCGACCGTGATCGGCTCCATGCCGATGCGCAGCGCCTCGTCGTACTTGCCGATGTTCCACTTCTTCGCGGTGTACGGCGTGCGCGAGCGGCCCATGTAGCAGGATGCGCCCATGAAGCACGTCGAGCCCATCGCAGCAGCGTTCGCCGCCGTCTCCGGGGTCGGGACGGACTTGCCCTCGGCGTTGATCACGGCTTCGCCCACCTTCGCGTAGGTGAAGACGGTGTTGCCGACCTGGAGTTGAATCGTCTCGGCGTTGTCCAGACCCGCGACCAGAAGCTCCGAACCATCGGGGCTCTCCGCGACGACTTCACCCTGCTGGGGGGCGTCGTCGCCGGTCGTAACATGGGCGACGGCGTTGCTCGCGCTGCTTCCGGCGCCGCTGCGGGTGAGAAGGTAGGCGCCGACGCCAATCAGTGCGCCGCTGGTCAGAAGGTTCATCGGATCTCTCCGGTATCAGGTGTCGAAGGCAGTCTAGCTGCGCAAAACCCGTATTTCAACGGTTCAAGAGCCAGAAAGCCCCGAGGCCGACGCCTGCCGCCAGCAAGGGGCCTGCGATTCCGCCCTTGTCGGTGCTCACAACCTCTCCCTCCCCGTCAGGCTCGATGATAAAATCTTCCGGGGGGAGCGCGACGGAATTTCCGCCGATACCTCCGACCGGAACGAATCCCACTCCCTCGACCGCGAAACCGCTCGTGTCGATAGTGGGAATCTCGGGAAGTCCGAGGTCCGTCGTGATGTCGCCGGGAAGCACGCGCTCAACGCCGAGGATCTGTTCTCCGAAATCGGAGTCCGCTGCGCCGAAGATCAACTCTGCCGCCTTGTTTCCTCGCAGCGCCGGGAAATCTTCCTGATTCGGAATGAACACCGGGTAGCTTCGGTAGCCGTACCTGTCGATGCGCACCGCCTTGATCAAGCGGGGGAACGGTTCGCTCCATCCCACCGCCTGTTCAGGCGCAATCAGGTTGCCCAACGTCCCCGCGTTGTAGCCCACCATGTTGGTGATCGGGGCCGGGAATCCGGCCACGCCGTAGGTCGCGTGGAAGGGTGGGATGTTCGCCTCAAGCATCCCCCGACCAAGCTCTGTGGGGTGGGGGATCTGCGAGGCGCACCATGCGACCTGCCCTACCCCCGAATACTGCGGAACCTCGTAGGACTGCGTGCTGATCGGGAGGTATGTGACGTAGAACGACTGTTCGCCACCGATCATGTAGCGCACCACCATCAGGATTCCGCCCTGCCTGTCGGAGCGCCCTCCCGTGGGGGTGATGGATACACCATTGAACCAACCCGCTGCGGGAGTCCGCAACGTCACGTTGCCTCGGTAGCCGTTCTCTGCGCGCTTCGACGGGTTCACCGTAACGCGCGTCCAGTCCTGGAGCAGAACCGCCGGTCCCTGCCGATAGAAGTGCTCGGCAAGCTCTCGACGCTGCGGGCCGGTCTGCCCGAATTGCGTGCGGTTGAAGCTCACGCCGGTCGGGTCCGCGTGGACCTGATAGATCCGAACGTCACAGTTGAAGCGAGAAAGCGCCATTTGTGTCACCGATTCGCCAGTAGAAGTGCGCCGACACCGAGGCCCGCTGCGATTGCGATTCCTGTTCCGCTCCCTCCCCTGCTCCCGCCCCCGCCGTCGTCTGTGCGGTAACGGTCAGGGATGTCGCGACCAAGCACGGACGGATCGAGGCCCACGTCACGCTCGAAAGCGGAAAAATTCCTGTATCCGGCAGCGGCGAGCGCATCGACAATGGCGCCGTCGTCGAAGGTTCCCGCCTCGGCCCCGAACACACGCTCGGCTGGACGTACCATGTCGAGAATCGTCTTTCGCCACAGGCGGTTGAAGCTGCCTGCCGGGAGGGCGATGCCGTCAGCGTCTACGCCCTGCCAGAAGCGCGCATAGGTGATCGGTACGCTGTGTTGTCCCAGCCCCACACGGGTCTGATCGATGGTCGCACAGGCTGCCCCGTCGAAGCGAAGTCGGAGAATCTGCGCCAGGAGCGACCAGAACAGGGAAGCCGCAAGCTCACGCTGGGCTGCGCCAGAGGGGACTGCCGCACGGGAAATACTGCGAACCAGATCGCGCAGTAGCTCGTACCCGTCGCGGCACGCTGCCATGCTTTTCTCGGTGCCTCGGTTGTTGCGCGCTCCGACGTACTCCATTCCCTTCACGGTGGTCACACCGTCGAGAAACCGACCGTGCCCCCACGCTTGGGCCTGTTCCGTCAATTCGATGCGCTGGCTCCGGCTGAACGGCCCCCGCTTGAACATCGAGTAGCCGCCGTCGCGGGAATACTGGTTCTGGAGCAGGGGCACGCGAACCTGCGTGCGGAAGTTGCTGCGCTTTTTGCCTGCCTCGCCTTCAAAGATCGGGATGATTTCCATCATCCGGGTCTTCATCGAGCACATTTGGAGCAGGCCCGTCCGGGTTTGGTCGTAGTTTCTCGGCAGGCACATCCCACAGATTTCGTCGGCGTAGCCTTTCATCCGGTCGTTGATCCTTTCGTACCTGCGCCGGTAGCGTCCCTGGTGAATCAGCCCCTTCGTCACCACCCCGATCACGGTCAGTGCCGACACAACAGCCGTCACAGGGCTGGGGTTCATCGCAAAAGCTGTGCCTGCCGAAAGCACTGCCTGCGTATTCCGCGCTCCCTGGTCGCCTGCGCGATCCTGCGCGTAGCTGATGATGCCGCTCTGAATGGCGTCGGCCATTTCCCTGCCGCTCACCCCGAAGGTTGTGGGCAGGTTGATCCCGAACTCCGACTCCAACCACCCGTTCGCCTCCATGAAGCTCGTCTCCAACGCCTCCGAAAATTGAGGGTTGTCGGGAGAGAGTACCTGGCTGGGAGAAAGGGGCAGGCTGCCGTCGAACTCGGAAATGCGCAGCCCCCCAGTGTTCCCCATTGTCATAGCAGTGCCTCCCATGCGGCCAGCGTCGTACATGCCACCAGCGTCGACCGAGTAGGTCTGTGCCGGATTCCGGGGGTCGTTCACGAAGCTGTGCCATTGCTTCGTGGTCGGGTTGTAGATGCGGGCGGTCTGCCCCACGGGCACCCCGGCCATTTCCAACGGTTTGCCGGGGATGCCCCCGTAGGGCTCGTCCCGCGACAACTCGTAGAACCGCTGGTTTGCGGCGCAGTAGCCGATAGCGTGGACGAAAGACCCGTTGTACGGAATCTCGGCCACCCCAGCGAAGAACGCCTCGATGCCCGCCGCCCTGCATAGGGTCGCGAACAGAAGCGCGAGGTCGTCGCAGTCCCCGACACCGATGCCGCCGAAGCGAAAATCCCCGATCTCGATTCCGGGGGGCAGCGTCGTGTACGGACCCTGCAACACTTCGATACCGGGGCTCTCTTGCCCGTAGCGGACGTTCTCGACGATCCACCTCGCGATGCGAGGGGGTCCGTCACGGAACACGTTGTCCGTCTCACCGATGATGCGCATCGCCAGTCCCCGAAGGGGGGCGTCGGCGGCGAAGCGGTATGCCATTTCATTCGCGGCCTGCACGTTCCCTTCCGGGGTCATCGGCAGGTCAACGGTTTTGTGGGGCATACCGCGCATGGCGCACTATCCGTGTTTCAGATCGGCTCCAGCGTCAGGCCCCCGGTGGGGCTGGGTTCGTCGGAGCCCGCAGAGTCGTTCCGATTCTGTGTACCACCGCCCGGTAGCTTCGGCAACTGGTCGCCCAGGATCTTTGGCAGTAGTCCTTGAATCATCGAATCGAGCGCACCCTTTTCCGGTTCCTTCTGAACCTCGGGGAGCCCCAGCCGGTCGCGCACGATCTCGCTCACGTCGATGTTGTGCTCCTTCGCCACACCGAGAAGATCCCGAAGCTCCTTCGCCTCTTCGGACAGCCCGTCTTTCGTGCCAAGCTGCGTTGTGATGCCGATCTGGAACACCTGCTGCTCCAGCTTCGCGATGTCGGCCTTGAGCGAATCCCGTTCGTCTTTCAGACGCTCGATCCGGTCTTCCAGACGAGACACTTCCATCCGATGCTCGCGCTCCAGCTTCTCTTCGGCCTGCTCGATCCGGTCGCGGTACGACGTGCGCTCGTCGTCAAGCTGTTCCCGAAGCCGCTCCCGCTCCCGCTCCATCTGCTCGCGCAGCCGGTCCTCCCGTTCACGTTCCTCGCGCTTGTACCGCTCGTAGGTCTGCTCCATCCGGTCGTACCGCTCGCGCCACATCGCGGCGTTCGCCTCGGCCTGCTTCACCTGCGCAGTGAGGCTGGTCGCCAGAACGGATTGCGTCATGTTGGAGCCCTGCGAAGCGTCCTGGAGCCGCGCTTCGTATAGCTCTTTCAGCTTGTCGAGCGCCGACGTGCTCTGCTCCTGCAACTCTTCCATCTGCCGACGCGCTTCTTCTTCGATGCGCTCTGCGCGCTCGGCCTCCATGCGGGCTCGTTCCTCGGCGGCTTCTTCGATCTGCTGCCGACGTTCCTCAAAGATGCGCTCCTTCTCGGCCAGACGCTCTGCGAACAGGTCTTCGTTGCGCCGCATGAGCCGTTCACGCTCCCGCGCGATCTGGCGCTGGCGCTCCGCGTCGTGCTCCAGAAGGGCCGACGACGCATCCGACGCCACGGTATCGCCGCGATAGTGCTTCGTCTTCGCCAGCAGCCCCTTGATCGCCCGACCGGGGCGCGGGACCGTGATCTCACCACGGTGGGGCAGGTAGTTTCCGCGCTCGTCGACCCCGATCACCTCAAAGTCGCCGTACTGCTCGTTCTGGCGAAGCTGGCGCTTGATGTCGTCTTCGGTTTCGTAGCCGTAGAACCGCTCGATCTTCTTTCCGCCCTGCCGAAGCTCGATGCGGTGAACCTCGTCGTAGTCGTACCACGTCAGGATGGGGTGGCCGTGCGTCTCGGTCATTGTAGCACCTACTAAAATAGCGCACAAAGTGGATTCCGCTATTCCTTATCTCACATCCCGCTTGCACCTTCAAGTGCGTTGTGGAATCATCCTGCCTCGTAGGTGGATCAACGCACTACTTCTTGCTCACTGACGGAGCGATTCGATGGACGCAAAGCAGGCACAGGTGTTCCAGACTGAAACGGCGCGGACGGTCAACCTGATCACCGCCGCCCTTCGGGATTGCTTCAACTGGCACGTCGAGAACATGGGCGAGCCCGGTATCGTGACGCCAGAGCAGGTGCTGCACAGCAAGCTGGACTTCGCGGCCCTCGCGGACTTCGGAGCGAAGCTGGTCATGCAGCACACCGGCAAGCGCATCGTGTTCGTGAAGGCCACGAACCCCCTTCTCGGCTGGTTGCCCGAAACCCTGATGTTCATGGTCCCCCCGGACAAGGTGAACGAATGGAAGACTGCGATCACGCAGGGGCTCGCCGCAACGGCAGCGGACCTCATGGACGAATGGGCCGAGATCCAGGCCGAAATGGCCGAAGACGGCGAGGACGGTGAGGACGATACCGAAGAAGGCACGGAGGCCCCCACCGTCTCGGAGAGCGCATCCGATGCGGGAGGGGACAATGCGTAAGCTGAACCCGATCCTGCTCGACGTGCTCTATCGTGCAGGGTGCTACCCATTCGACGACATCGACCTCGACGACGGCAACGGACGCCCCGCGAGCGTGTGGGTGATGCCGAAAGGCCCCCTGCCGTTGTTCGTCGCGATTCGGGGCAACGGAACGTCCGTGGCGGCACTGATCGCGGAGCTTCACCGCTTCCACGGAGCGTTCCAGGTCCACCACGGGAACGTGCCGCAGGGGCAGGGCTGGGGCTATCTCGTCACCGTCCAATGCGAGAACACGCACTCTCGCGTGATCGGGCGTGAAATGCGCCAATTTGAGCCCGAAGAGATCGCGGTAGGACTGAACGCCTACGCCTTCATTCCGTGGTTCAACCCGCCCTCGGAGTACGAGGACGTGTACGCATCCGACGACTTCACCGTCGAAATGCTGCCGCCTTCCGAACTGGAACAGGACGACGACGGGCTCTACACGTCCCGCGAATGGGAAGACGCCGCAGACTCGCCGGAATCGTTGGAGGCTTCGTTCGCCCGATCCCTCGGACTCGACGAGCTTTCCGACGTGGGGGCACCGAGATCGGGAGGCTTCTCGCTCGATGACCCCTTCGCCTACGAACACGACGACGACGACGACGACGAGGACTACGGCGACGACGAGGACGACGACGAGGACGACGACGGCGACGACGGCGACGACGGCGACGACGGCGACGACGGCGACGACGGCGACGGCGACGACGGCGACGACGGCGGCGAGGACACAGAATGAGCGGAAAGCGCATCCCTCTCGTCGTCATCGGCATCGACCCCGGATTGAAGGGGCACGGCTATGCGATGCTGGACGCGCTGAACGGTGAATTGCTCACCGCAGGGTTTGTGCGCCGCTCGACGCAGACAAACCGGGGTGCGAAAGTATGGACCTCGCTGGCCTCGTCTCTCGTCTCCAACCTCGGGTTGTATCGAGCGGACACCGTGATGGTGGAGCAACCCCGCGCTTACGCGCACCACCCGGCTGACCCGAACGACCTGATCGAGATTGCGTGCGCTGGCACCTACGCCGCTGCCGCCGTCGTCGCAGGGTCGCGCTCCCCATGCACGTTCTGCTCCGTCGAGGCGAGGCGGTGGAAAGGGCAGGTGCCGAAAGACATCATGGTCAACCGCATCCGTTCCAAGCTCACCGAAGCAGAGATTTCTCGCATCGACCTTCCCGCGTCAAAGTCGTACCACCCCGACGTGTTCGATGCGGTAGGGATCGCGAAATGGGCAGTCTCCGAAGACCGCTGGTAGGTCACTCTTCGGGGAAACCGAGCCCGCTCGTCACGTAGATTCGGTGGACCCGAAGCTCAAGCGTTCGGACCTTTTGCTCGATTGCGGCGACCTCGACCTGCGTAGCGTATCGCCGTTCAAGCTCGATTCGCAGATCATCCA
>Ga0180434_10003082_pt1 | contig 21479 bp, 18 predicted proteins | sample SS_ome_7_FD_132453 | JGI IMG/M metagenome (GOLD analysis project Ga0180434, IMG submission 132453) | Hypersaline lake sediment archaeal communities from the Salton Sea, California, USA - SS_1_D_2 metaG | ecosystem: Environmental > Aquatic > Non-marine Saline and Alkaline > Hypersaline >...
CCGGGCAAAACGGATTTTGTCATATGCCACCGCAAAAGCCGTGGCAGGCAGGATTGGAACGATCAGTATTACGCATGGATCGGTGGATCCATTGAGCACAGACCGAGCCACGAGGCGCGGGCGGAGGTGAACTGAGTGTTAGCCAGCATTGTAGTTGTCGTGCATAACCACCTCCCCTATCTCCAGGGATGCATCCGCCGGGTGACTGCGCACACGCCGGAGTGCGAACTGATAGTCGTCGACAACGGTAGCGACAACGATACCGTGCAGTTTGTGAAAGAACTTGAGGAGCACGGTGTCGCTGCCCACACGGTCATAAACGGAGACAATCTCGGCTACGCAGCGGCGTGCAACCAAGGCATACGTCTGGCATCTTGTCCATGCGTCGTGCTGCTGCACACGGACTGCTTCGTCACGCCGGGCTGGCTCCCGAAGCTCACGCGACACTTGGAGAGACGAGACGGATTTCGGATGGGAGCGGTTGTCCCGGTCACGAATTACGCCAACGAGGTGTTTCCCGTCTACGATCCCAAACTCTGCGAGAGATTTGTGGAGTACAAGTTGCCGAACAAATCGTCGCCGGACGAGGATGAGATAGAGTCGGTGTTGCGCCACACCTATCCGCAGGGTCTGGACGAGTTCGCGGCGTCTATCGAGTGGAGGACGCCATTGGTATACTCAACCGAGATATCATCGTTCTGCACGGCTTTCTCGCGGGATGTGTTTGACGAGTGCGGTTTCTTCGACGAGGCGTACGCGTTTCGGGGCTACGAGGACGCCGACCTGTGCATGAGGATGCGCGAACGTAACTTCGAGGTGTGGTCTGCCCGGGACTGTTTCGTACATCATTTCGGGAACATAACCTCCGATGGCGAGGGTTTTTGCTTCCCAGATTTGATGCGACTAAACAAAGACAGGTTCGAGAGGGTGTGGGCGGCAAGCCAAACGGGGTGAAAATGGCCGGAAGACTCGACGCGATAGTAGTGGCGTACCAGCGGACGCAGTTCTTGCCCAGGCTCCTGCCGGAGTTGCGGAAAGCGGTGCTCTCCGAAGGGGGCAGGTTGATCGTTGTCGACAATGGCAGCGACGCACCTGCGTCCGACGAGATAGCGAATCTCGCCGGAGAATCCGACGCGATGCTCATCAGGCTGGAAAAGAATGTGAACCACGGCGAGGCGCTCAATCGCGCGATGCTGGAGTCGAGCGCCGACGCTGTTCTGCTGGCACACAGCGACGCGGTCCCGGGCGAGGGCTGCATAGATGCCATGCTGTCCGAGATTGGCCAGTACGACGCAGTGATGCCGTACACCAACTCTTCGCACATCGTCGGCGCGGTAGTGCCCTTGTCCGACGGCAGGCCATATCACTCACTGAAGACACCAGCCACGCGGAGCAGGACCGTAGCGTCCGCCCTCGCCGTCGATGTGATGTCGTCCGCGAAAACGCCGACAGAGAGCCGCGAAGTGGACGGTGTGGATACTTGCTTCATGATGGTTCGGCGGGATGTGGCAGCCGCTCTGGGCGGCTTCAACGAGAAGGTGTTCCACCGCGACGCCAGGATGGATATCCTCTGGTGGTCCCAGGACGGCAACGACAGATTCACCGCCGCCGCAGCCGGCGGCGCGTTCTGCTTCCACTACGGCGGCTTCACGCTGGATGAGGTTTTCCAAAGCAGCGAGATACCGGTTCGCACCAACGATCTGATTTTGTCGGATAGCAGGAAGTCCGCCGCCGCCGAAGGCGGTTCGGAGGACGAGATGCGCAACTGCGTACTCAGGTTCGACGCTGAAGTTTGCCGAGTAGCCCCGGCACCCGTTTTCGGGCAACCGATACACCTGCTGCACATCGGCGCCGCCGAGTTGTGCGGCGTCGAGCGGGGCATATTCGAGTCGTGCGAAACATTGGCTCCCGAGGACAGCGAAGACAGGTACAACGACGCAGTTCTGGAGTGCGGTTCCCCTTGGATCATGGTGCTTCGCGCCGGCGAGTCCCTGCATGAGTCCGCGCTGGCCGGCATAAAGAGACTGACCAACGAGCCGTACGATGCAGTCGAGTTTCCGTTCGTGTTTTGCAGCCCGGACAGGCAGCGGTGCCTGCTGAGCCGGGCCGACGAGAAGTACCCGTTCGGCCGCGTGCGGCTTTTCCGAAAGGATTCCGGCTGCACAGTGCTGCCCGGCGGCGAAGTGTCGGTGCCCGAAACTGCGGCGGTCCGCCGCTGCGCCCGGCTTCCCGGCGACTCGATCCTTCAGCATATTTTTCGCTTCGGGGAATGGTCCGGAAAGTGGCTCGACATGGCGCCGCAAAACCTACCCGGCACCAGCGGAGCCGCCGCCCTCCCCACAGTGGTGATACCGGCGACCGGCGACCGATTGAGTGTGGCGGTCGCGGTGGCCACCCTGGATGTGAGGAAACCAGTGCACCGCCCCTCGCGCATGGCGTCGTTCGGCCTCCGGGACGCCTTGGCCGGACATCCAAATGTGTTGTCCGTGGATTGCTACGACGGCGAATGGTTCGGCAAGGTGGCCAGCAACGACCGCGTGCACGCGATACAGGAAGGCCACCATGTTTTCCTGTCGGTTGATGAGATGCGACCCGCGCCCGACATACCCGAATGCGCCAGGGTTTGCTGGCTCACGACTGCCCGGTTCAGCGAGGGCGAGCCGATTTCGCCAGCCCATGTTGCGTCCCTGGGTTACGAGAAGTATTTCGTTGCCAGCAGAAGATTTCGGGACGAGATGCGGAAGCTAGGCTGCGAATGCGATCTCCTGCCGCCATCCGTCTCCGGATCCCGGAGGAAGTTCGCCAAGATATCGACACGTTGCCAAGTGGGTATGCTGCTGCGTGCGCTGCCCCGAGACTGGGACGCGGACGGTATACTGGATGTCCTTAGCAGATTGCGCGACACGGATTGCCGTGTTTTCGGACACGGATGGGGTGACACTGGCCGAATCAGGCGAGATGTTGCCGGGATGCCCCGACAGTCCCGTGCGAAACTCGTTGCCCTTCTCGACGAGCTGGCGCCGCTGGTTGGCAAGCAGATAGCCGCCGGCCAGGAGTCGGTCATGTTCAGCAGCATGCGATGTTTCATCCATGTGCCCTCCGCGCAGGACGGCGAGTGGGGCTTCGTACCGCATAGCGTGTGCGAGGCGCTGGCCGCAGGGACGCCCGCAGTGCTTTTGGATCGGAATGGACAGTTCAGCAGCCGAGATTTTGACGATGCCCCGGTGTACCTCGAACGAACCGCGGCCGCAGCCGCCCAGCGAGCCGTGGATGTCGCGGCGTTGCCATTCGACGATCTGCTCATACTGTCAGAGCGAGCCAAGGGCTGGGCGGCCTCCAACACGCATTCGCATCGCGCGGCCTCGATTCTAGCCTCGCTGACGGTTCACCCCGGCGAGAGGACCTCGGAAGCGAGGGGGTCGCTTGTCGTGAGAGGCCATCAGTTTAGCGAGAGGCTGATGGATAGAATTCGCTTCCAGGCCAAACTGCGGGGTATGGAGGAGGTGCTCTTCGAGGAAATTCAGGAAATGACGGATACCTTCTCGGTGGAGTTCGAGATTGGGGGCTCGGTGCTCTCGGCGAGGTGGCCAAATATGCCGTCGGCGTCTCAGGTGGATGGCGTTATCTCGGCGTTGTAAGGTGAGGATGAAATACAGCATCGTCATACCAGTGTTCGGCAACATCGATTGGCTGGATGTGCTTCTCCGGAGCCTAGAGGAGAAGTGCCGGCGGAGCCACGCTGAGGTGATAGTGGTGGATGATGCCAGCGAGCCGCACGACACGGAGCAACTGGAAGCCCTGCGCAAAGAGAGAAGGATAGACATTCTGATCGAACACGGCTCCCGACGCGGTTTCGCAGCGGCAGTCAACAGCGGCGTGCGGAATTCGTCCGCCGATGTGCTCTTTGTCATGCACACCGATGTCGTGGTCGGCCCCAACACGCTAGGGCGGCTCGCCTCCCACCTCAAGCCGCACGGTTCCGCCGACGCCGTGAGCGCGGTCTGCTGCTACGCGCCGCATTCCGCATACAGGCTGTCGCCGGAGATGCAGCACAGGTTCGTGGGGGCTTTCAAGCCCAAAAACAAGCCTTCGTGCCACAAGGACGATATTGCAAGGAGCCTCGTTGGCCTTTACGGGGATTTCGATTCCTTCTGTAAGTCCGCGCGCATATCCAAACCCGATCTGATTTACACGGAGGATGGATATTTCTTCGCCGCCGCCATCACCCGCCAAGCGTGGGATTCGGTGGGCGAGATGGACGAGTCGTTCTCAGATCGCGGATTTGCCGACAGGCTGTGGGTGGACAAGCTGTCCGCTCTCGGTGGGCAAATGTATGTGGATCGCTCCACCTATTGCCACCATCACGGTAACGCGACATCCGACGGGCCGGGCATGTGCCACGAAAAGCTATCAGCCACGGCGAGGCGGCAGTACGAGGAAGCCCAGCGAGAGATGCTGCGCAGCGCAGGGAGGCTGCTATGAGCGATGCCATAACGGTCGTGGTAGCCGTATACAACCAAGAGGGGTACACTCGCGCCTGCTTGGACGCAATTTTCAGGCACTCCCCGCCGGATACACGAGTCGTAGTCTGGGACAACGGCTCCACCGATCCGGTGCGGCAGCTATGCTCGTGCTACCCCAAGGACAGACTGCGGTACCACCGCAGCGACAAGAACGTCGGAGTGCCGGAGGCGTACAACCAGTGCATCCGAACCTTGGTGGAGACGGACAGGGTTTGCTTCCTGCACAACGATGTTATCGTGACGCCGGAGTGGCTGGATAGGCTGGCGGCGCATCTGAGTGGTCAGAAAATGAGCGCAGTCGTCTGTCCGCGCACCGGCTACTGCGACAAGTCGTCGTTCGTCTACGACACCACAATAGCGGAGCGCACAGCCAGGCACAAGCCGCCCAACAAAGCGATTGGGCGCATATCTACAGATGTCATCCGGGTCGTGCTGAAGTCCACCTTCGGCGAGGAAGGATTGGATGGTTTTGCCCGGAGGGTGTCGGAAAAGGCCATGGGGGCCGCCAGGTCGGCGGTCGAGATCGGCGACTTCTGCTTCCTAACGCGAGTGGAGACCGTCGCCGCCGTCGGCGGATTCGACGAACGACTCGGGCCGCACACATATTGGGACGCGGCGTTGCGGGACAAGCTGGAGGGCTTCGGCTACGGCATACGCATCGCCGACGATGTATTCGTGCACCATCACGGTAACCTCACAAGCGATGGCCAAGGGTTCGACTTCCGCCGGCTCTTGGATCGAAACAGGAAGGTCTACGACAAGCTGTGCCGCGAGGGTCGACGCGGCGACGGCGCCAGTCTATACCGCGTCGAGCTCGATAGCGCTCCAGCCGACCCCCCGGATTTGGTGGTGTTTACGCCGTACTATGTGCCGCACGCCCCCGGCGGAGCCGAGATAAGCCTGCACATGGCGCTGAAGAACTGCGCCGAGTTCGGCGTGCCGGTGGAGGCGCACTGTTTTCTGGACGAGAAGGGCGAGAAATTCCAGTACGGCAGCGAATCCGTGGTGGACGGGGTTCGCGTCGTTCGGCATCAGAACTGTGACGAAATCAGGTTTGCTGACGTGGCGAGGGAGGTGCTTTCAGAGAGGCAGCCGCGATCCGCGCTCTTTCAGGGCGATCGCGTTAAGCAGGCGGCCATGATTTGCGCGTCCCTGGATATCAAAACGAGAATATCGTGGTTTTTCCGGAACATGGACGAGGTCATTCGGCCGAACACGTATGGCATCCGCATGCACAAAGTGCTGCGAAAGCTACGCGGCCCGATTTTCGCGAACAGCCACTTCTTGGCCGATCGTGTAAAGGAGGAGTATGGCCGGAAGTGCGTCGTCGTCCTGCCCAACATTAGCGAGGAGATACGCGTCAGGTCCGAAAGGAAGTACCTGACATGCATGGCCGCCACGGAGGAAAAGGGAATCAGGACGATAATGCGGATGGCCGACAGGATGCCGCATCAAAGATTCCTGGTGGCCGGGCCCGCGCAGCCCGCCATAGCGGCCGATCTGGCCGACAAACCGAATATCGAGTACATCGGCCCGCTGAAGGATCCCAGAGCCGCCTACTCGAAGACACGCATCCTGCTAGTGCCGAGCTTGGTGCACGACAGCAGCCCGCGAGTCGTCCTGGAGGCTCAAGCGAGCGGCATACCGGTCGTGGGAGTGGACAACGGCGGAATTCGGGACATGATAGGCCGGGGCGGCATCTGTCTCCCGTCTCCGTGCGACGAGGGAGATTTCGTTGGCGCTGTGGTCTCCATGGATAACGACCAGGCGTACAAAGAGTACTGCAAGCTGGCCGAGGACAATTTCGGCAGGTTTGGCCGTAACCGCGGCCCGTACATTTTCCGCAGCGCCATCACCTCCGCTTTGCGGGACAAAGAGTCGCGGGCGCACGAAGGATCGGTGGCCGAGCTTATCCAGAGCCTGAACAGATCGCCAGATCCGTTCAGGCTCGTCCGCGCCGCGATTGCTGAAAAATCAGGTCTCAATCGCACGGACGCGATGGGGTACATTTTGGGTCGCCTGCATTCTTCCCAGGAGAGCGACTCGATGTCCCAGATGCTCGACTCCGCCGCCGCCAACTTCGGCGGCGCCATCGAGGCCGTCCGGTCGATACGTGTGCGGCACAAACTGGGGTGCCAGAAGATTCTGGTCACCATGAAGCCGCGCAGCGGCGGCGGCGGCGTACTCACTGTGCTCAACCTGGTTCGCGGCCTGCGCGAGGCCGGGCACGATGCGCACTTCCTAGAGGTCGGCAACCAGAGGACGCTGATCTGTCGCGTGGACGGTGAAGAGGTGCCGAAAAGGGAAAGGTGCTCGCTCTACAGTTTGTTGCTGCGGGACAAAATCAGCAGTCCTATTATGAGCACCCTGCTCAACCCGGACATAGTCGTGTTCGACGACGTAGAGCGCATTTGGGAGCCGAAGGCTCTCGATTTGGCTCACAAGAGATTTTTCCTCCTGTGTTGCGGCTTGCCGGGCGTGCACCCCCCATACTACCTGTCGGACTGGATAACGAGCCCGAAGAAGGTGAAGAAGTTCGAGAAGGTGTTCGTCCGAAACCTGTCGTTCTTCAGGTATCTTGAGGCCATGGCGCCGTACAGCAGCGCGTACGAGGATCGGGTGGTCTCGTGGCAAGGCGGCTGCGAGTATGAGGCGCTGCGGCAGGAATACGGGCACTGCGAGCACCCGGGAGGTCGCGAAGCGAATCTCGGGACATTCTCCAAATGGGAGTGGTGGAAGGCGCCACAGATAAACCTGCTCGCCGCCGCCGGCGTGAGCCGCATGCTGCCGGAGAGAGATGTGCGGTGGTATGTGCCGATGGCGTGGGCCGAGCACAGGACAGCCGCGAGAAATGCCGGGCTCAGGCTCGAATATGGCGTGCAGCGGGCGAAGGGGTCGATTGTGACGCAGAAAGAGGTACTCGCGCGCATGCGCAGGTGCCATGTCGGCTTGGAACTCGCGTTCTCGGACGCCTTCCCCCGGAGCGTCAACGAGGCCATGAACCTCGGGCTCCCCGTGGTGGTGAGCAGCGCAATCGAGCATGTGCGCGAGAGTGCGGATTACGAGGAGCTGTGTGTCGTGCAGAACCCCAACGACATCCTGTGTGCTACCCAGAAGGCCGTGAGGCTCCTGACGGACGCGGACGCGTGGATGGCCGCAAGTCGCGCGGCCATGGAGATCGGAAGCAAATATCATGCCAGCCGGGAGGCTGACATCTTCATCAAGGAGGCTGGGTTGCCCAGGTTGACATGAGGATATTTGTCGGGATAACGAGTTACAACACGCAGGCGTATCTGCAAAATTGCGTCGAGAGGCTCATGGCCCCACCGACGCAAGCTGTCCGGGGGGCTGTCCGCCGAGCGATGCGCAACCGCTGGCCCCGAGATGTCGACCGTTCCGGGTCCGATGTCCCGCGAGCGATTCGGCCGAGCAGGATACACATCGTCGACAACGGTAGCGTCGACGAGACCCCAGAGCTTCTCCGCGCATGGTCCTCGCGCGACGACGGGGTTATTACCCACGAAGTGTGCCAAGAGAACACGTTCGCAGCCGGCGGTGCGAGGAGGGCGGTGGACAGGTTCCTTGCCGACGATGACTGCGATGTTTTCCTGCACTTGGACGCGGACACCGAGATGCGGGGGGACGCGATCGGCTCGCTGGTGCGGCAGATTGGCGACCGGAGCAACGTGGTGGTCGGCGTGCGGGTAGACAAGCTGATGCACAAGCATCCGCGGTCCAGGAGCCTCCGCGCGTTCGACGAGTACATATTCGGCGAATGGAAGCAGCGACACGCACCGGACATGGGTGATGACGAGTTCTTCAGGCGGATGGTGATCCGAGCCGCCGACGGCACGGAAGTGTACCGGGAACTGTGCGGGTGGTTCCTGGCAATGCCGAAGCAGCTCGTGCGACAGATCGGCAACGTGGACGATGAAAGATACGGCATGTGGCGGTGGGAGTCGGAGTGGGTCCTCCGAGCCACCGCCCGCGGATGCGACATAGAACACGCGGATGCGGTGCGTGACGGCCTGGTGCACCATTTCGGGGGACGATCGCGCCGCCGCGAGAAGAATCCGGAGAGGTACGATTCGATTGTGAAGAGGGATCTCGGGGCATGAAGTTCGTATTCTTACTGCCGGACGGATTCGACCCGCGCGGCGGCGTGCGGCGCGTGATGGACTACGCCGAGCTGCTGGGGCGCCGCGGCCACAGTTGCGTCGTCGTATCGAAGGACCGCGAGTTGCCGGCGTGGCTCGACGCGGGCAAGTACAGCCATTTCCGCATCAGGCACACGAGCAACCCGTATTACAGCGTGACATGCGATGTTGCCTGGGCCACCGGGAAGAGGGGCGGACTCCGCCTCAGGAAGATGCGCAGATCCAGGCTGAAAGTCTACTCCGTGGTGATGTTGGAGAGCCTGAACCGCCCCTCGCACCGCGCGGGTTCGGACGCGATGTTGGACGATCCGTATGGACAGAACTGGCTTTATGTGGCCAACAGTAGCTGGTTGCGGGACGCCGTGCAGGAGAAGGGGCAGCGGTGCGAGAGGGTGCTGGCGTCGCCCCGGTCAGACATATTTCGGCCGGACACCCCGCCGTCGCCCGACAAAGGCCGTCACCCGATTGTCATGTGTCTACAGAGCCGTGGGCAATGGAAGGGATCCGAGAGAAGCGTGGCGGCCATAGAGCACATGAAATCAAGGTGGGCTGGTCAGCGGAGCAGGATAGAGACCCGCATTTTCGGCCCGGGCAAGCGGCCCGATTTCGGGAGGCCGTTGCGGAAGCTAGGTGTTATCGGGGTGCACGAACTCCCGGCGCAATACGCAGCCGCGGATGTCGTGTTGCACAGCTCCGCCTTCGAGGGGTGGGCGAACATACCGTTCGAGGCAATGTGCTGCGGCACGCCCTTCGTCACCTTCGACACGACGGGTATACACGATTTCGCCGTGGACGGCTATAACTGCCGTATAGTGCCGCCGTTCGATACGGAAGCGATGGGCGAGGCCGCGCTGGAGATACTGTTGGATCGCGGGTTCCGAGAAAAGCTCCAGCGCGGGTGCATCGAAACATACAAACGGTTCTGCATGATAGACACCGTCACCGACATAGAGAAGATCGTGGTGGACGAGCTTGCGCGTCTGGAGTCTCAGGGGGAGGGGGCATGATAAGTTTTATCCTATGCGTGCGGGACAGGAAGGAACACGCCGTCCACTCGCTGTTCCCGCTCTTCACAGAGGCAGCGGCGTGCGGCGGCGAGGTGGTTGTCGTGGATCAGGACTCTGTTCCCGACGCGGCAGCGTATCTTGAGACCGCCTGCATATCGTTCGGCGCCACATACATACGCCTCGACCGGGGCGGGCCGTTCAGCCGCTCGTGGACGCTCAATGTCGGCGCGAGGGCGGCGACCAGACCGATCCTGTCCTTCTGCGATGTGGATGTCGTGATTGACGGGGGGTACGCCGAGGCGGTGATCCGGAAGTACGAAGATGTGTTTCATAGCGGCTCCTGTGTGATAAACTGCTTCCCGTACAAGGTCGAGGAGGAGCCGAGCGAGAGGTTCAAAGGAGCCGGCGACATGTCGATCCTCCGCGACGGCGACCATTGGCCGTGGTGGACGCTGGGCGCGGGAGCCCATGTGGACGCGGAGTCGTTCCGGGCAATAGGCGGGTTCGATGAGGGCTACGACGGTTGGGGGTGCGAGGATGATGACCTTTTCCAGCGACTCCGCGCGTTCGGTTGCGGGTGGGCGATTGCTTCGCCCGCCGCGAAGTGCTGGCACCTGTGGCACCCGCCAGCGCCGAAAAAGGACGAGGACGAGCCGCCGAACCGTCGCAGGCTGGAGATCAACATGGAACGAATAAGCCGCGGCGACCTGGTACGGAACACGAGGCGCGAGTGGGGCAACCGGTCTTGGGCGCCATTGGAGGGCGAAGATGGGAACTAGCTGCTGGGAGCACGTCTCGACCGCAATCGACTGGATTCGGGACATGAATCCACAATCGGTGCTGGACATAGGTGTTGGCTTCGGAAAGTGGGGCCACCTTTGCCGGGAGTACCTCGATGTCTGGTGCGGCAGCACCGATCGGGAGGACTGGAGGGTGCGCATCGTCGGCATAGAGGGCTTCGAGCCGTACATACACCCCGGCTCGCGGCACATGTACGACGAGATCGTCATCGGGGACGCCAAAGAGAAGATACACGAGGTGGGTCTGTTCGATCTCGTGATAATGAACGATGTGTTGGAGCATTTTACGCGGCATTGGGCGAACTGCATGCTGACCAATGCCGTGTCTATGTCCAAGGCCGTTCTCGTGGTAACGCCGGGCAGCAAGTGGCCGCAGGGCGCTCTGCACGGCAACGAGTATGAGAGGCATAGGACCGTCGTCAAGTACAGGCATGTGAGAAACACGTTCCGGGTGCTGAAGCACCAGACATTCGAGAACGGCGGACGAGGATACTGGATGGCCATGCTGGAGGGCCACCAAGCCCGCTTGGAGGGGAAACCATGAGGACGCGCGTGCTAGCGCTGGCGGATCGCCCGGAATGGGCGCTCCAATTCGTGTGCGACGACCTGTCGGAGGCACTTGACTCGACCCACGATATAACCGTGGACATCTGTCCCAAGGCGCTGGACGAGTCGCTGGGGGACATGTACGATGTCATCTATGTTGCATATGTGCAGCAGTATGTGAAGGTGCCGAAGAGTCTGCGACACAAAACCATCACCGGTGTCCACTCCTACCTGGAGTACCACGGCGGCCGAATGCGCACCTTCGAGCATAGGATGAAGCAGTACGCCGCCGTCGGCTGCCTGGCTCCCGCCATGAAGAAGGATGTGGCGCATCTGAACGGACGCGTATTCTGGACCCCGTACGGAATCGCGCCGGAATACTGTCCTGCGGACGACCATGTGACAATGCCGGACGGCCGGCTTCGCGTGGGCTGGGCCGGCAACCCGCACTGGGGCGGCCGCAAATACATGAAGAACTGGGATGTGGTCAAGCGCAGCGCGGCCAAGCTGAAATCCATCGTAGATTTGCGCATCGCGACCGACCTCTCAAGGAGGGACATGCCCGATTTTTACAGGGGATTGGATGTGCTGATTGTCAGCAGCCGCTCGGAGGGCGGCCCGCTCCCGATGATGGAGGCGATTTGCTGCGGAACCCCTGTTGTGACGACCCATGTAGGCCTTGCCGACTTGCATGTGCAGCACGGGCACAATGGGTGGTTTTTCGACGGCGAGGATTTGGGGCTTGAGCGGCGCCTAAAGTGGCTTGCGCGCAACTCCGCCGCGTTGGAGGATGCCAAACTCGCCGCCGCCGCCACGCCGTTCATACGTTGGCCGGACACAGCCCCCTTCTGGCGGAATTTCTTCAACAGCGTACTGTGACGTTTTGGTGTTCTTCCCTCCGCGACTGTCGTGTGAAAGCCATAGAGAGCCCAATCTGGCTGGGTCGCGAGCGGATAGGTACCTGCGGCAACATGCGTTTCTACGGTAGCTGGATATTCGCCGAGTGGATCAGGTTCAACCATGTTGAAAACCTCCCCTGCCTCCCGCGGCTGGATCGGTACGCGCTCGATAATGGGCATGCCGGAGTCTTCATGTGGTTTCATGAGGCCGGATTTTGCGACCCACACGGTGCCGCGTATCTGATTCGCCATGTCGAAATGTTGGCAGTCCCATGAGCCGATAGAATCCGTTATGGCCGGCATAAAACTTGTCCCGAGACCTGGCAGGCCGTTTCATGATCCGCTGCTCGGCGGCTGGTTTGTCCGCGAGCCTCCGCCCGCCCGCTCCCCTGGCCGTGTTTTCAGTCTCTTTACTGGTTGCGGGGGGATGGAGCTGGGCTTGGAGGGAGCCGGATTTCGCGTGGCCGCCTGCGTTGAGATAGATGAGGACTGCCGCAGCACCCTGGCTCTGAACCGCCCGTCTTGGCGCGCCGATCGCAGATACGGCGACATCACCCGACTCGGCGCGGAGGACATACTATCGGCCGCCCGGATGGTTTCCGGCGAGGCGGCCCTAGTGACCGGCGGCGCACCATGCCAGCCGTTCTCCTTGATGGGCAAACAGGAGGGCACGGCCTGCGACGACGGCAACCTGTTCCTTCACTTTATGCGGGTCGTCCGCGAGTTGGAACCAGCCGGATTCGTGTTCGAGAACGTGCAAGGTATGCAGTCCCGCCACCGCCCGGTGGTGGCCGCCATTGTCGCAGCGGGCGAGGAAGCCGGCTACCGCGTGTCGGCGAGGGTGTTGAACGCGGCCGACTACGGCGTCCCGCAGCGCCGGAAGCGACTGATTGTCCTGGGGCTTCGCCGTTGTCGCGCGACACCGTGCCCCGCGTTCCCTTGGCCGACGCACGCCGAGAGTCCCGACGAGTTCGTAGGGCGATACGCGGAAAAGGGCTTCGAGGTCCCGCGACCGTTGTCCTGGAACATCGTATCGGAGTGCTTTGGCGACATCCCCCCCGAGGAGTTCGAGCGGGAGGACTGCAAGTGCATGGGGGTCTCGTCGCTGATGCGCGAGCGCATTTCCTACATTCGACCCGGCACGAGAGACAACTTCAAGGTTTTGCCCGACAGCCTGAAGCCAGCCTGCTGGCGGAGCGGGAAACACCAGGGGAACGACACATTCGGCAGGTTGGCGCCGGACGCCCCGGCCGTTACAATCCGTACCTGCGGCTACCATCCCATGAAAGGCCGCTACATCCACCCGGTAGAGGATCGCGGACTCAACACCGTCGAGATGGCCCGCCTCCAGGGGTTTCCGCCGGCTTGGAGGTTCCACGGCGGGCTTATTTCTGTTGGCAGGCAGATCGGCAATGCCGTCCCCCCGCCCCTGGCTCTGGTGATCGGTCGCGCGATGGCCTGCCAGATGGTCGCACGATAGACTATGGTGGAGGTGTGCATGAGGCCGCTTGTCAGCGTCGTCATATCGTCGTACAACCGCGCGAATGCCCTGCGCCGCGCGATTTTCTCGTGCATGCGGCAGACCCTGTGGCCACTCACAGAGGTGGTTGTGGTGGGGGATCAATGCACGGATCAGACCGAGGAAATGATGGGGCATATCGTCTGCCCCCAGGTGTTGTGGTACAATCTGGACAAACATTGGGGTTACGGGCCGTCCGGCGAGTGTGGCGGCAGTGCGGCCAAACAAAAGGCTCTGGAGATGGCATCCGGGGAGTACATCGGGTACCTTGATGACGATGACGAGTTTTTCCCAGACCATCTTGAGCGATCGGTGGCGCACCTTGAGGCCCATCCAGAAATAGACCTCGTATATGGCTGCTCGCATGTGTACAGGTTTCTGAACCCGTACCGCTGGAAGCTCCGGGACACGGAGTGGGAGCCGGAGAGGCTCCCGGTGTCCAACTTCATTAACACGTCGGAGGTTGTGCATCGGAGATCTGTTCTTGACCGCATGGAGGAGCCGTGGTGGCGTATGGACGAGGAGAGGAACGACTGGGGGTTCCTGCTTAGGCTCGTAGGGCAGGCTCACGGCGGCGTTGCACACCTGAAGCATGTGTGCGCAACACAACACATTTGCCTGAAGGATACCCTCATGTTCCATGAGCAGAGGACAGGGAAGAGGCAACGGCGGAAGGATGCCAGACGAGCGAGGAGGGACGCAGAGGCGGAAGCCTCTCATGGCGAGGAGCGAGGCGATTCGGAGGACGGTGAATGATACTCTTCAGCGCCAGCTACCGCAGGGGCACGCCAAGCGCCGATTTGAGGGCGTACAAGGTGTGCGAAGAGCTGGTGCGCCGTGGGGTCGCCGCCGATGTGGTTGGTCCCGATAGCGGTCCTGCGTACTATCGCGAGCGAGTGGCGGCGCTCGGCCCGACGGACATTCTGTATGTGCAGAAGTGGTCCGGGATGAACGATCGGGAGGAATTTTCCGATTGCGCCGCTCGTATCGTGTACGACTTCGACGACCTGACGTCGAGCAAGAGGCACGCGGGGATACTGGAGCTATGCTCCGCTGCCGTGGTGGGCACGAGTTCGTTGGCCGCCCAGGCCAGCGGGAAGCCCGTGCTGGTCGCGCCCACACCAATCGAGCCCCAGCTTTTCGGCGAGCCCGTGCCGTACGGCGACCGCCAGCCCGGCGTCGTCGTGGCCAAATACGGGATGAAGCCGTATCTCGGTAAGCTCGCCGACCTGGCGCCCGGGCTAAACAAGTTGTTGAAGACATACGGTTACACGATGTGGTTTCTTGGCGCACATAGGCCTGCGGAGTACAAGCGCCTGCGGGAGCTATATCCGGGCTGCTGCATCTACCCGCTCGTGAAGATGGACAGGTTCTACGAGGTCCAGGTGCCCGTGATCAAAATGGCCTCGTGGGGTTTCGTGCCGTACGACAAGCGATGCCGCGGGAAAAGCGCGACCAGCGCCCTGACCATGATGGCGTGCGGGGTGCCCACACAGGCGTTCGCCTTCGGGGAATGTGAGGACATGTTCGGCCGCCGCCTGCGCAGGTGGGTTGTTCGGAACAACGATCGCTTTTTCGAGAACGCCGAAAGGCTGATGTCGGATCTCAGCCAAGGGGAGAGGTTCGTCAAAGTGTGCGCCGAACAGGTGGAGTTGTACTCATTGGCCGCGCACTGCGACCGGCTCATCCGATTCTTCGGGGAATTGGGGGTGCCGTGCGGGTAGTGGTGGTCATGCGAGGCGGACTCGGCGACATTGTCCTCGCGCAGAGGGCGCTGGCCGAGGTGAAGTCGCGACTCGGTCCGGATGGCGAGCTTTGCGTGGCCACCGAGTCGAAACATGTGGATTTGTTCCTCTGCTCGTCTTCGGTGGATCGGGTCGTATTGGTCGGTGGCGCTCGCGAAGCGAAGCGACTGCGGCAAACCCTTCAAGCGAGCGGCGTCGCAGTTTACAATCTCGATCACCCGTTCTCGGGACAGAGGCAGCGCCGAGACACGCTCCATATCACGGAGAGGATCGACGAAATACTTGGTACATCGGCCTCCGGCCAGCCGCCCATGCTGGAGGTGCAGCCCGCCTCTTTCGACCAGCCGCACGCGGTGCTAACCTGGGCCTCCTCCGCCAGCGGGAAGTTGCCGACGCCTGCGGATCGCCTGGCGATTTGGACGCATTTCGAGGAGGTATGTTCGGAACGCGGATTGAGGCCACTATTCATCGGCGAGGGGCAACATGAGGCGCACCGCGTCCAAGGCAGCCTGCTCGGCCTGTGCGCCGTTATCCGCGGCGCATCGTTGTTCGTCGGCTGCGACACGGGGTTCAGCCACGTGGCTTCCACGGCCGAGGTGCCTTCGGCGATTTGCCACATCGGCTACCCGGTGGCCAGGTGCGGTGTCAGGAACAGGAACGCTTGTATACTCTACTACCGGGGGAATGATGCCGTGAACGCGAGAGCCGTCTGCGAGGCAATCGGCGACGCGGCGAACGAGGTTTGATATGGCGAGGATACTGTATTTCAGCCACCCGTCGCGCATCTCGTCGGCGTACGAGGATCTGTACCATGTGTCCTCCACGAGGTCGTTCTGGATGGGAGCCGAGTTGGCGAATCTGGGACACAAGCTCGTGTCCCCCACCTACGGCGAGGACAACTGGCCACCGCGCAAGGCTCCCCCGCCTGGGATGGAATTCGTGCCCTTCGACGACATCCCGGGACTTGGCAATTTCGACCTGATTTTCTGCCATCTGATCGGACCGTCGTACAGGCTGCTGTTGGATTGCGCGTTCGAGAAGAAATACGAGAGAAGGAACATCGACTCGGCCATATCCGCCAAGCTCGTCGCGTACATTGAATCTTTGCCCGTGTTCGTGCAGTCCGACCACCCGGTTGTCCGGGTGCACCGTGACGACAAGCGGAACGAATTCGGCAAGTCGCGGGTGCGTGCGGTCGGGCTGTCCACCAACAATGCGACATGCTCAATCGGGTGCGAGTCGTTCTTTTGCCCCCCTTCGGTCGTGCCTGACAGGCCGGATAGCCCGCCGGGCCCCGACCCGTACGGTGAGAGCAGGGCCGCCGGCAGGCCTGTGGTGCTCTACCTCGGCAGGTTGAACGACAACTGCCGCCCGAGTATGTCGAAACGGCTGAACGAGATTGCCCTCGCCGCCCCGGAGATCGATTTCTATGTCGTAAGCGGCAAGGTGCGCGGTGACGCGATTCAGAGGGTGCTGGTGGTCCATGACGACGATGAGAATCGCGAGGTGCACACCGACCGCATGGCTCAAATAGACGGGCTTTTCACCGCCAAGAATATACGATTTCTACCCACGCCGTCGTACGATAGGACCTTCAGGTATATCATGCACGCGGATGCAGGCGTCTCGCTTAGTGTTCGGCGAGATCAGGATATTGCGTCCTGCAAAACATGGGAATATGTTTCTTGCGGCTTGCCGGTCGTTTGCGACGACCAATTGCCGGAGGCGTTCCTTTGCCGGCAGTATGGCTTCAGCGAGCCGTTTCCGTTCGATGACACGGCCGCCGCCGCCGACGAAATCCGGAAGACGCTGCGGAGGCGCACGGACCGCCCGGGGCTCATACGGAGAATGCGGAGGGAGCATTCTTACAGGGAGAGGGCGGAGAGGTGGAGCAGAATCCTACTCAAAGCGGGATTCCCGGTTAGTTAGGAGATGACGATGCCAGACGATGTGCAATTTCCCGAGACGGATCCGCCCGGCTACAAGGGATTTAACGCCACACTGAGGGAGAGGTGCGGCAAAACTATCCTGGACGCTGCGTGCGGCAAAGGGCGATGGGCCGAGTGGGCCGTGAAGCACAAACGCGGGTACCGCGGGATCGACATAGACGAGAAGCTCGTGTTGTGGTGCCAAGAGCAGTTCCCCAATTTCCGCTTCCGCGTCGGAGACTGCCGCAAGATACCGTTCAAGCCGCGGCAGTTTGACACGGTGATCCTGGTGGAGGTCATCGAGCATCTGCGAAAGGACAACGATGTATTGCGGGCGTTGCAGGAGGCGTGCCGTGTCGCGAAGACATGCGTGGCGGTGACCACCCCCGACTGCACTGACGTGGAACGTCTCAAGAAGCACGACCTCACCTTCAGGCACATGTTGGAGAGTGGCAAGGGGAGGAAGTTCGGGAACCGCGTCGAAATCGCGCATGCCCACTGGACATTCCACACGAAAGAGTCGCTCAGCGAGATGCTGTCGCTCCTGGGTCACCCCTTCGAGCTGTGGCGCACGAGGAGGGTGGACTGCCTGGATTTCCCCTGCTACACCAAGCTGGAGGCGTTCATCGACCTGAGCGGGCGAGCATGATTATCTTCTTCCCGGCTGGTACACGGAATGAGAGGCCGAGCTCGCATCTTAGGGTGTATGAGATGCACGAGGAGCTCGAAGCGCGCGGATTTCGATGCCTCGTCGTCGATCCGTATTGCCGGGAGGATGTGAAGAGGTGCTTTCTCGACGAGGCGCCGGACGGCACCGTGCTGTATGTGCAGAAGATGGACGCGAAGCAGCTCAAGCCGTCTCACTTCGACGAGCACATTGAAAGATGCACGCTGGTTTACGATGTGGACGACCATGACACATCCGACCATCATTGGGGGATGGTCACGATGGCCGACGCGGTTGTCGCCGGCAGCACTTTCGTGAAAGAGCAGGTCGGGTCGAAGAACGGCAATGTGCACCTGATACACAGCATGACCGACACCGATGTGTACGCCTTCGTCGACCGCAGTCGGAAGCCGAGCGACATGCCAGTCCGAATCGCCTGGGCGGAGCATTGGGCCAACGCGTACTTCGACGATTTCGCGGAGATAGCGCCATCTTTGCGGCGGCTGCACGAGGAACACGGCGTGGAACTGCTTCTCCAAGGGTTCCGCGCGGATAACCATCCGGATTTGAAAGACAGACCCGCGCTGCGAGGCATGGTGGACAAGTTTTTGAGAGAGGTACCGTTCGCGGAGATTGACCAGGTCATGCCGGTCGAGGAGTACATACGCAAGGGCGTCCCCAGGCTCCAGGGATGCGATATAGCTGTCGTGCCCTTCCACGCCGACCGTGTCGGCAAGGCCGCGCAGAATCTGCGTTCGTTCATGTCGCTGGGACTCGCGTGCGTGGCGTCCGTCGGCAATGATCATGAGCATGTGATTGAGGACGGCGAGACGGGCTTCCTGGCTCGAAGGTCGGGCAATTATGCTGAAACATGGCACAAGTTGGTTGAGACCTTAGTGCTCGATCGCGAGAAGAGGCTGGAGATGGGCCGCAAAGCGAGCGAGTCGGCCCTGTCGCGGTTCAGCCGGCCGGTCACCGTCGAGAAGGCAATAGCTTTGCTCGAGACGCTCGGGGAAAAGTCGGAGGAGGGCGAGTAGATGGAGGTCAAACAAGAGCGACTCGCCGGGCAGATGGTTGTCACAGGCAGAATCTCAGCCGAGCAGGTGCTTGCTGATGTCAAGTCGCACTATGCTGCGGAAATCGCGCCCGATTTGGAGATTCCGGGATTTCGCAAAGGCAAAGTTCCCCGGGAGCTCGCCGAGAAGAGGTTCGGCGCCAACGAGATGTATCGTCCGGTTCTGGACGGATACTTCGCACGGCTCGCCTCCAAGTCCGAAGCCGACGACATTTTGGCTCACGGCGACTTTGGTTTCGCGGGTGACTTTAGCGGGGATGTGGACATCGTGCTGAGTTGCACCGTCACATTTTTTCCTCGCGTCCTCGACCTGGACATCGATAGCGCGCTTTCCGCCGTATGTTGCAGGAGCGCGTCCGTCTCGGAGGACGAGGTGGAGGCCGAGGTCGCGCAGCGATGCAGACCTCACATGATGGAGCCTATCGCCGACGGCACCGAAATCCGGGAGTGCGCATCAGCGACGATCGATTTCCAAGGCTCGGTCAACAGTGTGCCGTTCCCCGGCGGCTCGTCGAAAGACTTCGCGTATGTCGCCGGCGAGACGAGTTTCGTCCCGGGTTTCGAGGAGCAACTGCTCCGCATGCGCGTCGGCGAGACGGGGCGGGTTTCTGTCAACTTCCCGGACGACTATCCTCAGGACGGCCTGGCCGGCCAGCCGGCGGTGTTCGTCGTGACGGTCAAGTCCGCTCAGAAGCTGGCGTCCGAGACTCCAACGGACGCCTCCGCCTCCGCCTCCGGGTTCGAGTCCCTGGATGCGATGCGGGGAAAGATACGCGACCACCTTCAAGGCATGAGGGAACACGAATCGGGCCAAGCAACGCGGCATGCTGCGGCGACTGCGCTCTCTGACGCGGCAGTGTGCGAGACGTTGTCTAACGATGCCGTAGATGCCGTAGCCGAGTCCGCCTGGTCGCAATTTCTTGAGGGCCACGGATTTTCCGAAGAGAAGTACATAGAAACAAGACCGCATTTCCTGGATGCCGCCAAAACCGCCGTGGTGGCGCGGTTCAAACTGGACGAAGATTCGGCGTCAGGGACAGTGTTCGAGGCTCTCTGCGCCGACGAAGCCGTCCGCGCCGCGAAGGCCGAATGGAAGATGACGAGGTGGGAATCACTGAAGGCCGACATACGCACGAAGGCTGTCCTGGGGCATGTGGCTCGGGAGAGGAATCTGTCCGCCACCGAGGCCGAAGTCGCTGGCCGCCTGCGAGAAATATCGGCCGACCCGAATGTGCTGGATCGCTTTGACGCGGAGCCCGAGTTCAGGCTTCACATGACGCGGATTGTTCTTCAGGAAAAGGCCCTGGATTGGGTCGCAGAGCGGGTAGTCGAATTGTCAGGAGGAGAGACGACATAGTAAATCGGCGGCCAGTTTGCCCTGAGGCCGTCCGCGCGATAATAGGTTCCGGCTGCCGCCGCAGCCATAACCCCCGAAGGAGGCCAAGTGCCACGCCAGAAAACTGCTAAACGCCCGCCACAGATCACCTTGAAATCGTCTGGTAGCTCAACTACCAAGGGGAGGGGGCGAAAAAGACCCACTCGCCGCTCCGCTCCCCGGAGCCCCAGGCTGGAGCCAACCAGGACCGATGAGGAGCTATTCGGAGATTTTCGAGCCGTCGCGGCCCGGTGCCGCACTTGCCGAGGCACCCGTGCGCTTGTGTGGGCCCGGGGGCGGTGGGCTTCCACCCCGGATGGCCGTGCGGCCGGCGCGAAGAGGTGCCCAAGCTGCAAGGCGGAGCAAGAGAGGGTGTTCAATTACTGGCTGGATCGCGTGCCGTCGGACGGGAAGAGATCCTGGAGAACGCGCATCCACAGTTTTGTCGTCAAGAACCACAAGGGTTTCCAGCAGGTGGTGGGCTCCACGGTCAGCGAGGAGGACATCGAGCAGGATGTGCTGCTCGCGGTGTGGATGGTCTGGGACAGGTACTACGACCCGAATTACAGGTCGCAGAAAACTGGCAGACCGGTCAAACTGTGCACGTATGTGTGGCGAGCTATCCAGACTGCCTGGGCCAAGGTGACGGAGCGGTGCTTCTGCGTGCGGAACACGGTTCATATGGTCAGGAAGGAGGACGCCGGGAGCGAGGAGCATCAACCGATCTACGACCCGGACGCAATGAGAGCCGCTTTGGCGAAGCTGGCCAAGGTTGAGAGCTCTGGGCGGAAGATGGATGAGATAGTTCGGCGGTGCCGAACTCCGCAAGACAAGCGCCCGTTCACACCCGCGATGTTGGCCGAGCTGGTGGCGGAGGCGGATCAGATCGATGATGGAAGTATGCTGTCCAGGCTCGCTTTGGCCATACCGAAGGTCGCCAAGAAGAAACGGAACGCGGTTCCGGCGCACATGATGATGAAATCGCTGGATGCGCCCGCTGGCTCCGAGGACGACGCGAGCAAGAACGCGGAACTCGTGTCGGAGGTCGATCACAGACTTGCTTCGCAGGACGCGGTGTCTCTGGAACTGGCCGCGCAAGTGCGAGCCATCGTATCCCGTGCTCTGGATCCGGTGGATCAGCATGTTCTCTTCGGCTGTGTTGCCGGGGGGGAATCTATTCGGTCGGTCGCGACCCAATATCACATGACGGTGGCCGAGGTCAAAGCAAGGGTGGCATC
>Ga0180434_10003083_pt1 | contig 21471 bp, 15 predicted proteins | sample SS_ome_7_FD_132453 | JGI IMG/M metagenome (GOLD analysis project Ga0180434, IMG submission 132453) | Hypersaline lake sediment archaeal communities from the Salton Sea, California, USA - SS_1_D_2 metaG | ecosystem: Environmental > Aquatic > Non-marine Saline and Alkaline > Hypersaline >...
AAGGAACGGGCCGAACACGTCATGCTCGTCGATCTCGGGCGCAACGACGTGGGGCGCGTCTGCCAGTATCGCTCGGTGAAGCTTAGCGACGTGATGACCATCGAGCGCTACAGCCACGTAATGCACATCACCAGCAACGTCACCGGCCGGCTTGCCCCCGGCCAGACCGCGTTCGACGCCTTGCAGGCCTGCCTGCCCGCCGGCACGGTCTCCGGCGCCCCGAAAGTCCGGGCGATGGAGATCATCGACGAGATCGAGCCGCACCGCCGCGGCCCTTATGCCGGCGCGGTCGGCTACTTCGACTTCAACGGCAATATGGACACCTGCATCGCGCTGCGGACGATCGTCATCCAGGGCCGGAAAGCCTACATCCAGGCCGGCGCCGGCATCGTCGCCGACAGCGTGCCTTCGCAGGAATGGAACGAAACGCTCAACAAAGCCCGAGGGGTGCTTCAGGCGATCGAGATCGCCGAAGGGCGGCGGCGGTGATGCGCCGAAGCCACGCCCACTCGTACGCCGTATCGGCAACAGCAATTGATGAAACGCCTTGACGGAATTATCCTATAGCCTTGCGTTTCTTGCCGATCCGCCCTGGTCGGCGAATAGTGGTTTGGACAATCGGCCGCCCCATTGGTGGCTAGTGCATGTATTGCCCGCCTGTGGTTGCCCGGCAGAATGACTCAATCGGAGGAGACCGCGTGCCGTACGATAGTATTGTTTGCGTCAAGCAGGTCCCAGACACGGCCAACGTGACCGCCGAGGCGATGAAGGACGATGGCACGGTCAATCGGGCCGCGCTGCCGACGGTCTTCAATCCCGAGGACCTCAACGCCCTGGAAACGGCCCTGGAGGTGAAGGACCGCTACGGCGGGACGGTGACCGTGCTGACGATGGGCCCGCCGAAAGCCGCCGCCATTCTCCGCGAATGTCTCTACCGGGGGGCCGATCGGGCCATCCTGCTGACCGACCGCCGCGCGGCCGCCAGCGACACTTTGGCGACCAGCTATATCCTCAGCCAGGCGATCCGGAAGATCGGCCGGTACGACTTTGTCTTTTGCGGCCGTCAGGCCATCGACGGCGACACGGCCCAGGTCGGCCCGCAATGTGCCGAAAAGCTCGGCATCCCACAGATCACGTACCTGGAGCAACTGGAATCGGTCGACGACGGCGCGGTGCGGATCCGTCGCAATGTAGGCACGGGCTGGGAGATGGTCGAGGCCCACCTGCCGGTGCTAGTCACCGTGCTGGAGACGGCCAACCGTCCCCGGCCGCCGGCCGCCAAGCGAATGATCCGGTTCAAGCGTGCCCGGGCGAAAAGCGAATTGGCCGGCGAATATAGCCAACAACAGCCCGACGCGGGCGACGCGGCCGGCGCGTCGTTCGGCCAGGTAGCCGAATGGTACGAGGAATACGGCCTGCTGATCGAGCAGTGGGACCTCGACACGATCGGGGCCGAGCTTTCGCGTTGCGGGCTGTCCGGCTCGCCGACGAAGGTCCACCGCATCCAGGCCATCGTGCTGACCAAAGAAGGCTATACCGAAATCCCGCCCACCGACGAAGGCATCCGCCGCCTGCTGCATGAGCTGGTGGTGGATCATACGTTGGGGTGATGGGTGCCAGCGATTAGTGGATACACGCATGAACTGTAGGCTGCTTGGCCGACCAATGTCCAATGACAGTAGTTCCAAGTTTGATCAGTAAATCGTTTAACGGAAGCCGAAGGCGCTGCTGTCTTGAGAGATAAACCGTTCCGCAAAACAGCGCCTTCGGCTTCCGTTAAACGAAACTTGGAACTACTGAATGACCAATGTCCAATTGCTGACTGCTGACCGCTTGCCGATTCCTTGGTTCGCCTCCCAACCCGGAGAAGCCCGCCGTGGCCAACTACTTCCGCGATAACCCGGATATCCAGTTTCTTTTCGACTACCTCGACCTGGAGGAGATCGCCCGGCTCCAGGAAGAAGGGGCCGAGAACGGCACGGCCGATTATGTGCCGATCGACGCCGCCGACGCCGTGGACGACTATCGCGGCATCCTGGAAATCGTCGGCCAGATCGCGGCCGAGTCGATCGCGCCCAACGCCGAACAGGTCGACGCCGAGGGCAACACGCTCAACGCCGACGGCACCGTGACGCTCCATCCGCTGGTCCAGGAGAACCTCAGGCAGCTTGGCCGGGCCGACCTGATGGGCTTCACCCTGCCGCGTCGTTATGGCGGGTTGAACTGCCCCACGCTGGTCTACACGATGGCCACCGAAATGGTCAGTCGGGCCGACGGCTCGCTGATGAACCTCTTCGGCCTGCAGGGTATCGCCGAAACGATCAACGCCTTCGCCAGCCAGGAGATCAAGGACGAGTTCCTACCGAGGTTCGCCAACGGCGACGTGACCGGCGCCATGGTGCTGACCGAGCCCGACGCCGGCAGCGACTTGCAGGCGGTCCGCCTTCGGGCGTACCAGGACGACGCGGGCAACTGGCTCTTGACCGGGGTGAAGCGGTTCATCACCAACGGCTGCGGCGAGATACTGTTGACCCTTGCCCGAAGCGAGCCCGGGCTGCACGACGGCCGAGGCCTGAGCCTCTTTATCTCCGAGCGGAGCGAGCGGATCAAGGTCCGCCACCTGGAGCACAAGCTGGGCATCCACGGCTCGCCGACCTGCGAGTTGGTCTACGACGGGCTGCCGGCGCGGCTGATCGGCGAGAGGAAGCTGGGGCTAACGACCTATGTGCTCTCGCTGATGAACGGTGCGCGGGTAAGCATCGCCGCGCAGTCATTGGGCATTGCCGAGGCGGCCTACAGCCTCGCGCGGAGCTACGCCCACACGCGGCAGCAGTTCGGCTCGCCGATCGAGCGGCTGCCGGCCGTGGCCGAAATGGTCACCGACATGCGCGTTGCGATCGAGGCCGCCCGGGCGCTGACCTACGAGACGGCACGGGTGTGCGACCTGGAGAACAATAACGCGCGGATGCTGGCGATGCTCGACGAGAGCGACGCCGACGAGCGTTTAGAGCGGAACAAGCGCCGGGTGTACTACAAGCGGCTCAACGGTATGCTCACGCCGATGAGCAAGTATTACGCCTCGGAGATGTGCTGCGATGTGGCCGACACCGCGATCCAGGTGCTAGGCGGCTCGGGCTATATGCGCGACTATCCGGCCGAGCGATACCTGCGCGACGCGCGAATCACGACCATCTACGAAGGGACCAGCCAGTTGCAGATCGTCGCGGCGGTTCGGGGCGTAACCTCCGGCGCGTTTCGCGACTATGCTGCCGACCTCGAACAGCGCGGCTACGACGATCCGGCGCTGGGCGAGTTGAAGCAGCAGCTCATCGACGCGAAGGAAAAAGTCCTCGAAGCGGTCGTATTTCTGAAAGGCCGCGGCCGTGCCTATCTCGATCTGTCCGGCCGGCGGATTGTCGACGCCGCGCTGACGGTGATCATCGGACACCTGCTATTGAGCCAAGGCGCGGCTGACACGCGGAAGAAGGTTGTCGCCGGGCGATTTATCGACACGCAATTGCCGCTATTGCACGGCTATTGCGGCCGAGTTCTCTCCGGCGACGTCTCGCCCTTGGAGCAATACGACCTGCTGGCCGGGCCGGTGGAGGGTTGAGAAAAGAACGGGAGGCCGAAGCTCCTGCTGAGCCGTGGATCTTCCGCGACTCAGCGGCTCGGCTGGAGCCTCGCCCTCCCGTGTGCGTGACACTAACGCCCATACTTTCCATCGTGGAACACGGCGAGCAAATTCAGCAGCGGGCCATGGATCACCGTGCGATGGGGCTGATACCAGGGCGGGGTCCACGATCCAAAGCCGCCATGGTTCCACCGGGACGACAGCCATCGTCCCAGGCCAGAATAGTCCGGCAGGCAGCCGTTACCCCAGTCGTTGCCGGAACCGAGGCCTTTGAGCCACGGACATTTTAGGTTTCCAACCGCCGATGAGGCCTTCTCGAGCACCGGCGCGTCGACCAGGGCCGCGGCTTCGACTTGCGCCGCGTCCTCCTCTTGCGCGTCGAGCAGGCCGTCCGCCACGATCGACTCGGCGGCGAAGACGGCATCCACCGCGGCCGTCTCGTCGACCGCGGCGCCGACGGGCATCGCCTCGGCGACCGGCGTTTCTTCCGGCTCGATCTCGGCGAAAACCTCATCGACCACTTTCGCCGCCACCGTTTCTTCCGTCGGGATGTACGGCATATCGTCGGGTGTCTTGTCCACATCTTCCGACGCGACCGGATCGGCCAACTCGTCGAGGCCTTCGCCGACGATGATCGGCCCGTCGTCAGCCACCACCACCTCCTCCTCGCCCGTAATGGGCGTGACTTCCGCGCCGGTGCCGTCGGCCGCGTCGATCGTCTCCTCCGGCTCCTCCAACAGATCGCCCCCGCCCGGGATCACCGGCATGTCGGTATCCTCCGGCGGTTCGGGGAGTTCGTCGATCACCTCGGGCAACTCATCCTCAACCGGTACGCTCGGCGCGTCGTCTTCGGTCGCCGGGGGCGTTTCCGTCACCGGTTCCTCCGAAGCCGGCTCCTCGACCACAGGCGACGTGTCCGTGTCGTCCGGTTCGGTCTCGTCCGGGATAGTCTGGCAGGGATCGCACGGATCCGGGTCGCAGCAGTCGGGCAAGCCGTGGCAGCAGTCGATGTGCAGCCCGAAATTCGGCGGCTCCGCCTTACCGTATCGGCCTTGGAACTTCTCGCCCGACTTCAGCGTGACCGCGTGGAATTCCGGATCTTCCGGATAGGTCTGCGTCGCGTCCTCAGGCAACTCGACGCGGACGATGTATTCCACGCCCGGGTCCAGGCCATCGAACCAATAGGCGCCGTCTTGGGACCAGCCGCAGTAGCCATCCTTGGGCTGCTTGTGGAACCAGCCGCCATGGTCGATGCCGCAACCGCTGTAGCAGCAGGAGCCCATGCCGTCGGAGATGGAGACGGGTACGACATCCATCAGGTCGCTATCGGCCGGTTCGGTCAAGGAGGCAACGTCGAACGACTGCTCTGGCGGGCCCCAGATGCCGTCAAAGATGTCGCCCCAGCCGCCGCTGCCCCAACCGCTGCCCCAACCGTCGCCCCAACCGTCGCCCCAACCGTCGCCCCAACCGTCGCCCCAGCCGCTGCCCCAACCGCCGTGGCCGGGATAGCCGAAGATCGGCTTGCTGGGATGGGGGTCTTTCATGGTGATCGAGAAGGGCTCGTCGTCTTGCCGGTCCCCACTGTTGTCCAAATCGAGATAGACGGTGATGCAGTTGAGGCCTTGCTCCCAGCAATCCCACTTGCTATTCTCATTGCAATCGTTCCAGACATAGCCGTGGATCGAGCCTTCCATGGCATTGCCGAAGTTGGGCACCTCGGCGACGCCTTGGGTGCCGACCACCTCCTCGCCGGCCGCAAGCGCGACGGTGTGGGTGAAGTCGGGTTCGCCCGGATAGGTCTGCACCCAGCCCGAGGGCAGCAGTTCGCTGACGACGTAGGTGCCTTCCTCCAGGTCCTCGAAGCAGTAGAAGCCGCACTTGTCGGTGGTGGTTCGAGCGATTTCTCCGCCTTCCTCGTCGCTGAGCACGATCCACCAGCCGCATAGCACCGGTTCACACTGGTCCCACGCGCCGTTGGCGTTCTTGTCGTGCCACTTGTAGCCGCAGATCTTGCCAAGGGCCTCTTGGTTGCCAAAGTCGTTGCCCGTGTCTTCCTGGCCGGAAATGAGGGTCACGGCGTAGCCGAACGGACCGAGCGTGATCGGCGAGGTGTTCAGCCCATCGGCCAGCACCTCGTCGTCCGGGGCGGTTTGCACCCAGCCGTCTTCGAGCACTTCCACCACGATGTAGTCGCCCGGATCGACCTCGAAGCAGTACTCCCCGCTGGAGTCGGTGGTTTGGGTGTCGACCGGTCCGGCGTCGAATTCGCTTTGGCTCAATTCGCCGTCGCCGTCATCGGCGTAGATGCGGATCTCCCAGTCTTCCAGGGGCTGGTCGGTGCCCGGATCGTACTCGCCGTCGCCCTCGACGTCATCGAACTTGATGCCGCATTTTAGCGCCGGCAGGAAGTTGCCGAAGTCGTTCTCGAGTTCCTCGCCACTGGAAATCAGGGTTACGGCGTAGCCGTTGGGGCCGAGGTCGATGAGCCCGGTGTCGAGTCCGCCGGCCAACACCGGCGTTCCGGGAAACGACTGCACCCAGTCCTCCTGGAGCACCTCGACGATGATGTAATCGCCCGGATCGAGTTCCAGGCAATACTCGCCGAGCGAATCGGTCGTGGTCGTGTCGACCGCTCCGGCATCGAACTCGCTCTGGCTCAATTCGCCGTCGCCATCGTCGGCATAGGCCCTGATTTCCCAGCCGGGCAAAGGCTGGTCGGTACCCGGATCGTACTCGCCGTCGCCGTCGACATCCTCGAACTTGATGCCGCATTTCAGCGCGGGCAGCCAGTTGCCGAAATCGAGGTCGGTTTCATCCTGGCCAAGCAACTCCAAGGCATAGCCGAACTGGCCAAGATCGTCGAAGTCGCCGGCCAATACGTCGGTCGTCGGGAACGACTGGACCCAATCGGCCTGGAGCACTTCGACGAGGATATAGTCGCCCGATTCCAGCAAGAAGGAGTAGTCGCCGTTGGAGTCGGTCGTGGTCGTGTCGACCGGTCCGGCGTTGAACTCGCTGAGGCTCAGTTCGCCGTTGCCGTCGACATCCGCGTAAACTTCAATGTCCCAGTTCTCCAGGCCGGGATCGGAACCGCCGTTGTCGGTGCCATCGGCGTCGAGATCCTCGAATTTCCGCCCGGTGATCTCGCTAACGAGCGTAAACGAGGCGTTCGCGTCGGCCTGGAACTGGGTGTCGACGCCCTCTTCGTCGGTCGGCGCTCCATTGACGAGGCCCAGGTTGGGGACGATGCCGGCGGGCGCGTTGAAGGTGGCGGTCAGGAAGGCCTGGGAGGGGTTCACCTGCTGGAACGGCTGGATGTTCGACGTATTGGCCTCGACGATGTCGTCGACTTCGAGTTGCCCGCCCGTGGTCGGGTCGAGGGCCTCGACGAAGAAGCTGTCGTCGATGCCATTGACGATCGCCTGGAACCGGGTACCCCCTTGCCCGACGGTCGAAAGCAGCCCGCCGTAGTCGTCCGGGGCGAAGTCGTCGAACAGATCGAGCACGGGTAGCCCGATGCCGTCGGTGTTGATCGAGAAGCTCGTGTTCAGGTCGTTCAGCGAGGCTTCGAGGATGAGCGTTCCGTCGTCGAAGCCGGTGCCGGCCAGCGCGTTGGAATCGGGAGAGTCGTCGTAGTAGAAGCGCACGCCGAAGGCCTCCGAGTCCTGGACGTCGGCCAGTTGGCTGGAAGCAAAGATGATCGTCCCAGCGGAATTGGCGGCCACCGTCTGGAATTTGACCGTGGCCGCGAGAACCGCGGTAATCTCGTAGTCGTCATTCAAGCCGGTGTCCATAATCGGTTCACTGTCTTCGGTGAAACTGCCGAGCTTCGTCTGCACGTAGACGTTGGTCGGCGGCAGATCATCGACATCGTCCTGATCGAAGTCGTCGGGCAGTTGGCCCAGGATACTCGACTGGTCTTCGACCAGGACATTGCCGGGTAGAAAGTCGAGCCCGGCAAACTCGAACGGATCGATGCCCGACACATTGGGATCGAACGAGACGGTATCGCCGGCCAGCAGCCGCCGGCCTTCGAGCGATTCGAAGCGGAGTTCGCGTCGACCCAGGCTCCGGCAGACACACTGCCGACGGCGGGCGGTACGGGTGCGGGAAAAACGGCGAGTCGCCATGGCGAATCCCTCCAAGCAAACAGAGGAACGGTCATGCGAGCGCCTTTGTGTCGTTCGCCGACCAGGGACGATGACTTGCTTCATGCGCGGCTATTATAGCTTGAGCCGATAGCGGTCAATGCCCCAATATGAGGAGGTGTCCAAGACGCCGGTCGCGCCGAGCAAACTCGCATCAGAAGCATTCTTGCTGGCTGGCTTCCGGATGCACTCCGCGGGGGATCTCCGCGGTGCGGGCGCCCCGCGTCACGGGCGTTGTCGCGCGCGGAGACACCTTGTCAGCCGGAATTCGCCATTGGGTAGCGCGGGAAAGGAGAGCGACATTCTGTCGCGGACCCCGCGATCCTTCATGCCGCGCGCTCGTCGGCAAGATCGCTCTGCGCCGCCGGCTCGTAGCGGCCGGGCGCGAGAATGCCCAAAGGGTCCAACGCCCGTTTCAGACGCCCGCAAACCTCCCAGAATCCCCGCGAGCGCTCGGCCAGGCAGTGCATCGACCGGACATCGAGCCGGTAGGGCAGATAGCCGGCCTCCGCGCAAGCGCTGAGCAGGGCGTCATAGCAACGCCGCGCGCGAGCCGCTTCCCGCGGATCGGTCCGATCATAGAGGATCGGCAGCGTGCAGTCGAAGCTCCGGGCGTTGACGGTGGTTAGCGTGATGCAACACTCGAAGCCGTGGGACGCCAGGATCGGTTCGACGATCGCGCGGAACTGCTCGACGCAGCGCGGCGTCATCGGAATGACCGGGGCGAACCAGATCAGCCCACACCCGTCGGCCGCCGGGTCGACCGGCTGCTCGGGCGCCGGCTGCCGATGGCGCCAGTACGGCGTCCGCATGGCCACGCGGTTCGGCGTGCCGCTGAGGATGCCGAACGTCGGGCGTACCGCCTCGATGATCTCCGGGATGTTCAGCCCCGTCGCGAGGCTCAACAACCGGGGAAAGCGTTGCAGCAGCCGCAGGGTCGTCTGGGAAATGAAGGCGAGCCGGCTCACATGGCCGCGCAGCGCGCGGCGGATCGTCCGTCGCGCCGCGCGGACCTCGCCCCGGGTACCGTACAGCGCGGCCACGCCGTTCCAGGTACCCAGCTTCCGACGCCGTCCGATCGCCTCGGACACCTCGGCAGACAAGGGGGTTTGCCCTTGCATCTCCTCCCAGGGGTATTGCTGCATGACCGTCAGCACGCGGTCGCGATGCATGAGATTGACCGAGCTTCGCACGCTCCCCTGGAGCAGGAGACGGCGAACCTGCTCGATCAGCGCCTCAAGAGCCGCGTCCTCCTCGGCGCTGAACAGGCAGAGTTCGAAATGCTCCGGGACCGGCATCAGCCAGAGGCCCATGCGGGTGACGATGCCGAAATTCGACTGCGTGAACAGGCCGTCCAGATAGGGGCCCATGCCGCGAGGGAAGACATGCGTCGCTTCGGCCGCGTCGAAATGGCCGAAGCCGGTGCGCAGCGTCTCGCCGTCGGCCAGCACAACCTCCATGCCGCAGATCTGCGCGAAATGGTCGCCATAAGGCGTGATCCCGTAGCCGCGTTCCAGCGCGTTGCCCAGCAGACTCGCGTCGGGGCCGGCGCCGGTCGGATCGATCCAGAGCTGGATATGGTGCTCCTTGAGGTAGTCGTGCAACTGCTGCTGCGTGACGCCCGGCTCGACCACGGCGTAGGCCAGCTCGCGATTGACCTCGATACGCTGCATCCGGCCGAGATCGAGCACGACGTTGCCCTCGAGCACGGGGGTCATCGTGCCGTAGCCGAAGTTCTTACCCCGACTGATCGGGTACAGCGGAATCCCGTGCGCCGCGGCAATTTGCACCACTTGGCACACCTCGTCGGTCGACGCCGGCCGGAGCGCCGCGGCGATGCGGCGTTGCTCGGGCAGGGTGTTGCGCTGGTAATGCGCCAAGCTGTCGGGATCGGCCGCGACGTGCTCCGTCCCAAGCAATGTTCGCCATTGGACGAGGGCCGTTTCCAAGCAGCCCTGGTCGCCTCGGCGCGACACGATCGTTCGGGAACTCCCTGGTCTTTCCGTAGACATCGCCATGACTGGTTCAATCTCCTGGTGTGGCCGGCGGTCGCCGTGAAACGGCCGGCAAGAGGTGAAGCAAAGCGTCATGCAACGCGCTGACGCGCCGCGGGCATGTTCGTATGGATCGCCGCGGCATCGTGGCGCGTGCGTTTCAGGAAATACTCGTGATCTCGCCTCGTGATCGAGACGAAATCATGCGATTCGGGCACGAAGACGCAGGTCGTGAACCAGGCGCGAAGCTCCGGACTGATCGACCGCTTGACCTGACTAACGTCGATATGGCAGAAGAGCCCCGGCTTGTTGCATGCGGCATCGTAGGGACGCGGCGAGCCGAGCGATGCCGCACCGAATTGCCGTCGATAGAACGGGAAATGGCGCGGATGGACCACCATCGCCAGATCGTCGTAACCCTGCGAGTCGGCATACTGGAACATCAGCCGCGTGATGGCCCAAAAGGCGGCTCCGGCGGGAAGATCGTCGCACGGCTCGATCGCCAAGGCGGTCACCTCGGCCAAACGCCGGCCGCGTTGCCGCAGTTGCGCCGCTTCGGCCTCAAAGGCGGCTTCGATCTCCAAACCCTCGCGACTGTCGCCGACCAACGTCAGAGTGCCGACGACCTTGCCCGAGGCACCCACCGCCACGATGGTCCGGCTCGTCGGCAGCGCGAACGTGGGCCGATAGACCATCCGCGAGGGATGCGCACGAACGTAACCCTTTGCCCGGTACGACCGGTAGACCAACTCGAACGCGGCCGTAAGTTCTTTGCGTTCCGCGGCAATGCGCGCGTCCACGGCGCTGCCGGCAAACGTCTTGGTGACGTCCACTTCGTTATACCTCGCTTCCATCGCGAAAAGACGTAAGAACGAAAGAAAGGAGGCTGTCGAGGTGGGCGAGATAAGAAGGCGTGCCTCCGCCCGCAGTCGCCGATCAGCGGTGACCGCAAGGCCCGAAAGGTTGGTTTATCTTAAGTGGCTTCGCAAAACGCGTCAAGCTCATGCGCCAGCAAAAAGCGCAAAAAATACGCCTTGTCGTTCGCGCGGGGGGACTTCGATGGCATGTTGCCATCCAGGAAAGTGGAACTCGGGAATGATGCGTAGGTGCTGCGCGGGAATGACGAGGCGATATGTGGGGCGCAAGGGCCATGGAATGGGAAAGCTATTCTTGAGTCGTTCCCTGTTCCAGGTTGAATTTGTATTTCACGACCTGGCGGCCGTTGGTGCTCACCTTGCCGGTCAGATCGAAGGTAACCAATATCTCTTTCTTGCCTTCGCGCCAGGAGTAGGTCGCAGAGCCCGACTGCTGGAGGGGGCCGCGCTCGGTCGGTTCGCCCAGGATGGCCTCGACGTCGCCGACGGTCATCTCGGGCCGGATCCGGTCAAAGTTCTTCAGGGAAATCTTGCCGGCATCCTCGGATTCGTTGCATCCGAGCAGAACAACCCCCATCAGACACAACAGCAGTCCGCTAACAACCTTCTTGGGCATCATGAACGCTTCCCTTTGTTTTTTGATTGCGACACACGAATTCTTCATGACAACGCCGCCGCCCCCCCCGCAGGACGGTTGCCGTGCATCCACAACATCGATTATACCATACGCCGGTCCCGCCCCTCTCACGCTGAAGAGAGGTTTTCACACCGCTTCTTTCTGCTTATAGTTCCTTTTGGGCGGACGTGCAACCACATTCCGCCGCCTCCAGGTCGACGAGGAACTCCGAAGGGCCGGTTCCTGCCTCACACGACCTTCACGTGGTGCCCTCCCCCCATCTGCCGCACACATGCCCCACTGGTTAGAGCAGACGTCCGAACAACGCCGCGTCTGGCTGGCCGAGCACGGCCTGCCCGGCTATCGCGCCGCGCAGATCGACCGGTGGATCTTCGCCCACCGAGCCGCCGCGTTCGAGCAGATGACCGATCTGCCCAAGGCGATGCGCGAGCAATTGGCCGAGCAGTTCCCGTTATTCACCACCCGCGCGGTCGCCCATCAGCAGGCCGACGACGGCACGCACAAACTGCTGCTGGAAACGGCCGACCGGCAGCGGGTCGAATGCGTGCTGCTGGCCGACGATCGCGGCCACCATACGGCCTGTATCAGCACGCAGGTCGGCTGCGCGATGGGCTGTGTCTTCTGCGCCAGCGGGCTCGACGGCGTCGTCCGCAATCTATCCAGAGGCGAAATCCTCGAACAGGTGCTCCAACTCAACCGGCTGCTGGACGAAACCCAGCGGCTGAGCCACATCGTCGTGATGGGCATGGGTGAGCCGCTGGCGAATCTCGACAACCTGCTGCCTGCCCTAGCCGTGGCAACTGCACGCGAGGGGCTGGGCATCAGCGTCCGGCGGATCACGATTTCCACGGTCGGGCTGCCCCGGGGGATCCGCCGGCTGGCCGAGCAGGATATTCCTTACCACTTGGCCATCTCCCTGCACGCCCCCGACGACGCGCTGCGCAACCAATTGGTGCCGGCGAACCGGAAGTTCGGGATCAAGGCCGTGCTGGCGGCGGCCGACGCGTACTTCGACAAGACGGGCCGACGCGTGACCTACGAGTATGTGCTGTTGGCCGGCGTGAACGACCGCCCGGAGCACGCCCGGCAGGTCGCGGCATTGCTGGCGGGACGCAACACCTTGGTCAACCTGATCCCCTACAACCCGGTACCCGAGCTGCCCTATCGGAGCCCCACGCCGGGTGCCACGGCCGCATTCGCCGAAGTCCTCACCCACGCCCGGGTGAATGTCCAGGTCCGCTACCGAAAGGGGGATCGGATCGACGCCGCCTGCGGGCAACTCCGACGCCGACAGGGGTGACGTCAGTCACCACCGAGCGTTTGAGGGTCGTGCCGCGTCGACGCGAGGGGATGCGCGTCCCATATGGGGCCCACCTGTCCGACGCCCATCTCGAGCAGTTGATCCGGAACGGACTTCGCTACAATCGCCAGCGGATTCCGTTGTGCATCGACGTGTAGCTCGAAGGCGGCGTGGCCACGTTGACCGGCGTGGTCGACGTAAAGAATTTCCTCCGCGTCCGGCCGAAAGACCCGTCGCTCGATATCCACTGCGCGCCGCGCAAATCGAACGGCGGCCGGGTCAGCGCGTTGGCCCCGATCCATTCGGCCCTCCAGTCCTTGGGCCGCACAATCCCCATCACCCATCGGGCGGGCTGGCTCCAGGCCGACGGCTCCGACGATGCATTGTCCCACACGCGCACTCTCCAGTGACACCGCTGGGAACTGGCCAGCGGCGCGCCGCTGTAGGCTATGTTCAACGACTGTGGCGACTCGACCCGACCGCTGTCCCAAAGGTCGCTTTCGTCACGGTCGAGCTTCTTTTGGGTTGAAGCCACCAGCACCTGGTACGCCGTTTGGCGCAGATCCCTGCCGTCGGCATCGACCGCTTCCAGCTTCCAACTCAAACGCGGCGAGGCACAATCCAGGCCGACCGGATTCCGGAGGTACTCGGCCGTCAGGGCATTGGGGGCTTTCAGACTGCCCGCGAATACCGGGGTCGCAAGGCATCCGGTAACAACGGACAAGATCACTCCGAATTGGGCAAAGCATCGCATGCCATTCATGGCCAGCTCTCCAAGGATGAGGAATCGAGTGCGGGTAATCATTGGATTACAACCTCCGATGCGTGTTGCTGCACATGACGCAGTTTACTGAGAGTATCCGGAAATTGAAGTCGGGGAAGGGCGAGGTTCCCGCCCAGCCGCATTCGCTGCGACAGCTACTCGGGGCCCGGCTCATCGGGAGCTTCGCCCCTCCAATTCCCGGACGCGCTCAGTTTACGCCGGGTGACGCGAAGTTGCCCTCGCGCCTGACTGCTGGTGACCGAGAGGTGGGGCCAGAATGCCATAAACCGGCATCGGAGTTGAGGTCGCCCATGCTCATTGCGTGACGTACGTGTAAGTCACCTGTTTATCTATACCACATTCCGAAATCGTAACCGTTCACGGGTCCCAGAACCATTTTGAGTTGATTCCCCGTGAAGCGGCATGATTGGTATTCTCATTGAAGTTGATTGGGTGGTCAAGCAGGGGCCCCGGCCGGGGCTTTGTAGGTGGGGAACGAAAAAAGGGGCATTCCACGCCTGTTCGGCACTTCAATTGCAATATGAACCGTAAGTCGAGGTGGTGCAAGACGGAAGAGGCCGATGGGGCTTTGAGCAGACCTTCGACCGAAGGCGGCGTGGAATGCCCCTTTTTCCGAACCACTACTGCCGCTCGGGCGTGTCGGAGATGGGTGAGGCGGCGGTGATCTGCTCGAGGATCCAGCGGTCGACGTCGCTGAGCATCTGCGGGGTCAGCACGTGGCCAACCGGGTATTGCCGCATCGTGACCGACAGCCCGGCCGTATGCAACAGGCGGAGATGCGCGCAGGCCTGCGAGGGCGGGTACTGCTGGCTGTCGCGCCCGACCGACAGGAAGATCGGCACGCGCCGCGCCTCGACCAGATTGCCAAGCGGGGAGCGGCCGTTGGGCAACGGCCCGCCCAGCGATAGGATCCCGGCCAACTCGCGCGGGTGGTTCATCGCGACGCGGAAGGCCATCGTCCCGCCGCAATCGAACCCGGCGATGAAGATACGTCTTGGGGCGATGTTGAACTTCCGCCGGACCATCTCGATGCTGTCGAAGATCCGCGTCTCGGCCAGGCCGATCGCCTCGTCCGACTGCTGCCAGCCGTAGCCGGGCGTCCCGTCGCGACTGCCGCACACGCCCCGCGGCGCCACGGCGACGAAGTTCCGCATGCTCACCAGCGGCATGATCCGCATCAACTGCCGTTCGTCGTCGCCCGGGCCGTGCAGCCAGACCAACAGCGGATAGGCGTATCCAGCTTCGTAGTGCAGCGGCGCGAAGATCGCGTGCGGCGCGTTGCACGATCCGGCGGAAAACAGGGCGGAATGGACGTGGAATTTCGAGCTATGGGCACTATGGGACGCGGATTTCTTATGGCGGAGAAAGGGTTCTGCGCGGTCCATATCGGCCGATCTCTTCTGGAGCCAGATTTCAGAGGAAGGGAACGAGGGTCGACGCTGAACGGCCCCCAGGCCCATCCCGCAACACGCCTGGAAGCCCTCACCGCCACATGCTTTCGACTGTACCGGATTGTACCGGTGGCTGTCAACTGCATCGTGGCGAGTTTCCCTGCGAGGGGTGCCAGGGCAAGAACCACCGCGGCGGCACGGACGCCTTGCCCATGCCGCCATCGATGGGATAATTGACGGACGACAAAGGGAGTCGTCCTATTTCCGTCCGGCTTCGGCCTTTTCGAGCAGCGCCTTGGCCTGGCCGGCCACTTTGGCGTTGGGCGCCGCGGCGGCCGCTTTCTTCATCGCCTCGGCGACCAACGCCGGCTGCTGACCGACGACTTTCGCGGCGATGGCGACCGCCGCCTCGCTGGCCGGGCCCTTGAGCTTCGGATCGTCCAGAGACGGCACGACCAACTCGAGCGACTTGGGCGTCGGATACCGCCCGAGCACCTCCAGGACGAGTTCCTTCTCCGCATCGCGGTCGGCCGCGTCGAGGGCCTTCTCGCACATCGCGACCCGCTGATCCGTCGGCACGTTGAGCTGCCGGGGGATGCGGATATAACCCCGCAACGCGCGGATGCGGAATTTCTGGTTGTCGAGCGTCGTTGCCAACTCCAGCAGCACCGGCGCGGCGTCGACACTCATCCAGTTGCCCAGCAGACGGGTGGCCGCGTCTACAAGTGTTTCGTCGCCGTGTCGAGCCGCCGTGGCGATGGCTTCCAACGCCTTTTCGCCGCCAACCACGCCCAAGAGGTCCAGCAGATCGACCTTCACGGCGGTGGGGGCCTTTTCCATCGGCGCCAGGAGCTTCTTCACGGTTGCGTCCCGGCTGGGCATACGAAGAACGGCCTTTTTCAGTGCGTCCTTGGCGGCCGCCGCATGCTTCGGCGTGTGGGGTTGGATCAACAGTTCGATCAGCACATTCAACTGGTCCAGGCCGACCGTCGTGCCCAGGGCATGGATTGCCGCCATGGCGGTCTGCTCGTCCTCAGCGCCGGCCGCCGCTTTCAACGAGGGTACCGCCGCCTTGATCCCGCGCTGCCCGACCAACCGGATCAAGACCGCCTGCCGTTGGCCCTCGGCCTTCCCCAGCGCGTCGACAATCGCCTGGTCGACCGCCCGCCCTTCGAGTTCGACAAGGCTCTGCTGAGCCTCGCGCGAAAGGCTGCTTTTGCTTACGGCCGTGGCCAGCAACGAGGGGACGGCCCGGGCATCGTTCATTTCGCCCAGCACGCGGACCGCCGCGCAACGGATGTCCAGCGGCCCCTTTTCCGCGGCTTCGAGAATGGCCGGAACCGCGGATGCTTGCCGGATGTCGCCCAGCGTGTGGATCAGCCGCACCTGGCGGGGATACGATTTGGCGGCCGCCACGCCCTCCAGAGCTACCTGCTCGCCTTCGGCGATTTCCGCGACGTGTTGCGTGCCGCCGGTGGTGTAGACCAGCCGCAGACTCTTCTTCACGCTTGGAGCCGGATCGCCCGCCAGGTTGTTCGACGCGACAATCGGCTGTCCGCTGGCGGCGGCGGCCCTGGCTTGCTCGGTGGCGTCGACCCGCTGGTCGCCGGCACCATATTCGGCGCTGACGATCACCGTGGCGCCTTGCGAGGCCTCCTCCTCCGAGGACGGAATTTCCAACCGCGCGACGAGCAGCTCGGCCACGGCCTTGCCGCCCAGCTCGTGGGCCATGCGCAGGCCCGTGGCAAATTCGGCCGGAACGTCCGACTTCAGACACTCGGCCAGCAGCGATAAATCCTTGCTCTGCCGGGCACGGATCGCGCCGTGCAGCGCGGCGATCCGCAGGTGGTCGGCCACGTCGGCTTGGCGCACCACGTCGCACAGCGCCGCGGCTTCGGCCGACTTGCCGTCGGCCAGGAGCTTTTCGGCAGCCGCGAAGACCGCATCGGCAGCCGCCGCCCGTTGGGGACCGGCAAGAGCGCCTTGCACGGCCGCCACCGCCTCGGGCGTCGCGATCTGCCCCAAAGCCGCCAGTGACGCGTCGGCAACCTCCGCGTCGGAACTGCCCGAGAGTTGCTTCAAGACACCAACGGCCTCAGCGTCGCGCCGCACGCCGATCGAGTTGATCGCGCCGACCAACAGGCCACCTTCGAGTTTGCCCAAAGCCTCGCGCAACGCGGCGTCGACCGCCGGGTCCGGGATCGGCTCCAGGGCGAATCGCGCGTAATGGCCCATCTTCTCGTCGCCGAGAAGGCCGGCCAACACCGGCACGCAGTCTTTCGTGCCGATCACGGCCAGCGTCTGGCAGGCCTTGGCCTTGTCGAAGATCGGGGCGTCGGACTGGAGCTTTGCAATCAGTTGGGCCTCGTCGCCGGCGGCCGGCAACGCTTGCTCGGCCCGGCCGGCGGTCGCCGCGGCCAGCAGGCCGACCGCAGCCAGGGTAAGGGATAGGGTCGTCAAACGCATGGATGGAATCTCCTTGTGGACGTTGAATGGGCTGTTTTCGCATCGGGCCGTCGCTCTCAGATCCGCCAGGGCTCGCGCATCGCGCGGCTGCGCATCCGGTCGGCTTCTTCGTCATTGAGGAACGCCTCCGCGACCGGATCGAACTTCGTCGCACGGCCAAGCTGCCAACTGACGTAGGCCGCGTGGCAGGCGATGTGCGACCGGGCGGCCACTTCGGAATTCGCGTTGGCCGCCTTGCGGGTCTTCACGCAATCGAGAAAGTTGCGCACATGGGTCGAGGCGTCGGTCCCAACCCGGGCGAAGACCGTTCGCTCGGTCCGTAACGCCTCGGGATAGATGGCGAACCGGCCGCTGTCGCCCGTCTCGATCCAACCCTCGTCGCCCTCGTAGCGTACGCTGCACGTCCCTAGGCCCATCCAGCCGCCGCTGCGCATGACCAGCTTCAGGCCGTCCGCGTACGTGCAATCGACGCCGTCGCCATTGGGTACATACTCGACCGGTACGGTATGGTCCTTGCCGGCGGCCCATTGGCAGAGGTCGACCGTATGGGCGCCCCATTCGAGGATCCCGCCGCCGTGGAAGTCGAAGAACCCTCGCCACCGACCGCGAACGTATTGCGCGTTGTACGGCCGCCAGGGACAGGGGCCCAGCCACCGGTCCCAATCGACCACGTCCCGCGGCGGCTCGGGTTCCTCGGGCAGCCAGTGGTGGCTGGTGCCGGGACCCAGAGTGTTGGCGTGGACGGTGTGCAGCTTGCCGAGTTTGCCCTTGGCAACCAGCTCGGCCGCGAAGAGGAAGTTGCCGATGCTGCGGCGCTGGGTCCCGGCCTGGTAGATGCGGCCGTACTTGCGGTAGGCGTCGGCCAGCGCCCGACTCTCGGCGATGGTCATCGAGCAGGGTTTCTCGCAATAGACGTCCTTGCCGGCCTTCGCCGCGGTGATCGAGGCCATCGTGTGCCAGCGGTCGCCGGTGGCGATCAGCACGGCGTCGATATCCGGCCGGGCGAGGATTTCGTGCATATCCCGGTACATCGCACAGTCGTTGTTGCCGTGATGCTTGTCGGCAATAGCCTTCACCGCCTTGCGCCGCTCTCGACGGACATCGCAAATGCCGACAAACTGCACGTCGGGGTTACCAAGGAAGCAGCCCAAGACATACGAACCTCGCCCGCCGATGCCGATCGCCCCGAGAACGATCCGCTCGCTCGGCAGAATGGCGCCGTCGCGTCCGAGCACCGAGCCGGGCAAAACGTAGGGTGCCATCAGGGCAGCACCGGCCTGCGTCGCTCTCTTCAGGAGCCGACGTCGGTTTAGCTTCAACGAGGGGTGCGGCATGACATGTTCCTTTCGTCAAGAGGCAGGGTGGGTGGAGTTCGGACGAATCAAAGCAGGCGGGGGCCGCGCGGGTGTGAATTCGTCGTCCCTAGGGGGTTCCATCATACCATAGAGCGGTTCACCGTGTCCAATAGGCACCGGAAGCTGTCGACGACTCGCCTTTGCCGCTTCGTAAACCCACCTACATGACGTTTTTTCGCCGCTACGCACAGCCCCCAAAGGCGGGCCCATAAAAAGGCAATTCCGGCAACCTAGGGAATCCTGGCTAGCGGGGCTTCGTCCCGCAGAAAGTGGGGTTGCTTTCCATCGCGACAAAGGCGACCATAAAGGACTTCCGCCCTCCCCGATTCGGGCAGCCCATGGCACGGACCGTCGCACCTACTCCTACAATATCCTTTTGCCTGATCGTGGCGGCTGCATTGCTGGTTGGCAATGCGGCGCGGTCCGGCCTTGCGCAAACGCCTGAGGGTGGCTCGCCCGTCGGGCCGCCGCGGCCAACCGAAACAACCGAGCAAGCCGGATCGGTTTGGTCGGTCGCCGGGGGGCCGGTCGGCGTGCTGATCGTGCTGCTGTCGATCGCGGCGGTCGCGCTGGTGATCGAGCATGTGATGACCATCCGGGCTGGGGTGCTCATGCCCGATAGACTGGCCGACGAGGTGCGGACGCTGCTTGCCGAAGGGAAACTGTTGCCCGCGATGCAGCGATGCCGCGAGGCCCCGAGCGTGTTGAGTTTTGTACTGGAGGCGGGGCTCTCGGAGATCGACGGCGGTTGGCCGGCGGTCGAGAAGGCGCTGGAAGACGCCACGGCCGATCAATCGGCCCGGCTGTTTCGTAAGATTGAGTACTTGTCGGTCATCGGCAATATCGCGCCGATGCTGGGACTGTTGGGAACGGTGATCGGCATGATCTTCGCCTTCCGCGAAGTGGCCAACACCCAGGGCGCCGCCCGAGCAGCCGATCTGGCCGAAGGGATTTACCTGGCGCTGGTCACGACGGTCGAGGGCCTGATCGTGGCGATCCCGGCGCTGGCGGCATTCGCGTTTTTCCGCAATCGAGTCGACCAATTGGTGGCCGAGGTGTCGTACATGGCCCAACACGCCTTCATGCCGCTGAAGCGAGGGCGGGTTGTGGTTCGCAAGGGAGCGACGCCGCCGTCGCCGCCGGTGGCGGGAGGTCGGTAATGCGGGTGCCGAGCAACCTGGCACGCGGCAGTTTGAGTTTGAACATGACGCCGATGATCGACGTCGTGTTTCTATTGATCATTTTTTTTCTGGTGTCCAGCCATTTGGCCCAGCAAGAGGTACAACTGGAGTTGGACTTGCCCGAAGCCAAGACTGGTAACCGCCAGTCGGAAGAGGAGATTCGCCGCGTGGTGGTCAATGTCCTGCCCGAGCCGGTCGAGGGGCGGCGGATCATGGTCGGCGGCCGGATGCTTCGGCCGAAGGAGTTGGACGAGTTGATCGCGTTCGAGAGCCGCCAGTCCGACGGGCAGTTCGAGGTACGGATCCGGAGCGACCGCACCGTGCCCTACCGGGATGTCGAGCCGATCATGGTCGCCTGTGCCCGGTCGGGTGTGTGGCGGGTCAGCTTTGCGGTGGCCGGGGGAGGAAGCCGCTGATGAACATGAAGGATCGGACGGAAAATAACTTCCCGCCGTCATTCCCGCGTGCGGGGGAATGACGGTTTGATGATCCGCTGTTAGCCGGACCGCCCCAACCTTGGAACTACGGAAATTCATTTCGCCATAGACTACCATGCGACGCCCAACGTATCATCGCGACGAGCACGGACGACTCGAAGTCAAGATGACGCCGATGATCGACGTGATCTTCTTGCTGCTGATCTTTTTCATCTGCACGGCCAGCTTCCAGGCGCCGGAGGAGATTCTGCCGAGCCGGCTGCTGCTGCCCGGGGCCGTGTCGAGCAATGTGGAGGTCGACCCGGAGTTGCAGGACCTCGATGAGCTTATTGTCGAAGTGGTCTGGGACGGCGATCGGCCGCGGTGGCGGATCAACCAGCGCGAGTACGACCGGCTGGAAGATGTCCAAGCGGTTCTGGCGGCGGCAGCCCGGCTGAAGCTCGACCTGCCGGTGATCCTCGACGTCGACCCGCGGGTGCCGATGGAGCACGTGATCGACGTGTACGACCTTTGCCGCCAGATCGGTCTAGAGCGGATCCAATTCGCCGCCTCGGTGACCACGTAGTAATGCCGTGAGATGCATCGGCTTTCTGTCCGTCGTCCTCTTCGTTGGCTGGGGCGCCCAGGCCACGGCCGGGGAGTCGGCCGAGGAGCGTCTTCTCGCCGGGCTGCGCGAGCGGGAACTCTACGGCCTGGCCGAGTGCTATTGCGGTGAAAGGCTCGATCGGGCCGACCTGCCGCCGGAGCGTCGGGCCGAGCTGGTCATCGAGCTGTCGCGATGTTTGGCCGAGCGTGCGGCCGCCTCGCCGCGCGACCAGCGCGAGCCGCTTTGGCAACGTGCCGTCGAAACGACCGACGCCTTCGTCGAGCAGTATCCCAATCATCCGCGGCTGCCGCTCGTCGAGCTTCAGGGTGCCTTGGCGTTGTTGGCCCGGGGTGAGCTGGCCCGGCAAGAGGCGGAATTGACGGCCGACGCCCAGCCGCTGTTCGAGGAAGCCCGGACGTCGCTCCGCGCGGCCACCTCCCGACTCGAATCGTTGCTGGAAACGACCGAAAGCCGACCCAACTTTGGCGACCGCTCGGCCGTGGCGCAGCTCGCGCCCGACGCTCGCACTGCTCTTGCGAGAAACGTCCGCTACCAACTCGCCCGGGCACGCCGCAATCAGGCCCAATGCTATCCGCCCGCGAGTGCCGATCGGGCCAACTCGCTGACCGAGGCGGTCAAGCTGCTCGGACCGCTGGCCGGGCTCGACGACACCAACCCGCTGG